>Ga0207653_10000437_pt1 | contig 17231 bp, 13 predicted proteins | sample KBSK5251metaG_FD_184341 | JGI IMG/M metagenome (GOLD analysis project Ga0207653, IMG submission 184341) | Corn, switchgrass and miscanthus rhizosphere microbial communities from Kellogg Biological Station, Michigan, USA - KBS K5-25-1 metaG... | ecosystem: Host-associated > Plants > Roots >...
CGGATGAGGGACCGAGATTCTGCACCCGCAGGCTGTACGTGAGCGGGCTGCCGATCTGCACCGGATCCGGTGCCAGGGTGCCCGACAGCGCCAGATCGGAGCTGACCGCCAGGGTGGTGAACGTGAAGTCAGACGAGGTCGCGAGATTGCCCGCAGCGTCCCTGCTCTTCAACCGGTAGTGGTACGTCGTCGCTGGCGTGAGCCCGCCGATTGAAACCGAGTGCGCAGTCACGCGCGTGAGATCGAGCGGCGTCGAGGATCCGTAGGCCGCAGATGTCCCGTACTCGACCTGGCTGTCGGCTGCCTCGTCGGTGTTCCAACTCACGGTCGCTCTCACATCCATAGGCGACGCCTGCACCCCGCTGATCGTCGGTGGCGTCGTGTCGGGTACGACCGGAGCGCCCGCCCAGACCAGGTATCCGTAGTACGCGTCCTCGATCGGATGGAGAGGGTCTCCGTCGAAGCCGTTGTTCGGGTTGGCGTTCGCGTATGCCGCGGCGGTCGCGATGATCTTCGTGATGACTTGAGCCGGCGTCAGGCCACTGCACGGACCGGCGGCATCTCCATCACCAAAGCACAGTGCGACCGACCCAGCGACGTGAGGCGTGGCCATGCTCGTGCCCGAGATCGTGTTGTAGCTCCGGTTTGGCCACGTCGAGGTGATGCACACGCCGGGTCCTGCGATCGTGTGCGCTTGACTCGCGGGGTCGGTAGCGAAGTTGCTGAAGAACGCTGCAGAGTCGTCGGGCTCGAGGAAGCCCTCGAAGCAGCTCGGCGACCCAGCACCCCCGGGCACGCCATCGAAGTCAGCCATCGCCGTGACGGCGAGCACCTCGCGGTACGCCGCCGGGATGAAGTCCTCGAGAGGACCGGTATCGTTGCCGGCCCCGGCCACGTACGAGACTCCCGCAGCGACCGAATTGCAGATCGCCCTGTGCAACGCGTCGTGGTTGACGTCGCCGCAGTGGCCGTCATCTTGACCGACGTCGCCGAGGCTCATGTTGGCGACCTTGATCTTTAGCGCTGCGGCGTTCGCGGTGACCCAATCGATCCCGCAGATGACCTGTGCTGTTGTCCCGGTCCCTTGGCTGTTGATGACCTTCACGGCGTAAAGCGTCGTGCCGGGTACGATGCCGACGACGCCAGAGCCGTTGTTCTTCGCGCCGATCGTTCCGGAAACGTGGGTCCCGTGGCCGTGATCGTCCTGCGCCGGCTGGCCGGGCTTGATGCAGTTCGTGCCGCTCTTGGCATTGAGGTCGGGGTGCTTGAGGTCGATCCCGGTGTCGATGACCGCGACACTTACGACGCTCGCTTGCCGTGCGACGGATGTGCTCGCAGCACCAGTGCGCTGGATCCCGGTCGGGGCCGAATCACCAGGGACGATGGGCACCGAGTCGGTCAGCCGAACTGTGCGATCCGGGGCGACGAATGCGATCGCCGGGTCCGCTGAGAAACTCTGGAGCTGCGCTGCGGTCAGGTGGGCCGCGAATCCACGGAGCGCGGCGTGATAGCGATACGTCGGGGCGAAACCGTGCGCCCGCCCGAGCTCGTCGGTCTTGGACGTCGGATCCACGCCGCTCCGGAAGACGACGATGTAGTCGCCGTCCGCCGCAGAGGCCGGCCCAGATCGACTCACGACCGGGGTCCAAGCGACGAGGCTCACTATGGCCGCGCAGGTCAGGACGAGGCGTTGCACCCCGCGAAGCCTCACGCTGACGGCAGAAGACGCCGGCTGCTCGCCTCCCGCCCGAGCGACCATTCGGCGGATGATGACGAGAGCCCGTCGCTGCGTCGATAGGCTCTTTTCGCCCCTCCCGTCGGCTGGAAACGCAGGGTACGTTGGCACAGTGGCGCTCAGAATCGGTGTGTTTCACTGTGGTTTCACCTACTCCGGCGGCGGCGAACGTCAGGTGCTGGAGGAAGTGCGGGGCCTGCGCCAATTGGGTCACCTTGTCGAGTGCTACGCGCCGACAATCGACCGGACGAAGTGTTTCCCCGAACTGCTGGCCGAAGTGGCACCGCGACCATTGGTTGCGCAGCTACCGGCGTGGTTTCCCCTTCGTGACGCGATCCACATGCTGGCCGCGAGCGTTCTCGCACCGTTCATTGCGTTGACGCTGCCCTCGTTCGACTTGCTCATCGGAGCAAATCAACCAGGGGCGTGGATCGCGTTCGTGGTATCCCGGGTCCGTCGCGTTCCATATGTCGCGTATATGAATCAGCCGTGCCGGCTCGTCTATCCGCGTGCGGTCGATCTCGAGACCGGATGGCAGACCAAGCGCGACTACCAGCTGCTGAACGCGCTGATCCAGAGATTCCGATCATTCGTCCGATGGGCGGACTGGGTCTCGGTGCGACAGGCGCGCAGGTTGCTTGTCAACGGGCGGTTCGTCGGCGAACAAGTGTCGCGACTCTACGAGCGCGATGTCGTGGACTGCCCGGGGGGCTGTCATCCATCAGTGGAGAACGGTGACCGCGGCGACTTCAATGTCGGGCAGGTCGCTGTGGGCGGGACCGTGATCGCGAAGCCTTACATACTCCTGACTAACCGCCACTATCCGCAGAAGCGGTTCGACTTCGCGATCCGTGCGCTTGACCTTCTCAGCCGTGACGACTCGCGCGACATCCATCTCGTGATCACCGGTAGCTTCACCGGCTACACCCGGCAGCTCGCGGTACTCGCCGCTGAGCTCGGCATGAGCGATCAGGTGCAGTTCGTCGGCGAGGTCGATGATCGCGACTTGGCCAGCCTCTATCGCGAGGCCGCGGTCTACGTCTACTCGTCGCCGGAGGAAGATTTCGGACTGGGCGTCCTCGAAGCGATGTCCCACGCTCTTCCCGTCGTCGCGTGGGCACACGGTGGACCCACGGTATCGGTCCAGGACGGCGAGACCGGATTGCTCGCGGCTCCGTACGACCTGGAGGACTTCGCCCGAAAGATCCGCGCCCTCCTCGACGACCCCGTGTGCAACCGGCGCCTCGGCGAGAACGCCGTTCGCCGCGTTCGAGACAAATTCAGCTGGGAGCGCCACGTCCAGATCTTGGAGCGCGCCGCGAATGAGGCCGCAACGGCGTCCGCGGTCCCCGAGCGGCGCTTGCCCGCCGATCGCCGAGGCTCGGCCCGACGCCGCTATACCGCGGTCTGGGAGAAGCGCAGGCTTATCGCGAGCCTCGGCGAAGCGAGCTTCGCGCTCGATGTCGGCGCGGGCGGCGGCGAGTACGTGCCGCATCTTCTGTTGCGGGCACGCAACGTGGTCGCCGTCGACAATGACGTGGCCCGAGTGAAGGGTCTTCAGCATCGGTTCGGGCACGTCGGGAACGTCTTCGTAGTACAGGCATCGGTCGAGGCGCTGCCCTTCCGTTCGGGTACGTTCGAAATCGTGTGGGCGTCGGAAGTGCTCGAGCATCTTCCGTCTCTCGATGCGCTTGACGAGCTCGAACGAACGAGCGCGCGCGATGTCGTTGCGACGATGCCGTCGCCGTTCAGCCCGTACCGCTTCCTCGATCAGACGCACATCCTTCGCTATTCCATCGGTACGCTGCGTCGCAGCCTGGCTACACGAAAAGGATGGTCCTACTCGCTGGAAGGTCTTGGTCTTTGCCTTCCCCAGTGGATGGGGCTTGACTCGTTTCGCGAACGATGGCTCGGGCTCTCGCGAAATCGACCATGGGCCGCGTGGACCCTCCTCATCCGCGGCAAACGCTCAGTCAGTCCCGTCGATTAGGCGTCCTTCCCCGTCCGGCCAGGAGTACATAACCCCAGAGCATCGCTCCCGTCACGACACCGACCCCGGCCTTCACCGCATCGCTCGCGCCGCTTGGAGACAGAAAGCCTTCGATGAGACCGGCAACGCCGAGCACCGGGATGACGAGCAGCATCACACGCGATGCCTGCGCGCTCCCAAGGCGCAGCGCATCGCGGCGCGATCGCTCGCCGGGTCGGAGGATCGCCCACGCGAGACGCAGTCCCGCGCCGCCGGAAAGGAAGATCGCGGACAGCTCGAGCACGCCGTGACCCGCGATGAACGCAAGGAGTCCGCCGGCGAGACCGTAGCCCTGCACGACGGCGAAGATCGTGCCAAGCATCGCGCCGTTCGTCGCGAGTCCGTAGATCGTCAGCGCGCCCGCAGTCAGACCACCCGCGAACAGGACGATCGCGACGCGCACGTTGTTCACGATGATCAGCGGACCGGCGATCGGCCGGAAGCCCTCAGGGATGTCGGTCCAGAGCTGCCGCTCCGCGAGCTGCTGTCGCGTCTCTTCCGGTAGCGCGTTCGCCGCGACGTCCGGCAGGAGCAATCCGACCGCGTAGAGCACGAGCGCGAAGACGAGGAAGATCGCGAACGCAGCACCGGTCCAGGGGAGATTCGCCCTCACCGTCGCGGGCAGCTCCCGCAGAAGGAATCGACTGAGCCGCCTGCCGCTCGTCGGTGCCTCGCTGTACACGAGCGCGTGCGCCGCGGCGACGAGGTCGTTCAGCCGCTCGGTGGCGACGTCTCGCCCGAAGTCGCGGCGCGCGATCGCGAGATCGCTCGTGGCCACGCGGTAGAGACGCCCCAGCTCGATGACGTCGTCAGCGCTGAGGCGCGCCACGCGTCCGCGCGCTGTGCTCACGAGCTGACCGAGCCGCGCCCAGCGCGCTCGGCGATCTTCGATGAAGCGGTCGATCGTCACTGAGCGAACGTAACATGTGCCGATGGCCGTCTCGCTGGGGCGGCTCGAAGTCGAGACCGCCGATCACGTCGTCCTTCGCTACGACCTAGCCGGGGGCGGGAACCGCGGGTTCGCCGCCCTGGTCGACTTCGTTCTCGCCACGCTCATCTTCGTCGGCGCGTTCTACATGTTCAACCTGTTCGCCGGCGCGGTCGGCTTCTTCGCTGCGTCGCCGTACTTCGGGATCGCATTGCTGCTCACGTTCGCGATCGCGTGGAGCTATTTCATCCTTCTCGAGTGGCTCGGCAACGGACAGACGATCGGGAAACGAGTGTTCGGGCTGCGCGTCATCGCCGACGACGGCGCGCCCGCGGGCTTCATCGCGATCTTGGTCCGCAACCTCATCCGCGTCGTCGATTTCCTGCCGGGTTTCTACGGCTTCGGGCTGCTCGCGATCGTCGTGTCGCCGCGCTCGCAGCGTCTCGGCGATCTGGCTGCGGGCACATTCGTGGTGCGCGCGCCGCGGCCGCGGCTCGACTACTTCTCGCTTCGGACGGTGACGCCGCTCGGGGCGGGCGCGCAGGTCGAGACCCGCGGGCTCCCCGGTGAAGCGCAGCGACTGGTGCGCGAGTTCGTGGCGCGCGAGTCGCAGCTTGCGCCGGATCACCGGGCACGGGTCGCGAAGCAGCTGGCCGAGCGTCTGCGGCCGTATGCGCGCGACTTCGATCCCGGCCTTGGCGACCTCGAGCTGATCCGCGCGATCGCGCGCTCGCTCCGGGCGAGCGCCCCCGACCGCTGATGGACGTCGTCTGGTTCGGGCTCCTGGTGGTCGGCGTCGCCGTCCTGGGGACCCTGGCCGGCAGTGGGCGCAGCCGCGAGGACTTCCGGGCACGCCGGCGCTTCGACGCCGCGTGGGAGCAGGAGAGCCGCCGCACGACCCACACGGACGCCACAGGGATGCTCCTGTGCCGCTCCTGCGGCGCCAGCGGGTCCGAACGGGCCGGACGGTGCCCCCGCTGCGGCGCGATGCTCTAAGGGCCCCTACGTGGTGCGCCCATCCCTAGACTTGTAAGGTGACGACCATCACCCACCCCCCTGGGGAGGGGGTATCGACCCTCGACCGCCGCGATCTGGCCATCACCGGGATGACCTGCGCGTCGTGCGTCGCCAACGTCGAATCGGCGCTGCGCGGCGTGAGCGGTGTGAAGACCGCGGACGTGAATCTCGCCACGGAACGTGCGAGCGTGCAACTCGATCCGACCCGCGCGGATTTCCCCGCGCTTGTGCGCGCCGTCGAGCGCGCGGGCTACGGCGCGCTCGCGCTCAGCGGCGATCAGAAGGAGCGCGCCGCGGTCGAGGACCAGGAGCGTGCCGCGCGGCGCGCGCAGCTGATATCGCTGCGCCGTCGTCTCGTCGTCGCGGCGGTGCTCGGGTCGCTGACGATGATCGTCTCGATGGCGCATCTGGTGATCAGCGGGATCGAGCACGAACCGTGGCGTGCGTATCTGATGTTCGCGCTCGCGACGCCGGTGCAGCTCTGGGCGGCAGCGCCCTTCTACGTCAACGCCTGGGGTGCCGCCCGCCATCGGCAGACGAACATGAACACGCTCATCGTCGTCGGCACGACGGCGGCGTACGGGATCTCGGTCGTCGCCACGTTCCTTCCGCAGCTCTTCTTCAACGCGGGGCTCGAGCCGCACCAGTACCTCTACTACGAGACCGCATCCGTGATCATCGCGCTCGTTCTCGTCGGTCGCTACCTCGAAGCGCGGGCTCGCGCGCACACGTCGGACGCCATCCGCAGCCTGCTCGCGCTCGGCGCGAAGTCGGCCCGCGTTCGGCGTCCGGGTGGGCTGGAAGAGGACGTTCCGATCGATCAGCTGCAGGTCGGCGACGTCATCATCGTCCGGCCCGGCGAGACGATCGCGACCGACGGGCTCGTCATCGCGGGCGACTCGGCCGTCGACGAGGCGATGCTCACCGGCGAGTCGATGCCGGTGGAGAAAGGCGCGGGCGACGATGTCGCCGGCGGGACGATGAACACGAGCGGCACGCTGCGTTTCCGCGCAACACGCGTTGGCGCCGACACGGCGCTCGCGCAGATCGTGCGACTGGTGGAGGAGGCGCAAGGTTCGAAGGCGCCGATCCAGCGTCTTGTCGACCGCGTCGCGTCGGTCTTCGTCCCCGTCGTGTTCGCGGTGGCGACCTTTACAGCGATCCTGTGGTGGATCTACGGACCTGAGCCCCACTTCGCGTACGCCGTGACCGCGTTCATCGCGGTCCTCATCATCGCGTGCCCATGCGCGCTCGGGCTCGCGACGCCGACCGCGATCATGGTCGGCACCGGCCGCGGCGCGACACGCGGCATCCTCATCAAGAACGCGCAGGCGCTCGAGATGGCGCAGAAGATCGACGTTGTCGCGTTCGACAAGACCGGCACGCTCACCGTCGGGCGGCCCGAGGTCGTGGACTGGGTCACCTGCGCGGATATCGGCGAGGAGGAAGCGCTGCGGCTCATCGCGAGCGCGGAGCTTCGATCGGAGCACCCGCTCGCCGCGGCCGTCGTCGAGCACGCCCGTGCAAAGGGACTGGAGCTGAGCGAGCCGGAGTCGTTCGAAGCGATCGCGGGCAGCGGCGTCCACGCCGTCGTGGATGGCCACGACATCTGGGTCGGCAACGCCGCGCTCGCTCGCGCGCACGGCTTCGCGGGCCTCGGTGACGGGATGCTGTCGCACCATCAGAACGAGGGGAGAACGACGCTCGTCGCAACGATCGACGGACAGCCCGGCGCGGTCCTCGCGGCCGCGGATGTTCCGAAGGCGGCGGCGGCCGACGCGATCAAGGAGATCAAGGCGCTCGGCGCGCGAACCCTGCTGATCTCCGGCGACACGCAGCGCACAGCGGAAGCGATCGCGAAGAGTCTCGGCATCGATGACGTACGCGCCGAGGTCTGGCCCGAGCAGAAGGCGAAGATCGTCGCCGAGCTCCAGGAGCAGGGGCACCGTGTCGCGATGGTCGGCGACGGCGTGAACGACGCGCCCGCGCTGGCGCGCGCGGACCTCGGCATCGCGATCGGGAGCGGCACGGATGTCGCGATCGCGACCGCCGAGATCGTCCTCGTTGGCGGCGATCCGCGCGGGGTTCCGCGGGCGCTCCGGCTCGCGCGGCGCACGGTCACGACGATCCGCCAGAACCTCTTCTGGGCCTTCTTCTACAACGTTGCGCTGATCCCGCTCGCGGCCGGCGCCCTCTACCCGCTCACGGGCTGGCTGCTCTCGCCCGTCCTGGCCGCCGCGGCAATGGCGGTCTCATCGGTTACGGTGGTCACGAATTCACTTCGCCTGCGCACCGCGAAGATCGACTAGGAGGCGCCATGAGCGACACACATCACGCGAGTCCTGCCGGCGCGATCGAGATCGACGCGGGGGTCCGCGCCTGGTACGCGTCGTGTCGCTGCTGTTTGAGCGACGCCCATCCCGAGGCAGTGGCGATCCTGGACGCGGAGCGTGATGCGTCGGGCGCGCAGCACGTGGAGGGCACGATCCTCGATCCGGTGTGCGACATGATCGTGGACGTAGAGGAGCAACGCGGTCATCAGCTCACAAGCGAGCACGCCGGAAAGACGTACGCCTTTTGCAGCTCGGGATGCAAACGCTCGTTCGAAGGCGATCCGCCGCGGTACACGGCGAAGGTCGCAGGCTGGGAGGCGTCGCGCTAGGAGCGGCCGGGTAGCGTATCTGGGTATGAGGCTCGCGCTCGTTGCTCTTCTTCTAGCGACGGCGTGTCGTCCGATCGATGGCGACGTCGTGATGCGCAGCGCCTCGCCTATCCCAAGCGCGTCAGTCTTGTCGACGTCGGCCCCGGCGAGCTCCAGCACGGCCGCGCCGACCGGCACGCCCGATGTCGCCGCCGTGAAGCTCGTCGAGTTCCCGGTGGGCCGCGGTCAGGGTCCCCACGACGTCGCACCCGCGTCCGACGGCGGCGTTTGGTACACCGCGCAGCGCACCGGCGAGCTCGGTTACCTCGATCCGAAGACCGGTGCGACGCGCACGGTGAAGCTCGGCTCGGGATCCGCGCCGCATGGGGTGATCGTCGGACCCGACGGCGCGCCGTGGGTAACGGACGGCGGACAGAACGCGATCGTTCGCGTCGATCCGGTGTCCAAGGAAGTGAAGGTCTTCAAGCTGCCGGGCCCGAACGTGAATCTCAACACCGCCGCATTCGATCGCTTCGGCATCCTGTGGTTCACCGGCCAGAGTGGCTACTTTGGCCATGTCGATCCGAAGAGCGGTGTGCTGAAGGTGCTGCAGTCTCCGCGCGGCGCGGGTCCCTATGGGATCACGGCGACCCCGGACGGCGCGATCTTCTACGCCTCGCTCGCGGGCAGCCATATCGCATCGGTCGATCTCAAGGAGGACATCGCGTCGCCGATCGATCCGCCGACACGCGGTCAGGGCGCTCGGCGCGTGTGGTCAGACTCGAGTGGTGCGATCTGGGTGAGCGAGTGGAACGCCGGGCAGGTCGGACGCTACGACCCGGTGGCGCGCGCGTGGAAAGAGTGGAAGATGCCGGGAGCGGATCCGATGGCGTACGCGGTCTACGTGGACGACGCCGACATCGTGTGGCTCACCGACTTCGGCGCGAACGCGATCGTCCGATTCGATCCGAACACCGAGAAGTTCACCTCGTATCCGCACGCGCAGCCCAACGCCGCGGTCCGTCAGCTGCTCGGTCGCTCGGGCGAGGTCTGGGGCGCGATGTCGGGTCAGGACAAGCTGCTGCTGATCCGCACGCGATAACTCGTCACCACGCCAGCGCCGCCGGTGGCGCGTGCGCGAGATCGGTCGCGATCCAGTCGGCTTCAGTGAGATCGCCGGCGGCGAACGAGGTCGTGAGCGCGAGGCACCGTGTGCCTGCAGCCTTCGCGGCGCGCACGCCGTTCACCGCGTCCTCGATCACAAGGCACTCCTCTGGATCGAGATTCAAGCGAGCGCATGCCTCGATGAAGATGTCAGGGGCTGGCTTCTTTCGCTCGACCTCGCTCCCGGTGACGATCGCCGCAAAGGCGGTCGGCTCAAGGTCGATCTCACGAAGATTCGCCTCGACCTTGATCGTGTCGGACCCCGACGCCACCGCCAACCGAAGACCACGCTCTGTGCACGTCTCGACGAATTCGCGCACACCGGGCAGCGGTTCCAGGCGACCGCGGATCTGCTCCAGATAGATCTCGTACGTGCGGGACTTGTCCCGTTCGGGATCGATCGGGATGCCGCGCGCCTCCGCGACACCACCGATGAACCGATCCTCGCCGGTGCCGATGAAAGGCCGGAACTCCTCGGGGCGCACGGTGAAGCCCTTCTCCGCGAACATCGCGATGGCCGCGGCGGCGATGAACGGTTCCGATAGCACGAGGACCCCGTCCATGTCGAAGATCACACCGCGGAGTCGGGCGCTTATGGCCCCGTATACGCGAAGAATCCGAATGCGGCGTACTGACCGGAGTGGTCGTACTTCACGCCGTCGCGCACGACGAAGCGCTTCGATGCCAGCAGCGCGGCGTCCTTCAGGATCATCCCCTCGGGCAACACGATGCGCGGATGGCTCGTCGCGCTCGTCACCGGGTTGCGGATGAACGTCGTCTTGCACTCGGCGATGTCGCCGGCCTTGAATTCCGGCAGCTCGCCGGAGAAGTTCGCCTCGTAGCGCACGAACGTCGGGCCGTGCAGCGTGGTGAACGTCTTTCGGAAGACGCCCCAGGGTCCGCCCGCCTTGCCCTCGATGAGTGTCGACAGCGCCTCGCGCTGCTTCGCGTCGGCACGCTCGTCGACCAGAGCCGTTGCGACGCCGTTGCCCTCGTGGATCGCCTTGGGCCAGTCGGCGTAGAGGCTGAGATACAGGCCGTTCACCTTGACGTCGCCGACGGCGCCGTCCTCGATCTCCCAGGTCCAGCCGCCCTCGCAGTTCCCTTTCGTCGGGAGGGCGTTCACGTTGCACGGGCAGCCCCAGTCGCAGTTGCATGCGATGAGCACGCGGCCCTTCATCGTCCACTTCGTCGTGTCTGCCATACCTACGTCCTCCCGCATCACATCGCCATCGGCGTCACGAGCTCCGGTCGAAGCACGACCACAAGCGCGCCCACGACGAAGGCTACGCCGACCGCGCGGCTGAACCACGTCGCTCGCGGCGCGAGCTTCTCCGCCAGCACGATCAGCGCGATGAGCGCGACCCACGCGAGCCCCATCCCGCCGGCCGCGACGAGCACGGCCATGAGCGCCCAGCAGCATCCGAGGCAGTACAGGCCGTGATCGATGCCGAGCCGGAGCGGTCCGAGGGCGCCGCCGTGCCAGTGACGCACCAGGAAATCGGCCGGGGTCTGGCACGCCCGCAGGCAGGTCGCCTTCAGCGGAGTGAACTGGTACGCGCCCGCGGCGATCAGGACCGCCGCGACGCCGAGTGGTCGCAGGCCAGGCTCGATCGCCATGTCCAGGACGCGCTGCGCGACGAGCACGATCGCACCGACGAGCGCCCACACCAGGAGATATCCGACGCCGAAGGCCAGCGTCCGCAGCTCGCCGCGCGCTCCATCACTGACCGACAGGCGATAGAGCAGGAACATCGGCGCGCTAGAGGGCAGCATCATCGCGACCATCATCACCGTCCACGCGGCGAGGAACGTCGGCGGATCCGCCATCGGCGCACCGGCGATGAGGGCGGCCCACGCCGCGATCGTGATGACCGCAAGCCCCGCGGCAGTCACGGTCGGGACCGAGCGAAGGCTCAGGCTCATGCGCGGCGCAGTTTAGAAGCGCTAGTTCACCGTGATCGTGAAGGTGGTCGAGCTCGACGCCTTTCCGTCGCTCGCGGTGCACGTGAAGGAGTACTTGCCCGCCTTCGTGCCCGTCCACTGGAACGACCCGGTGCCGTTGCCGTAGTCGACGAACTTGTCGGCGCCGCTGCAGCCAAGCGTGATCTTGTCGCCGTCCGGATCCGTCGCGGAGACGCCGATCACGAACGCCTGACCGGCCTTGCCGCTCTGATCGCCGATCTTCGCGATCTGCGGCGACGAGTTCGGTTTCTGTGTCGGCGTCGCGGTCGGCTGCTGTGTCGGTGTCGGCGTCTTCGTCGGCACGACGGTCGGTGTTGGCGTCGGGACGACGATCGGGATGTGCGTCGCCGTCGGTGTCGGGGCGTATGTAGGCAGGGTCGTCTGCGCCGGCGGCGCCGACACGATGATCGGCGTGGGCGCGGGCGTCGGCGCGGTCGTGCGCGCTGGTCCGGCGATCACGACGACGATCGTGGGCTCGGGCGTCACGGTGGGGTGCGGGCTCGCGAGCGGATCGGTCGCGGGCGGGGACGGCGGCACGACGCTCGGCGCGTCGGTCGCGAGCCCGGTGATCGCGCCGGGGACGGCGGTCGCGGCGGTCGGAACCGCGAACGTCGGCCGCGCGACGACCGGTCCGGGCGTGGGGGAACGCCCGACCGGCTCGTCGGACATGACGGTCAATGTGGCAGTCGCGAGCGTGGGTGAGCAGCTCGCCATCTCGTAACCCCAGACGTTGCTGAACTCACACCGCGCGTGCAGCGAGAGGATGTGGGTGCCCGGCGCGAGGTCGACCGTGACGCGCGTGCCGCTCGGGCCGGAGGCGAAGCGCGAGCCGAAGCCCAACGGGCTCAGGCCCTTCGCCACCACCGCGTCGGCCGGCGCATGCGCGTAGGTGATCCGCACCGAGTCGCCCTCGTGCACCTCGTTCGGCGTCACGTCGAACTCGGGATGCGCGACGGCGAACGGCGCGCTGTCGTAGATGCGCAACATCCACGGCGCGAACCGGCACACGATGTCGCATCTGTTCCGGAGCTCGATACGCGCCACGCTGAAGTCCGTGGGCGCCCAGAATCCGACGCTGCCGCTCGCGGTGACGTCCTCATCGATGTCATCGCCCGGGCCTTCGATGCTGCCGACGTACATCGGCCCGGGGGCGAACAGGCCGGTCGCACCGGAATCGAGGTAGAGGGACGCGTTCACGGGAGCGTGCTCATACGTCACAAAGACGCCGTCACCGGGATACGCCACGGGCTGCACCGAGATCTCCGCCGGCCATCCCGTCAGCGGGAGGCTCGCGTATAGGCCGTCGCAGGAGGTCCGGCTGAACGGCCCGATGCCGTACGTGATGCAGTTGTCGTAAAGACCGAGCGTGACGCCTCGTCCATACGGACCGGCTCGCGGCACGCGCAGCCCCACGCTGCCGGCGGCCGCGTCGATCGACAAGGCGCGCTCGAGGATCACCGGCGTCCCGAACAGCAGGTATGACCAGTACAGCTCGGCGTGCGCGGGCGCGTGCGCCCATCTGACGGTGACCGTGTCGCCGGGGAACGCGTGCTCGGGACCCGTGAGCGACACCGCCGAGAGCGGCACGCCGGCGCTGGCGAACAGCTCACAGTCCCCGATGTGCAAGGTGCGGCCGCAGTCGTCGCGGATCTCGGCGCGGTACGTGAACAGCGGGCTTGGCGCAGTGAACGTGAGGCTGCCGCTCTTGCCGACCGTCATGCCGATGCGCACCGCGACGCGCCGCGGAACGCCGGCGATGCCACGCTCTTCGTGAACGAGGTCGATGGTGGCTCCCGCGCTCACGCCGAAGTAGCGGAGCGTGACGGTCGCGCCGGTGTCGAAGCTGTCGGGCGAGAACGAGATCGCGGCCTCGTCCGCCGAGGCGCTGCCGCCCATCGCGAACACGAGCGCCACGAGCGCCGCGGCGAACATCGTGCCGGCGGCGGTGAGGCTCGACGCGGTCCTGGTAGCCATCTGTGACGTGGCAAGCTACCGGCCCGCCCAGCGCGGGACCGTCCTGCCGATAACACGACCGAGGCGAAGCGCAGAACGTTGGCGGGCCGCGGCCCAGCAGCATTTGACACTCTTTGTTGCGCACGATGCAATGGAGTGCGATGGCGACCGCAGAACAGACCTTTCCGGTCGCGCGACCCCGTTACACGGGCATCCTCGAGTGGATCACCACCGTCGACCACAAGAAGATCGGGGTGCTCTACCTCTTTACGACGTTCTTCTTCTTCCTGTCGGGCGGTCTGCTAGCGCTCGCGATCCGCACGCAGCTCGCGACCCCCGACGGCACGCTCCTCACCGCGCAGCAATACAACGCCGCGTTCACCATGCACGGGACGACGATGGTCTTCCTCTTCGTCGTGCCGGTGTGGACGGGATTCGCGAACTTCATCATCCCGTTGCAGCTCGGCGCGCGTGACATGGCGTTCCCGCGCCTCAACGCGCTGTCCTACTGGCTCCTGCTCTCCGGCGGGATCATCCTCTACTCGAGCTTCATCGTCGGCCCGCCCGCGGCGGGGTGGACGTCGTACGTGCCGCTATCCGCGAAGCCGTTCTCGCCGGGCTTCGGACAGGACCTGTGGATCATCGGCCTGACCGTTCTCGGTTTCTCGTCGATCTTCGGCGCGCTGAACATGATCGTGACGATCTTCTCGCTGCGCGCGCCGGGCATGACGTTCCACCGCATCACGCTCTTCGCGTGGAGCGTGCTCGTGACGAGCTTCCTCCTCGTGCTCGCGATGCCGTTCCTCACCGTCGCGGGCGTGCTGCTGCTCTTCGATCGCATCGCGGGGACGAACTTCTTCGGTGTGGGTGAGGGCGCCGATCCGCTGCTGTGGCAGTACCTGTTCTGGTTCTTCGGGCACCCGGAGGTCTACATCATGATCCTGCCGGGCTTCGGTGTGATCAGCGAGGTCCTGCCGGTGTTCTCGCGGAAGCCGATCTTCGGCTACAAGATGATCGCGTACGCGTCGGTCGCGATCGGCTTCCTGTCATTCGGCGTGTTCGTGCATCACATGTTCGTCGCGGGCATCGACCCGGCGCTCCAAATCTTCTTCATGTCGTCGACGATGCTCATCGCGGTGCCGACCGGCGTAAAGGTGTTCTCGTGGCTCGGCACGATCTGGGGCGGGTCGTTGCGTTTCAAGACTCCGATGCTCTTCTCGCTCGGCTTCCTCGCCGTGTTCACGATCGGCGGCATCTCGGGCGTCTTCCTCGGCTCGGTGCCGGTCGACATCCAGCTGTCGGACACGTATTACGTCGTCGCGCATATCCATTACGTGCTCGTGGGCGGCGCGCTGTTCTCGTTCTTCGCCGCGGCGTTCTACTGGATACCGAAGATCACCGGACGGCTGATGAACGAGCGGCTCGGCACGATCCAGTTCCTGATCTTCTTCCTCGGCTTCAATCTCGCGTTCTATCCGATGCACCAGCTCGGCATCGAAGGCATGCCGCGCCGCACCTATCACTACGTCCAGTCGCCCGAGTGGGGTTTCCTGAACCTCGTCGCAACGATCGGCGTCTACCTCATCGCGCTCTCGATCCTGACCTTCATCTTCAACTTCATCAGCAGCATCGTGATGAAGGGTGGAAAGATCGCCGACGATGACCCGTGGGAGGGTGACACCCTCGAGTGGGCGACGAGCTCACCGCCACCGGCGTACAACTTCGCGCGCATCCCGGTCGTGCACAGCGCACGCCCCTTGAAAGAAGACGTGCCCCACTAGGGAGCACGTCGTGAAAGTCCGCATGAGCTTCGGCCCGCGTTATCGCGCTCTCGTGTATCTCACGCTCGCTCTGTCGTTCCTCGTCGTCGTCTGGGGCGGCGTCGTGCGCGTGAGCGGGTCCGGACTCGGTTGCCCCGACTGGCCTCTCTGTCACGGGCAGTTCCTCCCCGGCCTCGACACCGCGACGCGCATCGAGTGGTTCCATCGCTTCATCGCGATCGCCGGCGGTCTGAGCCTCGCGGCGCTCGGCGTCATCACGATCGCCCGTCACCGGGCGGACCGTCGCGTGTTCGCGCTCGTGGTCGCGGCGGGCGTCCTCTACATCCTGCAGGCGGTCCTCGGCGGGATCGTCGTCCTCCTCGAGCTCCCGCACACCTGGGTGACGGCGCACCTCGCGAACGCCGAGATCCTGCTCGCGGTGCTGACCGTCCTCGCCGTCGAGGTGCGCTGGCCGGCGCTCGCCACACGCACTCGCAGCGCGCCCTGGACGGCGGTCGTGCTCGCCGCGGCGGTCGGCACGTTCGTCCTGATGCTGACCGGCGCGTACGTGCGCGGTGCCGACGCGAGCACCGCATGCACGACGTGGCCGCTGTGCGACGACGGCGCGTTCCCGGCCTTCGGCGCGCCCGCGATCCACATGGCGCACCGCTGGGTCGCCGGTGTCGTCGGCGTGGTGCTGCTCGCGGCCTGCTGGCAGGCGTGGCGCCACCGGCGCGAGGCGCCTGGGCTCGGAGCATTCGCGGTCCTGACCGCGGTCGCGTTCGCGGCGCAGATCGCGGTCGGTGCGGCGAATCCGCTCTCCGGCTTCTCGCCCTGGGCCCTGGGTGCGCATCCCGCGCTCGCGTCGCTCGTGTGGTGTCTGACCGTCGCCCTCACCGTGGTCGCCTGGCGTCCCACGATGCCGTCGCGCGAGCTCGTGTCGGATATGGTCGCGCTCACCAAGCCCGCGATCATGTCGCTGCTGCTGCTCACCGCGATCGGCGCGATGTTCCTCGCGGCGCGCGGCGTGCCTCCGTTCTCACTCCTCGCGGCGACGATCGTCGGCGGTGCGGCCGCGAGCGGCGGCGCATCCGCGCTGAACCACTATTTCGACCGCGACATCGACGAGGTCATGCGCCGCACGCGCCGCAGGCCGCTGCCGTCGCACCGCGTGCCCGACGAGTGGGCCGTCGGACTTGGGATCGTCCTCAACATCATCGCGTTCGCGGTGCTCGCGCTGTTCGCGAACGTCCTCGCCGCCGCGCTCGCCATCGCGGGCACGCTCTTCTACATCCTCGTGTACACGCTGTGGCTCAAACGCTCGACGGTGCAGAACATCGTCATCGGCGGCGCCGCCGGCGCGATCCCGCCGCTCGTCGGCTGGGCGGCGGTCACCGGCTCGCTGGATCTTGAGGCGTGGCTGCTGTTCGCGATCATCTTCTTCTGGACGCCCGCGCACTTCTGGGCGCTCGCGCTGCTCATCAGCGATGACTACAAGCGCGCCGGCATCCCCATGCTGCCGGTCGTCCGAGGCGAGGAAGCCACGACCTGGGGCATCTTCACCTACGCGCTTTCGCTCGTGCCGCTGTCGCTGCTGCTCTTCCTTGGTGGTGGTCTGGGACCGCTCTACCTCGTCGTCGCGGTCGGTCTCGGCCTCGTGTTCGTCGGCTGGGCGGTGCGTCTGATCCGCGCCGCAGCGGCCCGCCGCCGCGCGGTGGCCCGCGGTCTCTACGTGTACTCCCTCCTGTATCTCGCGCTGCTATTCGTCGTGATCATGGTGGACAGCTCACTACGGCTCTAGCCGTCGTCGTCGCCGTCCTCGCGGCGGTGGCGTATGCGCGCGGCGTGCGCCGGATGAAGCGCCGGCGGTGGCCGGTGTGGCGCACGGGAGTCTTCTTCCTCGGCATCGCGACTCTGCTGTTCGCGCTCGTGCCGGCGCTTGAGGCCATCGCCGCGGATCTCTTCAGCGTCCACATGCTCCAGCACGTTCTCCTGACGATGATCGCGCCGCCGCTCCTCTTCATCGGCGAGCCCGTGCG
>Ga0207653_10000438_pt1 | contig 17151 bp, 13 predicted proteins | sample KBSK5251metaG_FD_184341 | JGI IMG/M metagenome (GOLD analysis project Ga0207653, IMG submission 184341) | Corn, switchgrass and miscanthus rhizosphere microbial communities from Kellogg Biological Station, Michigan, USA - KBS K5-25-1 metaG... | ecosystem: Host-associated > Plants > Roots >...
TGCTTCGGTGTCGCGGTGGGCCTGCTGTTCGTGCCGGTCATTCTGGTGGCCGATGCCGCGATCCTCGTGGTCAACGGCGGTGCCATCACTGAGGCGGCGAACATCGCCCACGCGATCCTCTTGTGTTCTATCGCCGTCGGCTTCGGCCTGATGCAGCAGCTTCTGCGCAGTACGCGGCGGCAGAAAGACGAGCTCGAACGATCCGCCAACGCGATGCGGACCGTCCTGAACAATGCGCCCCTCCTCCTCTACTCGACGGACGCCGCCGGCAGATTCCTATTTCGCGAAGGGAGTGCGTTGCTCAAGCTGGGGCACCCAGGGACCAATGTTGGCGAAGACGCACGCGAGTTCTACCGGCGCGAGTACGCGGACACTCCGAGTCTGCTCGTGGATCTGGAACGTGCACTTGAGGGGCAGCACGTGACGGATGTCGTACGGACGCGGGGTCGCACGATCGAAGCGGTGTGGACACCGACGCGGGACCAGTTGGGCCGTCTGAGCGGCACGATCTGCGTTGGCCACGATGTGACAGAACGCGCTGTCGCCGAGCAGGCACATCGGAGCAGCGAGCAACGGCTGCAGGGCATCGTCGAGTCCGCGATCGACGCCATCATCACTGTGGACTCGAAGGGCTCGATCGTCATCTTCAACGCCGCCGCGGAGAACATGTTCGGGCGATCGTCGGCCGACATGATCGGACACTCGCTGGAGCCGCTGATCCCGTCAGCGAGCCGCGCACAGCATCGCCGGCTGGAAACGGACTTCCTCGCGTCTGGAGAGGCAGACCACAAGAAGAGGGCCGACGGGCTCACCGGCCTGCGCGCGAGCGGCGAGACGTTCCCGATCCAGGCGACGCTATCCCGTACGGTCATCGACGGGGAGCCACTGGCGACGGTCATCGTGCGGGACGTCACCGAGCAGCGGCGCGTGGAGCGCGAGCTCGAGCGCCGCGCTCTGTACGACGGCCTGACCGAGCTTCCGAATCGTGTCTTATACGACGACCGTGTTGACACCGCGCTCGCGAGTCTTCGCCGCGAAGGGCGCCCCGGCGCGGTCGTCGTCATGGATATCGACAACTTCCAGGAGACGAACGAGACGTTCGGACATGACATCGGCGACGAGGTGCTCATGGCGATCGGGGCACGGCTCGGCGGCGAGCTGCGTGATGCCGACACCTTGGCCCGTCTCGGTGGAGACCAATTCGCGCTCTTCCTCGTCGGCTCAGATGAACGTGGAGCTCGTGAGGTGGCGGAACGACTGCTCCGTTCGCTTGAGCGGCCACTCGATATCCGCGGGCAGCGCATCGAACAGAGTCTCAGCATCGGCATCGCCGTCTTCCCGGTGCATGGTGACGATCGCACCGCGCTCGTCCGTCACGCGGAGATCGCGATGAACCAGGCCAAGCGGACCCGGCGCACGTACGCTGTCTACGCCGCCAAGGATGACCGCTCGAACCCGGATGGCCTTGCGCTCCTCACGGACCTGCGGGCTGCGATCGAAGCGGGCGAGATCGAGCTTGCGTTCCAGCCTGACGTCGAGGTCGCCACAGGTAAGGTCTTGCGGGTCGAGGCACTCGCGCGTTGGACCCACGCGACGAGAGGGCCGATCGGACCCGACCGCTTCATTCCACTCGCCGAGCGCAGCGGGCTCATCGGTGCCCTGACGCGCGCGGTTCTCGAAAAGGCCGTCGCTCAAGCGGCCGCGTGGCGCGCGAGTGGCATCGACCTCCCAGTGGCGGTGAACCTCTCGGTCCAGGATCTGCTGGATCGCGGGCTCCCGTTCACCATCGACGATCTCCTCCGACGCCACTCCCTGCCGGCCTCCTTCTTGTCCGTCGAGCTGACCGAGAGCGTCCTCATGAGCGAGATGGACCGCGCGGTACCGACGCTTTCGACGCTGCGGTCGCTCGGAGTCGAAGTGGCGATCGACGACTTCGGGACGGGGTACTCCTCTTTGAGATACCTCGCGCATCTGCCGGCTGACCGGATCAAGATCGACAGGTCGTTCATCCGAGCGATGGCGAATGACCGCGGCGCAGCGGCGATCGTCCGCGCCGCGATCGATCTCGCACACGATCTGAAGCTCGAGGTCGCAGCTGAGGGCGTCGAAGAGCCGCTTGAGTGGGCTCAGCTGCTGGAGATGGGCGCCGAGTCGGTCCAGGGGTACTTCATCAGCCGCCCGCTGCCGGCAGCGGCCATCCCGGCATGGCTCGCGGCCTATATCCCGCCGGTCGCGATCCCGCTGCTGCGGGCTGTCTAGCGCCGCAGCTTCACGCGCGCAAGTAGGTCAGCACCGCAGGCCCGCGGGTCTAGCGATCGCCGGGGAAGGCTAGGTAGCTGAGGAGCACGCCGAGGATCCCGGTGAGGACGATCGTCCCTGTCACATCCGGCAGCGCCCACCACACCCCGCCCGGGAACCCCAGCGCGGTCAGGAAGTAGCCCGTCGTGAAGACCGTCGGGACAGCGGCCGCGAAGATGCGGATCGCGTGCGCTCGTGTCACCGCGGGGCGCAGACGCAACAACAACACATCACCGACGATGCCGGCGACGATGGCGTAGGCCAGCAGCGGCCAGAGCGATGGAAGGTTGCCGCGCACCAGGAGCATGACGAGCGCGTTGAGCCCCAGCACGACGGTCATGTCGCCCGGCCGCAACGAGGCGCGGCGCAGCACGACGAGCACCGGGCCCATCACCAGGCCGGCCTGCAGCAGAAGACCGAAGATGCCGCGCGTTTCCTGCCACCCGATCACTCGCTCGATCGCGAGGGACGATCCGTCACGCAGCTTGCCCGTGAGCTCGACCACCTCGGAGACGGCGCTCACCGAAAGCCCGGCGAACGGATTCGCGTACTGCGTCATGAAGGTGAGGAGCGTCACGAGCCCCGCGAGCGACACGACCGCTGTCAGGTGCCGTGACCAGGACTCATCACCCGTGCGGAACCATGCGGCTCGCATCGGACCGGTGATGATCAGAACGGCACCTACGGCCAGCCCGAGATGAGTGGGGCTGAGGAGCGTCCCGTTGTCCACCTCGATGCCGAAGACCACATGCCAGACCATGTCCAGCAGACCCGCGACCCCGAAGATGACCACGCCCACGAGTGCCGCGTCATAGCCACGCGGCAGCACGCCACGCCACGTGAGCTCCCGCGTGCGGTTCCGCGCGACCGTTACCGCGAGTACAGCCGATGTCGCGAGATAACCCGAATAGAGGATCAGGTGCCATGGCGTGAAGAAAGTGTCGATGAGTGGCCGGATGGTGTTGTGCGCCCATCCGTCGATCGCCACTCCAGCGACCAGCCACACGGCGCCGGCGAGCATGATCCAATCGAATCGCGCGTCGCTCGGCAGGCTTGCGGATCGGGAGCGCAGACCGACCGATGCACCGCTCATGATCGTTCGCACAGCATCCTGTACCTCGTGTCAACCTCCCGCCTCATTCCGAACAGTGGGAACGTATTCGGTCTCACACTGGGTAGATGCTCGGCGAAGGCGTTCAGGCGCGTAAGTACGTGAGCACCGCCAGGACTCGGCGGTGATCCTCATCGGCGGGCTCCAGCTGCAGCTTCATGAAGATGCTCCGCACGTGACCCTCGACGGTCTTCGGGCTGAGTGACAGTGTGTCGCCGATCGCAGAGTTCGATCGCCCTTCGGCCATGAGCTTGAGAACGTCGCGCTCGCGATCGGTGAGATCACCGACAAGATCGCGATGCCTACGGCGAACGACGAGCTGCGCGACGACCTCCGGATCGATCGCGGAGCCGCCAGACGCGACGCGTCGCACGGTCTCGACGAACTCTCGCACGTCGGAGACGCGGTCCTTCAGTAGATAACCGATACGGTCCGCGCCGCGCTCCAGGAGGCGCAGCGCGTGCGTGGTCTCGACATATTGCGACAGCAGCAGGACCGCGACGCCCGGGTGGCGCTCTCTGATCGTGGCGGCTGTCTCGAGTCCTTCAGTCGTATGGGTGGGCGGCATCCGGATGTCGGTGATCGCGATATCGGGGCGGTCCGCAGCGACAAGGTCGAGCAGCTGCTTGCCGTCTCCGGCGCGACCGATCACCTCGAATCCAGCACTCTCGAGAAGCCGCGCGAGACCCTCGCGGAAGAGCACCGAGTCATCGGCGATCGTCACACGCATGGAAGCTCCGCCCGCACGACGGTGCCGCGGCCGCTCGGGCTCTCCACGCGAAGGCTGCCGCCGATGGCCGCCGTCCGGTCCCTGAGTCCGACGAGGCCGGAGCCGTGGCGCGAGTCGACGCCACCGACGCCGTCGTCGCTGACCTCGACGCGCAGTCGGCCCGCCTCCTCGTCGATCCGGATCCGGATCGACGTTGCGTGCGAATGCTTCGCCGCGTTCGCCAGCGCCTCCGCGACCACGAAGTAGGCCGTGACCTCGACCGGCTCGGCGTAACGACGATCGGGAACGCCGACCACCGAGGTTTCGATCGGCGAGCGGTCGGCGAGCGACGCGACCGCTGCGTAGAGACCGGACTCGGTGAGGAGCGGTGGGTGGATGCCGCGCGCGAGATCTCGCAGCTCCGAGAGTCCGGCCTGCATTTCGCGGGCGGCGTGCTGTAGCAGGTCGGCTGTCTCCGAAGTCGGGCCCGCGATGGCCTGAGCCATCCCGACGTTGAGCATGGCATTGACGAATCGTTGCTGTGCTCCGTCATGCAGATCACGTTCGATCCGGCGGCGCTCTTCGTCCTGGGCGGCGATAATCCGCGTGCGCGATTCACGAAGCTCCTCGAACAGGCGAAAGCGACCGAACACCAGGCCGGCCTGCGATGCGAGGTCGCCGACGAGGCGAGCCTCGGTCGGTGTGAGTCGTTCGCCGCGCGGCTTCCGCACGATCAGCGCGCCCAGCTGCTCGTTTTCGTGGAATACCGGCACGACGCTCCCGGTCGGTCCGGCATGTGCGGCGATGTCCTTGGGATCCGCGAGCGTCTGCGCGACCGGGGGCGCTGGAGACGCGGCGGCCAGCCGCAGGCGTTCTCCGACACGAACCCAGACCTCGACGAGAGACGCGCCAGCGCCGTCGCGCACGAGCTCCGCCATGCGCGGCAGCAGCACATCCGCGGATTCGGCCCGGCCAACGCTGCGCGCGAAATCCGACAGGATCTCGTACGGATTCGCGCGCTTGCCGTAAACGGCGAGATTGGCGAATGCGTTGAGGCGAGCGCGCACCGGCTCCAGGAGCAAGGCGATGACCGCGATCGCGATCAGTGTGACGACGGGACCCATGCCCGCGGTCTCTCCGACCAGGTTGCCGACGACCGCGACGGTCACGCCATAGCACAGCGTCACGAACGCGGCCAACCCACCGTAGACGATCGTGCGGCTGATGACGAGGTCGATGTCGTACAGCCGGTAGCGCATGATCGCGATCCCGATCGAGAGTGGCACCAGCAATCCCATCGCGATGCCGAACGCTTGGTCAGCCCATAAGGCGACGGGATGTAGGACGTCCTGGACCTCCTGCCGAACGATCGGCAAGCGATCAGCGAGAAGGGTCGCGGCGAGCCAATCGGTGCGATTTATGAGGAACGCGATGGCGGCGAACGTCACCGCGTACGCGAACCATTTCACCTGGAGCTTCGCTTCGCCCGCCGCCGATCGTAGTCGCGTGAGGACTCCTGCACCGAGCAGGACCGCTAAAACGTTACTGCCCCAGAACAGGGCGTTCCCCGGCATGAAGGGAAGCATGTCCTCGCGCAGCCATCGCAGCGCGTATCCGACCGCCCGCCATTCAGGGAGGCTGCTGACGGGAACGCCTTGCTTTCCCGCATAACCGATCATCAAGAAGTACGGGTTGTCCAGCTGCAGTGCGAGATCGCCGAGCTGAAGAAGCACGATCAGGACGATCGGTACGAGCCATCGGGCTGAACGCAGGCGTCCATCTGGAAATAGGAAAAGCGCAGACAGGGCGCAGACGATGAACGGCACACCGATGAACAGCTGGAGCCGAGCGGCAACGTCAGCAAGCGGCAGCGAATCAGGAGCGACGTTCAGGCCGTGGATCGCGTATTGGACCGTGAAGTTAGCGAACCCAAAGAGGATCGCGAATGCTGCGAACATCCATGTGAATGCGTTCTTCGGCTGGCGCCACACGATGAGCCCGGCGATCGCGCACGCGACCATGCTTGAAAGGATCGCGAGGCCAAGCCGGAGCACGTAGGTCCACTCAGGCGACAGGCCGGGCAGGGTCCCGCCATCGAGGTCGGCCCAGGGAGGACTCTGCCGGTCCACGATCGCGAGCATGAGAGTCGCGATCGCGAGCGTGACTCCGCCGATCGCGATCACCGCTCCCGCGACAGCGGCTCGATGCGTCCGCATCACGTCGCCGTTGCTGACGCTCATGGCCTCCACCGCGGCCAGTCCTTTTCGACACCGTCCAACGTCAGGCGCACGACGTCACGTCCGTCAGGTCGCATCACGAAGAGATCGACGGCATCTCCGATGACGCGTTTGAACGCGATCCACTGACCATCCGGGGACCAATCGGGCTTGCCGTCACCCAGCCCAACGTCGAGTCGGTGCATCTCCGTTCCATCGACCGAGACCACGAAGAGAGACGCGTTCGGTCGCACGTCCTTCTTCTCATTCGGCTCCGAAACAAGGACAACGATCCGTGAGCTGTCTGGCGACCAGCGGGCGTAGTCTGCGCTCGCGTCCGGATCACCTTCCTGATGCGTGAGTTGGCGCTGGTCACTCCCGTCAGGCGACATGGTGAAGATGTTGCCTGCGAGGTGCGGACGACCTAAGAGGAACGCGACGCGTTTCCCGTCCGGTGCCCACGATGGCTGTCCGCGGTAGTCCGAGCCGTGTGTAACGCGACGTAGATCGGTGCCGTCAGGCCGGACGGCGAACAGATTGCGGAAGCCGGCAGAGGGCCCATCCCGGCTGCTGTCGAACATGATCCACTCGCCATCCGGTGACCAGGTGGGATTGCCGTTCCAGCCACCGCCGTGGGTGAGCCGCGTGACCTTGCCGTCCGCGAGATCCATGACGTAGATCGCGGTCTCGCCGTCTTTGGTGCTGACGTACGCGATACGCTCGCCATCGGGCGACCACGCCGGGTCGGTGTTCCACGCGTGGTCGCCGACGATCGGTCGAACCTGTCCCGTGGCGACGTCGAGCAGATAGAGGCCAGTGCCCGGGCGCGGGGCGAAGTCGACGCAATAGAAGAGGATCTCGCCACCGATGTCTGGGTGCGGAGCGGCGTCCCTGCCGCACTTCGTCGCGGAGACCGGAGCCGCGCACGCGATCAGCTGTGAGCTCAAGAGAGCCACCGCCAGCGCGGCGAGCGGGCGCTTCATGGCGAGGATGTTCCCACCGGCCACCAGCGTCCCGAAACAGTGCTCACCCTCGCGCAGTTTCGGAGCGGGGAGTGCCAACCCTCATCGACGCACCCGCGCGGCCCTCTCGGATCTTGCGGGCGGCCACCGATGTTCCCGTAACGCACGCGACCTAGCGTCGCCTCGCATGACGAACGATCGGAGGGCAGGGTCAGTGAGACAGCGAACAGGCGCGCTCGTGGCATTCGGGGTCGCATCCGCGCTGATCCTCGGGATCGCGGGCAACGCGGACGCGAGCCTCACTTCGGCTCCCTACGGAACCCAGACGATCCCGGGACCCCAACCCCGACCATTGCCCCGGCCGCAGGTGGTCGTTGCGGTGCAGCAGCCTTCCCGACCCACACCCTCGCCAGCCCCAGGTGTCCAACCACAGCCCTCGCACGAAGCATGGGCACGAACCTCGGTCGAGGTCGTCGGGAGTTAGGCGGCGCGAGCGCTCTGCGGTGAGCGCAACAAGTCGCGATGACGACGGCGCGCCTAGGGGCGCGCCGTCGTCAGATCAGCTACTGAGCCCGACAGGAAGCGGCCGCGCCGCTGTTCGCTGGTCCGGTCGTGTCACCGATGCCGCCCTCTTGGGCAGCACCGGGGACCCAGCCACCTTGCTCGCCTTTGAAGATCCCGAACGCCCCGTGGCCGGAGTTGCAGCTGACGGTGGATGCCTGCTGACGGCCCGGGTTGTCCTCGTAGTCGCCAGCATCGGCGGACGCGATTCCTGACAAACCGATCATGGATGCACCGAGAAGCACGACTGTTGCGAGAGTCCTACGCATATGCAGCTCCCTCTTCTTGTCCCCACCGGGACCTGCACCAAGTATGCGCAGCGACCCTAAGCAACCAGGCGCTATTACGCGGCAGGCTGCTCCGCGCGGCGCAGTTGGAACGTGTCGAACCACGCGATGTGTTCGTTCGCCCAGCCGGGCGCTTCGAGCGGAAGCATGTGCCCGATCCCGCGTGCGACGTGCACCTCGGCATTGGGGTTCGCACGCCGGAAGAACGCCGCGTCGCGCGAGGAGAAGACGCGGTCGTCGGTTCCCCAGAGCACAAGCGTTGGGATGTCGCGAAGCGCGGCGACGTGGCCGCGAAGCGTGTATCCGAGTTGCTCGCCGCCCGGGAAGGGCAGGAGCAGGAGCCGTCGCCAGCGCGGCGGCTGATTCGCCCAGACGATCGCGCGGATCGAGCGGGTCGTGGCCGGGGACCTGCGGTCGCGGCGCAGAAGCTGGCGAATGAAGTGGTCGTCGTTGCGCCGCGCCTTGCCGATGAGGAACCGCCGCAGCATCGCCCCGGTGCCGTGTTCGTAGGGCCGCAGTAGCGCGCGACCGATGAGCGGAACGCAGTACAGCTTGTAGGCCCAGAGCATCGAGCGGCCCAGCCCGGCGGGAGCTATCAACACCAGCCCTGCGACGGCTGCGGGCCGACGGAGCGCGATCTGAAGAGCGATCCCACCACCGAGCGAGTGTCCGAGAAACACGGCGCGCTGGACACCGAGCTCGCCAACAACATGCAGCACCAGATCCGCGAGCTGCGAGAAACGCGCGTCCCGTTTCCGGAGCGCCGGCGCGAGGCCGAAGCCAGGCAGCTCAAGGATGTGCGTGGTGTAGCCGAGGGCGCGGAACGCGCGGGCCTGTGGTGCCAGCGCAACAGCAGTTGCACCCATGCCTGGTAGCAGCACGGCGTGCGGCCCATCTGACGGACCGCAGGACTTGACGCGGATGCGGTAGCCGCCGTGCTCGATGATCGATTCGCGCATGTCATAACTATGTACCCGCGAAGTCAGATGAAGGAGTCCGGGTGGGTTAGGCTCTCCGTCATCACCCGCGCGGGGGATTCGGTACAGTCGGTCGGTCAGCCTCCGCTTCCCAAGAACGCGAGAAGGGAATTCCACATGGGCGTTTATCGGGCCGAGTACATCTGGATCGACGGCACTCAGCCGACGCAGAAGCTGCGTTCGAAGACGAAAATCGTGCCGAAGGGCGAGAAGCCGCCCATCTGGGGCTTCGACGGATCGAGCACACAGCAGGCGACGGGTGACCGTTCGGACTGCGTCCTCCAGCCGGTCTTCTCGTGCCCGGATCCGATCCGCGGCGGAGACGATCTGTTGGTCCTCTGTGAGGTCATGCTCGTCAGCGGGCAGCCGCATCCGTCGAACATGAGGCGCGCGAACGCCGATATGGCCGGGCGGTACGCGACGCTCGACACCTGGTTCGGGATCGAGCAGGAGTACACCCTGTTCCGTGGTATGCGCCCGCTCGGCTTTCCCGACAGCGGCTTCCCGGCACCGCAGGGAGGCTATTACTGCGGCGTCGGCGCCGATGAGGTCTTCGGCCGGGAGGTCGTCGAGGCCCATCTCGACGCCTGTCTGAGGGCCGGACTCAAGATCTCCGGTATCAACGCCGAGGTCATGCCGGGCCAGTGGGAGTTCCAGGTCGGACCTCTCAACGCACCGCAGATCGGCGATCAGCTGTGGCTTGCGCGCTGGTTGCTATACCGCGTCGGCGAGCCGTTCGGCATCAGCGCGACGCTCTATCCGAAGCCGGTCCGTGGCGACTGGAACGGCGCCGGTGCGCACACGAACTTCTCGACGAATGAGATGCGCCGGGACTACGACGCATGCATCGCCGCGGCCGAGGCGCTCGGTACGCGACACGACCTCCACATCGCGAACTACGGATTCGGGATCGAGGAGCGCCTCACCGGGCTCCACGAGACGTGCTCATACAAGGAGTTCCGCTACGGCGTGAGCGACCGCGGCGCGTCGGTGCGCATACCGTGGCAGGTCGCGAAGGACAAACAGGGCTACATCGAGGATCGCCGGCCCAACGCGAACGCCGACCCGTACGTCACAACTCGTCTCATCCTCGAGACCGTCTGCGGCGCACGTGAAGGGAAGCGGACCTCGAGCAGGAATGGGCCGGTCGCGCGCGCCGCGAAGGGATCGAGCGCGAAACGGAAAAAGGTCGCGGTCTAGCGGCACGTCACATTCATGACCGTGGCGTCCCATAGGGGAGGCCGCAGTCGCTGCAGAATGCCAGGCCGTCCTTCCGTCGCGGGGCACCGCAGTTCGCGCACGACGCCTCGACCGGGGCGGGTGGTGCAACGACGGGGGCTGGCGACAGACGTGAACGCTGCACGCGACCGACGTCGACCATCCAGATGGCCCAGCCCAACGGCACGAGCACCTTGCGGATGTCGAATCCGCTGAGCTCGATCAAGACGGATCCGATGATGAGCACGGCGACGAACGTCGCGACGAACACGAGCGACCAGCGGTGCATGCCGGCGCGCACCACTTCGACGCTCGCGACGACGAGCCAGAGCGCGCTGGCGCTCGGCGCGGAGCTCACCAAGGTATCGACGAACGTCGTTGTCGTCGGCAACAGCGCGGGCACGGCGAAGAGCACGCCGGCCGCCGTCCACAGGACCGCGGCGAGAAGTGCGGCGGCGACCGCCCACCAGCTGGAGAGCGCGCTCTGCCGCATCGCGACGGTGAGCACGAGCGGCGCCAGCCCGTACGCGATCACGGTGGCGGCAACGGCGACGACAGTCGCGATGCCCGTGGGTTCGGTAATGCCGCCGGCGACCGCCGCCGCCAGAGCGCTTGCGGCGCCGATGAACGCGGCGACGGACCCGATCCGCAGCCACCTCTCCACGCGCCCACGCTAGCGGCGCGCGCGGTCGTATGCGTTACGTTGCTCGGGTGAGCGCTGAGACTCCCGACTACGTACGACTTAACCGCGACGTCTGGACGAAGTCGAACGCTCGATACACCGACGGTCGCGCCGAAGAAGCGTGGGCACAGACGGAGATCGCCTGGGGCGTTTGGGGCACGCCCGAGTCCGCCGTGAACGTCCTGCCGGATGTGACCGGTAAGGACGTCGTCGAGCTCGGGTGCGGCACCGCCTACGTTGGCGCCTGGCTGAAGCGGCGCGGCGCGCGGCGCGTCGTGGGCGTCGATATCACGCCGGCGCAGCTCGCGACCGCGCAGCGCCTCAACCGCAAGACCGGTCTCGGTCTCGAGCTCGTCGAGGCGAATGCCGAGGTCGTGCCGCTTCGTGACGCGACCTTCGATCTCGTGATCTCGGAATACGGCGCGTCGATCTGGTGCGATCCGTACAAGTGGATCCCCGAGGCCGCGCGTCTGCTGCGGAGTGGGGGAGAGCTCGTGTTTCTCCGCAACTCGACGCTCGCGGTGCTGTGCTCACCTGACGTCGGAAAAGTGACTGAGGCACTGCAGCGCCCGCAGCGCGGAATGAACCGTATCGACTGGCCCGATCCGGACCCGGGCGTCGACTTTCACGTCAGCCCCGGCGACCTTGTACGCCTGTTGCGCGCGAACGGATTCGAGATCCTCGACCTGGTCGAGCTGTACGCCGCGGAGGGCGCCAGTGACCATGTGGAATATTCGTACGTGACGGCCGATTGGGCGCGGCGCTGGCCGTCAGAGGAGATCTGGCGAGCGCGAAAGCGCGGCTGACGGCCTCGCCGGTGCGGTGCGCCGTGTGGCGAGCACCGAACCGAGCACGATGAGAACGAATCCGAGAACGATCCCGACCGTAAGTGGCTCCTTGAGGAATACGACGCCCAGCGCGAGCGCGACCGCCGGATTCACGTACGTGATGACGGTCGCGCGCGCCGCGCCAACTTCGGCCACCAGCGGGAAGAAGACAAGGAACGCGAGGGCCGTGCAGATCACCCCGAGCATCGCCACGGCGGCGATCACCTCCGGCGAAGGCATCGAGCGCGGCAGTTGCGCCACACCGACCGGGGCGTAGACGACCATCGTCAGCGCGAGCGACGACGCCACGACGCCGAACAGAGGAAGACCCTGCAGCTTCCGCGCGATGATCAGCGCTCCGACTGCGTAGCCGAGGGCTACGAGCGCGACCTCGCCCACGGCGCCGATGTCGCCCGCACCGACGTCAAGGCCGACGAGCGCCGCGACGCCGAGGAAGCCCAGTCCCAGCCCGACGACCCGGCGCAGATCGAGGCGGTCATCCGTCCCCGTGGCCCACGCGAGGATCGCGCCGATCGACGGGACGAGCGCGATGAGAAGACCGGAGAGTGAGCTTGAGATCCGTCGCTCCGCGTCGGACAGGAAGAACCATGGCGCCGCGACCTCGACGAAGGTGTAGGCGACTATCCACTTCCAGTGCGGCAGCAGCGGGCCGAGATCCTTTCGCGCGAACGCGACAGGCAGGAGGAGTCCCGCACCGATGGCCGTGCGGAGCAAGACGAGGCTCGCGGGCGTCAGCTCGGCCACCGCGATCTTGATGAAGAGATACGGGATCCCCCAGATCAGGCCCATCGCCGCGAAGAGGATCCAGCCGCGTCGTGTCACCGCGTCACGTTAGCGTGCGGAGATGAGTGTTGCCCTCGCTACAAAGCGTTCATTGGAGCGTGCAGGTCTGCGGTTCCGCGAATAGCGATCCAACGCTCGCGCTGATCTGATAGTCACCGGTCAGGACGCCGGACGGCGGCGTGAATGACGTGCTGAATGCACCGTCGCCGGCAACAGTTCCCGAGAGTGGGGTCGCGAGCATCGACGAACGGATCGCATAACGCGCCGACGGTGGCCACCCGCTTCCGACGACCGACACCGAGGCGGTGACGGTGGTGCAGCTCACGGAGATCGTCGGCGTATACGCGGTGATGAAACCCGCTGCGCTCAGCCGTCCATCGCTTGCGGTGAACCGATGCGGGGTTCCGACGCTCGCGTCGAACGGCACGACCAGCGCGACGACAAAGTCACCCGCGCCGTCCGCGGTGACCTGCACCAGCGGCCGTCCGTCCTCCCAGCTGATCGTGATCAAGGCCGTCGACCATCCATGTCCTGTCACGTTCAGCAGGCTCCCCGGCGCGGCAAAGCCTCCGATCACCGTCGGCCCGCTCGGCGTTGGCGGTGGCGACGGAGTCGGCGCCGGAGTCGGCTGTGGCGTGGGGCTGGGTGTGGGCTGCGGAGTAGACGTCGGCGGCCGTGGCGGTGCCGGCGTGCGCGCGGGTGGAGCGGTGGGCGGGACCGGCGTTGGCTCGGTCGCGACGATCTGTGTCGAAGCAGCGGACGCGGTGGCGCTCGGCGTTGCGCTGGGTGTCGCGTTTGCGACCGTCGACGAGCTCGACGGAGGCGGCGTCACTTCGATCCCCGCTGTAAAGCCAAAGCGGGGGAGGAGCGCGAAGAGCGTCGTGTCAGGAGTCCCGCTGGCGGTCGGTCGCGGCGACGTCGGCATCACCACCACGCGGGTGGGAGCCCGCTCGACGAGGCTCAGTTTGCTGAGGCCCTTCGCACTGAGCGCACCGCTCGGTCCTGCTTCGACCGTCAGGCTGGAGCCGAACTTCGTCCCTGGTGGGCCGCCGCCGCTCACCGAATAGTTGAAGGACAAGGCCCCCGCGCCGTCTACCGCAGACGCGGTCGCGACGAAGTCACCGCCTGGGGCGACGGTCTCGATGACGATCGAATACGTGCCTGCGGCCGCATTCGGTAAGTCCACCAGCTGCGGGTCGATGCCCGGCTCGGTCACGAGACACCCTGGCATCTGCCGGACCAGCGTCGGCCCGGCCGGCACGATGCCGCACGCGCGGCCGAATGCATCGACGACGACCAGATGCGCGGGCGAGTGCAGCCCGAAGCGCAGTGTGTTCTGGGCCCGCGGCGCTGGCTCGGGTGGGGAAGGAGCGGAACTTGGCTGGACGGTCGTGAGCGAGCCCGCCGGCACCACGACTGTCGTGCCCTGCGCGCTCACTTCGACGATGCCGTCCGTGGTCGTCACCGTCGTCGCGCCGCTGGCCAGTACGTCGGTGAGGAAACCGGTGCCGCGCACCGTCGCTGTCGTTGCGGGAGTGCGCAGCTCGAACTTCGAGTCGGCATGATCGAGTCGGTGGACGCTCGACCAGGTGCGGCCGATCGCCTGCTCGAGTTGGATCGTGATCGCTCCGCTCGCTGCGGCCGTCGCCTGAATGACCGTGATCGTCGTCGCTGGTTCGATCTCGATGGTCGATCCATCGAGGAACGTGACGACGGCATGACCGCCGTCGGCGGTGCGCACGCGATCGCCGGCGCTGAGCACCTGGCCATCCGCTGCACGCGAAAACCCGCCGGTGCCTCGCGCCACGTCAGCCGTGCCACCGAGAATTGTGAGGGTCATGTTCGCCGCGGAGGCGCGCTGTTGGGTGAGGATCAGCGCAGCAGGGATGAGCACGCCCGCAGCGAGGAGCGCGACAAGCAGGATGCGGACCGGCTTGGAACCCACCTCTTGACCCTAGGAGCCCACTACGCTCGGGTCATCGCAGAGGAGTAGCAGCAGGCCCTAGATCGACCTCAGCGGGTTCGTGGGCGGCCGCGTCGTTCGAGGCTACCGAACGTCGCAGGTGCTGCGAGCATCCGTGACATCCCGTCGAAGACAGCGCCCTTGTCGATACCGAGCGTCGGCGTAACGATGTCGCCCTTCACGTGTGCGCCCTTGTGCAGGTCGACGGAGCCGACGGCAGTGATGTTCCCCGTGACCTCGCCGCTCACGACCGCAGACCCGCAGTTGATGTCGGCCAAGATCTTGGCGTGCTCGCCGATGATCAGCAGGTCGCTCGTCGTGATGCTGCCCGTGAATGTGCCATCGATCTGGACCGCGCCTTCGAAATGGAGCTTTCCGTTGACCTGGGAGTCGACCCCGAAGAGCGCGTTCAGCATCTGGTCGGTAAATGTCCCCTCGACCTCGACCGTGCCTTCGAATTGGAGCTTGCGATTCCCGTCTGACGCGCGGACGGCTTCGTCTGGTCTGACCTCTGTGCTGAACATCTGATCGACCCCCTTCACGCGGTGGGCGCTCTAGGGAAACGCTGGGAGGCGACCAGTGCTATGGGTCCTGCGGCTGCCTGCCAGGCGGGAAATGAACCGAATCAGATCCGATCAAGGAAGCGAGGGAAGCGTTGGGCTCGGAAGCGTGGGCAGCGGCGGCAGCGTGGGGATGAGCGACGTTGGTGCGGGTGTCGGTGTCGGCTGCGCTGACGGAACTGTCGGAACCGCCGTGGCGGCCGCTGAAGCAGCCGGGGCTGGCGTTGACGTGGCGATCGTCGGCACGGAAGTACGCGCCGGCGCTCCCGTAATCGATGGCGACGATGCTGGCCCTGTCGGACCCGACGAGGCTTGTGGTCGCTGCGTCGGCGCGCCTGACGCAGTCGGATCAGGACCAGCGGAGGTGCGCGCCGGCGCTGCGGTGGCCAGTGGGCTGAGTCCAGTCTCCGACACACCAGAACGAACGCTGTCCTTGGGAACGATGACGAGGACGCCGACGACGACGCCGAGCGTCGCGCCGATGATGATCAGCCGCAGCTGCTCGATTCCGCTCAGCTTCGCCTCGAAGAGCGCGACATCTCGTCTCCCAGACCCAACCCGATGCGCCCCTTCGACTGGCGCCGATGATAGGTCCGGTCAAGGAGACGACCGCCTGACACTTGGCGTTCCCCGCTCAGGCCGGTGCGAGCGGCTTGCCGATCAACCAGTGATGTCCGTAGGGATCCTCGACACGCCCCTGTCTCATGCCATACGCCTGGTCCTCCATCGGGAAGACCTCGGTCGCGCCAGCTGTCATCGCGCGAGCGGCCAACGCGTCCGGGTCATCGACGATGAGGCTGATCCGCACGGTCGTCCCGCCAACGGACTTTGGACTGACGTTGAACGCGCGCGGATTCTCGTCGACGACGAAGAACGCCTGACCATCGAACGACATCTCAGCGACGATCTGGCCGGTCGGCGTCGTGAGTCGTGACACCTCGCGCGCGCCGAACGCTCTTTCGTAGAACTCGATCGCTTGCGCGGCGTTCTTGACGGTGAGCATCGGCGTGAGCGAAGAAGTCGTCGCCATCGTCGTTGCCTCCGAACTTGGTCGGGCGGCCTACGTGGCCGCCTCAGCGAGCTCCAGCATGCTGCGCACGCTGTACGCGACAGTGTCGGCCCATTCGTCGAGGAGTGGGGGATCGAGCTCGCCCACGACAAGACGCCACGAGAAGGCCCGGCACGCCGCTGCGAGGATCAGTGCCGGCTGCAGGTCCGCGAGAAGCCGCGTACGCGGCGCGAAGGCCGTCCACGGCTCGAGGTAAGCGTCGCGAAGCTGCGTGATCTCGGGACCATCGGCAGCCAGGTCGAGCGTGTGCGCGATGCTGCGGAGCCCGACGCGGAGCGCGACGAACGGGTGCGTCACGCACGCATCGCCCCAGTCGAAGACTCGGTAGTCGCCGTTGAGCAGACACACGTTGCCGTCGTGGAAATCGTTGTGTTCCAGCGTCGCAGGAACAGCGGAGTCGGCGAGTGTCACGAATCCCGATCGGATGCGGGGTAGGAGCCTGCTCAAGCGATCGTGCTCGTCTACGGAAAGACCATCTTGAAGTCCGACGCGCAGCGCTCGCGAGTCCTCGAGCAGATCGGTGAGGTGCTCGGCGACGACACCGGGTCGTCGATCGGGCACGCCAAGGTCGAGGATCGCCTTCGCGTGATCGGCGAGCTTGATCTGCGCCTCCGCGTAGCGCACAAGCACGTCGCGCCAGCGCGAGACGTCGTGCTCTTGCTTCAGGATCTCCCGAAGTCGCAGACCCGCGTCGCGGAGCAGCAGCCAGCCTGCTTCGGGTCGAACTGCGACGACATCAGGCGTGAATCGCGGGAGCCACGACGAGAGCGCGGCGGTCAGCGCGGCTTCGTGTACCTGAGGCGGCCAGACGGCCTTGAAGTACAGGTCGCCGTCATTCGTTGGGACGCGAAGCACCGTGGACCATGGGCGAATGTGCAGCTGCTCGCGTGGACCTGCTGCAGCGAGC
>Ga0207653_10000439_pt1 | contig 17034 bp, 14 predicted proteins | sample KBSK5251metaG_FD_184341 | JGI IMG/M metagenome (GOLD analysis project Ga0207653, IMG submission 184341) | Corn, switchgrass and miscanthus rhizosphere microbial communities from Kellogg Biological Station, Michigan, USA - KBS K5-25-1 metaG... | ecosystem: Host-associated > Plants > Roots >...
ATCCTCTGCGCGATGCGCATCGTCTCGCTCGTTCCGTCGGCGACGGAGATGCTGTTCGCGCTCTTGTGGCAGACGATCGTGTGCCACCTGCCGTCGGCCAGGTCGGCGTTCGAGGCCTGCACGTAGGCGGCTGAAGTACGAGCCGAAGGCGGCGGCCGCGAGTCCCGCAGTGAGGACGATCGCGACGATCCAGCCCGTGTTCTTCGTCAGGACGTAGTTCGAGATGTCGTTGATCTGCTTGTCCTGGATCCCGATCACGCCCTGCGTGCCGAGAATTTGCAGGATCAGGCCCTGCGATACGAGCAACCCCGCGAGGGTGACCACGAACGAGGGGACCCCGATGAAGGCGACCACCGATCCCTGAATCAGCCCGATCAGGAGACCGACTGAGATCGCAAGTGCGAGTGCGACCAGGCCGGGATAGTGGTGGCCGGTCCCCGCCTGCTGGAAGTAGGCGACGGTCACGCCTGCGATGCCGCTCACGTAGCCGATCGAGAGGTCGATCTCTCCGATCAGGAGCACGAAGACGACTCCGACCGCGATCACGGTCACGCCCGCCATCTGCCCGATCAGATTCTGGAAGTTGACGGCGCTGAAGAAGATGCTCGACTTCGAGGTGAAGAAGAGCGTGATCGCGATGATCCCGATGATCACCGGCAGGCTTCCGACGTCGCCCGACTTGATCGCGTCCCACCGGGCGCGGAGGATCGCGCCGATGCTGTTCTGGTCTTCGGCGGCAGCCGAGATCTCGGCCGGCGCGGCCGAGCTCACGCGACGACTTCCGTTTCCTCGGGGGTGGGCGCCCCGAAGGTGATGGCCTCCACGATCTCCTGCTCGTTCGTCTTGCTCCGCTCGTAGACGCCGACGTCGCGCCCCAGTCGCAAGACGGTGATCCTGGTCGCGACCTCGAACACGTCGACGAGGTTGTGCGAAACGAGCACGACCGCGAGCCCCTGCTCGGCGAGCCGCTTGACGAGGTCGAGTACCTGCCTCGTCTGCGCGACGCCGAGCGCCGCGGTCGGCTCGTCGAGGAAGACGACCCGGTTGTTCCACAGCACGGCGCGAGCGACGGCAACCGACTGGCGCTGCCCTCCGGAGAGGGTCGCAACGGGTTGGCGCACCGAGCGGATCGTCGTCACGGAAAGCGACTTCAGCGTCTCCGACGTGCGCTGCTCCATCGGCGCCTCGCGCAGCCGGAACAAGGGATCGTGAATCTCGCGCCCGAGGAACATGTTCTGGACGACGTCGAGGTTGTCGGCGAGCGCGAGGTCCTGGTAGACGACCTCGACCCCGAGCTTCGCGGCGTCCTTAGGCCCGTGAATCGTGACCGGCTTGCCGTCGAAGAAGATCTGGCCGTCGTCGATCGAGTTGATGCCGGCGACGCATTTGATCAGCGTCGACTTCCCGGCACCGTTGTCGCCGACCAGCGCCATCACCTCGCCCGCGCGAACCTCGAAGTCGACGGATTGCAGCGCCTGCACCGATCCGAAGCTCTTGGAGACCCCGCGGAGCTCGAGAATCGGCGTCGGAGTCGCGTTCACGGCAGGGTTTTACCACGATGGAGGCGCTCGAGGTGAGCGCCTCCATCGTGTGGTCTTCTACTTGCAGTACTTCGCGTAGATGCCGTTACAGACCTGACTCCGCTTCAGGAATCCGTCTGCGAACAGCTTCTTGTAGTTCGCCTTCGTGATCCAGACCGGCTTCAGCAGCACCGACTTCGTGCCGCTGACCTTGCCGTTGACGCCCGGCACCTTGGTGCCCTTGAGGATCGCGATGGCAGCTGCCGCCGCCGCGTTGGCCTCGAGGCGAACTGACTTGTAGACGGTGCCCGTCTGCCAGCCGGCGAGGATGAACTGGACGCCGGTTGGCGTTGCGTCCTGCCCCGTCAGCGGAACCGGCTTCAGGCCGTGTGCCTTCAGCGACGCGACCACGGCACCGGCAAGCCCGTCATTCGCTGCGAGGACGCCGTTGATCTTGTTGCCGTTCTGAGCCAGCATCTGGTCGAAGATCGTCCTGGCCTTCGTCGGGCTCCACTCCGTGTACTGATCACCGGACTTCGCCTTCGTGAACACGCCGCTCTTGTAGAGCGGATTCAGGACCGAGTCGTAGCCCTTCTTGAACAGGATGGCGTTGTTGTCCTTGATGTCGCCGTTCAGCTCGGCGATGACCGGATGCTTCGAGTACGTTCCCTTCGCCTTCAGACCGGCGACGAGGCCCGTGCCCTGGAGCTTGCCGACCGTCACGTTGTTGAACGAGACGTAGTAAGAGGCCTTGCTGTGCACGACGAGGCGGTCGTAGTCGATCACTTTCGCGCCTCGCGAGACAGCCAGGTTGGTGATCGAGTTGCCCGAAACGGCATCGAGCTGGTCGAGCAGGATCACCTTCGCACCCTGCGCCAGGCACTGCTGCGCCTGGTTCTTCTGCTTCTGCGGATCATTGTGCGCGTTCACGACGGTGGCAGCTACGCCGGCCTTCTTGAACGCGGCCTTGAGATACGGCGCGTCGAACAGCGTGTAGCGCGTCGACGAGACCGTATCTGGCAGCAGCGCGCATGCTTTGATCGACGCTGCCTGCTTCGTTGATGAGCTATCTCGCGCTGAAGCGGCGGCGACGAGCAGCCCGGCGGCGACGATCGCGGTCAAAGCCGCAGTCGCCCAGCGAACATTTTTCACTCTTTTCCTCCTTCGATGGTTAGACCCGGTGGTACGTTCGTACCACACTCATCCTTTGCCCCACAAGTAAGACCCGAAGAAGGACACTTTGTTAGCAGAGGTCGGCGCCCGGTTGCCGGACGCCGACCTGCCGAGGCCGCGCGTCTCTTCGCGAGATGCGCGGCCAGTCTCGCGCCGGCCAACGCGTGTTAGCCTCGCGCCGGTGCGGGTGAAACTGACACTCCTCCTAGGAGCAGCGGCTCTGCTGGCCGCGGTCGCGGCCGGCTGCGGCGGCGGCTCGAAGAAGTCGGCTGCGCAGACGTCGACGTCCGCTTCTGCGTGTTCGGTCGGTCAGCTCAACCTCGTTCACAAGGGCCAGCTGACGATTGGGACCGACAACCCGGCGTTTCCGCCCTGGTTCGGCGGTACGCCGCCCAAGGGCTCGACGTGGAAGGTCAGCGACCCCAATTCCGGTCAGGGCTTCGAAAGCGCGGTCGCCTACGGCGTCGCGGGGAAGCTCGGCTTCAAGAAGGGCGACGTGCATTGGGTCGTGGTCCCGTTCGAGCAGTCGTTCAAGCCCGGTTCGAAGAGCTTCGACGTTGACATCAACCAGATCTCGTTCACACCCGCGCGCGCGAAGAGCGTCGACTTCACCACCTCCTACTACAACGTCAACCAGGCGCTGGTCGGCCTCAAGGGAACCCCGATCGCCTCGGCGAAGACCATCGCCGACGTCAAGAAGTACAAGCTCGGCGCCCAGATCGGGACGACGAGCTACAACTACGTCGTCAGGAACATCAAGCCGACCCAACAGCCGTCGGTCTACAACACCTCGAACGACGTCAACTCGGCCCTCAAGGCGCACCAGATCGACGGAATCGTCGTCGATCTGCCGACGGCCTTCTACATAACGGCGGTCCAGATTCCACAGGCGACGATTGTTGGTCAGTTCCCGACGGTCGGGACACCGGAGCACTTCGGGATGGTGCTCGCCCAGGGCAACAGCCTCACCGACTGCGTCGACAAGGCCCTCGTCTCACTGAAGCGCGACGGCACACTCGCCAAGATTCAGACCGAATGGCTGTCGAGCAAGGCGAACGCCCCCGTCCTGAAGTAGAACGCTGAGCGCCGACACCGAGAGCGGCCGCGGCGACCGCGGGTCGCGGATCCTCGGCGACCTTCGAGGCGCACGGAACATCGGCGTCGCCGTCGCGAGCACGATCGTGTTCTTCGCGATCGTCGTGTTCGTGATCGTCAACTCGGCGGGCTGGCCCGCCGTCCGCAAAGCCTTCTTCGACCGGAAGCTCTTCGTCGACTCGTTTCCTGAGATCGCGCACGCGTTTCTCCTCAACATCCGCATCTTCTGCATCGCCGAGGCGCTGATCCTCGTCTTCGCTCTCGGGATCGCAATCCTGCGGGGATTGCCCGGGCCGGTCCTCTTCCCGTTCCGGCTGCTCGCGGTGCTCTACACCGACCTCTTCCGCGGGATTCCGACGATCCTCGTCATCTACATCCTCGGCTTCGGCGCGCCGGCGTTGCAGCTCTCGGGCGTGCCGAACTCGCCGCTCTTCTGGGGTGTGACCGCGTTGGTGCTCGTCTACTCGGCCTACGTCGCCGAGGTCTACAGGGCCGGGATCGAGTCGGTGCACCCGAGCCAGGAGGCGGCCTCGCGCTCACTCGGCCTCTCGCGCGCGCAGACGCTCCGCTACGTGATCGTGCCGCAGGCGGTCCGCAGGGTAATTCCACCGCTGCTCAACGATTTCATCGGGCTGCAGAAGGATTCGGCGCTCGTGGCGCTGATCGGCCCGATCGAGGCGTTCCGGCAGTCGCAGATCGACGTCGCGGCGACCTTCAACTACACGCCGTACATGGTGACGGCGCTTCTGTTCATCCTGGCAACGATTCCGCTGGCCCGGCTGACGGACTGGCTGGTCGCGCGGGACCGGCGCCGGCAGAGCGCGGGCGGACAGCTTTGAACGAGAACGGCTCGGCGCTGAGGCTCGAGGGCGTGCGCAAGTCGTTCGGCTCCGTCGAGGTCCTGCGCGGCGTCGACCTCGACGTCGGCGAGCACGAAGTGGTCTGCCTGATCGGCGCCTCGGGGTCGGGGAAGTCGACACTCTTGCGCTGCGTCAACCTGCTCGAGCGGATCGATGCCGGCCGCATCTTCCTCGAGGGGGACGAGATCACACGGCGCGGAGTCGACGTGAACGCTGTGCGGCGCCGCGTCGGGATCGTCTTCCAGGCATTCAACCTCTTCCCGCATATGAGCGTGCTGCAGAACGTCACTCTCGCGACGACCCGCGTGCTGCACAGGCCGCGAGCCGAGGCAGAAGCGGAGGCGACGGCGCTGCTCGAGCGCTTCGGGCTCGCCGACAAACGCGACGAGTATCCGGATCGCCTCTCGGGCGGGCAGCAGCAGCGTGTCGCGATCGTCAGGGCGCTCGCGATGCAGCCCGAGTTGATGCTGCTGGACGAGGTGACGAGCGCCCTTGACCCCGAGCTGGTAGGCGAGGTCTTGAACGTGATCCGCGAGCTCGCTGAGACCGGAATGACGATGGTGGTCGCGACGCACGAGATGAGCTTCGCGCGGGACACGGCGAACCGCGTCTGCTTCCTCGACGCCGGCCGGATCCTCGAGCAGGGGTCGGCGGAGGAGATCTTCACGCGCCCGCGCGAAGCGCGCACGCGGCAATTCCTGGAACGCATAATTGCGGCGGGGAGGCTCTAGTGGAGCGTTTGCGCGACCTTGGCCTGCGGATCGGCGACCTGGAGGCCGGACCGAGAAACGCGATCTCGGACGTCCGCGGTGTTTCCGTCGGGCAGATCAGCGTGCGGCGAGACGAGCCGGATCCGCCGGTAGGCCGCGGCGTGGCACGCACCGGCGTCACGGCGATCGTCCCAGGTTCGCTCGACACGCTCGTCAGCCGGCCTATAGCCGCCGGCACGGCTGTCCTGAACGGCGCCGGCGAGTTGACGGGCTCGATTCAGATCGCGGAGTGGGGCTGTATCGAGACGCCGGTGTACCTGACCTCCACGATGGCGGTCGGCCGCGTCTACGACGGTGCCGTGGCAGCGGCCGTCGCGGCGGATCCCTCGGTTGGAACCGAGAACTTCGTCATTCCGGTTGTCGGCGAGTGCGACGACGGCTGGCTCAACGACGCGCGCACGGTGCAGGTGGAGGCCGCCGATGTCCAGCGTGCGCTCGACGCGGTAGGAAACGACGTCCGGGAGGGCGCCGTCGGCGCCGGGAGCGGGATGATCTGCTTCGGCTGGAAAGGCGGCATCGGCACTGCCAGCCGGCGCGTCGGCGATGCCCACGTCGGCGTCCTGGCCCTGACGAACTTCGGCACGCACGACCAGCTACGGGTCGACGGCGTTCCCGTCGGCCGCCTGCTCGAACCCCCTCCGGCGGGCCGCGAGGCGCCGGGCGGCAGCTGCATCGTCGTCGTCGCGACCGACGCCACGCTTGGGACGCACCAGCTGACGCGGCTTGCCCGACGCGCCGGCCTCGGGCTCGGCCGCTCGGGCTCGATCGGTCATCACGGCAGCGGGGAGATCTTCGTGGCCTTCTCGACGGGCGACGGCGAGGACGTCCATGATCGCGACCTGAATCGATTCTTCGGCGCCGTTGTCGACGCGACCGAGGAGTCGGTGCTGAACTCGCTTTGGGCGGCGGAGGACGTCGAGGGCCGCGAGGGAAGGGTGATCAGGGCGCTACCGCACGAGCCCGTTCTCCGGCTCCTGCGGGCGGCGGGAAGGATCTAGGACGTGAGCTCGTCGGCCAGCTCGGCGAAGACAGCGACGTAGCGGTCGACTGCGTCGTCGTCGTGAGCGACGCTCAGCGTCCACTCCTCCTCGCGGCCGGGTGTCATGAAGATGCCGCGGTTCATCGAGTAGAGCCAGGCCAGATCCGTGAGCTCCCCGTCCTGGTTCGCCTTGAAGGTCGCGTAGTCGACGATGCGCTCGGTAGAAAAGGTGACGCACCCCTTTGCTGCGATGCCGATCGCGTAGCCCGGCAAGGCGTGGTCCTCGATGACCCGCGAACAGCCCGCAATGATTCGTTCGTTCAGGCGGTCGAGGTACTCGTAGGCCGTCGGCGTCAGCACGTCCTCGAGATTCGCGCGCGCGGCGGCCATCGAGAGCGGGTTGCCGTTGAAGGTGCCGACCTGGTAGACGCTTCCGTCTTCGACCGCGCGCATGACCTCGTCCGTGCCGCCGATCGCGCCGGACGGGAGCCCTCCGCCGAGCGACTTTGCGAGCGTGACGAGGTCGGGTTGCACCCCGAAGCGTTCTGTGGCGCCGCCGGCCGCGATCGTGAACCCGGTCTTGACCTCGTCGAAGATGAGCACGATTCCGCGGCGCTTCGTCAATTCGCGGACCGCCTCGAGGTATCCCGGTTCCGGCGGGATGATCCCGAGGTTCATCATCGCCGCTTCCATGATCACGCAGGCCGGGGCGCGCCCCTGGGATTCGAGCTTGTCGATTCGCCGCTCCATAGCGGCGACGTCGTTGAACGGGACCGCGACCGTGAGCTCGACAACGGCCTGTGGCAGGCCTGCTCCGTAGCCGATCGACGGCAGCTCGTCCGCAGGCATCCCGCCGACATCCGGGCCGCCCGTCGAGACCATCAATGCATCGTTGTGGCCGTGGTAGGAGCCGAAGATCTTGACGATCGTGTCGCGCCCGGTGAGTCCTCGGGCGATCCGGACCGCATCCATCGTTGCTTCGGTGCCAGAGTTGGTGTAGCGCCATTTCGGCAGGCCCCAACGGCGCTGTAGCTCCTCTGCGACCGTGACGGCGTCCTCGGTCGGCGCCGCGAAATGCGTGCCGAGCCGAATCCGTCCCTCGACCGCCTGGGTGATCGCCGGGTGGGCGTGGCCCTGCGTCATCGAGCCAAAGCCGTTGTGGAAGTCCAGCAACTCGTTGCCGTCGACGTCCCAGACCCGTGCTCCCTCGCCCCGCTCGAGATAGATCGGCCAGGGTTCGCGAACCTGGTACGACGAGGCGACGCCCCCGACGAGCGAGCTGCGCGCCCGCTCGTACAGTGCGCCCGATTTCGGCGTCCGCTCGTTCAGCGCCCGCTCCTCGCGCTCGGTCAGCTTGCGAATGCGGTCGCGATCGATCTGACTAGGTGCTTGTACGGCCATGCCACGACCCTAACAAGGTCAGACGCGGATGCAGGCGGCTCGGTGCGTCGGCGTCCGGCCGGCCGCGGGGCGTTCGAGCTTTGGGTCGATTCGTTTGCAATCTTCGATAGCGATCGGGCAGCGCGGATGGAAGCGGCAACCGGCCGGGATGTGCACCGCGTCCGGCGTCTCTCCGCGCAGGATCTGCGGACGGAGCCGGTCGCGAGGATCTCGGCGTGGCACGACCGAAAGCAGCGCGCGGGTGTAGGGATGCTGCGGGTTGTCGACGATCTCCCGCGCCGGGCCCTCCTCGACGATTCGGCCGAGGTACATGACCGCGATCCGGTCCGCGAACCGCGCAGCCGTCGAGAGGTCATGAGTGATCATGAGGACTCCGAGCCCCTCGCGCCGGAGACCGTCCAGCAGGCCAAGCACTCCCGCACGCACCGAGACGTCGAGCATCGAGACCGGCTCGTCGGCGACGAGGAGTCTGGGGTCCAGCACGAGCCCCGCGGCGATCGCGACACGCTGGCGCTGTCCGCCGGAGAGCTCATGTGGATAGCGATCGAGGAAGAGCTCCGGCGGTGACAGCTCGGCCTTGATGAGCGCCTGCCGAACGCGCTCCGCCCGTTCCGTCTTGGAGCCGCCGAGCCCGTGGATCAGCAGCGGCTCCTCGACGGTCGCCCGCACGCGTAGCCGTGGGTCGAGCGACTCGTACGGATCCTGGTAGACGAGCTGCATCTGTCGGCGCAGCGGCCGCAGCTCGCGTGTGCCCAGCCGCGTGATGTCGCGTCCCTCGAAGCGGATCGATCCAGACTCCGGGTCGACGAGGCGAAGCACTGCCTGGGCAGTCGTCGTCTTACCGCAGCCGGATTCGCCCACCAGAGCCAGGAGCTCCCCGCCCTGGAGTGTCAAGGTGACGCCCTCGACAGCATGCACGCTGCGCTTTGGCTGCCGGGTCATCGCACCGACGAGGCCGCGCGTCACCGGATAGCGGACGACGAGGCCGTCGACTTCGAGGAGCGGCTTGTCACCGTTCGAGCTCACGGTGCCGCAATCGCCGGCAGGTCGTTCAAGTGGCAGGCGGCGGCGTGACCCGCACCGATCGACTTCAAAAGGGGATGGATCGTCGTGCAGGGCCCGAATGCACGGTCGCACCGCGGCTGGAAAGGACACCCGCGAAGCTCGTGGTCGAGGCGGGGCGGGGCCCCAGGGATTGAAACGACCTCCCCGTTGCTGCCCAGATCCGGGGTGGCCGCGAAGAGCAACCGCGTGTACGGATGACCCGGCGAGTGATAGAGGGCGTCGACGGTCGCCCGCTCGACGATCTCGCCCGCGTACATGACCGCGCCGAGATCGCATAGTTGGGCGACCACGGGAAGGTCGTGCGTGACCAGGATCAGGGCCAGCCCGAAATCGCGGCAGAGCGCATCGAGAAGCTCGAGGATCTGCGCCTGCACCATCACGTCGAGCGCCGTCGTCGGCTCGTCGGCGATCAGCACCTTCGGGTTGCAGGAGAGCGCCATCGCGATGGCCGCGCGCTGACGCATACCGCCCGAGAGCTCGTGGGGGAAGCGTTCGGCGCGTTTCGCCGGGATGCCGACGGACTCGAGCAGCTCCCCGGTCTGGGTCCGCGCAGCCGGCCCCTTGGCGCGGCCGTGGAGCTCGATCGCCTCGACGATCTGCGAGCCGACCGTCCGGACCGGGTTGAGAGCGTTCATAGCTCCCTGGAAGACGATCGCCAGGTCGACCCACCGGTGCGGCCTGATCGTCTCCTCGCCGCCCGCGAGGATGTCCTCGCCGTCGAGCATGATTCGGCCGGCCGCGCTCGCATTTGGCGGCAACAGTCCCATCGCCGCGAGCGCAGTGGTTGTCTTGCCGCAGCCCGACTCCCCGACGAGTCCAAGCCGCTCGCCTGGGTCGACCGAGAGCGAAACGCCCTGAACCGCGTGGAGTTCACCGCCATGCTCGAGGTCGAACCAGACGTGCAGGTCCTGGATCTCGAGCAGGCTCACACAGCCTCCCCGCCGCGGCCGACCAGGGGTCGCAGCCGAAACGATCGGGCGGACAGGTGCGCCACGCGCAGCCGCGGGTTCAACGCATCCTCGAGAGCGCCGCCGACCAGGGAACAGGAGAGGATGATTACGGCCACCAGCAGGCCCGGGGGCACGATCGCATACCAGGCGCCTGTCGAGATCGCCGCCCGCTGGAAGGCGTTTTCGATCATCTTCCCGAGCGAGATTCGCGACGGGTCGCCGAGCCCAAGGAAGGCCAGTGCCGTTTCGTCGAAGATCGCGACCGCGATCGTGAGCACGGTGTTGGCGATCAGGAGCGGGGCCACCTGCGGCAGGACGTGGCGGAAGACGATGCGGGTGTGCGACGCGCCGAGCGACCGGGCCCGCTTGACGTAGACGCGCTCGCGCACGCTCTTCACTTGAGCCCTGATCACCCGGGCTGTGCTGGTCCAGAGCAGGATCCCGATCACGATGATGATGTGGAACAGGCTCGGTCCCCAGATCGCTGCGACGACGATCATCAGCGGTACGTCAGGGATGACCAGGAAGTAGTCCGTAATTCGCATCAGCGTCGTGTCGGTCTTGCCGCCGAAGTACCCGGCGGCGACGCCGATCGTCCCCCCGATCACCATCGAGACGAATGTCGCGGCGAAACCAACCACGAGCGAGACCCGCGCGCCCCACATCAGCAGCGTGACCATGTCGATGCCGCCGTCGTCGAGACCGAGCGGATGGCTCCAGGACGGGTGTCCGAAGACTGGCCCGACCTGCTTGTGCAGGTCGTATGGGGCGAGCCAGGGGGCCAACAGCGCCCCCAGCACGATCACCAAGAGGATTGCCGAGCCAATCGCGGCCGACGGTCGTCGCCTGATCGTCTCCCAGACGATTCCCCGTCGGGAGCGGATCGGCTCGCTTTCGATGACGGCGCCGGGCTCGCGGACGGCGACGCTCATTCCGTGATCCTCGGGTCGAGCTTGAAGTAGAGGAGGTCGGCGACGAGGTTGAAGAAGACGACCGAGACCGTGAGCACCAGGAAGGCGCCCTGCAACATCGGGTAGTCGCGCGCGAGGACGGCGTCGTAGACGGCCCGGCCGATCCCCGGCCACGAGAAGACGGTCTCGACCAGGATCGCGCCCGCGACGATGTAGCCGAGCGAGAGCGCGATCAGGGTCGCGATCGGCAGCATCGCGTTTCGCAGCGCATGCATGCGCAGAATCGCCGCCGGACGAAGGCCCTTCGCTCGCGCGGTGAGGATGTAGTCCTCACTCAGCGTCTCGAGCATGGCCGAGCGGACGATCAGGGTGTATTCGCCGAAGAGAACGAGCCCCAGAGTGAGTGCCGGCAGCGTGATGTGGGCCACGAGGTCCTTGAAGTGCTGCCAGAACGACGGATTGATCAGGAAGTCGTTCGTCATGCCGCCGGTCGGCAGCGTTCCGGCGAAGAGGATCACAAGCATCAGGCCGAGCCAGTGCGTCGGCATCGAGTAGAACGCGAGGGCGGTCGTGACGCTCGCGCCCTCGGCTGCAGTGCCACGCCGCCAGGCCGCGAGGACGCCTGTGATCGTGCCGATCACGATCGCGAACAGGGTTCCGAGCAGGACCATCGGGATCGTGTTGATCAGAGCCGTCTTCAGGTTGTCGCGCACAGGCTGGCTGTTCTCGAACGAGATGCCGAGGTTCCCGCGGGAGAGCTGCTTCAGGTAGATGAAGTACTGGTCGAGCTTGGACTTGTCGAGGCCGAACTCGCGCTTGAGCGCAAGCCGCGTCTCCGGTGTCGCATGCGGGACGCGGGCAAGGTTCGTGACCGCAGTGCCCGGCGCGAGCCGGAAGAGGGCAAAGTTGATTGTGACGGCGATGAAAACCGTCAGCAGCGCAAAGGCGATGCGCTTGATGACGTAGTCGGCGCCCCGCACCGACCCGGCCTACTGCTGGTGCACGCTTGTCAGACTCAGCTTCGAGATCGAGTTGAACGGCCCCTGTGGTGAAGCCACGAGGCCGCCCCAGTTCTTGGCGACTGCCCAGACGTGGTCCTGGGCGGCGAGCCAGATGTAGGGCCGTTTGTTGTACAGGTAGGCCTGCATCTTCCAGACGAGCGCCCGGCGCTTGTCCTGGTTCGGGGTCAGCTGCTGCTGGGAGTACATCCGGTCGTAGCGCGGGTCGCAGTAGCCGCTGTCGCTCCAGCCTCCGTACTGAGCGCAGGTGACGACCGACAGCATGAAGTCGGGGTCGATCAGCGCGACCCAGTCCCACATCGCCAGGTCGAAGTTCAGGTACTTGTTGTTGGGGCCCGAGATCGCCTCGAACGCAGCGGTCGAGTCAAGGGCACGCTGCGACAGCTGGATGCCGATCTTCTTGAAGTCCGGCTGGAGGATCTGGAAGGTGCGGTTGGTGCTCGGAACGTCGGTCGGCGTGATCACCTGGTACGACATCTTGTGTCCGCCGGCCACGCGGATTCCGCCCGGCCCCTTTTTGAAGCCGGCCTGGTCCAGGAGCTTGTTCGCGAGGGCGAGATCGAACGTCTCCGGCTTGAGATTCTTGTTGAACCATTTCCCCGTCGCGGGCGGGACGATCGAGCTGGCGGGCTTCGCGGTACCGAGGAAGACGACCTTGACGATCTGCTCGCGATCGATCGCGTGCGCGAGGGCCTCCTTGACCTTCAGGTTCAGCAGCTCGCGGTGCTTCGACTTCTTCGGGTTCGAGTTGATGATGAAGTCGGTCTGGTCGACTCCCGGCACCGAGCGGACGTTGAAGCCGCTCCGCAGCGTCTTGATCGCCGTAGCGGGAACATCCTCGATCGCGTCGATCTCGTGCGCTTTGAGCGCCGAGACGAGCGCGTCCGAGTTCGAGAACATCCGGAGCCCGAACGCGTCGGCCTTCGGCTTCTCGCCGTAGAACGAGTTGTTGCGCTGGAAGAGCGCGATTTCGTCCTTCTTGAACTTGGTCAGCTTGAATGGACCCGCACCGACGACCGGCGCGCTGTTCGCAAATGTCTTGAGGTCGGCGCCCTTGTGCCCTGTGTGCTTCGCCCAGATGTGCTCGGGCAGAATCGCGAACTGCTGGAACTGGCCGAGGACGTTGCCGGCCGGCGCGGCGTAGTTGACGACGAGCGTGGTCGCGTTTGGCGCCTTCGCGTTCTTGATGTGAGCGATCAGGCCGGCCGCATTGGCGGCGCCGGTGGCCGCGTACTTGATGTCGGTGTTGATCGACCACGCTGCGTCGCGCGCCGTCAGCGGCTTGCCGTCCGTCCACTTCGCGCCCTTGCGTGTCTTGAACGTCCACGTCTTGCCGCCGTTCGAGGTTTTCCACGAGGTCGCGAAATCCGCAACGAACTTCGAGTTGGCCTTGTCGTACTGGATCAGCAGCGGGTAGATGTACTCGAAGGTCGAGTAAGCATCCTGGTTGAACGCGACATAGGGGTTCAGCGAGTCGATTCGCGAGCTCGTCCCGATCCTGAAGGTTCCGCCGCTCTGCGAGCTCTTGCCGGAGCTCTTTCCGGACGCCGCGTACGCGCCGAGCGCAACCGTGAGCACGCCAATCCCCAGAGCCACCAGCCACCGCTTCCGCATCATCACCCTCCTCTTTGACTCACGCCCTGAAGGGGGATTCCTCGAGCGTGAGCATCCGCCGGTCGGCGTCGAGCGTATACCGAACCCCCAGAGGAATGGAAGCGAGGTGCTTGCCGTGGCCGAGGGGGAGTTTGTAGAGAACGGGCACCCCGAGGGGCTCGAGGTGTTCTTCCAGGACGTCCTCGATCGACCGCGATCGTGCCCAGTCAGAAGCCTCGCGTTGGTCGCCCCAATCGCAATCCTTCATCTCGCCGACGACGACGCCGGCGACGTTGTCGAGCTTTCCTGCGAGACGCAGCTGGGTCAAGAAGCCGTCCACGTAGTAGGGCGGCGCCTTGACATCCTCGAAGAAGAAGATCGCGCCGTCGACGTCGAACTCCCAGGGCGTCCCCATTGATTGCATCAGCAGCCAAAGACATCCGCCCACGAGCGGGGCGCTGGCTTTCCCGCCGCGGAGCGCCCGGACGTATGGATCGTCGGGATCCCGGGGGACGTCGGGCTCGGCTGTGCCGTTGAGGACAGCCAGCAGCCGGTTGCGCGTGAACTCCGTGGTCTTTGGGTCGCCGACGCCGGCGAGGCCGTTGCCGTAAATCGTCGCCAGCCCCGTTTCCTTCAGCAGTGCTGTGTGCAAGGCCGTGATGTCGGAGTAGCCGACGAACGGCTTCGGGTTCGCGGCGATCACCTCGAAATCGAGATGCGGGATCGTCTGCGCCGAGCCGAAGCCGCCCTGGAAGGACTGGACGACGTCGACCTCCGGGTCGGCAAAAAGCGCGTTCAGGTCCGCGGCGCGCCGCTTCGCGTCCCCCGCGACGTAATCGTCCCGATCGTAGATCCCGTCCGCGAGCTTGACCCTGTAGCCCTTCCCCTCCCACCACTCCACGCCCCGGAGCACTTCGGAACGGGAATCCTGAGGGCTCGCCGGGGCAGAAACGCCGATCGTGCCGCCTTCCGGGAGGGGCCTGGCGAAAAGTGTCGCGCGGGTCACGGTGCTGTTCTACCGCCCGGGAGCTCGCTACGCAGCGCCTTCGGCAGCGGCGGGGTTTGCCCGGCGGCGGCTCGGTTCATCCGCTCGAGGCGTCGTCGCAGCTCCTCTCGCGATTTCGCCAGGTGGCGCTCGAGGCTCTGCTCGAGCCAGGGGCCGGCCTCGTCGCCCTCGCCACGGACGGATGCGAGCTCCTTCCAGAGATCCGGTCCGATGTCCGGGTCGCCCATCCGCCCCCAGCAGGCGCGCGGAGCATCCCGGCCTCGTCGACTGCGCTCGATTGCGAAGGCTTCCTGGCCGAGATCGGAGCAGAGCCAGTTGAGGCCGACTCGCGCAAGCGAACGCGCGGCACGTCCGTTTTGCCCTGCGCGCACTTCGACGAGCGCTCGTTCGAGCAGCTTGACGTCGTTCGCCGTCTGCTCGTGCGGGTAAGCCGCCGCCTCGCGTGCATCGAGACCGTGCAGACCGCGACCGACGGCCGTGAAGTGCTTGCGCCCCTTGGCCGCGCCGAGCGCAGCGAGCGCATGCGGCTCGAGTGCGCCCTCGAGCTGGCGGGCGCGCGCCTTGTAGTCGAGCTCGTCGGCGGCACCGCCGTCGGCCTCGAGCAGGAAGCGGCGGGCGACCTCGGTCAGCTTCACGAGGTAGTCGAAGTCGACCCCGTCGGAGGTGTCGTACTGGGTGTGGTACTCGGTGCGGTCGAACTCGGGCGTGAACGTGGAGACGTTCATCCCGGGGATGCCGGCGGCCAGGAAGGGCCACACCTCCGTCCACGTCGTGGGGCGGCCGAGCTTGTGACCATGCGGGAGCAGGCCGTCCCGCGCAGCGGTGCGCAGCAGCCTTCGGGCCCACGCCGCGAGCTCGGGTGGCGAGTCGACCGTGAACGGATCGCCTGGGCGGCCGCAGCCTTCGAGGTTGAGATAGAAGCGCGCCTCGGTCGACCAGTCGCGGTGCTCCTCGACGATCTGGTACCAGGCGCCGTAGCACCAGTCGTATGACGAGTGGGCGATCCCGTACTCCTCGGCGGTGTGCGAGATGAAGACGATCGGCCGCTCGGGCCGGAGGCCCGACCGGGCGAGCGCGAGCGTCATCGCCACTGCGCTCGCATCGTCGAAGGCGGCCCGGAACCAGCCGTCGTGATGGCCGCCGACCAGGATCGGCCCGTCGTCTCTGTCTCTTGTTCCCGGCAGGACGCCGACGACGTTGGCGGCTTCGGTTTCTGCACGCGGCGCTTCGAGAACGACGCGAACCCCGCCGTCGAGGCTTGCGGCGTCCTCGCGCCTGATCGTGACGCACGGCGGCGCCTGCTCGTGCCAGATCCCGTCGAACGTGCCCAGGGCGTTTGCCGCCTGGTAATAGGGTCCGCCTTCGGGTGCCGTCACGATCATCGCCTTGACCCCGCGGAGGCCGAGTTCGAGCCCGACGTGGTAGGGCCACAGCCGTTCCACAACCCAGTCGACGAGGACGATCCTGCCCGCGACGTCGAGACGCTCGAGCTGCCGGCGCCCCCCGCGCCCGACGCGGACGAGCTCACCATGGATGCCGGCGGTCCCGGTCTCCGGCACGCCTCCGAACGACGCGCATTCGAGCCGCGTTCCGTCGGCGAGCTCGACAAACGCGTCTTGTAACCGCCAGGCGTCGACCGGCACCGGCTCCTCGATGACGTCCACGAGGCCCGCGTCCCGCATTTCGCCGGCGATGAAGGCCGTTGCCTCGCGTTCCTCCGGTGTCCCCGCGACGCGGAATCCGAGCCTGTGCGAGCCAAACGACTCGAGACGCTCGACCACGAACCGCAGATACGCGGCGTCGACGTTCAACGCGCCGCCTCGATCCCGAGCAGGGTCTCACGGACGAGCGGCCCGATCGCCGCGAGGTCGTAGCCGCCCTCCTGGACGACCACGGTCGGTACGCCGAGCCCGCCCAGGATGCGCCCCGCTTCGTGGTACCCAGTCGCGCTTGCCTGGAGCGGGCTCTCAGGATCGCCGGCGGCAGCGTCGACACCGAGCGAAACGACGAGCGCCGACGCCTGTGAAGCCCAGGCCGCGAGCTCGCCGATCGCATCGAGCCAAGCTTCGTCGCCCGATCCGGGAGCGAGCGGAAGGTTGCGGTTCGAGCCGGCGCCGGTTTCGCCGGCGAAGCCGACGAAGTGCGGGAACCAGCCGGCCCCGGGGTCGACGTGTACCGATCCAGTGAGCACGTCGTCGCGCTCCCAGAAGATCTCCTGGGTGCCGTTGCCGTGATGCGCGTCGATGTCGATCACGGCCACGCTTCCCTGCAGACGGCGCGCGAGTTCCTCGGCCGCGATCGCCGCGTTGTTGAGGTAGCAGGAGCCGCCGTAGCAGGCGCGGCACGCGTGATGACCAGGCGGGCGACAGCACGCGTAGGCCGCGGACGCCCCCTCGAGCACGAGATCGACGGCAGTGAGTGCGCAGTCGGCCGCGGCGCGCGCCGCTTGCCACGTTCCGGGCCCGATCAACGTCATCGTGTCGTACGCGAAGAACCCCGGCCGCGCCCAGATTGCGGTTGGAACGAGGGGCGACTGCGTCAGTGCCGAATGCGCGAAGACGTATGGGACGACGCGGCCCTGACCGGGGTCGACGGGTAGGCCGGCCTGTTCCCAGTCGGCCCAGGCCGATGCCAGGTACTCGAGCAAGCCCGAATCGTGAACCGCGAGCACTCGTTCGTCCTCATGTTGTTC
>Ga0207653_10000440_pt1 | contig 17023 bp, 18 predicted proteins | sample KBSK5251metaG_FD_184341 | JGI IMG/M metagenome (GOLD analysis project Ga0207653, IMG submission 184341) | Corn, switchgrass and miscanthus rhizosphere microbial communities from Kellogg Biological Station, Michigan, USA - KBS K5-25-1 metaG... | ecosystem: Host-associated > Plants > Roots >...
ACCGAGTTCCTGGCCAACATGAGCCATGAGCTCAGGACGCCCCTGAACGCCGTCATCGGCTTCTCCGATGTCCTGCTGGAACGGATGTACGGAGATCTCAACAGCAAGCAGGAGGAGTACGTCAGGGACATCCTCGACTCCGGAAAGCATCAACTTTCGCTTATCAACGACATCCTCGATCTCTCGAAGGTCGAAGCAGGACGCATGGAGCTGGAGCTCAGCGAGTTCTCACTGCACGAACTCTTGACGACGGCCATGACGCTTCTACAGGAGCAGGCGGTGCGGCGTGGCATCCGCCTCGAGCTCACAGTGGACTCGGCGGTGACCACGATCGTGGCCGATAGGCGCAAGGTGAAGCAGATCGTGCTCAATCTCGTGGCGAATGCGGTGAAATTCACGCCCGATGGGGGGCGGGTCAACGTCACGGCACATCAGGTGGACGATGCGGTCAAGATCTCGGTGCGCGACAACGGGATTGGGATCGCGCCTGACGATCAGGTACGGATCTTTGAAGAGTTCGCGCGAGCCCGATCGACCGCTCACGAGGGCACCGGGCTTGGCCTGACGTTGACCCAGAAGTTCGTCACCTTGCATGGTGGACTGATCTCGCTCGAGAGCGCGCTCGGCGAAGGGAGCACGTTCACGTTCACTCTTCCAAGGATCCGCAAATCCGCGACCGATCCGCGGCGTGACTCAACGAGCGCTGAGGTCGCGCGGAGTCACTCGTAGGTGTCCGAACGAATCCTGCTGGTCGATGACAATCCGCAGAATCGTCGGCTCATCGAGGCGATGCTGACGCCATATGGCTACCTGATCGCGTCCGCGTCATCCGGGGATGAGGCGCTGCAGATCACCGCATCTGATCCGCCCGACCTCATTTTGCTAGACGTGGTCATGCCGGGGATGAGCGGATACGAGGTCTGTCGTCGCATCAGAGCTGATGACGCCACGCGGTTCCTCCCTGTCGTCATGGTCACGGCGAATCCCGAGCAGGACAAAGTGGCTGGGATCGATGCCGGCGCGGATGATTTCATCGTCGAGCCGTTCGACCGGCACGAGCTTCTCGCGCGCGTCCGGTCGCTCCTCCGCGTGAAGTCGTATCACGACACGATTACTCGTCAGGCGGCCGAGCTCGCGCAGCTCAATAGGACACTCGAGGACCGCGTCGCTGCCGTTGTCTCGGAGGTCCTCACGTTGCGCGGCCTCGGCGGCACGGCGCTGTTCCGGACAGAAGGAGAGTTCTGGACGATCGCCTTCGAGGGTGAGGCATTTCGGCTGCGCGAGACCAAGGGCCTCTCCTACATCGCCGCGTTGCTGCGCGAACCGGGTCGCGAACTGCACGCCCTCGACCTGCTCGCGGCCGAGCCGAGCGGAGACGAGCCGCGACCGCCGGGCGGCGACGCTGGGCCGATCCTCGACGCTCAGGCCAAGGCCCAGTACCGCGCGCGGCTTGAGGAGTTGGCAGATGAGCTGCGCGAAGCCGAACAGTGGAACGACCGCGAGCGCCTGGCGCGCGCGACGGAGGAGCGTGAGTCACTGGCGAACGAGCTGGCCGCCGCCGTCGGGCTGGGCGGCCGCGACCGGAAGGCCGCGTCGGACGCGGAGCGCGCGCGGGTCAACGTCACTCGTTCGATCAAATCCGCGCTCGAACGAATAGCCGAGCACAGCCCGGCGCTCGGCCGTCACCTCGGGGCGACGCTCCGCACCGGCCAGTACTGCAGCTACGTGCCGGATCCTCGCACTCCTGTTCGTTGGGAGACCTAGCGCCGTTCACCCACACCGAACGGCTGTCCCGTCTGCGCGCACGCCCTATGGGTGAGAGATCGAACCCAGAAGGAGGGCAGATCGGTGACCAGACTCGAACAGGTACGGACGAGCACGAAGACCATCGCCACGATGCTTGCATTCGGAGCAGCGCTCACCATCGGCGCGGGGGGTTGCGTGGTTCGCGGTCAAGCGGAAGCGAATGCCGCTCCGATAGCTGACTCACCACACAAGGCGAACCCGGGACTTGGACAGCATCGCCTCGACTTGATGGACGCCGACGATGCGGAATCCACGCCGGAGGTCGGGACGGAGCTGTACATCACGACACCGGGATCGACCTACAGGATGAACCCCGGGATCGGACAGCACCGCATCGATGCTTTCGAGATCGAGCGCCCGTAAACCACGCTCCGATCGCGCGTCGAGAGTTAGCGCACCGTCACGAGCGCGTAGATCCCGAGGTTGGGCAGCTCGCCGCGCCCGTCGATCCGCGGGAACAGCGGAACCGCGTGAGCGCCGGGCGCGGCCGGAGCGCGGAAGCGAGCGATGAACCAGCCGACCTGTCCAGGCGCGACGTACGGGGTCGTCTGCACCGCGACCTCGGTTCCGTCGGTGAGCGCGAGCGCAGCCTGCGCACCTGCGACGCCGCGGTACCACGCGGCCGAGCCGGTGTTCCGGAGCGCTACGACCCACTCGACCGTGGCGTTCGGCGGGACCGTCGGGTACTTAGCCTGGGTTTCGAAGGTCGCGCGATACGCGTTGAGCGGCGGGAGCTCGAACTGAGCCGGCGCGAGCTTCGGTGCTGGCGCCGCTTCCTGGCTCGGGGACTGGAACGACGGGATCTCGATATTCGGGAGCTGGAAGGCCGGCAGGTCGATCGCCGGGATCTGGATCGCCGGGAGCTCGATCGTCTCGATGACGGAACGAGTCCAGTTCACTTCCTCCACCATCGCGGCCCTCAGTGACGGGTTGCTGACCACGAAGACGATCAGGCCGATCGCGACTGTGCGGAACGCCCAGCGTCCGGGGCGAAGGCGTCGCGCGAGTGACTTGAGTGCCGCACCGAGGTGAAGATGGACAGATGGCACGCGCACGACGGGCTTGAGCTCGGGTGCGTGGACCTTAGGCATGGAGAGGCTCGGCCCCGAGGACGGGAGCGTCGGACGTGCGCTCGCAAGACGGCGCGCGCCGGTGCCTGCGATACGACCGGCGTTGACGACAGGACCACGGTAGATCTGCCCGGCGATCCGCGTCGTCACAGCGGCAACGAGAGGCAGGCGTTCACTGAGTTGTGCGCGCAAGTCCTGCACGACGGGACGGAGGTCATTGATGATCGGACCGATCTCATCCGAGACCGGAAGCATCACGTCGGCCCAGCGACGCGCGCGCTCGACCAGCGGATCAGCACGATCAACGACCGCGGCCACGCTTTGTTCGACCGCCGCCACGCTCTGTTCGACCAGTGGACGCACATCCTCGGCGATGTGCTTTGTGATGTCCTTGAGTCGCGCGGCATCCAGCTCGGCGGTCGTGTTTTCTGCGACAGCGTCGACCTGCGACGGCGTCTCGGCCGGTGTGTTCACCGAGCCATTTAACGCCGCGCCTCGCCGTTTCTTGCGGCTCGTGACTCGCTGAGCGAGGTACGACAGTACCGGTGCTTAAGTTCTTGCTCAGGAAATCGGCGCATTTCGAGAGGCCAATGCTGAACGCAGATGAACGGCTAGTCGTTTTCCAATGCGAAAGCCTTCCGGACCAGTCGCCGCACGGTGGGCCGTGCAGCGTCCGCCGGAGTGCGCAGCCTGGTGAAGCGCATGTCCTTGCCGCTGCCTTCGAGGAGTCCGCTGGCGTCGTCGATCTCACGGCCGCGGTAGAAATACAAGGTCGCGTATCTCGGGAACGTCCCGATGCCGACGACGGGCTCGTCGTCGACCGTGAACCGAACGATCTTCCACAGCGTGCTCTTCGAGCGAGGCGGCTCGCTCTGGTACGCGATCTCCTTCGCGTTCGGAGCGATCGCCTTCACCGTGCGACGTGCCGCTTGCACGGTCGGCCGCACGGCCGATGGGATTCGTTTCGTCTGCTCTGCGACCGTGATCATGAGCCGTTCATGGTACGGATCCGAGGGCATGGAATAAGGCCGACATCGATTGGATTTGAGTTGGTATGAGCGACTGGAACAAGAACGTCATCGACGACTTCCACGCGAAAGCCGGCAAGGGTATCGGTCATTTCGGCGACAAGCTCCTGCTGCTCACGACGCGCGGCGCGAAGAGCGGCGAGGTTCGCACCACGCCACTCGTGTATCACCGCGATGGTGACCGCTACGTGATCGCCGCCTCGAAGGGCGGCGCGCCCTCCCATCCCGGCTGGTACCACAACCTGGTCAAGAATCGCGAGGCCGAGATCGAGGTGGGGACCGATAAGTTCAAGGTGCGCGCGACGCCGATCGCGAAGGGACCAGAGCGTGATCGGTTGTACAAGGCGCACGGAGACAACTTCGCGGCATTCCGCGACTACCCGAACAAGACCACGCGGATCATTCCGGTCGTCCTCTTGGAGCGCGTCTCCTAGCGCTGGCCGCTAGCCCGCGCGCTTCGAGGCGGACCCCTTCGACTTCTGTCTCGCCTTGGCAGCCTCGACACTGCTCCGCAGCGCTTCCATCAGGTCGCCGATATCCGTCGCCGCAGTCGAATCCGTGATCGGGGCCGGAGCCGCGGGCGACTTGCTTCTAAGGAGTGACAGGAGCTCTTCACGATATGCATCGGCATGACTGGAGGGCGACCACTCCGCCGCCATCGCGCCGATGAGCTGGCGCGCGGTCTTCACCTCTCGATCTGAGACCGAAACATCGGTCGGCCGAACGGCGAACTCTTCGGGGCTGCGCACCTCATCGCCGAAGAACAGCGTCTCGAGCGCGAGCGTCTGCTCCAGTGGACGGACAGCGACGAGGTGCGGCTTGGTGCGAAGGACGAAGCGTCCGATCCCGACCATCCGCGCCTCTTGCAGCGCCCGGAGCAGGAGGACGTAGGGCTTTTCCGCTCCCATCCTGCGAGCCGGCGCGACGTGATAGCTCTTCTCGTAGAAGACCGGATCGATCTCGGCCAGATCGACGAACTCCTCGAGCTCGATCGTTCGGCTTCGCTCGGGCGCGAGCGAGACGAATTCATCCTCGGTCACGGTCACGAGGTCGCCCTCGGGAAGCTCCACGCCTCTCACGAGATCTTCGGCCTCGACCGGTCGTACCGCGCGTGTTGATTCGCGGACCCATTCGGGTTCGGATCCGCGCTCCGCGCGCAACTCGGCCGGGTGCTCGTATGAAGGAGGAAGCGTCGGATCGGGCGCGAACGTGGCCGCCTCCTCTGCTCGGGTGACGCGCTCATACCGCACCCGCTTGCCGGTGCGCCGGTCATAGAGGTGGAAGCGAACGTCTTTGGGCTGCGTGGCGGGATAGAGCCTCACCGGGATGTTCACGAGGCCGAAGCTGATGCTGCCCGTCCAAATCGCTTGAGCCATGTCGCGCTCATGCTCCCACTTGAAGTCAACAAAGAGCCAGCCCGCGGTTTCCCGCGGGCTGGCGTTGATTCCGATCGATCAGGCAGGTTACCCGCGCGGAGCGCGTCCCTTGCCAGCCTTGTCCGCTGGCTTGCCGGCGCCCTCGGGCTTGCCCGCGCCATCCGGCTTGCCGGTTTCGCGGTCGGCCTTGGCTTTCGCGTGACTCTCGGTGACCGCGGCGTCATCGGAGGTCTCGGCGGTCGCGGCCGCTGCGAGCATCTCCGCCACTGCCGCGTTCAGCGGGTCCATGACGGCCTGCATGTCCTTGATCGCCTGGTCGACGATATCGCGGTACTTCGCAACGAGGTCGTTGGTCTGAAGTGACAGATCGACTGTCGCCTCGGTCTCGTTCGCCATCGCGTGGCCGTCGGCATCCTTCAATGAGCCTGATGTGAACGTGAGCTCGTCGGTCGATCCATCGAGCTTGATGTCTTCGTCGAGCTTGAACGTCAACTCTGCCATCGTGCCGTCTTCGCTGAGCTCGAACGTGTCGGCGGTGACGTCGGTCGTCGCCGCGTCGTCATTCGCCGCGAACTTGAAGAGCGACTTGCAATCGGTATCACACGCGACCTTCTCGTTGAACTGCACCGCGACGGTCACCGTGCCGTCCTCGTCGTCGACGAGCGCGGCAAGTGTGATGTGCGGGTCCTCGCTCTCGGTCACGACCGGCTCTTTGCAGGCAGTGCCGAGCTCGACCTTGTCCTGAAGGTCGGCGTGCGCTGTTGTCCAGATCTGGGTCAGCTGCGCGCGAGCATCGGTAACGTCCGCACGCGCGTCGACGATCAAGGTCGTCGCTGAGCCGGATCGGCGTGACTCGCGACTGAGCTCGCGCGTGTCGCGCGAGAGATCACGAAGTTGCGCGCTGAAATCCTGCCACGCCTCGTGCAGACGGTGAACGCCTTCGTTGCGTTCCTGCGCGAGGACGCTGCAGCCCTGTGTCTCTGGCGCGGAAGGCGACGCCACCGCACTGCCCACCAACGTGGTGGCGGAAAGTGAAATGACGAGTGCGCTTACGGCCATCCCGCGCCGTGTCTTTGTGCCGAACATCCCTTTTATCCTCCTGTGTGCCACAGGGGTAACGGGACCGATTAGCCCGCAGTTGGGCGCTGTTCGTACGGCGTACCGGGGTACTACTCCGCTTAGGGGAGGGCCTTCCCGGGTGGGTTGTCGCTGTGGATCAGAACGCCGCTCGGCTTCAGAAGCCGTCGCTCCTGGCGGGCGATCTCGGCCTTCACCCGTTCGTGATCGCGCTTCCGCGGGTACGCCTTGCGGAACTCAGGCGATCCGAACAGTCGGCTGTCCTGCACTCCATCGAACGACCCCGCAGGCAGGAAGTCGAGCGCGCCAGACCGCCCGAGATCGACGCGGTGGTGCTCGAACCGCTCGCCGTCCAGATCGCCGGCGTCGAGCGCGACGGCCGTACCGCCGAGCTCGAGGACGAGCCGCGCGAACCACGGCTCGAACAGCGCGGTCCGCTTTCCCGTGTCCGGCGACCGGCTGGAATTTGAGCCCGAGGCGATGTCGAGGATCCGCTTTCCCCGAACGCCCTCGAGCGAGCCGAACGCGCGCTCGAGACGGCCGATGAACTCTTCGAGGATCGACACGAGCTCGGGCTCACGAGCGGCCTTGCGTTCGAAGTCGTAGCGCTCATCCAGCACCCTGATCGCTTCAGCCGTGGCGTCCACGGGCTGACTCTGCGGTTGTGACCGTATCGACGGCAAATTGTGTTTCAGCACGGAAGCGGCGAACGCTCCCAGCGCGCGCGTTCCGCCCTCAACGCCCCCTTAACAGTGAATTAAGAGGACGGGAGAAGTCTTCGGGTCTTGGCTCTTGATGTCTTGAATAGTTCGGGGGTGGCGACATGAGACGCACAGTTCTTGGCCTCGCGGTGACGCTCGGCCTGATGCTCGGCTCGGCCTTACCCGTGACGGCGGCCGTAGAACTGCCCGTCAGGATCGACTGCAGCGACGGAGACAGCTTCACGGTGACCGTCGACCTCGACACGCTGACGGCGCTCACGAGCTCGATCGAGGCGATCAATGCGAATCCCGTCGACCTGACGTGCACACTCACCCAGCTGTCCGTTCCGCTTCTGGGGTTGACCTTCGGGGGCGTTGCGGCAGCGGCGCAGCAGAGCGGTGGATACGTGATCGGCTCCGGGAGTGTGTACGCCGGATGCACCGGTGACACCTCGCATGTATTCATCGGTTACTTCGCGGTCAAGATGTACCAGCGCGACGGCGGCGTCCGCGGGACCGGGAACCTCAAAGTTCCCGACGGCCAGTGCGTCACTGGGGGCAGCTTGTCCTCAAAGGTGACCTGTCTCGCGATCGTGCCGGTCACGATCGGTAGTGCACGCGCTTGGGCGAACTCGGTGGTCACACAGGCATCCGGGCCACGGTTCACCAGCCAGATCGGCAACACGATCGGCTGGGCGTTCGAGGACAACGGCCCCAAGGGCGGCACGACTGCGAAGGATCGTTGGAAGGTCCAGGAGTCGCCAGGATCGTGCCCGCTCTACGGCGATCCGAACATGTACTACTACGACCTCGTATCCGGGGACCTCACCGTCCGGCCCTGACCTCCTGAGAGCGGACCGCCGCGATCGTCCGGTAGCGTGAAGATGTGCCGCGTCGGAGTGCGCCTTCCCACGAAGACCTGCTGCGCATCTACGCACAGCCGAAGACGATCGCGGTGGTCGGCGCTTCGACCACCGTCGGCAAGCCCGCGCACGACATTCCACGCTACCTCCAGTCGCAGGGTTACCGCATCGTCCCGGTGAATCCGCGGGGCGGTGAGATCCTCGGTGAGCGCGCGTTCGAGTCACTGCGCGACGTCGACATTCCGATCGATGTCGTGGAGGTGTTCCGCCCGCCGGAGGAAGCGTTGACCGTCGCGCGGGACGCCATCGCCAAGAGCGCGAAGGTCCTTTGGTTCCAACAGGGTACGGACAGCGACGAGGCCGCGGCCCTGGCGGAGACTGCCGGCCTCACCGTGATCACGAAGCGCTGCATGGGTGTCACACACGGTCTCCTCGGTCTCGGACCTGGACCGCACTCGCGCGCCTGACGGGTCAGCGCCGGCGTCGCGCCTGCCCGGCGATCTCCGATCGCGGTTTGCGGGTCGTCTCCTTCTTATCCACCCGCTCCGCGCCGGCCGCGAAGCTGACCGTGAGCCGACATAACCCGATGTCGATGATCTGACCCGGCCCGATCCGGTACGGCGCGTTGAGTCTGGTCCCGTCGACCCAGGTGCCGCCCATGCTCCCAGTGTCGCTGAGCCAGTAGCCGCCCTGTTTGTATGCGATGCGCGCGTGCCGGCGCGAGACAGAGAGATCGTCCAACCGGATCGTGTTCTCCTGACCGCGCCCGATGGTCGCAGCCGCCTTCGCGACGGTGAACGTTGCCGGGGGCGTGGCCAACGTGAGGACGAGTGCATCGCCGACCTGTGGTGGCCCTGCGGTGGGGACTTCGACGACCGCTTCGGTCGACTCCTCGAAGAGCGTTGGGGTCGGTTCCGGAGTGAGAGTGGGCGCGGGCTCGGCGACGGACTCGGGTTCTTCTGCGACGGCCTCGAGGAGTGCTCGGACCTCAGACACCTCCGATGTGTCCTCGACTACTTCCTCAGGTTCGTCCTCGGCTGGGACCTCATCGGTGGCGGTGATGATCGGGACCACGGGTTCGGACCGCGGTGGTGGCGGCGGCTCTGGTTGCGGCAGCGTCGGTTCCGGAGGAGGCGGCCGATCTGCCGTCGGCGCTCCGATCGTCTCGACCGGCGTTCGCGCGCCCGGCTGAAAGAGTCGCTTGAGGCTCTCGAAGAGCTTCATTTCGTTGGCACCTTGTCGGTCGCGCGCGCGAGCACGTCGACGGTGCCATCGACACCGCGGAAGCGATCGACCGTCTCTGGCCGCTCTCCGCCGATCTCGGAACGCGCGGTGAGCCGATACATCTCCGCGGCTCCCTGGAAGATGAGCGGCGTGAGTCCGACGTCCTCGAATGTGCGCGCGATCTCTTCCATCTCGGCGACCCACCGATGCGCCTTGCCGGGCATCGCCGGTACGGCATCCGCCATTCGCTTCGCCTGCGCACCCTGGCTGTCGCGAAGCTCCGCGATGAGCGTGTCATACACACCGAGCTTTCGAGCAGCGACGAGGAGCTCCGTCGCGATCGCGGTCGTGCCCTTCGTGAGCGCCGCGTAGCACATCTTCACCGCTGAGGCCTCGCCCACCTCGGCGCCGAGAAGCCGCACATCGAGTCCCGCGTCAGCGAGGGCGCCGAAGTGCGCGCGCCCCGGTCCGGAGGCATAGAAGCGCGGGCTTGGCGCGTCGCGCGGTGGACCGCCAACGATGCCCGCATCGACAAAAGCGCTGCCGGTCGGCGCGATGACGGCCGCGACCTCACGAGCGGTGCGCGGCGCGATCGCGTTGCAGTCGACGTACGTGAGGCGCGCGCCGGTCGCACCGAGCGCCGCGGCGACGTCGCGGGCGACAGCGACCGCCTGCGCCGGTGGCACGATCGAGAGGAGCAGCTCGGATTCACGCACGAGACCATCGAGCGTCGCGATCTCGGTGAATCCCGCAGCATGCGCGAGGCCGCGTGTGCGCTCCGATCGTCCCGCGACACACGTGAGCACCCGCACTCCACCGTGGACGAGCAGTGTGCCGACCGCCTGACCCATGTCGCCCGGACTGATGAGCGCAACAGACCTCATCGCGTAAATCCTAGGCTCGATGCACCTCTAACGGTCGGCGAGCGACCACGCGACGACATCAAACAGGCTTGGCTGGAGACCGTAAAAGCCGAAACCGAGATCGCCGAGTCCCGTCACGAGCGCCCTCGGTGAGCCGCGGATGGGCGCGTACCAGACCTGAAGTGCGTGCTGATCGACGCCCGGTACGCGGCAGAGGAGCAGCGCCGCGCTCGCGTCCGCCGACCAGCGCACGCCTTCGGTAACGAGACCTGGACACGTCAGCTGGGATCGACCACCAGGCGTCTCGATCACCGCGACCCGCTGTGCGATCGGGCCTATGGCGCGGAAGTAGTCGGGACTCGCGTCGATGTCACCAGCGGGACCTTCGATCCATGCGAGCCGAGCGGGAGGCCCAAAGACCGACTCGCGGCCGGAAGGCGCAAAGACCGGTTGCCACGCTGGCGCGATCGCGGCTCGCGCGCCGTCGCTCGAATTGCCGAGCGCCCCGGCAATGACGCGTTGCGTTCCATCTCGCTCGAGGACGATCAATTGTTTGTTGCCCCACGTTTGCCGACCGCCGCCACTCACGAAAGCGAGCCGGCCGTCAAGACTCCACTGTGCCCAGGCACGCGACCCCAGTGTCGTTCCGAGGTTCACGTGGGCGCGCGTATGCACGTTGACAACGTGAAAGGTCGTTGCGGCGCCGTCTGCCGCCAATGAGTTGCTCGTCGTCGCGTTCTCCCAGAACGCGACGCGCCCGTCGAACGACCACTTCAGCCCGTACAAGAACGACATCGCATTGCTCGAATCGAAGATCTTCGTCAAGGTGCCGCGCCGGTCGAGGTGCCACAACGTGTTGCGCGACGCCGGTTCGAGGGCGGGCACCGGGTCAGCCCGTCGTTCGCTCCGTACGATCACAAGCTCGAGGCCGTCGGGGCTCCACGCATAACTGCCCGCACCCCAATCGGCTGGAAGCAGCATCTGCACGCCGCCAGTACCGCGGTCAACGTACACGGCGGTGTCGCCACCGACCCCGGTGAACGCGCATGTCCCTCGAGTGCTGATCGCGGCGAAGCTGCCGCCCGGGCACTTCGCTTCGGTCGTGCCGTCCCAGTGGAGGAGGGTGATCCCGCCGTGCCGCCCGAGCACATACGGTCCATACGCCGTCTCGCTTGACAGAGTCGACATTCCCCATACCCGAACGAGCGCGCCGGTCGCGCCGTCGTAGCGGTAGATCCCGTCATCGGCGCCCCAGACGTACAGCACGCCGGCGTCCGCGACCGCGCCCGCGCTGACCGGCGCACCGCCCGCTGCCGACATCGTTGGCGATGGCAGGGCGGACGCGGTCGCCGCAGGCGCTTCGAATACGGCAGCTGACGGCGTCGCTAACTCTGATTCGGTCTGCGGTCCAGCTGCGCTGCTGCATGCGGTGGCCAAGAGGCCGACGACGAGAGCTATCAGCAGGCTACGCATCCACCTCAGGATCGCCGTGACGCGATGAGCTCGCATCCGAGTTGGCGCGCGCTAACTCGTACTGCCGCGCCGCTCACCGCGCATCGATGACGCCGATACGTGGACACAGCGACGAGAGCACGCACTGCGAGCAGAGCGGCCGACGCGCGATACACACCTCGCGACCGTGGCGGATGAGATGCATGTGTAACGCGTACATCTCGTTCGGCGGCACGGCCGCCTGCAAGACCTCCTGCGCGACGACCGCGTCGGCGCGCTCGTCGACGAGCCCGAGCCGCCGCGCGACGCGGTACACGTGCGTATCGACCGGGAAGTACGGGCGACCGAGGGAGAAGAGCAGCACGCACGCGGCGGTCTTCGGCCCGACGCCCGTGAGCGAGACGAGCAGATCCCAGAGCGGCTTCGAGCGCATGCCTATCAGCGCGTGGTCGTCGAGCGCGATCCCACGGTCTCGGAGCTCGCGGAGGATCCCGCGGATGCGAACCGCTTTTGTGGGGCCGAGGCCGCCACGGTAGATCGCCTTCGCCAGCGCCGGCAGCGGCGCATCGGCGACGTCGTCCCACGATGGAAAGCGCGTCCGCAGATCCGCGTACGCGCGGTCACGGTTCGTGTCGCTCGTGTGCTGCGAGAGCACGGTGAGGATCAGCTCGTCCAGCGGCGGAAGACGCCGCGGCGCCGGCGGCGGACCGTATACCTTCCGAAGACGAAGCGCGATCGCGCGAAGACGACGCCGCACGAAGTGAGTATCGGGAACCGCTCTAGATGACGTTCTCCGCGGCGATCAGATCCAGGCTCAGGCATGACCAGCCGAAGTCCGTAGCGCCGTAGCCTTCGGCGGTGAACGGGTTGTAGAACTCACGGATCCCGCCGCGGGCTTGCATGGCGATGGTTCTGCGGGCGAGCTCGCTCGCGACGTCAGCGAAGCCGTGCGCGCGAAGCCCCCAGTAGAGATACCAGTTCACGTTCACCCAGGTCGGCCCGCGCCAGGTCGTCTTCGTCTGCCACGTCGGATCGAAGCTCACCTCGTTCATCGCAGTGCTCGGCACCGGATACGGGAGCCAGAACTCCTTCTCGTTCAACAGATGCTCATCGACCAAACGCTTCGCGACAGCGGCATCGAGATCGGGAAGGATGATCGGGAACACTGACGTGAACGTCAGTACACGAGCCTGCTCCTCCGACGCGCCCGACAGGTCCCAAAAGAGACCCGCGTCCGGGTCCCAACACTTCGCCATCAGCGCATCCAGAGTTCGCTTTGACGCGCGCTCGAAGCGCTCGGGCTGAGGAGTGCCAACCGCGCGCGACAGCTTCGCGAGGGCACGGAGGCCGTCGGCGTAGATCGCGTTCACCATGACGTCCTCGAACAGGAACACGTCGAGGAGCGGCTGCGCCTCATGCGTCGCGCCCTTGTATGCGTCGAAGAGCCGCTGCATCGACCGCTGTAGTGAAGGCAGCGTGTCGGTGGGCGGGTCGTATGGGATTCCCATTGCCTCGTCGTACTTGGGACTCGCGTCGAGGCCGGATTCGTCGGGCTGGATGATCGCGACCAGTCCGTCGTCATCGGGATCTCGTACTCGAGCGAGCCAGTCGAAGAACCGCACCATCGGCGGGAGCATCTCGCGCACGAAGTTCTTGTCGCCGGTCACTTCGAAGATGCGCTCGACCGCGCGCGCCACGACCGGCGGCTGGATCGTCGCCGTATAGAAGGGATGCGCGAGGCGGATGGAGTATTCCTCGTTCAGCCAGCGCTTATGCGCGTCCCGCTCCCACAGCAGCATGTGCCCCTGGAAACCGTCGGACTGCGCGCCCTGCATCAGACAGCGCAGCTCCTGCTTGGAGAGCTCAGGGTCGACGTGCAGGAGCGCGATGGCGTGGAACGCACTGTCCCAGAACCACTGGAACGGGTAGTGCGTCGGGGATGGACACACGAAGTCGTAGCGCATGCCGTCCCAATCGGAGATGCCGGACTGGCGGTTGCCCTTCAGCACGCGGCGGGCCTCGGCCGCCACCCGCTCCGCCTCAGCCTGGTCGATGCGAGGCCCCGTACGAATAGCGGTACTGTACGAGTCCGCATGGGAGGTGTGCTGTGATGCGATCCACTCGGTCGTTAGCCGCGATTGCGTTCATTGCCTCGATCGTGATTACCGCCTGCGGAGGGAGCGGGACCCCGACGCCGGTCGGAACAGCGGCAGCTGGTAGCACGATCACCGTCATGTCGCTCTGGGGCGGAAGCGAGCAGGCATCGTTCCAAAAGGTGCTCGACGCCTTCAAGACGAAGTCGGGGGTCATCGCCAATTACGAATCCATCCGCGATAACTACTCGACGATCCTTCAGACGCGCATCTCCGGCGGCAATCCGCCGGACGTCGCGATCATCCCGGGCATCGGGTTCCTGCGCCAGTTCGCGCGGCAGGGATCCCTGAAGAAGGTCGCCGACCTCGGCATCGACGTGAACGCGCTCAAGTCCAACTACCCGCCTGGGATCCTCGAGATCGGCCAGGTCGATGGGACGCAGTACGCGATCATGGTGAAGTTCAACAGCAAGAGCACCATGTGGTTCCGACCTGACAAGTTCAAGACGCTCGGCGTCTCGGCCCCCAGCGATTTCGCCGGCTTCACGAAGCTGCTCGGCGACATCAAGGCCAAGGGCACGGCGCCGATGGGCCTCGGGGCCGCGGACTCGTGGACGCTGACTGACTGGTTCGAGAACATCTACGCGAAGCAAGCGGGTCCGGAGAAGTACGACCAGCTCTTCAGCGGCAAGCTGCCGTGGACCGACGCGACAGTCGCCGCCGCGGTGGACACGATGAAGTCGGCGATCAAGGAGGACTACGTCGCAGGCGGCATCACCGCTGCTCTCGGACGCAGCTTCACCGACGCCATCGGCCAGACGTTCGCCGCGAACGGTCAGGCCGTCATCTATTACGAGGGCGGGTTCGTCGGCGGCATCGCGACAGGTCAGACGAACACCGCGCTCAAGGTCGGTGAGTCGATCGACTGGTTCGACTTCCCGGCCGTCGGCAGCGGCAAGACGGTGACCATCGGTGGCGACGTGATCGCCGCCTTCACCAACAAGCCCGGCGTGAAAGAGTTCCTCGCCTACATGACCTCAGCTGACTCAGGGTCCGTGTGGGCCGGCACGGGCGCGGTCATCTCGCCCGTCAAGTCCGTGCCAGCGAGCGCCTATCCGAACGACCTCGCCAAGCGAGAGGCCGCACAGGTCGCAAACGCCAGCGCGGTCCGTTTCGACGGCTCCGACCTGTTGCCCTCCGGTGGCGGAGACAACCTCGGCGCGGCGCTCCAGAACGCGATCCAAGGCAAGACCGTCGACTGGGCGGCGTTCGAAACGGCGATGGCCGCCAAGTGGAAAGCGGAAAAGTAAGCAGCGCCTCGAACTGAATCCACGGAGCGGGCGGGCGCGCAGGACCGCCCGCCCGCTCCACGAACGAACGGAGACAGATGGGCGTCGCGCCACAAGGGTTAGAACTGACACGCGATTACCGATCGCTATCGGGCGGCCGCACGGCTGCGCGCCGCGGGCGTGGCCCTGAAAGCCCGAGATGGGGCACAGCGATCCTCTTCCTCGCGCCGGCCGGTCTGTTGCTTCTCGTGTTTCTTGTCTACCCGGCGATCTACACCGTGCTACTCAGCTTCAACCGCGGCCGCAACGGCGTCTTCGAGCAGTGGATCGGCCTCGACAACTACACCCGCCTCTTCTCCGACCCGGACTTCATCAATCTCTCGACGTTCCCGCCGTCAGGCGCGCTCTGGAACAACCTTCTCTGGATCGTCTTCTACGTGAGCATCGTCATCTTCCTCGGCCTCATCATCGCGGTGGTCGCGGCCCGTGTGCGCTACGAGTCGGTCGTCAAGGCGATCGTGTTCATTCCGATGGCGATCGCGGCCACGGCCCTCGCCGTCATCTGGAAGTTCGTCTACTCACCTGATGCGAACATCGGGTTCCTCAACGCGATCCTCGGCGCTCTCGGCGTCGCCCCCGTTTCCTGGTTGGGCGATCCGGGGATCGTCAACTTCGCGCTCATCGCGGTCGGGATCTGGGGTTCCGTCGGGTTCGCGACGGTCATCCTGTCGGCGGCGGTGAAGAGCATCCCGGCGGAGGTCATCGAGTCGGCGCGCGTCGAAGGCGCCACCGAGCGGCAGATCTTCTTCCGGATGATCCTGCCGATGGTCAGCCTGCCGATGTCGGTGCTGGCCGTCACGCTTGTCGTCAACGTCATCAAGCTCTTCGATCTCATCTACGTGATGACCCGCGGTGGACCTGGCAAGGCGAGTCAGGTGATCGCCTTCACGATGTTCCAGCAGGCCTTCGAGGCGGGGCAATACGGCTACGGGTCAGCGGTCGCTGTCGTGATGCTCGTCCTTCTCGTCCCGATCATGATCTTCAACGTGCGGCGCTTCCGCACGTCATCCGTCACATGAGCATCCTGGCGGGAAGCGTGGTCCAAGGGAGGATGACGCCCGCTGGGCGGGTCGTCGCAGCGCTGAACCGCACGGTCATCCATGTCGCCCTCGCGCTCATCGGCCTCATCTGGCTGGTCCCGACGCTTGGGCTGCTCGTGACTTCGTTCCGGCCACGCTCGGACATCCAGTCAACAGGCTGGTGGGATGTCTCCAACTTGCACCTCACCGTCGACAACTACCGACAGGTGCTCGAGGCGCAGGGGATGCTCCAGGCGTTCGCGAACACGGTCTTCATCGCAGTCCCCTCGACGCTGCTCCCGCTGGGCATCTGCGCACTGGCCGCCTACGCCTTCTCGTGGATGCGCTTTCCGTTCCGCGACACGCTCTTCCTCATCGTGGTTGGCCTCCTCATGGTGCCGGTGCAGGTCGCCTTCATTCCGCTGCTCACGGCCTTCCGAGAGCTGGTACCGGGCCTCGAACTGACGCGAGGCTACGGCGCGGTGTGGCTCGCGCACACGGCCTTCGCATTGCCCTTCGGGATCTTCCTCCTGCGCAACTTCTTCATCACGCTGCCGCCTGACATGATCGAGGCGGCGCGGATCGACGGCGCGTCAGATGTCTGGATCTTCCGAAAGATCGTCGTGCCCGTCTCCGTACCTGCCATCGCCGCGTACGGCATCTTCCAGTTCCTCTGGGTCTGGAACGATCTGCTCATGGCACTCATCTTCGTGCAGGACTCGAGCAAGTTCCCGATGACCCGGGCGATCCAGAACCTGCTCAGCCAGTACGGCACCGAGTGGCACCTGCTTGCTGCGGGGGCCTTCCTGCTGATGATCGTTCCGCTGATCGTGTTCTTCAGCCTGCAGCGTTACTTCGTCCAGGGGCTGCTCGCCGGCTCGATCAAGTAGGCGGCCTGTTCATCGCAGGGGGAGAACCCCCTGTTTGTCGCAGGGGGAGAACCCCCTGCAACCCCCCTGTTATGGGCCGCGGCTAGGGCCGCGGCCTTCGGATCTTGCGGGTGATCCGCTTTAGTGGGCGCTCGCTGTGATGCTCGACGTACTCGTCGACGACGCCCGGCAAGCCGTGGCCCTTCGCGCGGCCGGCCTCGTGCAGGTACCAG
>Ga0207653_10000442_pt1 | contig 16991 bp, 17 predicted proteins | sample KBSK5251metaG_FD_184341 | JGI IMG/M metagenome (GOLD analysis project Ga0207653, IMG submission 184341) | Corn, switchgrass and miscanthus rhizosphere microbial communities from Kellogg Biological Station, Michigan, USA - KBS K5-25-1 metaG... | ecosystem: Host-associated > Plants > Roots >...
GCGATCTGCGTGGCTTTCGTCAAATCCTTATCCATCCCCATCGCGATGAAATGCGTCGGCGTCTCGGCGCGTGGCCAGGTGAGGTGCAGGTCCTTGCGCACGATGAGCTGCAGCCGGCCGGTGAGCGACGTTTCGATCGCGGTCTGGTCCACCTCGCCATCGCCCTGCGCCGCGTGCCCGTCGCCGATTTCGAACAATGCGCCGGCGGTGTGGACCGGAATGAACAGCGTCGTGCCCACGACCAGCTCTTTGTTGTCCATGTTCCCCGCGTGAATACCCGGTGGGTTACTGCTCACGCGACCTGAATCGCGCGGCGGCGCGACGCCCATGCTGCCGAAGAACGGGTGCAGCGGGATGTCCATCCCCGGCGCGAACCGGGCAATCATACGACCGCGATCGAGCGGGATGATGCGGGTCGTGTGCGTGCTGTCGCAGTTGCTGCGCAAGAAGCCCGCGCAGCCGTTGTAGCCGTACGGGAGCGCGAGATCGATGTGGAGGATGCGCACCTCGAGCACGTCTCCCGAATCCGCTCCCTCCACGTAGACCGGTCCCGTCAAAATGTGTCCGCCGGGGCCGCGGTCGGTGACCTGGGCGACGATATCGCGGAGCGATTGCTGCACGTCGGCAGGCGCGACACCCGCGGCCTCGAGTCGATCGGGACGATTGGTGATCATCGTCTCGACTTCGATCGTGTCGCCCGAGGCGATGCGGAGCACCGGCGCCGCGGCGGCGCTGTAGTAGCCGTACGCGACGGTCCGTGGCGTTGCGGGGAGACGGTGGAAATGCTGGGCCGCGAGCGGCTGCGTCACGACCGCGGCGAGGAGGAGAGCTGCGATGTGGTTGTCCGCCATGGTCGGTATCATAATATGAGGCTCTATGCGTGACATCCGTGTGGCGACAGTTCAGTTTCAGCACGCCGCGGGCGACAAGGCCTACAACCTTGGGCGTGTCCGGCACTTCGTGACCGAGGCCGCCCGCGCGCGTGTCGAGCTGATGGCGTTCCCGGAGATGTGCCTCACGGGTTACTGGCACGTGCGCAAACTATCGGACCAGGCATTCGAGGCTCTGGCCGAGCCCGTCCCCGACGGGCCGTGCACTCGCGAGCTGCTCCAGCTCTCCCGCGACCACCGGATGACGATCGGCGCGGGGTTGCTCGAGCGCGGGCCCGACGGGTCCGTCTACAACGCCTATGTCGTCGCCATGCCGGATGGGACGTGGGCGGTCCACCGCAAGCTCCACGTCTTCGAGCACCGAAACATCTGCGCGGGGAATCGCTTCACCGTCTTCGACACGCCGCACGGCTGCCGCGTGGGCGTGCTGATCTGCTACGACAACAACATCGTCGAGAACGCTCGCGCCACAGCGTTGCTGGGCGCCGAAGTTCTCCTCGCGCCGCACCAGACGGGCGGATGTAACTCGGTGAGCCCGCGCGGCATGAAGCCGATCGACCCGTCAATCTGGGCACGTCGCCAAGAGGATCCCGCGGCGTGCGAGGCGGAGCTGTGCGGGCCCAAAGGACGGGGTTGGCTCATGCGCTGGCTCCCGAGCCGGGCGCACGACAACGGCATGTTTCTGCTGTTCAGCAACGGCATCGGCCCCGACGACGATGAGATTCGCACCGGCAACGCGATGGTACTCGACCCCTATGGTGAGATCATCGCGGAGTCGCGGGCGCTGGGTGACGACATGGTCGTGGCGGATCTCGACGCGTCGGTCCTGCCCACGTCGTCCGGACGGCGCTGGCTGCGGGCACGCCGACCCGAGCTGTACGACTCGCTGGCGCGGCCGACAGGCCAGGAGGTGGAGACTCGGCGCGTCCGTTTCGGCGAATAGGCCCCTCCTTGACAAGCTAGAACTACACTTGTAAATCTACACGTGTAGATCACCCGCGAGGCTACATGACGGAGCGCCATCAACTGACCGAGCTGCAGCTCACGATCCTGCGTGTCATCTGGGATAAGGGCGAGGCGACGGTCCAGGACATCTGGGAAGCACTGCACGGCGAGCGTGGGCTTGCCCAGACCACGGTCGCCACCATGCTGTCGCGCCTGGAGCGCCGCGGCGTCGTCACACGACGTGCGGAGTCCCGCCAATACCACTACCGCGCCGCGGTCACCGAGCAGGAAGTGCAGCACTCGATGGTCGGGGAATTGACCGAGCGCCTCTTCGACGGCGACGTCACCGCGCTGGTGCAGCACCTCCTCTCGGGCGAAGACATGAGCCCGGGCGACATCGCAAAGATCCGCGACATGATCGAGCGCGTCGAAACGCCCGCTCCGGAGTCAAAATGAACACTGTACTCACGTGGCTGCTCACGTACGCGATCCACAGCACGCTCCTGCTCGGCGTCGCCTGGGTCGTCACCCGGCGCGGGCGGCTCGACCCTGCCGCCTCCGACCTCGTGTGGAAGGTGGCGCTGCTCGCGAGTCTCGTGACCGGCACGATCCAGTCGCGGCTCCAGCTGCGCACACCGCCGGCGATGACGTTGCCCGCCGCCGCCCTGCCCCGCGTCGTCCCGGTCTCCCCAGCGAACGATGCCGCAACGCCGGCGCCCGAGGCCGCGGTGCCGGGATCCGCTGCCAGTGCGCCGAGGCGTTCGCCCTCCCTGCCCCTCGTGGTAGTGCTGCTCTGGGGCGTGGTCGCGCTGGCCTCGTCGCTCTACTACGTCGCCCGACGCTTGATCCTGGTCGGCCGCCTCGCAGACCGCCGTCCGGTTGGTGACGGTGCCCTCGCCACGACGCTCGCCGATCTGCAGCGGACCAGCGGTTATCGCCGCCGCGTCCAGCTCACCATGGCGCGGACGATTTCGAGCCCCGTGGCCCTGGGTCTCTCGGAGATCTGCGTTCCGGAGCTGGCGCTCTCGGAGCTCGGCGCTGAGCAACAGCGCAGCATGCTCGCGCACGAGCTGGCGCATCTGGCGCGACGCGATTCGTTGTGGCTCGCAGGCGCGAGCCTGATCGAGCGTGTCTTCTTCTTCCAGCCGCTGAACCGGCTCGCGCGCCGCGAGCTTGAAACCACGGCTGAATACCTCAGCGACGAGTGGGCCATGCGTAAGACGGGATCGGCAGTCTCGCTGGCGAAGTGTCTCGCCACCGTGGCGGAATGGATTCAGGCGTCTCCCCTGGGCGTGCCGGTGGCGGGCCTCGCGGAGCGGCGCTCGCTGCTCGTCGCGCGGATTGCGCGGCTGCTCGATGGCGGCCTCTCGGCGAGCCCGGCGTCCCGGCGCGGCTGGGCTGCCGTTGCTGCACTTGCCGTAATCGCGACGATCGCCGCCGCGCCGCGGGTTTCCGAAGGGGTGACCGCAGGATCACAGATCGACACCACCAGCACGAAGCCGACTGCGGTGACGCAGACGACGCAGGACACGGCGGTGGTCAACGCGCTGATCGGCCGGCTCAAGGACGAGAACGCAGGAGTTCGCAAGGCCGCCGCACATTCGCTCAGCCAGCTGGGCGACCCGCGCGCCGTCCAACCGCTCATCGCTGTCCTCGCCGATTCGGACGCCGAAGTGCGCTCGACTGCCGTGGACGCACTCGCTTCGCTCGAGGATCCGAGGGCCATAGACCCGATCGCGGCACTCCTCAAGGACCCCGTCAGCGACGTGCGGCATAACGCGCTGAGCGCGCTGTCACACTGGGACCAGGGCGTGCCCACGACTCCGGTGGTGGCGCTGCTGGACGATCCCGATGCCGATGTCCGGCATGAAGCCGTCTCGCTGCTCGATCATCTGCATGCCCGCGGCGCCGGCTCGGCCATCGCACGGCTCATTCACGACCCGTCGTCCGACGTGCGCACCGCCGTCGTGCAGACGCTGGGCAATCTGGGAGCGAGCGCGCAGAGCGCCTCCATCACTGAAGCGTTGGGCGACGCCGATGCCGATGTGCGGGAAGCGGCGTTGGGCGCGCTCAGCGACCTCAAGACGCCCATCGCCGAAGCCACGCTACTCGGGCTGCTGAAGGACGCGGACGCCGACGTCCGGCAGCGCGCCGCTCAGATCGCGGGCGAGCGTTCGGTGATCGCGACGATCCCGGCGCTGCGGCGGTTGGTCGACGATCCGCGCAGCTCTGTGCGCGAGACCGCCACGCAGGCGCTGGGCAACATCGCCGATCCGGCGGCGCGTCAGGCATTGCAGGCCGCGCTCCAGTCGCGCGATCCCAACGTGCGCCGCGCGGCGGCGGAAGCGCTGGGACAGGATCCATGATGCGCGCCCTGCACGTTGTCGGCGTCGCGGCGGCGCTGCTGGGCGGCGTCACTGCCGCCGGCATCACGGCTCGTGCCGGGCGGGCGGGGGCCGGGGGGGCCGGGGGGGGGCGCGCGACGATGTGGACGGCTGGGCCGCGCCCCGGCGCCGATTCCGCGCGCATCGCGCGTCTGCTCGACGCACTCGCCCACTCCGATCCCGTTGTCTGCGACATGATCGGCGACCAGATCGGCAACTTCCGGATGGGCGGCATGGGACGGCTCGGCCGCTTCGCGGATGCGCCCGACCTCCAGGGCGCCAAGGATTCTCTGACCGGGGACGTCACTGACCCCAGGGCGCTCATCTTGCTGGAGGCATCCCTCGGCGCCGACAACTCGTGCGTGCGCCGTGTCGCCGCGAAACTGCTCGGCAATAGCTCCACGTCCGCCGCGCTGCTCGCACGCGTGCTCGGCGATCCGTCGCCCCGCCTGCGCGAGAGCGCGGCGTATGCGACCGGCGTCGGAGAGCTTCGCGAAACTCGAGGCGCGCTGGAGCGCCTGTTGGCAGACACCGCCGTGGCGCCTGCCGCCATGGCCGCGTGGGCCCTCGGTGAGATCAAGGATCCCGCGTCAACGCCGGCGCTGCAGCAGGGCGTGCACGCGACCTCACCACACGTGCGCCTCGCGAGCGTCTGGGCGTTGGGTCAGTTCGAGGACGCCAGTTTCGCGAAGGACGTGATGCCGCTGTTGCGCGACGCCGATCCCGTCATGCGGGCCACCGCCGCCGAGGCGTTGGGATCGATGCGGACGCCGCGCGTGGGGGCGGCGCTGATCGGCGCACTCACCGACCGCAACAATGCCGTGCGTCTCGCGGCGGCGAGTGGGCTGGGGGAAATGCACGAGCTAGCGGCGGTCGGGCCGCTCGAAGCCCTGCTCCTCAACGATCCTGACCCGGACGTACGGCGCGAATGCGCGAACGCCCTGGGCAACCTCAGTTTGGCGCGCTCGCTCGAGCCGCTGGCGCGAGCGCTCGACGACAAGGACGAGGATGTCCGGCACGAGGCCGCCAATGCCATCGGTAATCTGGATGACGTCGCCAAGGCGCCCGCCGCGCTGATTCGGGCGACCACGTCACCCGACGTGGATCTGCGACGGCACGCCACCGACGCCCTCGCCCACATCGGCGATCCGGCCGCCGTGCCGGCGCTGCTCGAGCGGTTGCGGGATGACGACAAAGGCATCCGCCTGGCGGCAGTCGAAGGCCTGGGCGAGTTGAACGTCGCAGCGGCGATTCCCGGGTTGACCCGCGCCCTGAACGACCGCGATCCTGAAGTGCGGCGGGCGGCGGCGGAGGCTCTGGGTAAGACGCAGTAGCTACTTCCTTAAATAGGCGTCGGTCTTCTTGAGCCAATCCTCGCGCGGCGGATAGAAGATGTCGACGTCGAGCGTATCCTCCAGCGCGTGGGCCTCGTGGGGGAGGTTGCCGGGCAGATGGAGCACCTCCCCCGCGTGCACGACTATTTCCTCTCGGGGGTCGTCACCGACAAAGAAGTGAAGTGCACCTTCCAGCACGTAGGTGAGCTGCTCGTTGGTGTGCGAGTGCTTCGGGACGACGCAGCCCTTCTTTAGGTACACGTGCGCGAGCATCAGCTGGTCACCGGTGATCAGGCGACGCCCAAGCTTTTCGTTGAGCTCCTCGCGGGGCATGTCGTTCCAGCGATACCATGTGGCTCGTTTGGCGCTCACGACGATTCTCCACGGCGGAGGGAAGCGACAACGGTACCGTCCAGACGAGGCAGCGTCAAAAGGTTGCCTTTCGCGCCGCGGCGCAGCAGTCTTTCCGGATGCGCCCTCAACAAGTAGCACTCATCGCTGTTTTGCTTTGCAACATCGTGCCCTCCGTCGCGCTGACACAGGCGCGCCGCGCCCTGACCACCGAAGACTACGCGCGCGCCGAGCGCGACCTTGGGCCCGCTACCGGCCGGCTGGTGAGCGGAATCCTCGGCCGGCCGATCTGGCTGCCGGACGGACGGGCCTGGTATCGCGTGTCGACGGCCACGGGGTGGCAGTTCGTGATGGTGGATCCGCAACGCCGCACGCGCGCAGCGGCGTTCGACCATGCGCGGCTCGCCGAGGCTGTGTCGGCAGCCGTGGGCCGGCGGGTGACAGCAGATAGCCTGCCATTTACGTCCTTTGATCTGAGCTTCGATAGCGGGAAGCGCTGGCGCTGCGATCTCGCCACTTATCGCTGCGCGGCGGTCGACAACGCGCGCCGCGCGCCGCCGACCAATTCGATCGTGTCGCCCGACAGCGCGCGTGCCGTGTTCATCCGCGACAACAATCTGTGGATGACGGACCTGACGAGCGGAACCGAGACCGCACTGACGACGGACGGCGTCGAAGATTTCGGCTACGCAACGAACAACGCCGGCTGGGTCAAAGGCGACGACCCGGTCGTCACGTGGTCTCCCGACTCGCGCAAGATCGCCACGTTCCAGCACGACGGCCGCGGCGTCAGTCGCATGTACCTCGTGCGCACGCAAGTCGGAGCGCCCGAGCTGCAGGCGTGGCGGTACCCGCTCCCCGGCGACAGCGTGATCTTCCGGATTCAGCGCGTCGTGATCGACGTGAGCGGCCCGAAGCCGCAGCTGGTGCGGCTCCAGATGCCGCCCGACGCCCATCGCTCGATGGTGAGCGACCACATCGCCTGCGGCGGCAGGATCTGCGACCTCCTCTGGTATCCCGACGCGTCGGCGATCGCCTTCGTCTCGAGCTCACGCGATCATAAACATGCGTGGGTCCGCGTGGCCGACGCGCGCACGGGCGTCGTGCGCACGCTGCTCGAGGAGCAAGCGAAGACGCAGGTGGGCGAGGTCGGCGTCGCGCAGAACTGGCGCGTGCTGCCCGGCTCGAACGAGCTGATCTGGTGGTCGGAGCGCGACGGCTGGATTCACCTCTACCTGTACGATCTCACCACGGGGCAACTCAAAAACCGCATCACGAGTGGTGACGGCAACGTCGAGTCCATCGTGTATGTCGATGAGAAAGCACGGACGATCTACTTCAGCGGCCAGGGAATCGAAAAGGGCCGCGATCCCTATTACCGCTTCTTCTATCGCGTTGGCTTCGACGGCCGGGGGCAGACACTCCTCACGCCGGAAGATGCCGATCACCAGGTCGCCATGGCGCCGGACGGAGCGTCGTTCATCGACTCCTACTCGACGCCGGTCACGCCGCCCGTCACCGTGCTACGCGACCGCAACGGCCGCGTAACAGCCCCGCTCGAACGCGCCGACATCTCACGCCTGGTCGCCGCCGGGTGGCATCCCCCGACGCCGCTCACGCTGAAAGCGCGGGACGGCACGACGGACATCTATGGACTGATGTTCACGCCATCCCGGCTCGACTCGACGACGAAGTATCCGCTCGTGGACTACGTCTATCCGATGCCGAGCGGGAGCGTGGGTCCGCGCAGCTTCGTGCCGTCGCGCGGTGATCATCAGGCGCTCGCGGACCTGGGATTCGTGGTCGTCGCCATCGACGGCATGGGGACGCGGGGTGGGCGGTCGAAGACGTTCCGCGACGCGGCCTACGGCAAGATGGAAGAAAACACCATCCCCGATCAGGTTGCGGCGATCAAGCAGCTCGCCGCGCGCTACCCGTGGATCGACGGCGAACGCGTAGGGATCTGGGGACACTCGGGTGGCGGGTTCGCGACCGCGGCCGCGATGTTCAACTACCCGGACGTGTTCAAGGTCGGCATCTCGGAGTCCGGCAACCACGACAACCGGAACTACGAGGACGACTGGGGCGAGCGGTATCAGGGACTACTGGTCAAGGATGGTCAGAGCGACAACTACGCCGCGGAGGCCAACCAGATGCACGCGGCGAATCTGCGTGGCAAGCTGCTGCTGGCGCACGGCGGGATGGACGACAACGTCCCACCCTACAACACCTATCTCGTAGTCGATGCGCTGATCAAGGCGAACAAGGACTTCGACTTGTTGATTCTGCCGAACGCGCGACACGGCTACGGGCGCGACAGCAACTATATGATGCGGCGGCGCTGGGACTACTTCGTCCGCAACCTGCTCGGCGCGGAGCCCCCGGCGGGATACGAAATCGGGAAGCAGAGCGCGCCCACGCCCTGATCCTACCGGATGGTGGCTCCTACCAGGCCCGCGAGCGCCGCCAGCGTCGTCTGCGCGGCGTTCAGCCCGAGCCGAAAGTCCGCGTCGTTGTAAGTCGCATAGAGATCGGTGGGCTGGTGCCAGTTCGGGTCCCACCCCGCCCCGATCTGCGTGCCGCGTTCATTTTCGCGCAGGCTGATGGCGGGCACGAAATCCTGGAATGGTGCCGAGTCGGTGTTCGTCATATGCGATCCGACTGACGCCGGATAGTCGGTCGCGTACTTCTCGTTCGCGGCATGGAAGACCCACGCGAGCTGCTGAGCCTCCGCCGCAAACTTGGAGCTCGACTGGAACTCGATGTTCACGTCCGCTTCCGGCCGTTGCACGGCGGCAAGCGTCCCATCGGCGCGCGGCATGCCATGGTCGAACAGCATCATATCGTGCTGGATCATGCCGAGCCATTTGGGCTCTTCCTTTGAGCCCTGGAGCGCGCGGCGCTGCTCGACGTAGGCACGTGAGCCGTTGAGGCCGCTCTCTTCGTTGTTCCAGAGAACGAACCGGATCGAGCGATCGGTGTGAACGTCCGGCGCTGAGAAGACACGCGCCAGCTCCATCACGAGCGCGGTGCCCGAGCCGTCGTCGTTCGCTGCCTCACCCCACCCGATCCCGTCCATGTGGCCGCCGACGATGTACATCTCGTCCGCGTGCGTCGTGCCGATCTTCGTGCAATACACCTCCTCGCGCTCGCCCGCGACAGAAGGCGGAGTATCGAGGGCGCGCAGCCGCGCGTCGGGTTGCTTGAGCGAATCGGTGTTGACGCCCGTCCGGGCCCGGATACCGCGGTAGCGGCCGCCGCCTGAGGCTCGGCTGGTATCTCGTGTCCTCACCCCCTGACCCCCTCTCCCTTCGGGCGAGGGGGGACTTGGCTGATAGTCATACTTGAGACGTGAGACCTCGCTACAACCGTAGCTCCGCAGCTGAGCCTCGATCCAGTCCACGGCGGCGCGATTGCGGTCGGTACCCTGGCGCCGGTCGCCGAAGCGAGTGAGTCCCTTGATGGTCGCCTTGTAGCGCTCGAGGTCGAGCCGGGCGACGAGTTGGGGGATCAGATCGTCCTTCGCCGAGTCCGCCTGCGCGAGCGCGGGAGCAGGAATGGCGAGTGCGGCGACGAGGATGACGAACGGTTTCGACATGACGGGCTGGGTCATGCCGGAAAGTTAGCCCTGCTCGACGAACGCCTTCAAGCGGTCGGCTGCCGCGTCCCACTGCGCGGCGATGCGCGCGAGATACGCTCTCGCCTTTTCGAGGCGCTTGCGCTCGAGCTCCCAGACCCGCTCGCGTCCCCGGCGCGCGTGACGCACCAGGCCCACGTTGCCGAGCGTGTTCAGGTGTTTCGTAATCGCCTGGCGCGTCACCCCGGTGCCCTCGCTGAGTCGCGTAATCGAGAGCGGTCCTTCGAGGGATAGGCGCCTGAGCAGGCTGAGCCGTGTCGCGTCTCCCAGCGCGGCGAACAGGACGGCCGCATTGGGACTACGAGACATACGCCGCCAAATTCTTGATCTGCCCGCCCCACCCCTCGGTGTTCATGCGGAACGCCTCCGCGCGACGCGCGAGCGGGATTCGATCGAACCCGGACTCGACGATCGTGAGTGCCGTCCCGCCCTCGGCGTCCTCGAGCGTGAACTCGACCAGCGTCATCGGCTCCTCGGCATAGTCCCGTGAGGAGTCCTTCGGATACGGGTGCCAGCGATAGGAGAAATACCGCTCGGGCTCGATTCGCTCGACCCGCATCTCGACTTTGAAGTTGTCGTGGCTGCCCCGTACCGTCTTGCCCGCAGCGAAAGCGCCGTCGAGTGTGAGCCGAAACCAGGTGCCGAACTCTTTCGCATCCGTTATCGCGCGCCACACGCGCGAGCGCGGCGCGCGGAGCACGACGCGCTTCTCGATCCGGTCAGTATTCATCGTGGTACTTGAGCCAGTGCATGATGCCCTTCTCTTCCTGCCGGCCGAGCGGGGTGAGATCGACCAGGTTGTAGGTATTGAGGAGCGGATCCAGACCGCGCTGGTAGGTCGAGTAGCTGTGGAACAGTTGGGTCCCGTCGCGAAAGAACACGCTCAACCCTTCCCGCTCGCCTTCATCCGGCCGGCCCTCGGGCTGTTCGCTGACGGGCGCGTAGTTGTAGGTCGTGTGCGTGGCGTCGAGCGTCACGCCAAAGTCGTGGTTGAAGTCGGTCCCGTTCGACGACAGCCACGGAAACGTCCAGCCCATCCGCTTCTTGAACGGCGCGATCTTGGCAAGCGGCGCGCGCGAGATCACCGCGAACGCGGTGCCGCACGCCGCGAGGTGCACGAGACTGCCCGCGAAGTTGTCGGCCACATACGAGCAGGCGTGGCACCCCTCGTCCTCCCAATCGGGCGGGAGACCGAACATGAAGTGATAGACGATGAGCTGGCGCTGCTTGCCGAACAGATCGCGCAGCGTGGTGCGTTTGCCCGCGTCCGGCCCTTCGAACACATACTCTTTCTCGAGCGCGACGATCGGCAGCGCGCGCCGCTCGGCGCTCAGCGCGTCACGTTGCCGGGTTAGCTCCTTCTCTTTGACGAGCAGGCGCTTGCGGGCGGCGGTCCATTCGTCTCGTGAAACGATCTTGGGTTTCGGCATTGTCTCTCTCTAGCGTCTTACATCGGTGGCATGAGGCCCGGAACGGACCCGGGCACGGTGATGATCAGGATTCCGAACGCGACGAGCGCGAGGGCGAGCGGCACATCGATGGCGGGTTTGGCGGGCAGCCATTTCTGCGCGAACACGAGGGCGGCGATCACGAACATCCACGTGACGCTCATGACGCCCAGCGCCACCAGCATCGCCATCAGGCCGATGCTGGAACCGACGCAGTAGATCCCGAATTCAAACCCTGAGCGGGTGCGCGCCCGGCAGCAGCGGCGGCAGTGCTGTTTGAGTCGGGTGAGCTCGTAGAGGCCGGCCGCGATCACGACGAGACCGGCGGTCGTCGTGCCGTGCGGGCGATATACCGCATACAGGAGAGCGCCGATGAGCGTCCAGACGATGAGGTAGGACGCGACGAAGGGCACAACGGCGCGGACGGGACTCGAGCTGCGACCGCGGCGGAGCACGGCCGGGACCAGGCCGGGCAGCATCATCGCGGCCATCATCACCGCCCATAGAGCGACGAAGAACGCGAACGAGCCGAGCTGGGTCGCGACGCCCATGTCCATGCCGCGCATCTGCGTGACCGTGACCACCCACGCGAGGGCGGCGAGGCCGAGGATACGATATGCAACTCTCATGTTGCGTAATCATATCCAGGACCCGCCCAACATGCAACCCTACTGTTGCGTATGGATCGGGACAGCGCCGAGGGGAACGAACCGGAAGCCGTCGGCAACGAGCATCGGCACCAGCGCGCGCGTCAGCTCGGCACTGCGATTCCTGGCCGCAATCTCCGGAATATCGGCCGTGAAGTCGTGCAGCAAGACGATGCCTTTCCTCCTGTTATTGGCCTCGACGCGATATCGCGCCGCGACCGCGCTCGGGTCTTCGCCGTTCTGCCATCCCTCCCAATCCCGGCAATCGATAGTCCAGAGGAACGGGCCCACGTGCGCGGGGCTCAAGATGTCATCCGCATTCAGCATCGCGGCGACCTGCGGATTCCAAAGGCCCCAGGGCGGCCGGAAGGCGAGAGCCTCCTCCCCGCTGAGCAGCGCGGCCGTCCGCATCAGCTCGTCCACGATATCGCCACCGTCCGCGAGCTGAGCTGGCAGACCGCCGACTCTATGCGTCCACGTGTGATTGCCAAGCCGGTGGCCCAGCGCGCGCACCCGCCCCGGAACATCCGGCAGCCTTTCGAAGGACTCGCCGACCACAAAAAACGTCGCCTCGATGCCCATCTCCGCCAGGTACTCGGCCACGGACAGCGTGGTGGGCCCCGGGCCGTCGTCGTAGGTCAGGACGAGATGGCCGTCCGGCAGGTCGGCCCCGGTGATCGGTGCGGTGCTAAACAATGGGTTCAGCCCCCCGAATCCAGGTGCCAGCCGGTGTTCTGCCAGACGCCGTTACGCCACACAAACACCTCGGTGGCCCGGCCGCGTTGCACCATCTTCTTGCCGTTTTGTTCCAGCTCCAGCTCGTACTGCGAGTACAACACCGCGCAGTCCCCAAAAACCTGCTGTTCCGTCTTGGGGAATGTGACCCGCACGAGCTTCGCGCCACGCTTGGCAAACTCCCGAGCCGCCGCGAGCACCCCGGCCCGGTTCTGCCACGCCGTGTCGGCGCTGTTGATCGCCACGACCTCCCGCGCGAGCAGTAGCCCCAGCCGGGTCGTGTCATTCGTGAACCACGCCCACCAGATCGCTTCCCGGTCGCTCAGCAGGCGGGCCATCCGCCCATCGTCGCGGGGAAAATCCTTGGTGGAACAGGCGGCAGCGATTGCGAGCAGGAGTCCAACGACACCAAACATTGCTCTCTTCGAATACACAAACCCTCCTCGGTGAGTGGATTCTTACTTCAACGGTACGAACGCCAACCCGTTATTCGGATTCATCGGGATCACGAGCTGATTCGCCCCGGCGTCGTAACACATCGACGCCGCGCTCGGAATGTTGCGCGCGATCAGCTCGGCCGGCTTGCCTGGACGAATGCGCGACACGCCACCGTTCACTACGCTGCTCACGTATTTCGTCCCATCCGGCATGATCACGAGGCCATCGCTCCCCAGTTGCGCCGCGTGCTCGGTTTTCACGAGCTGGCCGGCCGGCGAGAAGGTCAGCACGGCGTCGTCTCCCGTGTTGACGACGACGATGTTGCCCTGCGGATCAATCGCGACGCCGTTCGGCAGGCGCAGCGGCGCGCCCTGCGCGAACACCGACACGGTGCCGGTCGGCGTGATCTTGAGGACCTGCCAGGTATTGGGATCGGGATTCTCGCCACGATCGCCCGTCTGCGTCGCGTAGACGGTGCCGTCGTCCGCGACTTCGATGTCGTTGAGCCAGGTGGCGCGCTCGACGCGCATTTCCCCCGCCGGCGCGCCGGTCTTCATGTTGAAGCGGCGAATCACCGCTACGCTCGCCTCGGTCGGCGTCGTGCCACCGTCCCGATCGGCCACGTAGAGCATGCCGTTGGCGATGTCGCTGCCGTAGGGCTCGTTCAGCACGAGCGGCGGCGTCAGGTTGGCGCGATCGGCGGGGTTCTGGACGCCGATCCAGCGCGCCGTGTGCACCGATCCGTCATGATTGATGAAGGAGACCCACGCGTTGTTGGTCTGCACGGTCTGCGGGACGCCGCGATTCGGCACCACGATCACGCCGCGCTCCGGATCGTACGAGCAGCTCTCGGCAGAGTAGATGGCGCCGTAGACCTTCACATTGGACGACATCGGTTCGAAGCTGCGGTCCGCGGTCGGGGCGGTGGGCATCCCGAGTGGATTGCCGACGACGTAGGGCTGCGGTGACTGCGGTTGCTGGGCGAGTGCGGGAGTCGCGACGACGGCAAGGATCGGCACGATGAGGCGTCTCATACGCGTGCTCCGATTGCGAAGGGTGGGCTGGAATCTACCTCGAGAGGCGTAGAGCGTAGGCCTCCGGCTGACAGACCTGTTCCGCCGCTGCTGATGCCTCCATCGAGAGTCGATCGCTAGCATCACCTGCAGTTAGCGACCGAGTCTTCTCACCGATGGAGAACCGTATGAAACCGACGATCTACGCAACATTCCTGGCGCTGGCGTTCGCGAGTGGGTGCAGCACCGACTACAATGCACCGGTTGTCCCTCCGCCTCCGCCCCCACCTCCACCGCCGCCGGCCGCGTTCCAGGTGTTCGAGACCCTGGGCGACAGCGTGTCGATCGCGGCCAAGCTCACTGAGTTCCGCAGTGCGCTGGGCGGCGTTCTGAACGCTCCCAACTCGCCCCCGGCCGATAGCGGGCGGCGCGAAATCAACTGGGACGGCGTCCCGGCCGCCTTGACCGACGTCGACACGTTCCCGGCGAACTTCTTCAACGTCAACTCGAAGCGGGGCGCGCTGTACTCGACGCCCGGCACGGGCCTGCGCGTCGACAGCACCGACTTCGCCGCGGTCAACGCCGGGCTCGCCGCTCAGTTCACGACCTTCTCGGCCAAGAAGCTGTTCATGCCGGTGGGGAGCAACAAGGTCGACATCACATTCCGCCTGGTGGGCACCAACACGCCCGGCCTGGTGAAGGGGTTCGGCGCCGTGTTCGTGGATGTCGATCGGGCCGGCTCTACCAAGATCGAGTACTTCGACGTGGACAGTCAGCTGATCGGGACCGTCACGGCACCGAATCACGCCGGCGCGCAGCTGCTCTCGTTCACCGGCGCGGTGTTCGAGGCGCCGATCATCGCGCGGGTGCGGATCACGAGCGGCGACGCCGGGTTTACCGCGGCGAGCACCGATATCAGCGTCGCGGGCGGGACGCAGGACCTCGTAGCGATGGACGATTTCGTCTATGGCGAGCCCCGCCCGCTCGGTGCGGACGTGCAGGTCGCTGTGGGAAACGTTTTCTTCCGCAGCGGGCAAAACGGCAGTCAGAATCCCGCGGTGGACACGATCGCGGCGGGCGCCAGGGTCACGTGGACCTGGAGCGCGGCAGGCTCGCACAGCATTCAGTCGACCGGCATTCCGCCGGAGGTCTTCCGGAACAGCATCGTCATGAGTGCGTCGGGCAGCACGTACTCCGTGCGGCTCTTCAATCCCGGGACCTACACCTACGACTGTGCGGTGCACGGCGCCGCGATGAGCGGCCGGATCGTGGTCAAGTAGCGGCGACCGGCGACCTCATTATCATCCGGGGTGGATCAGACCATGCAATTCAACACCCCAGCCCTCCTGGAAGCGTTCTTCGAACGCTCCCAGGATGGCTTTTTTTTCATGATGCTCGATCAGCCGATCGAGTGGGGGCCGAGCGTCGACAAGGACGCGGTGCTCGACTACGTCTTCACGCACCAGCGCATGACCAAGGTCAACCCGGCGATGGCGCAGCAATTCCGCGCCACGCCCGAGTCGCTGATCGGGATGACACCGGCCGAGTTCTTCCGACACGACGTGGCGGCCGGGCGTCGCGGCTGGCGTACGCTGTTCGATGAGGGACACACGCACAGCATCACGAACGAGCGGCGGCTCGACGGATCGACGATGTGGGTCGAAGGTGACTACATGTGTTTCTACGACGCCGAGGGCCGCATCACGGGGCACTTCGGGATTCAGCGGGACGTCACCGACCGGACGCGCGCCGCGGAGGAGCTGGAGCAGTCGCGCGAGGAGCTGCGGGCGCTCGCCGCGCGGCTGCAGGCGATCCGCGAGGAAGAGCGCACCCGCATCGCGCGCGAGATTCACGACGAGCTGGGTCAGGCGCTCACCGGGCTGAAGCTCGACCTCGCGTGGCTCGGCAAGCAGCCCCAAAAGAGTACGAGCACCTCAGGGGAGTTCCGCGCCGTCGATCAGTCGATCACAAAGCGCATCGACGAAACGATGCAGATCGTGCGCCGCATCGCGAGCGAGCTGCGCCCCAGCGTGCTCGACCAGCTCGGCCTCGAGGCCGCGATCGAGTATCTGGTCCAGGACGCGACGCGACGGACCGGCCTCGAAGTCAGGCTCGACATCGGCCAGGAGTTCCCCAGGCTGCCCGACCGGATCGCGAGCCACGCGTTCCGAATCATCCAGGAGGCGCTCACCAATGTCACCCGCCACGCCAAGGCCACGCGCGTGGACGTGTCGGTGCGCTGCGCGGGGAAAACGCTCATTCTGGGTGTCGCGGACAACGGCGTGGGGTTCGCGCCCAGTTCCCTGAGCGGGCTGAACTCGCTGGGACTCGTGGGGATGCGCGAGCGAGCGTTGGCCTGCGGCGGCGTGTTGATGGTGCAAGGGAAACCCGGTGAGGGCACGTCGATCGTCGTGACCATCCCGCTGAGAGGAGGCGCCGCGTGATTCGGATCTTCATCGCGGACGATCATCCGATCGTGCGACAGGGGCTGCGGCGCATCGTGGAAGCCGACCCGGGGCTGGCGATCTCGGGTGAGGCAGGTGATGCCGACGAGCTACTTGCCGGCCTCGATCGCGCCGTGACGGATCTCGTGCTGCTCGACGTCTCGATGCCGGGCGGGCCCTTTCTCGAGAACCTGCAGCGGCTCCGCGCCAAACATCCGACGGTGCGCGTGCTGGTCTTGAGCGTGCATCCCGAGGATCAGTGGGCCGTGCGCGCGCTCCGGGCGGGGGCGTCGGGCTATCTCACCAAGGACCATTCGCCCGACCAGCTGCTCGAGGCGATCCGGCGCGTCTATCGGGGCGGCAAGTACGTCAGTCCAACGCTGGCGGAGCATCTGGCGAAACAGCTCGACGGCGACGTGCAGCGGGCCCCGCACGAGCTGCTGTCCGATCGCGAGTTCGAGGTGATGCGGCGCCTGGGCAGCGGGCTCACCGTGTCGCAGATCGCGACCGAGCTCGCGATCTCCGCGAAGACGGTGAGCACATACCGGACGCGGATCCTCGAGAAGATGGCCGTGGAAACGAACGCCGAGCTGGTGCGATATGCAGCGAGGTACGGCCTCATCGGGTAAAAGTGCGAAGCGATGTGTTGCGGGACCGCGACAAGGCGCGCATTTTGGACTCCGCGTCTCCCAAATGCGGCTCATGGTCCCCAGTCAACCCGAACA
>Ga0207653_10000444_pt1 | contig 16893 bp, 17 predicted proteins | sample KBSK5251metaG_FD_184341 | JGI IMG/M metagenome (GOLD analysis project Ga0207653, IMG submission 184341) | Corn, switchgrass and miscanthus rhizosphere microbial communities from Kellogg Biological Station, Michigan, USA - KBS K5-25-1 metaG... | ecosystem: Host-associated > Plants > Roots >...
TCTGCTTCCTCTAGATGCTGGGCAATTTCTCGTTCGGGGACTACTTCAAGGACGGTGCCGTCGACTACGCCTGGGAGTTCGTGACCGACCACATGAAGCTGGATCCCGACCGGGTTTGGGCGAGCGTCTTTGCCGGCGATCCCGAGCTGGGTCTCGACGAGGACGAGGTGGCGATCGCGAGTTGGGAGCGTTACCTGCCACGTGAACGAATCGTCGGTCTGCCCCGAAGCGAAAACTTCTGGCAGGCGGCCGACACGGGTCCCTGTGGGCCGTGCTCGGAGATCTACTACGACCGCGGCGAGGAGCATGGTTGCGGCCGGCCCGACTGCGGCCCGGGCTGCGAGTGCGAGCGCTACCTCGAGGTGTGGAACCTCGTCTTCATGGAGTACGACCTCGCCGACGACGGAACGCTGACGCCGCTCCCGCAACAGAACATCGACACAGGCATGGGCCTCGAGCGGGCGGCGATGCTGACGCAGGGCGTCGACTCGTTGTTCGATATCGACACCTTTCAGCCGCTGCTGGAATGGATCGGCGAGCGCGCAAGCGCTGCCTACGGCTCCTCCGAGGAAGCGACGAAGGCCTACCGCGTCGTCGTCGAGCACGCGCGAACGGCGGCGTTTCTCGTCGCGGAGGGCGTCGCCCCGTCGAACGAGGCTCGTGGCTACGTGCTTCGCCGGGTGATCCGGCGCGCGGTTCAGTTCGGCCGTCGGCTCGGGCTCGAGCCGCCGTTCCTGTACGAGCTGGCCGACGTCGTGCGCGAGCAGATGGGCTCCGTCTACCCCGAGCTCGAAGAACGCCGGGCCGAGGTTTCCGAGCTGATCCGCGCCGAGGAAGAGCGCTTCCGCGAGACGCTCGCGCGCGGGGAGAAGCTCTTCGAGGAGATGGTCGCGAAGGGTGAGATCACGCCGGAGGACGCGTTCCGCCTCCACGACACCTACGGATTCCCTTGGGAGCTCACGAAAGAGCTCGCCGCCGAGCGCGGCCTCGAGGTCAACGAGGAGGAGTTCACACGTTTGATGGAGGAGCAGCGTGAGCGCTCGCGGCAGGGCTCGGCCTTCGACGTCGAAATCAAGATCGGCGCGTCGGCGCCGCGCACGCAGTTCGTCGGCTACGAGCGGACGGACGTGCTGACCGCGATCCTCGCCTATGCGGATCTCGGCGACGGCACCTTCCAGGCGAAGCTCGAGCAGTCGCCGTTCTATCCCGAAGGCGGCGGCCAGGTCTCCGACGCGGGCTACATCGAGAACGAGGAGACGGGTGGGCGCGCCGACCTGATCAAGGCGACGCGGCTGGACGACGACCAGGTGCTGACCTTCAGCGGCGAGGGCTTTGGCGAGGGCATGCGTGTCCGCGCGGTTGTGCCGTGGTCGGTGCGCTTCCCGACGATGGCGAACCATACGGCGACGCACCTACTGCACAAGGCGCTTCGCGATCTCCTCGGCGAGCACGTGAAACAGGCGGGGTCGGCGGTGCGGCCCGACAAACTTCGCTTCGACTTCACCCATCCCCAGGCGCTGACGGCCGAGGAGCGAGAGCAGATCGAGCACGCCGTGAACGAGATCGTCTTCCAGAACCGTCCGGTCCGCACGTTCGTGACGCCGATCGAGGAAGCGCGCAAGCTCGGCGCCATGATGCTCTTCGGCGAGAAGTACGGCGACGAGGTCCGGATCGTCGAGATCGACGGCTACTCGCGGGAGCTCTGCGGCGGCACGCACGTTCGTTCGACAGCCGAGATCGGACCGTTCGTGATCCTCTCGGAAGGATCCGTTGGCTCGGGTGCCCGGCGGATCGAGGCGGTGACTTCGGGCGAGGCCTTCGCACTTCTGCACGAGCGGAGCCGCGAAGCCGAGCAGCTGCGCGCAGAGCTGGCGGAAACGCGGAAGCAGGCGAAGCGGCAGCCGGCGAAGACCGAGCGAGCCGAGGTCGCGCCTCGCAGCGAGGAAGAGATCGGAGGCGTCAACCTTTACGTGGGCCGGATGAGCGACGTGACGATGGACGCCTTGCTGGAGGAGTCCGACCGGATCAAGCAGGAGCGTCAGCCGGCGGCGGTCGTGCTCGGCGGCAGCGAGGACGGGCGGGTTCACCTCGTTGCCAACTTCGACCGCTCGCTCGAGGGCAAGGTCGACGCGGTCGAGGTGATCAAGGCCGCGGCCGCCGAGGTCGGCGGGGGCGGGGGCGGGCGCGCGACGATGGCCCGCGCCGGCGGCAAGGATCCCGCCAAGCTCGACGCGGCGCTCGAGCGGGCGGAAGATGCGCTCCGGGCCGCGCTTGCAACTGATCTAGATCACTAGGCGTGAAGGTCCTGGCGCTCGACTACGGCTCGGCGCGGACCGGGGTCGCTGTCTCCGACCCGACCGGCACGCTTGCTAGACCGGTAGGCGTGATTGAGCGCGCCGGCTCAGAGGCCGGCATCGAGCGGCTCGTCGAGCTGATCGTCAGCGAGGGAGCAGAGCGCGTCATTGTCGGGATACCGCTGACTCTCCGCGGCGAGCGCGGCGAGCAGGCGCGGGAGACCGAGCGGTTCGTCGACGCGCTCAGGGGCGCGGTGAACGTGCCCGTCGAGGGGTTCGACGAACGCTTCACAACCGACCTCGCCGAGCAGGATCCTGGAAGCCGTAACCTGCCCGCCGATGCCCGAGCCGCGGCCCACCTGTTGACGAGCTACCTGGCGTGGTCCAGCAGAGGCGCGGAGTAATCGCGCCCCAGCCGCGCCGCCCCGAGCGGGCGCGGCCTCCACGGGGGGTCGTCCTGCGGCGCCGGCTGGTTGCGCTGGGCGTCCTGCTGGCCGCGTTGATCGGGCTAGGCGTCGCGGTCGCGAGCATCAGGGACCGGGGACCCAAGGCCAAGACGCCCACCGTCGCCGCACCGCCGAAGCCTTTCCGGATCGTCTTTCCCGAAGGGTTCACCCGCCTTCAGATGGCGGCACGCGTCAAGGACGTCGCCGGGATCGCGACCCACGAGCGCGGTCGCAAGCCGCGTCTCGCTGAGCCGGGCTACCTTGCGGCCTCTGGGGACAAGCGGTTGATCCCGGGGTTCGGACGCCGTCCGCTCGAGGGCTTTCTCTTCCCGGCTACCTACCAGTTCACCGAGCGTTCGAGCGCGCCGCAGCTCGTCAGCGCTCAGCTACGGACCTTCCGCAGGAACTGGAGCACGATCAATCTCGCCTACGCGCGCTCGAAGAACCTGACCCCCTACGACGTGCTGACGATCGCCTCGATGGTGGAAAAGGAGGCGGTGGCACCCGAGGAGCGGCCGAAGATCGCGCGCGTGATCTACAACCGCCTTCACGACCGGATGCCACTCGGGATCGACGCGACCGTCCGCTACGCGTTCCGCGTGCCGGGCACGAAGTCGCTGCTCGAGTCCCAGCTCAATTCCGACAATCCGTACAACACCCGGAAGCGGGTCGGCCTGCCGCCGACGCCGATCGCGAATCCTGGGCTCGCGTCGATCCAGGCTGCGGCGCACCCCGTCGCCGGCGATTGGCTCTACTTCGTCCGCAAGCCCGACAAGGTGCATCACTTCTTCACGGCCAGCGAACGGGCGTTCATCAACTACAAAAACGCTCACGGTTTTGGGTGACCCGACCGGCGAGATCTCGGGCTCGACGCGGCTCGTGGCGCTGCTCGGGCAGCCGGTCGCCGAGTCGCTCTCGCCGAGGATGCAGAACGCCGCCTTCGCCGCGCGCGGGCTCGACTGGGCCTACGTCGCGTGCGAGGTCGCGCCCGAGGAGCTGGAGGCGGCGATCGAGGGTCTCGCCGCGTTGGGCTTCGCGGGAGCGAACGTCACGGCTCCCCACAAGGAGGCGGCGGCCGAGCTCTGCGACGAGGCCGAAGGACCCGCCGTCAATACGCTGGTGTTTCGGGAGGGCCGGCTGCTCGGCTTCAACACGGACAAGGCGATCGTCGCGGGAATCGAGGCCGAGCGGGTCTGCCTGATCGGCGCGGGCGGCGCTGCCAAGGCGCTCGTGCAAGGGCTGCCGGAGGTGCGGGCGTTCTCGCGGGGTGGGACTTGGCCGCCCGAAGCCACGGACGCGGACCTGGTCGTGAACGCAACGCCGGTCCGCGACGAGCTTTTGGTCGAGCCTCGGGCGGGGCAGATCATCGTCGACCTCGCATACAGGGCCGACGGCCGTCCGACCGCGCTCGTCGAAGCGGCACGCGCTGCGGGCTGCGAGGTCGTGGACGGCTTCGAGGCGCTCGTTCGGCAGGGGGCGGCGTCGTTCGAGCTCTGGACGAGCTTGCCGGCCCCGGTGGACGTGATGCGGGCCGCAGTACGCTCCGCCTGATGCTGACGCTGACAACCGCCGGTGAGTCGCACGGCCCGGCCCTGGTCGCGATCGTTACCGGCCTGCCGGCGGGTCTCGTCCTCGATCGTGGCGCGATCGAGGACGACCTCCGCCGTCGCCAGCAGGGCTACGGTCGCAGTCCTCGCCAGCAGCTCGAGCAGGACGAAGTCGAGGTGCTCGCCGGCCTTCGCCACGGCCGCACGCTCGGGACGCCGCTCGCGCTCGTCGTCGGCAACCGGGACCACAAGAACTGGGCCTGGGGGATGAGCCCCTGGCCGCCCGCTGGCGATCCGGACGGGAAGGGGACGAAGCCGGTGACCCTGCCGCGGCCGGGTCACGCCGATCTCGCGGGCGTTCAGAAGTTCGGGCTCGCAGACGTCCGCGACGCGCTCGAGCGCGCAAGCGCCCGGCAGACGGCCGTCGCGGTTGCGGCGGGCTCGGTTGCAAAGGCGCTAATAGGCGAGCTCGGGATCGAGGTGCGCGGCGAGGCGTGCGCGGAAGCGGGCGCCGACGAAGCCGAGGTCGACGAGGCGCGTGCGGAGCAGGACACCCTCGGCGGCGTCGTCGAGGTGCGCGCGCGAGGCGTCCCGCCGGGCCTCGGCTCCTATGCGACGAAGGAGGAGCGGCTCGACGCACGGCTGGCCGCGGCCGTGATGGGAATCCAGGCGGTCAAGGGAGTCGAGATCGGCGAAGGCTTTGGGCTCGCGGGGCTGCGCGGCTCGGAAGCCCACGACGAGATCGTCCGCGAGGAGACTGGATTGCGACGGACGTCCAACCGCGCCGGCGGGATCGAGGGAGGCGTCTCGAACGGCGAGGAGGTTTTCCTACGCTGCGCGATGAAGCCGCTGCCGACACTGATGCAGCCGCTTGCCTCCGTCGATCTCCAGACCGGGGAGCCGGGCGAGGCGCTCGTCGAACGCAGCGACGTCTCGGCCGTCGAGGCTCTCGCGGTCGTCGCCGAGGCGTCGGTTGCGTTCGAGCTCGCGCGAGCGGCCCGCGAGAAGTTCGGCGGCGACGCGCTCGGCGACTTCGTCGCCGCACACGAGGCCTACCTGGAGCGGATCGACTGGCAACCGCACTAGGTAGGCATCTTGCGCTGATTGGCTTCATGGGCGCGGGCAAGTCGACGGTGGGCCGCGAGGTGGCGCTGCGGCTGGGCAGGCCCTTCTACGACGTCGACGAGGAGGTCGAGCGGGCCGAGGGACCGATCGGGGAGCTGTTTGAGCAAAAGGGAGAGGCAGCGTTTCGCGAGCTCGAGGCCCGGTTCACCCGCGACCTGGCCGAGCGCCGCCAGCCGAGCGTGATCGCCGTCGGGGGCGGCGCGGTCGAGACGCGCAACCTCCTCGACAACCTGGACGTTCTCACGGTTCATCTGGACGTCGACGTTGACACCGCGTGGACGCGCGTGCAGGGAAGCCGCCGGCCGCTCGCGAGAGACGAGGGCGAGTTCCGGCGGCGGTACGAGCGACGCCGGCCACTCTACGAGCAGGCCGCCGACGCGCGCGCCGAGGATGGCGACGGCATCGTCCTGGCCGCGGGCGGCGTGACCGTTTCTGCGATGCCCGCGGACCTGGTCCCCGGACCTGTTGGGCTCGTCGCGGACGAACGCGTGCTCGAGCTCCACCCGGCACCGGTCGAGGGCCCAGTGCTGACCGTACCGCCGGGTGAGGAGGCGAAGACGGTTGCTTCTGCCGAGCGCCTGTGGCGCGAGCTTCGGCTCGATCGCAGCGGGACGCTCGTCGCCTTCGGCGGCGGCTGCACGACCGACGTCGCCGGCCTCGTCGCGGCGACTTACCTCCGTGGGATCGACTGGATTGCGGTGCCGACGACGCTCGTCGGCCAGGTCGACGCCGCGATCGGGGGCAAAACCGCGATCAACCTTCCCGAGGGCAAGAACCTGGTCGGCGCCTTCCACTGGCCGGTACGCACGATGATCGATCCCGAGCTGCTCGTGACGCTGCCGGAGGAACAGCGCCGCGAAGGGCTCGCCGAGGTCGTCAAGACGGGGCTGCTCGCCGGCGAACCGTTCTGGGAGCTCCCCGAGGGGGAGCTCGTACGGCGCTGCGCGGCCTTCAAGACCGAGTTGTGTCTGCGCGACCCCTACGATCGTGGCGCGCGGCAAGTTCTCAACCTGGGACACACCTTCGCGCACGCGCTCGAGGCCGGGACCGGCCACGAAACCGTCACGCACGGCCGTGCGGTCGCACTCGGGCTGCTGGCCGCGCTACGGCTGTCGGGCCGTCCGACTGAAACGGTGGTAGATGTGCTGGCGCCGGTGCCGGTCAAGGTCGACCGCGAGCGTGCCTGGGAGGCGCTGAAGCGTGACAAGAAATCGATCGGCGGCGAACTGACGCTCGTCCTGCTCGGCGATGACGGCGGCTACACGACGAGCGCGCCCGAAACCGACGTCCGCCGAGCGCTTGACGAGCTGATCGCCGACTAGGGTCCAGGCATGCGAGTCGCCGTCCTCAACGGAGTCAACCTGGATGTCGTCGGGCGGCGCGACCCTGAACTGTACGGCGGCCTGAACATCCGCGAGCTCGAATCGCGCATCTTCGAATGGGGGATGGAGCTGGAGCTCAACGTCACCTGCCGGCAGACGAACAACGAGGGCGAGTACGTCGACTGGTGCCACGACGCGCTCGACTGGGCCGACGGGCTGGTCGTCAACCCCGGAGCCTGGACCCACTACAGCTACGCGATCCGCGACGCGCTGGAGCTCTTCGAGGCTCCGATCGTCGAGGTTCACCTTTCGAACATCCACCAAAGAGAGGGCTGGCGCCGCAAGTCGGTCATTGCCGGTCTCGCGGCAAAACGAGTGATCGGTAAGGGTCCGGACGGCTACCGCGAGGCGCTCGCATATCTTGCGAGGAGCGAATGAACGCTCGCGCTCAAAAACTCGTCGAGGCGCTCGAAGAGCCCCTGATCGTCACCACCCCTGCGAACGTCCGGTATCTGACCGGGTTCGTCAGCTCGAACGTTGCGGTCGTCGTGGAGCCGGAGCGCGTTCGGCTGTTCACCGACTTCCGCTACGCCGGCGCCGCGTGCCAGGTTCCTGATGTCGAGTTCGTCGAAACCCCGCGGGACGTGATCACCTACCTGACGGGGGACCTCTCCGGCACCTTCGGCTTCGAGAGCCCAAACCTCATCTACAGGGACTTCGAGCGGCTCCGCGACGCCGGTCTCGAGCTGGTTCCGCGGGTCGGCCTGGTCGAGAGCCTGCGCGCGGTCAAGGACGAGGACGAGCTCGAGAAGATCCGCCGGGCCGCCGCGATCACGAACGAGGCCTATGCCCGGATCGCCGAGGAGCGTTTCGTCGGCCGTGAGGAGCGGGACCTGGCCTGGAGGGTCTTCGAGATCTTCCACGAGCTCGGAGCTGAGCGGGAGGCCTTCGACACGATCGTGGCCGCCGCGGCGAACGGCGCCCGTCCGCACGCCGACAGCGGCGCGCGCGTGATCGAGCGAGGAACGACGATCGTGATCGACGCCGGAGCCGCGCTCGACGGGTATTGCTCCGATTGCACGCGCACGTTTGCGACCGGGGAGCTTCCCGAAGAGCTCCAACGCGCCTACGACGTCTGTCTCGAGGCGCAGCTCAAGGGCCTCGAGGCCGCGCGCGCCGGCACCGAAGCCAAGGATGCGGACGCGGCGGCCCGCGACGTGATCACGGACGCCGGCTTCGGCGACAAGTTCGGCCACGGGCTCGGCCACGGGGTCGGGATCGACGTGCACGAGGCGCCGCACGTGGCCCAGACGTCCACCGACGTGCTCACCTTGAACAACGTCCTTACGATCGAGCCGGGCATCTACCTCGAAGGAACGGGCGGCGTTCGGATCGAGGATCTCGTCATCATCACCGACGGCGAGCCGGAGGTGCTCACGAGCTTTCCGAAAGAGCTCGTGACGGTGAGCTGATGGCCGAGATCGTCGGCACGAACCAGTTCCGCAACGGAATGCACATCGAGCTCGACGGCGGCGTCTGGCGGATCGTCGAGTTCCAGCACGTCAAGCCCGGCAAGGGCGGGGCGTTCGTACGAACACGCGTGAAAAACCTCGACACCGGCGCGGTCGTCGACCGCACCTTCCGTGCGGGCGAGAAATTCCCGCGTGTCCACACCGAGGTCAAGAACATGCAGTACCTCTACGAGTCAGGCGACGAGGTCGTCTTCATGGACCAGGAGACCTTCGAGCAGACGGCGCTTCCCCGCGAGTCGGTCGCCGACGCGATCGAGTTCATGGAGCCGTCGTCGTCCGTCCAGATGCTGACGGTGGACGGCCAGCCGTCGGGTGTTCAGCTCCCCGCCTCGGTCGAGCTGACGGTCTCCGAGACTGAGCCGGGTGTCCGTGGCGACACGGTCTCGAACGTGACCAAGCCGGCGACACTCGATACCGGCGCCGTCGTGCAGGTGCCGCTGTTCGTGAACACCGGCGACCGGATCAAGGTCGACCCCCGCGAGCGGCGCTACATCTCCCGCGCTTAGCACCTTTCGGCGGGAGAAACGGCTGCTCCCGCCGCGCTAGGCTCCGGGGTCCAGATGCCCGCGCTTGTCGATACGACGATCCGGCTGCTGTCCCAGGAGCCGTTGGCGGGCCGGATGCCGACGGCGGATCTGCTCCGGCTGGCCGAGACCCTAGACGGGGCCGGGTTCGCGTACCTCGAGGTCTCGGGCGGCGGTGTCTTCGACAGCGCCGTTCACCGTGGCGTCGAGAGTCCCTGGGAGCGGATCAGAGCGCTGAAGGCACGGACGAAGACGCCGCTCGCGATGGCGTTGCGGGGGCGCTTCCTCGTCGGCTCGCGGCCCGTGGGCGCCGATTTTGCGCGGCGGTTCGTCGCCTCGGCGGCCGAGAGCGGGATCGACGTTTTCCGTTTGCACGACCCGCTCAACGACGTCTCCAACCTGCGTGAGGCGGGCGAGGCGATCACCTCGGCCGAGCGGGAGTTCGACGCCGGCCTCGTCTACGGCTCGGGCCATACCGGCGAGACCGAGGACCTCGTCGAGCAGGCGAAGAAGCTGCCCGACCTCGGAGCCGTGCGCATCCTGCTCCACGACCCGTCGAGCTCGCTCGAACCCCATCGCGCCCACGAGCTCGTGGGGGCGTTGCGAGAGGCGAGCGGCCTGCCCGTGGGCCTCTACTGCCAGGGCGCCGCCGGAAACGCACTCGCGGCCGCGCTCGAAGCTGTCCGCGCGGGCGCCGATCTCGTCTCGTGCGCGCTGTACCCGATCGCGCTGACCCTACACCGAGTTTCCGGCGAGGTGCTTGCGACGTCTCTCGCCGGCCTCGGCCAGGACGCCGGAGTCGACGCCGACGCCCTCTGGCGCGCGTCCGAGCTCGTCGACGAGCACATCGGGGACGAGCCGGTGACGCCGGTCGCGCCGCGCATCGCCGTCCGCGCCGCGGAGCACCGGGTGCCGCCGGGCCTGGTGGCCGCGCTCGATACGCACCTGCGCGCGCAGTCGGCCGGTGACCGTCTCGACGAGGTGCTCGCGGAGCTCCTGCAGGTCCGCGAGGAGGTCGGCTGGCCGCCGCTGGCCGCTCCGATCGGCCAGATTCTCGGATCGCAAGCGCTCCTGAACGTGCTCTCCGGCGCTCGGTACCAGACGATGATCGACGAGCTGCGGGCGCTCGTCGCCGGCCGCTACGGCTCTCCACCGGGCTCGATCGATCCCACCGTCCGCCGCGCCGCCGAGCTGCTTGCCGACGGCGTCCCCGACCCGGAGCCGGTCGATCTGGAGCGGCTCAGCGAAGAGGCCGAGGGACTCGCCGCAAGCGATGAGGAGCTGCTGCTGCTCGCGCTCTTCGGCGACGAGGCGCGCCCGCTGCTCGAGGCAATTCGCGGCCGGCACACGGGGGCCGATTCGCTGGGCGCGAGCGGCGTCGACCAGGCGCGCGCCGAGCGGATTCGGGAGGTCGTCCGGATCGTGCAGGAGTCGGGAGTGGGGGAGATCACGATCGACGAAGGCGGGATGCGCGTCTCGGTACGTCGGACGCCTGATCCGATCGACCCGGTGCTCGCTGCCGCCGGGAACGGAGATGAGACGGAGGACGAGGAAGAGTTTCCGTCGATTCCGGCGCCCGGCGACGGCATCGTCCGCATCGAGGCGCCGATGGTCGGCACGTTCTACCGCGCCCCTCAGCCCGGCGCGCCCCCGTTCGTCGAGGAAGGTGATGCGGTCGGGCCCGGGCAGACGCTCTGCATCCTGGAGGCGATGAAGCTGATGAACGAGGTCAAGGCGGATGTCGAAGCGGTCGTGAGCGCGATCCACGTCGGCAACGCCGAGCCGGTCGAGTTCGGCCAGCTTCTTTTCGAACTGGAACCGATCAACGGCCGCCCGCTGGGCCTCTAGTGTTCTCGCGCGTCCTGGTAGCGAACCGCGGCGAGATCGCCGTCCGCGTGATCCGTGCGCTGCACGAGCTCGAGATCGAGGCGGTTGCGATCTACTCGACGGCCGACAAGGAGTCGATGCATGTCCGGCTCGCCGACCGCGCGGTCGCGGTCGGGCCGGCGCCGGCGTCACAGAGCTACCTGAACATCCCCTCCGTGATCGCGGCAGCGACGACCACCGGCTGCGAGGCGATCCACCCCGGGTACGGATTTCTGGCCGAGAACCCGGCTTTCGTTGCGGCTTGCGAGGACAACGAGCTCGTCTTCGTCGGGCCGACCGCCGAGGTGATGGCCCGGATGGGCGACAAGGTGCAGGCGAAGGCCGAGCTGAAGCGCGCAGGGGTTCCGCTCGTGCCCGGCAGCGACGGAACCGTCTCGCCCATGGAGGCTCGTTCGCTCGCTGCGGAGCTTGGATACCCCGTCCTCCTGAAAGCCGCCGCCGGGGGCGGCGGCAAAGGGATGCGAATCGTCGACGTCGACGACGGGCTAGAGGGGGCGTTCCGGACCGCTGCCGCCGAGGCCGAGGCGGCTTTCGGCGATGGAAGCCTCTACGTGGAGAAGCTCGTCCGGCCGGCGCGGCACGTCGAGATCCAGGTGCTCGCCGACGCTCAGGGCGGCGTGCTCACGCTCGGCGAGCGCGAGTGCTCGATTCAGCGCCGGCACCAAAAGCTGATCGAAGAGTCGCCCTCGCCCGGGGTCTCGCCGGAGACTCGTGAGGAGATGGAGGCGGCTGCCGAGCGTGCTGTGAAGGCGATCGGGTACCGCAACGCCGGCACCTTCGAGTTTCTCGTCGGGCCGGATCAGAGCTTCTACTTCATCGAGCTGAACGCCCGCCTACAGGTCGAGCATCCGGTCTCGGAGCTCGTGACGGGGATCGATCTCGTGCGCGAGCAGCTGCGGATCGCCGCCGGGGAGGCCCTCCCGGCGACCGGCCGCGCGCCGCGCCGCGGCCATGCGATCGAGATCAGGATCAACGCCGAGAACCCCGCGCGCGACTTCGCGCCGGCGCCGGGCCGGATCACCGGCTTCCGGCCCCCGCTCGGGCCGGGGGTGCGGCTGGACACGTTTGTCGAGGCCGGAACGACCGTGCCCCCGTATTACGACTCCCTGCTCGCCAAGCTCGTGGTCTGGGACGATGACCGCGCGGCGGCGATCTCCCGCTCGCTCTGCGCGCTCGGAGAGCTCTCGGTAACGGGGATCCCGACGACGCGCGAGCTGGCAATCCAGATCCTGCGCAGCGAGCAATTCGCGAGCGGGCGTTATTCAACCTCGTTCCTCGAGGAGTCGGGCGAGCGGCTCGCGGTGACGGTCGAATGAGCGACCAGCTCGTGATCGACGAGCCCGAGGGAACGGTCTGCGTGCCCGCCGCGACGCTGGCGCGAATCGTCGTCCGCGCGGCCGAGCGGGCGGAGGGGGCACGGGTGAGACGCCCGCGCCGCAACGTGGACGTCGAGGTCGACGGCAGCAGCGCGATCGTGACGCTACGCCTTGCGGCCCGCTACGGCGCGGTGCTGCCGCAGTTGGCCGAAGAGGTCCAGGGCAAGGTTGCAACCGCGCTCGAGCAGATGTGCGGGGTCGAGGTCCGGAGCGTCGACGTCGCGATCGAGGAGCTCGTGTGACGCTCAGCCGCAGGGCCTCTCGCCGGACCGCCTTCTTTCTGCTCTACCAGTGGGATGTGACCGGCCAGCCACTGGCCTCGTTGTACGAGGGCGAGGTGGACGAGTTTGCCCGCGAAACGGCCGAGGCGGTCGCTGCCCGTGTCGACGAGCTCGACCGCCGGATCACGGCGGCGTCAGAGGGCTGGACCGCGGACCGGCTCGGCGCCGTCGAGCGGAACATCCTCCGCCTGGCGACCTACGAGCTCGAAGAGGGCAGCGTCCCACTGGAGGTCGCGATCGACGAAGCCGTCACTCTTGCCAAGCGGTACGCGACGGAGGATGCAGGCCGGCTGGTGAACGGGATTCTGGGACGGATCGCACGCGAGCAGGAGGTCGCCTGAGGCATCGCTTGCGGATGCCGTATGAGAGGCCGTGCTGACAGGCGCGGCACGGCCGTTGAGCCAGGTCTGTGGAAACATCGAGGCGTGGAATGCTTGGAGAGGATGTAGATGAGCGCGGAAGACAGCCTGCAACGCGCGGAAGTGCTGCTCGAGCGCCTGGAGCGCACGCGGCAGGAGCTCGAGTCGACGCAGGACCCGGACCGCGCGATCGAGATTCTCTCGGAGCTCGCAGAGATCGCGAAAGAGGTCGAGGCAGAGCTGGCCAAAGCGAAGAAGGAGGCCGGATGACGAGCCCGAGTGAGTTGGCCTCCATGGTCGAGGGCTATCTCGACGAGCTCGCACTGACTCCCGAGCTCGGCGAGCTCGCCGCGCCGATCCGCTATGCGCTCGCCGGCGGCGGCAAGCGGATCAGGCCGGTCCTCTGTCTCGCGACCGGCGAGGCACTGGGCCGCGAGGCCGAGGAGTTCCTGCCGGCCGGCGCCGCGATCGAGCTCGTCCACAACTTCTCGCTCGTCCACGACGACCTGCCCTCGCTCGACGACGACGAGCTGCGACGCGGGCGGCCGAGCACGTGGGCGCAGTACGACGAGGCGACCGCGATTCTCGCCGGGGATGCGCTCCTTGCCGAGGCGATCCGATTGGCGCTGTCCTATCCGACCCCGTTCGTCGCGCGGGAGCTCGTCCAGGCGACGCTCGGGATGATCGGAGGCCAGCACGCGGACACGAAGGAGCTCGGCTACTCGCTCGAGGAGATCCACCGCCTGAAGACCGGCCGCCTCTTCTACGCATCGATCGCCTGCGCGCTCTGGGTCGCCGAGCTGCCGGACGCCGACCAGAAGCCGTGGCGCGACTTTGCGGACGAGCTCGGGATGCTGTTCCAGGTCGTCGACGACATCCTCGACGGCGACGGCTACGTCCTCAGCCACGGCGAGGAGGGCGCTCGTAGGCTCGCCGACGAGGCTGCCGAACGCGCTCGGTCACGCCTGGGCGCGATCGACGCCGACACCGAAGTGCTCGAGGAGATCGTCGCCGGCCTGGCGACTCGAACTACCTGAGCTCGTCCGCGAGCAGGTCGAGCAGCAGTCCGTCCTGCCAGACGCCCTGAGGGTCGCGCCAGTAACGGCGGAGGACGCCCACACGCTTGAACCCGACGGCCTCGTAGGCGCGGATCGCCGGCTCGTTCGCGAGCGCTGGGTCGATCGTCAGGCGGTGATGGCCGCCCTCGCCGACCAGCCAGCTGGCGAGCGTCCGCACGGCGTCGCGGCCGAGACCGCGGCCGTGCAGCGACGCGGTCAGGAAGAGGTCGATGTTCGCGTGCTCGAACTCGTCCTCGCCCGGCTCCGAGAACTGCGCCAGCCCGACGACTTCGCCTTCGTGCTCGATCGCAAAGGCGGTCGCGTCGTCACGCCCCTCGACTTTGTCGAGCAAATGCTTTCGCGTGATCTCGCCCCACCAGCGCGTGATCTCGGGCTCCGCCCCGATCTCGACGAGCCGCTCGACGTCGCCGGCCTCGAGCGGCCGCAAGCGCACCCGTTCGCCTTGCAAGACGGCCACGACCGCGATCATAGGAGCGTGAAGAAACGGGTCGACGTACTGCTGGTGGAGCGCGGGCTCGCCGAGAGCCGCACCCAGGCGCAGGCGCTCCTGCTCGCGGGCCGGGTGCCCGGGCACGAGAAGCCGGGCGAGCAGGTGGAGGAGTCCGCGGAGCTCGCCGTGACGGAGGGGGCACCGTACGTCTCGCGGGGCGGGACCAAGCTCGCGAACGCGCTCGACGCGTTCGGCGTCGATCCGGCCGGACGGGACTGCATTGACGTCGGTGCTTCGACCGGTGGCTTCACCGACGTCCTGCTTCAGCGCGGCGCCGCTCGCGTGATCGCGCTCGACGTCGGCTACGGCCAGCTGCACCCGCGCGTCCGCGAAGATCCCCGGGTCGTCGTCCTCGAGCGGACAAACGCGCGCAACGTGGGCGAGCTGCCGTTCGCGCCGGAGCTGATCGTCTGCGATGTCTCGTTCATCAGCGTGCGAAAGGCGCTGCCGCCGTTGCTCGAGCTGGCATCCCCGGGTTGGCAGGCCGTCGTGCTCGTGAAGCCACAGTTCGAGGCCGGCCGCGAGGACGTCCGCGGTGGTGTCGTGCGCGATCCGGACACCCGGCGTCGGATCGCCCGAGAGGTGGCCGAAGCCGCGCTCGCCTGGGGGGCGGAGACGGCAGGGGTCGTAGACTCGGGCCTGCCAGGACCGAAAGGCAACCGTGAGCTCTTCCTCCACCTCGTCCAGCGCCCCAGCCCCCAGCTCTCCCCCGAGCTCGACGCCTGGATCGCCGATGCAGTCGGGTAAGCCGGTCAAGCGGGTCGCCGTCATCACTCATAACCACGCGGAGGTCGTGAACGACGCCGTCTCGCGCCTCGAGCGGCTCGCGGGATCGATGGGCATCGAGGTGGCCAGCGAGGACGACGGGCTCGATCTCGCCGTCACGCTCGGCGGGGACGGCTCGATGCTGCGTGCATTCCACCGCTTCCTCGACAAAGGGGTTCCGGTGATCGGCGTCAACTTCGGCCGAGTCGGGTTTCTGACGTCGATCGAGGCCGACGAGCTCGAGCAGGGCCTCGAGCGGGTCTTCGGCGGGGACTTCACCGTCGTGGAGCTGCCCGCGCTCGACGTGCAGATCGGAGGTGAGAGCTGGCCGGCCGTGAACGACGTCTTCGCGACGAGCTCGAAGCTGGGTCGGATGGTCGAGCTCGGCTACGCCGTCGGCGGGGAGGATCTCGGCGTGCTGCCCTGCGACGGGGTCATTTGCTCAACGCCGTCAGGCTCGACCGCCTACAACCTCTCGAACGGGGGTCCGGTGCTCGTCTGGGGACTCGACGCAATGGCTATCACCTTCGTGGCTCCGCACTCGCTGCACGTGCGTCCCCTCGTCGTCCCGCATGACCGTCCGCTCACCGTGACGAACCGCACACGGGACGGCTCGGTGACGGTCATCGTGGACGGGATGGAGGTCGGCAGGCTCGAGCTCGGGCAGCAGATCGACGTGCACTTGGGCGACCACAGATCACTGCTCGCGACGCTGCCGGAACGTACCTTCTTCAGCCGGTACAGAGAAACGTTCGCCTCGTAGACCACGTCTCTGAGGGACCGTAGTCGCGAGCCGACGCGGTGCGTACCATCGGGCGCGTGCTGCGCCGCCTGCGCATCGAGAACCTGGTCCTGATCCGTGACGCCGAGCTCGAGCTCGGCGCGGGGCTGAACGCGATCACAGGCGAGACCGGCGCCGGCAAGACGATCCTCGCGCAGGCGATCGGGCTCCTGCTTGGATCGCGCGGCGACCCGGCGCTCGTCGGAGCGGCTGGGGAGGAGGCCTATGTCGAGGCGGAGCTCGATCTGCCGGACGGCCTGCTCGAGGAGGAGGGGCTCGAAGCGCTGGCCGAGCTCAGGCCGGAGGACGAGGAGGGACTCGTGCTCGCCCGTCGCGTCTTCGGAGACGGCCGCACGCGCGCCTACGCATGGGGCCGGGCCGCGCCGCGCGACGATGTGGCGGCCGCCGCCGAGCGTGTGATCGCGATGTCCGGGCAGTTCGAGCAGCGGCGGCTCGCGCGAGCCTCCTATCAGCTCGATGTGCTCGACGCGTTCTGCGGCGACGACCAGCTGCGGCGCCGAGCCGCGGCCGGCCTCGCCTGGCGCGAGCTGCAGGCGGTGCGGCGCCGGCACGATGAGCTGCAGGGCGGTGCCGAGGCCGCCGAGGCGAGACTGGCCGAGCTGCGAGCCCTGGTCGAAGACACGCTCGGGATGGAGGCCGAAGACGAGGACTCGCTTCGCGCGGAGCGAGAGCGGCTCCGTCACGTGACCGAGCTGGCCGCGGGAGCCGGAGCCGCCAGCGAGGCGCTGGCGCCCGACGACGGGGAGGGAGCCGCGTCTCTCGTCGCGGTCGCCGAGCGCGCGATTTCGCCGCTCGAAGCGCTCGCCCCAGAACTCCGACGGGCAGGCGACGAGCTGCGCGACGTCGAGTTGCGCCTGCGCGAGACTGCGACCGAGCTGCGGAGTTTTCTCGCATCGCTCGAGGCCGAGCCGGACCGGCTCGAGCAGGTCGAGGCGGAGCTCGACCGGATCGCCGAGGCGAAGCGGCGGTTTCGATGCGCGTCGTACGAGGAGCTGCTGGCGCGCGCCGCCGAGGCGCAGGCGGAGCTCGACGCGCTGGAGGAAGGGGCCGATCCGGTCGCGGCG
>Ga0207653_10000450_pt1 | contig 16787 bp, 10 predicted proteins | sample KBSK5251metaG_FD_184341 | JGI IMG/M metagenome (GOLD analysis project Ga0207653, IMG submission 184341) | Corn, switchgrass and miscanthus rhizosphere microbial communities from Kellogg Biological Station, Michigan, USA - KBS K5-25-1 metaG... | ecosystem: Host-associated > Plants > Roots >...
CGAGGTAGTCGTGAAGGCGTCGCACGCTCGGACCGAGGTCGCGCTCCTCGTTGTAGACCGGGATGACGATGTCGATGAGCGGCTCTTCGAGTCGTGCGGCCAACGCAGCGCAAGGTTAGCGTGTTGCGTCGGGATGACCTGGAGCGACCGCAGGATCGCGACCGTCCTCGCGGCCGCAGGTGCCGTGGTGTACGTCGTGGCGGGACTCGGGCTCCTCACCGACTACGACTACTACGGACGCCTCGCGCAGGCGCTCCTGCACGGGCAGTGGTGGCTCAGCGAAGCGCCGCCGTGGCTCAACGAGCTCGTGCCGTGCGGAGCGGAGCGCTGGTGCGTGGTCTACCCACCGCTGCCCGCGATCCTCGCGGTCCCATTCGCCGCGTTGCTGCCGACCGCGCTCGCGCAGGTGCTCGTCTCGCGGATCCTCGGCGGCGTTTCCGCGGGCATCCTCTACCTGGCGCTCCGCGCGTTCGGCGCCCCGCGCGGCGTCGCCATCGCCGGCGCGATCCTCTCGACGTTCGGGACCACGCTGTTCTTCTCGAGCGTCGACGGACGCGCGTGGTACGCGGCACATGCCGTCGCGATGCCGTTCCTGTCGGCTGCGTTCCTCTTCGCGGCGCGCGGCGAGCGCGCGTGGCTCATCGGCGCATGCATCGGCCTCGCCGCTCTCGCACGGCTACCCGTCGCCGCTGCCGCCCCAGCCCTCGCGCTCCTTGTCGCGCGACGCGCGGGAACCCCGTACGCCCGAGCGCTCGCCGGCATCGTGCTCGGCGGCGTCCCCTTCGCCCTCGTCTATTTCGGGTACGACCTCCTGCGGTGGGGCTCGCTTTTCGACGTCGGGTACCTGCAGCTGACACAGGGCGACGTCTTCTTCACGCGCGGACTTTTCTCGCCGTTCTATCTGCCGCGTCACTTCTACGCGATCTTCCTCGAGCCGCCGGACTTGGTAGAGGGAACGCCCTTCTTCCTGCGACCGCGTGGCATCGGCATGGCGCTCTTCCTGACGACACCCGCGTTCCTCTGGCTTTTCGGCGGGCTGCGGGCGCTCCGGCGCGACATCGGAACCGCCGCGGTGGCGCTGGCCGCGCTCCTCGCGCTCGTGCCAGACATCTTCCATGGGACGGTCGGCTTTCAGCAGTTCGGCTATCGCTTCTCGATCGACGCGCAGCCGTTCCTCATCGCGCTCGCGCTGGTGGGTGATGCGCGCGTGGGTTCGACCTGGCGCTCGCGTCCCTCGTGGCTCTTCGTTGGGGTCGTCGTCCTGTCGATCGTGATCAATCTCTACGCGACGATCGCGATCGCGCGGTTCGACTACTGGCAGTGACGCGCCGATCCATCGCAGGGGGAGAACCCCCTGCAACATCCCTTCAGGCTGACCGTCGCGCTCATCTCGCGATCGCCGGCCTGATCGCCTTCGGCGTCGCGATCCGCCTGCTGACGCTGCGCTCGCCCGGTTTCGTCACGGACGTGGGCACGTTCCAGGCATGGGCCGAGCACATGGTCCAGGTCGGTCCGGGCGCGTTCTATTCGCCTGACTACTTCAGCGATTACCCGCCGGCGTACCTCTACGTCCTCTGGTTCCTCGGCGCGCTCTTCGACGGCGACTTACTGCGCCTCGCGGTCAAGGCCGCGAGCATCCCGGCCGACGTCGCGATCGCGATCGGAGCAGCGATGCTCGCCTGGCGCCACGCCGGACGCGGCAGTGCGATCTTGGCCGCGGGCATGTGGTCGCTCTCGCCAGGGGCGATCTTCGCCGGTCCGTACTGGGGCCAGATCGACTCGGTCGGATCCCTTCCGTTGTTCGCGGCGCTGGTCGCGGCTGGGCGTGGCCGCTGGGCGACGGCCGGGACGCTCGCCGCGGTCGCGGCGATGGTCAAGCCGCAGTTCGGCATCGGCGCCATCGTCATCGGCGCCGCCGTCGTCATCGAGCTCGTCCGCCTTCGCCGCTGGGAGCCGCTCGTTCGTGTCGGCGTCGCGGGGATCCTGACCACACTCGTGCTGGGCGCGCCCTTCCGGGCCGGTCCGGCGGAGCTCTTCGAGCTCGTACGGCAGGCAGCCGCGTACTACCAATACACGTCGCTGTACGCGTTCAACGTGTGGTCGATCGTGGGCGACTTCTGGAAGCCGGATGCGGCCTACTTCGGCCCCGGCGCGGTCCTGCTCGTCGCGGGCCTGCTCGTCGCGTGCCTGCCGCTGTGGCAGCGCCGCGACACCGCGGCGTTCCTCGCCGCGGGCGCGATCGCAGCCTGCGCCTTCTACTTCCTCCCGACCCGCGCGCACGAGCGGTACCTCTTCCCGGCGTTCGTGCTCCTGCTTCCGCTAGCGGCGACGCGCGCCCGCCTGCTCTGGCCATATGTCTCGCTCTCGCTGCTGTTCGCGCTGTCGCTCTACTTCGCCTTCACGCGCTACGACGGGATCCGCTTTAGCGGACCCGCGGTCGATCTCAAGGTGCCCGCGTGGCTCGAGACCTCGTTGTTCACGCGGAACGGTCAGATCCTGATCGCGCTGGTCATGCTCGGTCTCGCGGGCCTTGTCGCGTGGCGGCTCATCCGTGGCGAGGCCCGACTCGAGCCGTCATTTGATGTCCCGATGCCGGCCCGCCCATCGCCGGTCGAGCAGCGGACCGGCTGGCGTCTGCCTGCGGCCCTCGGTCCAGGACGCGCGCCGACGCGCCGTGATGTGTCGATCGCGCTGCTCATCGCGCTGGCCATTCTGCTCACACGCGGCTACCGCCTCGATCACCCGCGCGACATGTATTTCGACGAGGTCTACCACGCGCGCACCGCGTTCGAGCTGCTCGCGCAGCGCGATCCATATGAATGGACGCACCCGCATCTCGCGAAGGAGATCATGGCGCTCAGCATCCTCGCGTTCGGCGACGACCGCGTCGTCGGTCGAGAGCCGCTGCGTCCGAACGTCGTAGGGTTCGCGGTCGGTCCCGATGGCACGCGCGCGTACGCCACCTCCAACGGCGAGATCTCGCTGCGCGCCCGCGGCGCCGCTGCAGACCGCAGTGCCGTGATCGGGGCGACCGGCCTTCGCGCGCTGGCCATCGACGGTCAACGCGTCCTCTGGGCAACCGACACCGAGCTCTTCCAGAAACCCGTTGCTGAGCAGCCGAGCAATTCGCAGATCCCGCGCGCGAAGCTGCCGATGACCGGGCCGGTCACGGGGCTGCTCCTGTCTGGCGGCCGCGTCGTGGTAGCGACTGGGTCGGGTATCGCGATCTACACCGCCATCGACGCCGCTCCGATCACGTCCCGCGTAGGCGCGATCGCCATAACGTCAAACACGGACGGGACGGAGCTCTACGTCCTCGACGCGCGCGGCGACGTGCACGTCGTGGATCCGGCGACCGGATCGGAGACGCGTCAGCTCCCCGGCGGCGGTCCGGGCCGCGCGATTGCGTATGCGCAGGGGCCGAACCGCCTCTTCGTGGCACGCAGCGACGCGCCGTCGCTCGACGTCTACGAGCTGCCCAATGGGCAGCGCGATTCCGTCACGCTGGGCAACGCGCGCACCGGCACGTTCTCGTCGGGTGCCACCGCGCTGGTCCTCGTGCCGCGCACGCAGTTCCTGTACGCGCTCGCCGACAGTCGCGTCGTGGTCGTCGAGGTCCACGGCGCGTCGCCGTTCGCGTCGATACCGGTGTCCGGATCGCTCCTCGCCTTCGACAACGACGACGACAAGCTTCTCGTCGCTGGCCCGGAGAGCGCCGAGCGCATCGAGACCGGTCGTCACGCCCTTGCGTGGCGCCTCCCCGGCGTTGTGCTCGGCGCGATCCTCGCGTTCTTCCTCGTCTTGCTCGCGCGTCGTCTCTTCGCGTCGCCGGTCATCCCGCTGCTCGTCGGTGCCGCGGCGCTGCTGGACGGATCGATGTTCGCGCAGGCGCGCATCGGCATGAACGACATCTACGTCGCCACGTTCATCGTCGCGGCCTGGTACTTCATCGTCGCAGCGCACAAGCCGCGCCGATCCGCCGCGATCGACTTCGTGATCGCGGGCGTGCTGCTCGGACTCGGCCTCGCATCGAAGTGGGCCGCCGCGTACACGCTCGGTGGCGTCTTCGTGCTCGCCGTCGGCGTGACGGCGTTCGCGTACGAACGCGGGCGACCCGGAACCGGCGGCCCGCTCGATCTTCTCGCTGGTCGCGGGCGGAACGCCGCGCTGCTCTTCGGAACGTTCGCCGTGATCCCGCTCGCCATCTATCTCGGCAGCTACATCCGCTGGTTCGGCGGGCCAACGGCACCGTACGGCTGGAATCTCTGGGAGCTGACGCAGCAGATGTACTGGTACCACAGCTCGCTCACCGCGCCGCATTGCGCGGGGTCACCGTGGTGGAGCTGGCCGCTCGATCTGAAGCCGGTGTACTGGTACTTCGGCGCGAGCACCGGCGGCACCAACGGCTACATCTACGACGCCGGCAACATCGTGCTGTTCTGGGCGGCACTTCCCGCGGCCGCGCTCGTCATCGCGCTCGCGATCCGCGCGCGGTCGTGGTCGCTCGGCATTCTGTCGCTCGCGATGCTCGCGCAGTACGTCGCGTGGATCCCCATCTCACGCGTGTTGTTCTTCTACCACTTCTTCACGGTGCTGCCGTTCTACCTGCTCTGCCTGGCCGCGATCCTCGCGGTCATCTGGGAGCGGCGGCGACGGGCTGTGCTGATCTTCATTGGCGTTGCTGCGGCGGTGTTCGTCATCTTCTATCCGTACGTGTCCGGACTTCCGATCCCGGGCGAGATCGGGAGCATCTTCGAGATCCTTCCGACCTGGCACTACGACCCGACCTTCTACCCCACGGACTCGTGTCCGACTCCGGTGAGCGCGAATCCGTTCGCGCAGGCGACGGTCATCGGAGCCTGGCTGATCGAAGGCGCGGTGTTCGTCGGTGCGGTGGCCGTCGCGATCGGCGCGCCGGCCGCACGCCGGTTCCTCGATCGCATCGGTATTGATTAGGGGCTGGAGCTCGGCGACGGCTGCGGAGTCGGCGATTGAGTCGCCGACGGTGATGGAAAAGGCGATGGGGACTCTGTTGGTGTCGCCGTTGCGATCGGGCTCGGGCGCGCCGAGGTGTTCGGAGGCACGGAGCTCGCGGCGAACAGGACCGCGATCGCGCCGCCGACGGTGACGAGGATGAGCAGCGCGAACACCAGGAACGCGGCCGCGCGTCCGGCGGCGCTCGCGATCGTCGCGGGATGTCCGAGCTGGTGGAGGATCACGGTGATGTTGTCCTGGCCGCCGCGCGCGTTCGCGAGGTCGACGAGCGCGTTCGCGGCGACGCGTACGTCCTCGCCGCCCGCGGCCTTCGCGATCTCCTCGGGCGTGACGTGACGCGTGAGTCCGTCGCTGCATAGGAGCAGTCGATCGTCGTCGCGCAGGGTCTCGACGAAAAGGTCGGGCTGGATGCCGCGCGGATCGCCGGCGAAGCGCGTGATCGCGTGCTCCATGTCGCCCGAGTGGTCTTCGGTGAGCTGCCGGCACACGCCGTCGCGGATCAAATACGCGCGGCTGTCGCCGAGATTGCCGATGATCGCCTGATCCGCGCGTAGCGCAGCTGCGACGATCGTCGTGGCGGCGTCGCGGTGTCCCGATGCCGCCGCTGCCTTCAACACCGCGGCGTTCGCGTCGCGCATCGCCTCGGCGAGCGCGTCGCTCGTCGCGCGATCCGGCGGCGATCCGAAGAAGCGGGCACCGAGCTCGACGAGCGCTGCGTCCGCCGCGATCTCGCCGCCGCTCGATCCGCCAACACCGTCCGCCACCGCGAGGAGGGTGATCCCGCGTTCCTCGCGCACGAGGTAGCGATCCTCATTCCCGTCCCGCACGCGTCCCGTGTCGGTCCTTGTTCCGGTGGCCACGCGCGTCAGTCCTTCGACTTCCCGCCGCAGTCCTTGCCGCCGACGAGGAAGAGGCGAGCCGTGGCGCCTTGCTGCACCGCCGTGCCGGCGGCCGGCTCCTGTCGTGCGACGCTGCAGGCCGTTCCGCGCGCGGCCGGGTCGACCTGCCACGGCACCGGGGACCGGAAGCCGGCGGCGATCAGCAGGCGACCCGCCTCTGCCACGTCCTTGCCGACGACGTTCGGCGTGACGCGAGCGGCCGGCGCCGTCGGCGCACCGGTCGCGAGCGGCGTATCGACCGCGCGTCCCTGGAACGAGGCGAAGATCGCGAGCGTCGCGACGAGGACCGCCACGATCGCGAGAAGGGCGATGGTCGTGTCGACGCGGAACGCGCGCCGGCCGCCGCTCGGGAGCGGCCGCGTCACCGGCGGCAGAACGCCGGTCGCGTCGTCCCGCTGGGAGGCTGCCAGAAGCTCGCGAGCGAAGGCTCCTGCGCTTGCGTACCGATCCTGCGGGTCCCGCGCGAGCGCCTTCGCGACGACGCGATCGATCTCTTCACTCATGCCGACGCGGGCTGAGCGCAGGGTCGGGGTGCGTCCATCCAGCCGTACGCGTAGCAGATCCTCCGTCTCCATCTCCGCGTTCGGCGGACGACCGGCGAGCAGCTCGTACGCGACGAGGCCGAGGCTGTACACATCGCTGCGCTCGGTCGGCGCGCGACCCTCGATCCGTTCCGGCGCGATGTACCTCGCCGTGCCGATGAGCTCGTGCTCGCGGGGCCCGCGCGCCGCGCGCGCGATGCCGAAGTCGGTGAGCTTCGCCGTCCCCTGCTGATCCACGATCACGTTCGCGGGTTTCACGTCGCAGTGGATGACGCCCGCTTCATGCGCGGCGTCGAGCGCTGCCGCGATCTGCGCGACGAGGCGGGCGGCCTCGTGCGGGCGCAGCGGACCTCGGTCGGCGATGACGTCACGCAGCGTTCGTCCGCGCACGAGCTCCATGACCATGAACGCGTCCGCACCGTCTCGTCCCTCGTCGAAGACGGTGACGACGTTCGGGTGCAGGACCGACGCGGCGCGCCGCGCCTCATCCGCGAATCGCTCGCGGAACGCCTCATCGGCGTTCGCGCCGAGGATCTTGATCGCGACGTCGCGGTCGAGCCGCTCGTCGCGCGCCTGCCACACCTCGCCTGCGCCGCCTTCGTCGATGCGCGCGGTGAGGCGGTAACGGCCGGCGAGGAGCCGGCCCTCATTTGTGTCTTCGCTCTTGGCGGCGGGATCCTGCGACGGCATATCGGTCACGGCCGCAAGGCTCAGGCCAGCGCCATCAGGGCGGCGAGCGCGACCTCATACACGTGATCGTTCCGCGCGATCGCCAGCTCCTCACCGAGCAGCTCACGTATCCCGAGCGCGGGCAGCGGCACGACGCGCTCCGAGCGCACCACGCCGTCGATGATCGCGGTCGCGGTCGCGTGACGTTCATCCGGTGCGCGCTTGATCACGAACTCCGCCGTTTCGCGCCCGTGCGTCGCCTGGATGCGGATGCCCGACATATCGCCGGCATCCAGGCCCCGCTCGAAACGCGGTCGGAGTCGCACCATGATCGGCGCGCCGTCCGCGCGACCCATACGGAAGAGCAGACCACCCGCCTCCGAAGGCGCGAGCGATTCGACGGGCCGCCAGCCGAGACGTGACGAGAGCCATCCGAGTAGCAGAAGCGCCTGCGAGGGATGGATGTCACGGCCATCCATGTCAACGGCGAAGCCGGCACGAATGCCCGTGATCCCGTCGAGGAACGGGCGCCAGGCCGGCACATCGAAGAACTGCGCGATGAGCTCGCGCCAGTGCGTGAGCCTGGCCCAGTTGAGGTCGGTGATGGCGACGCGGTGGCGCGCGAGCCGCGCGACTTCGGGGAGGGTCTGGTCCGGGCGGGCGAAGTCGGCGGAGTCGATGATGAAGCGGTCGGCCAGCGTGACGAGATCGTCGAGATGCCGGGCATCGCTTGGTGGCGTGCCGGTCCACCAGAGGAACACGGGCAGGTCGGGTACCAGCAAGGGGATGACGACGCTCGCAACCCGTTCATCGAAGTCGCCGCGCACGCGCGCGAGGATCTGCTCGTACAAGACCGGCTGCGCGCCGTCGGACTGCGGCACGTGACAGTGGAGCTGGACCGACGCGACGATGCCGTCGCGGTCGCGATCGCCGAGAAGAACGATGGCGCGTGAGGGATGCCGAAGCGCGAGATCCGCGACGGTTCGCGCAGCACGGCGCGCATGCACTTCGCGCTCGGAGTACACGACGAGGTTGAGCACAGACGCGCGGGCCAGCGTCTGGCCTTGCTCCCTGGCGTGGGCGACCGCGGCGCGACGTAAACGCGCGAGCTCGCGCTCGAGGGCATCGATAGTCGTCGCCTGCGCGCCCCAGAACACTTCGTCGATCACGGGCGCCGCCAGCTGCGTCCATCGCGTTCGATGAGCGCGTCCGCCTGTTCGGGTCCCCATGCGCCGGCGGGGTATATCGCGAGCTCCTGCCGGCCGGCATGCCAGCCCTCGAGGATGGGGTCGACAAAGGCCCACTGCTGCTCCACCTCGTCGCGACGGGTGAAGAGCGTCGCGTCGCCGCGGAGCGCATCGAGGATGAGGGTCTCGTACGAGTCGGGTGCGTCGACCATGAACGATTCGCCGTAGCCGAAGTCCATGTTCACCGTGCGGATGCGAAGGCCCTGGACCGGCACCTTCGCGCCGAACGTGAGCGAGATGCCCTCGTCGGGCTGGATGCGGATCACCAGCTCGTTCGCATCGACTCCCTCGGAGGCCTCACGCGTGAAGATGCGATGTGGCGCGACCCGGAAGCGGATCGCGATCTCGGTGGCGCGCTTCGGCAGTCGCTTCCCGGTCCGGATGTAGAAGGGCGTCCCCTCCCAGCGCCAGTTGTCGATGAAGCACTTCATCGCCACATAGGTCTCGGTCTGCGAGTCGGGCGCGACCCCGTGCTCCTCGCGGTAGCCGACCACGCGTTCGCCCTCGATGAAGCCCGGACCGTACTGACCGCGGGCGGTCAGCTGTCCAACGTCGTCCGGCGCGATCTGCCGCAGCGCGCGGAGGACCTTCACCTTCTCGTCGCGCACGGACCGGTCGTCGAAGGCGGCCGGCGGCTCCATTCCGACGAGCGCGAGGAGCTGAAGCAGGTGGTTCTGCACGATGTCGCGCATCGCGCCCGCGCTGTCGTAGTAGCCGGCGCGCTCCTCGATCCCGAGCGACTCCGCGGCGGTGATCTGGACGTGATCCACGTACTGGCGCGTCCAGATCGGCTCGAAGATGCTGTTCGCGAAGCGGAGCACGAGGATGTTCTGCACCGTCTCCTTACCGAGGTAGTGATCGATGCGGAAGACCTCGTCCTCGCGGAACACCTCCTGGACGACGCTCGTGAGCTCCATCGCGCTCTTCAGGTCGCGGCCGTATGGCTTCTCCACCACGACCCGCGACCATCCACGGTCGCCTCGCAGGCCGTGCGCGCCGATCGCGCGGATGATGGGCTCGTACGCCGCCGGTGGCGTCGCGAGATAGAAGAGACGGTTCCCGTTCGCGCCGATCTCGCCGTCGATGCGGGCGAGCGCGTCGCGCAGTTCGTCGTAGCTGGAATCGTCGGGCGTGGCGACGTAATCGATGGAGCGCGCGAACGTTGCCCAGACCTCTTCGTTGATCGGCCTAGTGCGGCTGAACTCCGCGACCGCATCGTGCAGCTCCTTGCGGAACGCGTCCGCGGTCATCGCCCGGCGTGCCGAGCCGATGACAGCGAACGACGCCGGCAGCAGATGCTGCAATGCGAGGTTGTACAAAGCGGGCATGAGTTTGCGTGCCGTCAGATCGCCCGATGCACCGAAGATCACCAGACATGCGGGCTCGGGAGTGCGCGCGAGTCGCAAGCCTTCGCGTAATGGGTTCGCGACCGTGATGGTCACTTTCTCTTAGCCGGCACGAGGTGGCGGAGTGAGGCGTGGCGTGGACGGCGCGGCCTCCTCGAGCGAGCATCTGCGCCCAGCCGGCCCGAGCAGCGCGCGCAACGTGAACAGCGGGCCGGCGTAGCCAGCCGCGAGCGAGAGGGGGACCGCGCCGTCAAGCCACGCCGCAGTCCGCAACATCGCGCCGGCGGTCTCACTTCTTGACTGCATGACCGCCGAATTGATTCCGCAGTGCGGCTGCGACTTTCATCGCATACGAGTCGTCCTGTCGTGAGGTGAATCGCGCGAAGAGCGAGTGCGCAAGCACCGTTGCAGGCACGTCATGCGCGATCGCTTCTTGGATCGTCCAGCGTCCCTCGCCGGAATCCGCGACCCACCCTTTGATGTTGGCCAGGTCGGGACCTTCCTGCTCGAAGGCCCGCTCGGCGAGCTCCAGCAGCCACGAGCGAACGACACTTCCTTGCATCCACACGCTCGCGACGCGCTTCATGTCGATCTTGAATTCGCTCGCGTGGATCAGTTCGAAGCCCTCGCCGTAGGCCTGCATCATCCCGTACTCGATCCCGTTGTGGACCATCTTGATGAAGTGGCCCGCGCCGCTCTTGCCGAAGTGCGCCCATCCGTTCGGTGGCGCGAGCGTGTCGAGCACGGGTTTCACGATGGCCACCGCACGCGCCTCGCCCCCGACCATCATGCAGTAGCCGACCTCGAGCCCCCAGATGCCACCCGAGACGCCGATGTCGAGATAGTCAAGGCCGAGCCCCTTGTACTTCTCGGCTCGGCGCATCGAGTCGCGGAAGTACGAATTGCCGCCGTCGACCAGGATGTCGCCCTTCGTCGCGTATTTCGCGAACTCGTCGAGCGTGTGGTCGGTGACCTCGCCCGAGGGCACCATCGACCAGAGGACGCGTGGCGGCTTCAGTTGCTTCGCCATCTCCTCGATCGAGTAGGCGCCGGCCGCGCCCTCTGCCTTCGCCTCGTCGACCGGGCCCGGGCTGCGATTTCCCGCGACGACCCTGTGCCCGCCGCGGACCAGCCGCGTGACCATGTTGCCGCCCATGCGGCCCAGGCCGTAGAGCCCGATCTCCATGCGACACCCCCGTGGTGCGACCGAGGATATTCGGTCCGCAGGGTGTTCCTGCGGTACCGTGGGGGTCGTGGCGACCGTGAGCGCGGCTGCGACGCGCCTCGATCTATACCGTTCGCTGGCTCGTCAGCTGCGCGCCGACAGCATCCGATGTTCGACGGCTGCCGGATCCGGGCACCCGACATCATCGCTGTCCGCGGCCGACCTCATGGCGGTGCTGCAGGCGGGCCATCTTCGGTACGACTTCGAGCGACCGGACTCACTCGCGAACGATCACCTCATCTTTTCCAAGGGACACGCATCGCCGCTCGTCTACGCGATGTTCCGCGCGGCCGGCGCGATCGACGATGCGGAGCTCCTCACATTCCGGAAGTTCGGCTCGCGTCTCGAGGGCCATCCCACGCCGATCCTTCCCTGGGTCGACGTCGCGACCGGTTCGCTCGGGCAGGGACTGCCGATCGCCGTCGGCGTCGCGCTCGCGGGCAAGCGTCTGTTGAAGGCGCCGTTCCATGTCTGGGTCCTTGTCGGCGATAGCGAGTCGGCCGAAGGCTCGATCTGGGAGGGGTTCGACCTCGCCGGACACGAGGGCCTCGAGAACGTCACCGCGATCCTCGACATCAACCGACTCGGGCAGCGCGGCCCGACCGAACTCGAGTGGGATACAGAGGCGTACGCCGCGCGTGTCCGGGCATTCGGATGGGACGCGATCGTGATCGACGGCCACGATCTCGCGCAGGTCGACGAGGCGCTCGGTCGCGCGCGGACTGCGTCGCGTCCGACGGCGATCGTCGCGCGCACGGTGAAGGGCAAGGGCGTCTCGTTCCTCGAGGACAAACCCGGCTGGCACGGCAAGGCCCTCGACGCGGAGCAGGCGAAACAGGCACTGGCGGAGATCGGCGACGAGCCGTCGCGTGTGTTCGAGGTACCGAGCCCACCGGCATGGCGGCCCGCACCGCTTCCGGCGCCGAAGGCCCCGGATCTGAAGCGCTATACAGACGCCGTCGCGACACGAAAGGCCTACGGCGAGGCGATCGCCGCGCTCGGCGCAGCGCGCGCGGACGTTGTCGCGCTGGACGCTGAGGTGAGCAACTCGACGCACGCCGAGGATTTCAAGAAGACAGCCGCCGATCGATTCTTCGAGATGTACATCGCCGAGCAGCGCATGGTGGCGGTCGCGGTCGGCATGCAGGTCGTCGGCTTCGTGCCGTTCGCGTCGACGTTCGCGGCCTTCCTCACGCGCGCCTATGACTTCATCCGAATGGCCGCGATCTCGCGCGCGAGCATCCGACTCTCAGGTTCGCACGCCGGTGTGTCGATCGGCGAGGACGGTCCCTCGCAGATGGCGCTCGAGGATCTCGCGATGATGCGCGCCGTGCATGGCAGCACCGTGCTGTATCCGTGCGACGGGAATCAGACCGCGAAGCTCGTCGCGGCGATGGCCGATCTGCAGGGGATCTCGTACATCCGGACGACGCGCGCGAACACCCCGGTCCTCTATCGACCCGAGGATGAGTTCCCGATCGGCGGCAGCCGCGTCGTGCGCGGGGGCGACGCCGACGATCGCGTCACGGTCGTCGCCGCCGGCATCACCGTGCACGAGAGCATCAAGGCCGCGGACGAGCTGGCCAAGGGCGGCATCAAGATCCGGCTCATCGACGCGTACTCCGTGAAGCCGCTCGATGCGCGGGGCATCGCGAAGGCGGTGACCGAGACCGGCGGGAGGCTCGTCATCGTCGAGGACCACTGGCCGGAGGGCGGTCTTGGCGACGCAGTCGTCTCGGGTCTTGTCGCACTTGGCGTGAAGGACATCGCTCTACGACACCTCGCCGTACGCGACATGCCGACGTCGGGCAAGCCCGCGGAGCTCATCGGGGCCGCCGGGATCGGCGCACGCGACATCGCCGCGGCGGTGCGCGCTCTGATCGCCTGACCGTGGGCCGCAAGATCTCGTTGTCGGCGCTATCCCTGGTCGCGATCGCCTCGATCTGCCTCGTCGATCTCCTCACCGGTCCCGAGATCGGCTTCTCGCTCTTCTATCTGATCCCAGTTGTCCTGACGGCTTGGTACGTCGGTCGCGGTCCGGGTGTGATCGTCGCGATCGCGGGAGCGCTCGCGTGGCTTTTCGCCGACTCGGTGAACCGCGGCTTCGTGTCCCTGCCAGCATCCGTCTGGAACGCCTTTACGCGTTTGGTCATCTTCATCGCCATTGCGGTGCTGCTCGATCGGCAGCGGACCAGTACCGCGCGCCTCGCCAGGATCGACCGCCAGCGTGAGGACTTCCTCCGCGTCCTTGATTACGAGCTGCCGCGGCCGGTGGAAGCGATCGCCGCGCTCGCCAAGAAGCTCGACCGCGGCACGCCCGCACAGTCCGAGGAGCACAGCACCGTGCAGGAGCTGCAGCGGCGCGCGCAGGAGCTGCAGTTCCTCGCGCGCGACTTCGTTTCGCTCGGACGACTGCAGAGCGAACGGCTGCTGCTGACCCGGAAGCAGTCCGATCTCAACGAGATCGTCCGCGAAGCGGTGCGTGCGATCGCTGATAAGCAACGCGTGATCATCACCCTCGGTGCCGAGTCGCCCCTCGTCGATGCCGATGTCGATCGGTTGCGACAGGCGATCGAGAGCGTCATTCGCAGCGCACTCCAGCACTCGACCGAGTACGTGAACGTCGCCGTCCGGGTCGATGCGCAGTCCGCCTGGGTCGACGTGAGCGATCGTTCTCGCGTGCCGCTTCGCGTGGACGATCGCGCCCTCTTCGACGACCCTGGACGCGCTGACGACCCGCGCGCAGTCGCGGTGGCGGACCGCTTTCTCGGTCTCGAGCTCGCGCGCCTCCTCATGGAGGCGAACGGAGGATCGCTCGACATCGAGAGTCCTTCGACACTCGGCTCGCTCGTCCGACTCCGTCTTCCGCGTGTCACGCGCCCGCCGATCATCCGCACGGCGACGGCTTAACCGCGCGCATACTCGCGCCGTGCTGCGCGAGCCGCTCGCGATCCCACTGCGCGAGGCGCGCGCGCCGCTTGTGCTCGCACTCGACATCGGCACGTCGGGCCTGCGCGTCTTTCTCTTCGACGTACGCGGACGGCCGATCACTCCGCTGATCGCGCACGCCGACCGGCCGGTGCGCACGTCCGCCGACGGCGAGGCCACGGTCGACGCGGACGAGCGCATTGGCGCGGCATTCCGCGCGATCGACACCATCCTGGCGAGCGCGGGTCGCCGCGCTGGCGAGATCGCCGCCGTCGCCACGTCGACGTTCTGGCACAGCCTCGTCGGTGTCGGTGCGGACGGCCGCCCGACCACACGCGTGCTCACCTGGGCCGACACGCGGGCACGGAGCGCTGCGGCGACGCTGCGCCGCGAGGTCGATCCGATCGCCACGCACGCGCGTACCGGGTGCGTACTCCACGCGTCGTACCTTCCGGCGAAGCTGCGGTGGCTGCGCGAGCACGACGCGGATGCGTACGCACGCACGAAGTGGTGGATGTCGCTCGGCGAGTACCTGTATCTGCGCGTCCTCGGCGCGCGACAGGCCGGACACGGGATGGCCTCCGCCACCGGGCTCTACGACCAGCGCGCGCGTCGCTGGGATCGGCCGCTGCTGGCTCACCTCGTCGTCGGCGAGGAGACGCTTTCACCTATCGACGACGCTCCGCTCACCCCGATGCTGCCGGCATTCACGCGACGTTGGCCCGCCCTGGCGAACGCGAAGTGGGTGCCCGCGGTCGGCGACGGGGCCTGCTCGAACGTGGGCGCGGGGGCGGTCGGTCGCGACACCGCGTCGCTCTTCCTCGGAACATCCGGCGCGATGCGTGTCGTGTACGCGACCGACGAGCCTCCAACGATCACCGGCGGATGGACGTACCACCTCGACGCGTCGAGAGTCGTCGCGGGTGGCGCGCTATCGAACGGCGGCAACGTGCTCCGCTGGATCGCCGATGTGTTCCCCGACGTCGATGTCCCGCGCGCGCTGCGCCGCGCGCCGGCCGACGGGCCGCTGATCGCGCTCCCGCTCATCGCCGGCGATCGAAGCCCGACATGGAATGACGCGGCACGCGCGGCGGTGGCCGGGATCGGACTCGGAACGACGGCCGACGACGTCGCGCGCGCGATGGTCGAGGGCGTCGCCTATCGGGTGGCGCGCCTGTGGGAGGTGACGAGCCGCGCACTGCCGGGGATCGAACGCGTCATCGCGACCGGCGGCACGCTGCTGGTATTCCCATGGCTCATGCAGCTCTTCGCCGACGCGATCGATCGTCCGTTGCTCATGAGCGGAGCCGGGGAAGGTTCAGCGCGGGGCGCTGCGATCGCCGCGCTCGAGCGGATCGGCGCGGTGCCCGACCTCACGGCTGTGCGCTCGCCGATCGGACGCACGTTCCGGCCGCGGCCGGACGTGCATGCTCGCCTTCGCGCCGGAATGGAGCGTCAACGGCAGCTGGAAGAGGCGCTTGCGCCGCTGATGTCATGATTGAGCATGCCGTAGCTCGGAAGGGGAGAACATCTTGGAGATCTTGATCCCGCTCGTCGTCATCGCGGTCATCGTCCTATTCGTCATCGGCCTCTACAACCGCCTGGTCACGATGCGCCAGCGAGTGCGTGAAGCGTGGGCGGACATCGACGTCCAGCTGAAGCGACGCTGGGACCTCATCCCCAACCTGATCGAGACCGTCAAGGGATACGCCGCGCACGAGCGGCAGACCTTCGAGGCCGTAACGCAGGCACGGTCCGCCGCCATGGCCGCGGCGCAGTCCGGCTCGCCAGAGCAGCGAGCACAGGCGGAGACCGCTCTCGGTGGTGCCCTGTTGAATCTGCGCGCGGTCGCTGAGGCGTACCCGCAGCTGCAGGCGGTACAGGAGTTCAAGGATCTCTCCGAGAACCTGAGGGACACCGAGGACAAGATCGCCTTCGCACGCCGCTTCTACAACGGCAACGTCCGCGACTACAACACCGCCATCCAGACGGTGCCGACCAACATTCTCGCCGGGATGTTCGGCTTCACCGCCGAGCAGTACTTCGAGATGACCGACCCGGCCCAGCGCGAAGCGCCGAAGGTGTCGTTCAGCTAGCTCGAGTGGCCGCTCCGCAGTCCCGGCTCAACATCTACGACGCCGTCGCCGCGAACCGCTGGCGCACCGTCGCGCTCATCACGGTGTTCACCGGTCTCCTCATCGCTCTCGGCTACGTCGTGGGCGAGGTTTTCGCGCCGGGTGGCGGCGTTGCGATGGTGCCTGCCGCACTCGGTCTCTCCGGCGTCTCGGCCACCGCGTCGTACTTCGCCGGGGACAAGCTCGTCCTCGCACAGAGCCAGGCGCGCGAGCTCGCCGCGGGGGAGGAGACACAGCTGCGGAACATTGTCGAGACCCTTTCGATCGGACTGGGCATCCCTCCACCGCGTATCTATTTGATCGATGACACTGCGCCGAACGCGTTCGCCACGGGCCGCGACCCAAAGCACGCATCGATCGCGGTGACGCGCGGGTTGATCGACAAGCTCGATCGCACGGAGCAGGAAGGCGTGATCGCTCACGAGCTCTCGCACGTCGGCAATCACGACATTCGGGTGATGCTCCTCGTGACCGTGCTCGTAGGAACGATCGCGCTGCTCTCGGACTGGATGTTCCGTTCCTTCGCGTTTGGCGGTGGCCGACGCCGCGATCGAGGCGGCGGCGGCGGGATCATCCTGATCATCGCGATCGCGCTCGCAATCCTTACACCGATCATCGCGATGCTGATCCAGTTCGCCGTTTCCAGGCAGCGCGAATACCTCGCTGACGCGTCGGGCGCCCTGCTCACGCGATACCCGCCCGGCCTGGCGAGCGCGCTGCGCAAGATCGCCGCTGACAAGGAAGCGCTCGAGGTGGCCAACAAAGCGACCGCGTCGTTGTACTTCGCGAATCCGCTGAAGG
>Ga0207653_10000451_pt1 | contig 16785 bp, 18 predicted proteins | sample KBSK5251metaG_FD_184341 | JGI IMG/M metagenome (GOLD analysis project Ga0207653, IMG submission 184341) | Corn, switchgrass and miscanthus rhizosphere microbial communities from Kellogg Biological Station, Michigan, USA - KBS K5-25-1 metaG... | ecosystem: Host-associated > Plants > Roots >...
GTCACGATCCCGTTGGCCCGCTGGGCGGCGGTGAGGCCCAGGATCGCGTTCACGGCGCCGCGCGGCTTGAACGACCCCGTGCGCTGGAGGTTCTCGGCCTTAAGGAAGGCTCGGGCGCCGATGCGCTCACCGAGCGATCGGCTCGTCAGGAGTGGGGTTCGGGTGATGTGCGACGCGACGACGGCGCGGGCGCGTTCGACGTCCGTGAGCGAGACCGTCAGAACACCCTCCCGAGGCGGTGGCCCGTCGCCGGTACCGGTGGGCCCGCTTGGATTCGAACCAAGGACCGGTTGATTATGAATCCATGACTTACCTAGCGGCGGTCCTGTGCTGGTTCACCGCGTTCGGTTTTGGCTTGCCGAACCTGCCGGCGATCTGGAGTCTGCTCAACGGCCGGGGTGTGCCGCTGCTGTTCGGCTTCCCCGCTTACGGTGGGGGCACCTTCGAACGATTCGGGATCACGACGTCGATCCCCCTGCTTGGCGCGTTCCTGCTCATCTGTGTGCTGGAAGCGGTCGCGGGCTGGCTCCTGTGGGATGGACAACAGAGCGGCGGGTTAGTTGGACGAGCCTCCGCTAGAGACTCGGAGAGCCGGTGGGCCCGCTTGGATTCGAACCAAGGACCAGCAGATTATGAGTCCGCCGCTCTAGACCACTGAGCTACGGGCCCGAGGAGTGCCAGCCCGCGTGCTCGCACGCGAGGCTGGCCGACGATGGGCCCAGTGCGCGAGCGCCGGGCCCATTACGGCGATGGTATTCGGCGGGCGCGAAGCGCACGGGCCCGGTACGGATGCGGGCCCTGATAATGCGCCGAGGCGTGCTGGAAGTCTGAGGAGGGAAACCATGGGAGTCGCCCAAAGCGTCATTGCACCCAAGCTGGTTGATCGAGTGAAGGCCATCCTGATGAAGCCGAAGATCGAGTGGCCGGTGATCGACGCCGAGCAGACGGACATCTCGACGATCTTCCGGAGCTACGCGATCCCCCTCGCTGCGATCGGCCCCGTGGCAACGGCCATCGGCTCAGCGCTCATAGGGACATCCACGCTGGCAGGCGCGGCCCGCGTGCCGATCGTCACCGCGATCGTGGGCGCGATCATTGCCTTCGCCCTGTCCCTGCTGGGGACCTACGTCGTGGCGCAGGTGATCGACAATCTCGCGCTCCGGTACGGCGGTACGCGAAACCTGACCCAGGCTTTCAAGGTCTCGGCGTACTCGAGCACGGCGCAGTGGCTGGCTGGGGTATTCGCCCTGATCCCCGCCCTTAGCCCGCTCTCGATCCTTGGCCTGTACAGCCTGTACCTGCTTTACCTCGGCCTACCCGTGCTCATGAAGGTCCCTCAGGAGAAGGCGATGAGCTACACGGTGGCTGTGGTGGTCGTCGCCCTGATCGTCCTCATCGTGATCGCCACGATCACCGGGATCATCATCGGCACGGCCGCGATCGCGACCTTGTAGGGGGCGAAGAGCAGGGCTGACTCGCCCGAAGCGCCGGGCCGGAGCGCCTGCCCGGCGAACCAATTTGCGCTGTCTGTACGTTGTCTTTGCAGAACTCAGGCTATGCTGGGTCGGGCGTCGCGAGGGGAGTCACGTGCACCGCTTCCGCACGTGCGCGTCGTTCCGGGGACGGAAACGACGGGAGGAAGCGCGTGGGAACGGTCATCGCGGTCGCCAACCAAAAAGGTGGCGTCGGTAAAACGACGTGCACGATCAATCTCGGCGGCGCGCTAGCGTCGCTCGGGCACCGTGTTCTCTGCCTCGATCTCGATCCGCAGGCGAATCTGACCGTCGGACTCGGCATCGACCTGAACACGGTCGAGAAGAACATCGCGAACGTCCTCATCGACCCTGACCTCAAGCTCACCTCGATCATCCGGCCGACGAAGACGAAGAATCTCGACGTCGCCCCCGCGACGCTCGAGCTCTCATCCGCCGAGGTGGAGCTGTTCAACGCGATCGGTCGTGAGATGGCGCTGCGCGACAAGCTGAGCCAGGAGATCGTGCAGCGGTACTCGTACATCCTCATCGACTGCCCACCGACGCTCGGGCTGCTGACGCTCAACGCGCTCGTCGCGGCGAACGGCGTGATCATCCCGGTGCAAACGCAGTACTACGCACTCAAGGGTGTCGCCGCACTGCTGAAGATCATCAAGACCGTTCAGGGTCGCCTGAATCCAAAACTGAAAGTGCTCGGACTCCTGCCGACGTTCTACGACTCGCGCACGATCCTCGGGCGCGACATGCTCGACTCGCTGCGCGAGCTCGGCGATCACCAGGTGTTCGACACCGTGATCCGGCAGTCGGTGAAGATCGGCGAGGCGCCGACCGCCGGCGTTCCCATCACCGTGTATGAGCCGCGTTCAGACGCGGCAAAGAGCTTCGTCGATCTCGCCAGGGAGGTGATCGGTGCTCACAAGTAGTCCGTCGTCACACAGAAAGTCATTCCGCGACGCCGGCAATCGGATCTTCCAGCAGGAGACCGAAGCGCAGCCCGGCATCATCAGCCTTCTTGCCGCCCGCACGCCGACCGCGGTCCGCGAGCTGCCGCTCGAGAAGGTCATCCCGAACCCATCACAGCCACGCATGACCTGGCACGAGGAAACGCTGCAGGAGCTCGCCGCGTCGATCAAAGAGCATGGCGTGCTGCAGCCGATCCTCGTTCGGCCCTCAGGCGATCAGTACGAGATCATCGCCGGCGAACGCCGCTGGCGCTCGTCGAAGATCGCAGGCAAGGAAACCATTCCGGCGATCGTCGAACGCTTCGACGACGCGACGGCCCTCGAGATCGCCCTGATCGAGAACCTGCAGCGCGAGGATCTCTCGCCCCTCGATGAGGCCGTGATCTACAAGAAGATGACCGACGAGCTCGGCTACTCGATCCGACAGCTCGCCGGGAAGCTCGGCAAGGACAAGGGCTACGTCGAAAACCGCCTCCGTCTCGCAAGTGCGCCGGACGATGTCCGGGAGATGGTCGCGAAGCGATACGACACGTTGTCCGCGGCGTACGAGCTGATGAAGCTCGAGGACAAGCGCCGCCGCCGCTCGCTCGCCAAGCAGATCCTCGCCGGTCAGCTGACGCTGATCCGCCTCCACGATCGCGTCGAGCGGATCCTGAACCCGCACGCGAGGAGCACCAAGGCCGAGCCGGCGATCCCCGCGCTGCGGGACGACGCTCTGATCACGGCGACGCGGAAGCTGAACGAGGCGCTGGCCGAGCTGTCTCGGGCCATCGGCGATGATGGAAAGATGACCATCCCGGACAGCGACCGTCAGAACCTGGCGAAGTTCCTCACGATCTCGCGGGCCCGACTGGACAACCTGGTGGCGCGACTGAAGAGCGGCCGCGCGTGAGCGACCAGCGCCTATCGGGACGAGGCAGCGTCATGTCCTTCGTCCTGATGACGGGCTTGGTCACCGCGGCCGCGACGGGCCTCTTTGTCCTGCTGGACCCCAGGGCGCAGCTCTTCTGGGTTCAGCGGTGGGAGGCGCTGGCCGGGTTCGTCCGCTCGCTGTTCGGGGGCGGCTAGGACTCGACGCGGACGCTGTTCTGGGCGACGACGCGCTCGCGCTGGTTGCGGGCGTCGCGCAGGATCGAGACGGCCGTCGTCACGAGGCCGACCGCCCCGAAGAGGAAGATCACGCTGTCGTTCGTCAGTAGTTCAAGCACGTCCTATCTACAAGCAACGCACGTGCCACGAGCAAGCGGCGGGCCGCTCGTTACGGACTGGTAACGGTTTGCGAGAAACAGGTCACGGCGCCTTCCGCGGAGGTCGTGACTTCTGCACGCGGACCTGCGAAACGCGTCGACCGTCGACGCCGGTGACCTGAAAGCGGTACCCCTCGACCTCGATCGTGTCCCCCACCTGCGCCAGACGGCCCAACCGGCCGAACACCATGCCGCCGATCGTGTCGTACGGCTCGTCGTTCAGCTCGAGCCGCAGGCGCTCGCGCAGCTCGGCCAGCCCGACCAGGCCGTCCACCAGGTAGACACCGGGGGCCTCCTCCCGGATCGGCGGCGCCGCGTCCTTCTCGAACTCGTCGCCGACCTCGCCGACCAGCTCCTCGAGGACATCCTCCAGCGTCACCAGGCCGGCCGTGCCGCCGTACTCGTCGATCACGATCGCCAGCTGGGCATGCTGCCGCCGGAACTCGGCGAGGGCCTGGTCCAGACGAAGGGTCTCGGGGATCGCCGGGACCCGCCGCATGATGTCGTGGGCTTTGGCCTTCGACATGCGATCGACACCGACCAGATCCTTCACGTGCACGACGCCGACGATGTGGTCGAGGTCGTCGCGATACACGGGAAAGCGCGAGAGGCGGTGCTGCCGCGCCATCGCGATCAGTCCGACGAGATCGAGCTCCTCCGGCACCGCCACGATCTCGGTGCGCGGCACCATGACCTGGCGCACGAGCGTGTCGGCGAAGTCGAGCGCGTTGCCGACGATGACCCGCTCGCTCTCCTGGAGGACACCCTGGCGCGCCGACGCGGCGATGAGCATCTTCAGCTCCTCATCGCTGTGGACGTTCAGGTCCGCGCGCGGCTTGATGCCGATCCAGCGCAGCAGGGAGTTCGCGCTGTTGTTGACGAACCAGTTGAACGGGTACACGAGCCGGTAGAAGAGATCGAACGGGTACGCGCAGAGCAGCGCGAGCTGGACGGAGCGCTGGATCGCGAGGTACTTCGGCGCGAGCTCACCGATGACGATGTGCACGTAGGTGATCGCGCCGAACGCGAGCGCGAACGCGATGAAGTGGAACAAAGGCTCCGGCAGCCACCCGAGGAACGGTGCGACAAGCGCCGCGATCGCCGGCTCGCCGATCCACCCGATGGCCAGCGATGCCAGCGTGATCCCCAGCTGCGCGGCGGAGATGTAGCTATCGAGCCGGTCGGCGATGCGTGACGCGCGCTTGGCGCGCACGCTCCCCGCGCGCGCGAGCTCGTCCAGCTGGGTGGCTCTGACCCGCACGAACGAGTACTCAGACGCGACGAAGAATCCGTTCGCGATGACCAGAACGAACGCGATAACGGCCCCACGAACTGCCTCGGCCGCGTCCATGCCCGGTGAATTCTCGCACCGAATAGACCTGCGCCGTTCGCGCCTAAACTCAACGGAATGCGGGTGCTGGTGCGGCTATTCGCGTCATACCGCGAGGCCGCCGGCGTGGGTCGGATGGAGCTCGAACTGCCGCCTGGAGCGACCGTGAAGGACGCGATCTTCAAGATCCTCAAGGACCATCCACTCATCGCCGAGGGCCGTCAGGTCGTCATCGCGAAGAACCACGATTACGTGACCGCCGACGAGCCGCTCGCCGACGGCGACGAGGTCGCGCTGATCCCGCCAGTGTCCGGCGGCGCGATGACCGTCGCGCCGATCGCTGTCTCCGGGTCCGCGCTCTCGGTCGACGACGTGCTCGCGGCGGTGCGTGACTCCGGCTTCGGCGGCATCGTCGTGTTCCTCGGTACCGTCCGCGATCGCAGCCGCGGCAAGCGCGTCACACATCTCGAGTACGAGGCGTACGCCGAGATGGCGGAGACGAAGATGCGCGAGATCGCTCAGCGGCTCGAAACGAAGCACGGTCCGCTGCGCCTCGTGATGCATCACCGCGTCGGCGACCTCGCGATCGGCGACATCGCCGTCATTGTCGCCGCCGGCGCGCCGCATCGAGACGCCGCGTTCATCGCGGCACGCGAGGCGATCGACGAGCTCAAGACCGTCGTCCCGATATGGAAGAAGGAGCACTCCGACGATGGAGCGGTCTGGATCGAAGACCATGCCTGAGAAGACCAATCACTGGATGATCGTCACGAGCCCCGACAATTACGAGAAGACGCGCGCGCTGCGCTTCACGCAACAGGGTGTGAAGAGTCGACACCGGCGCAAGGCCGAGCGCATGGCACCGGGCGATCGTGTCTGCTGGTACCTCACCGGCATCCAGGCGTTTGCGGCGACGGCCACCATCACATCGCCGTACTTCGAAGGAAGCGAGCCGATCTGGGTGAGCGAGAAGACGGGCGACACCTATCCCTGGCGGTTCAAGATCAAGAAGGATCACGCGGTCGATCCCGAACGCGCGATCAAAGCGGAGTCGCTCCTCGCAAAGCTCGCCCACGTAAAGCGGTGGCCCAAGGAGCACTGGCGCCTGGCGTTCCAGGGAAACGTCCACGAGCTCGACGCGAAGGACTTCGGCGTCATCGAGGCGGCGATCGCCGCGGTAGAGACCCAGAGGAGCGCCGCCTGACCGCGTCACGCGGTCTCGTTGAGGAACTCGTCGCGATCTGCGGCGCGGACCATGTCTTCTCCAGGCCGGACGACCTGCGCGTCTTCGAGTACGACGCGGGCTTCGATCGGCATCCGCCGATCGCCGTCGTGGTACCCGGCACCACGGACGAGATCGCCGCGTCCGTGAAGGCCGCCGTCCGCGCCGGTGTCGCGGTGGTGCCGCGCGGAGCCGGCACCGGACTCTCGGGCGGGACGATCGCCTGCGGCGGCGCGTTGGTCGTCGCGACGTCAAGACTCAGGCGCGTGCTAGCGATCGACGCGGTCGGCCAGACCGCGCTCGTCGAGCCGGGCGTGCCGAATCTCCACATCACGGCGGCAGCGCGCGAGGCCGGTCTCTTCTTCGCGCCCGATCCCGCGAGCCAGCGTGTCTCGACGATCGGCGGGAACATCGGCACGAACGCGGGCGGGCCGCACGCGCTGCGCTACGGCTCGATCGTCAATCACGTTCTCGGTGTCGAGATGGTCCTCGCCGATGGCGAGATCGCGGTCTTCGGTGGAACCACCGCGGATCTTCCGGGATACGACTGCGTCCCGTTCATCGTCGGCAGCGAAGGCACGATCGGGATCGTGACGAAAGCGTGGGTCCGTCTGCTCCCCCTGCCCGAGGACACGCGCACGTTCGTCGCGCTGTTCCGCGACGTCGAGTCCGGCGCCCGCGCCGCGAGCGAGATCATCGCCCGCGGCATCGTTCCGGCGGCGATGGAGATGCTCGATCGAACGACGATCAGCGCCGTGAACGCGGCGTTCGATGCGCATCTGCCGGAGGAGGCGGGATCGCTACTGCTGGTCGAGGTCGAGGGCCTCCGCGAAGAGACAGCAGCGGCTGCGTCCGCCATCGTCACGGTATGCGAGGCGCGTGGCGCGTTCGGCGTGCGCACCGCGGCGACGCCCGCCGAGCGCGAGCTGCTGTGGAAGGCGCGCAAGCTGGGTTATCCCGCGCTCGCGCGTATCAAGCCGAACAACTACCTCCACGACGCTGTCGTGCCACGGTCGAAGCTTCCAGAAGTTCTCGCGCAGGTCAACGCGATCGCCGATCGATACGGCTACATCATCGCGAACATGTTCCACATCGGGGACGGCAACCTCCATCCGGTGCTGCTGTTCGATGGTGCGATCGAGCCGATCGAGCGCGTCATGGAGGCGAGCGCGGAGATCCTCAAGGTCGCGATCGATGCCGGCGGCACGCTCTCGGGCGAGCACGGGATCGGCCTCGAGAAGAACCACTTCATGTTCTGGGTATTCGGGCCGGAGGACCTCGACGCGATGCAGCGCGCGCGGACCGCGTTCGATCCGAACGGCACGATGAATCCCGGAAAGGTCTTCCCTGGCGGCTCGACCTGCGCTGACATCCCGACCGAGCGCATCAAGCGCGGCCTCGCGGAGGGCATGTGGGTGTAGCCACACAGGTCGTCCTCAGCGAGCGCGCGGTCGATGGCATGGTGCCGTCGCGCATGCTGCGGCCCGACACGACCGACGAGCTCGGCGCGGTCATCACGGCGGCCGGCCGCGAGCGCGAGGCCGTGGTCCTGTGGGGCGGAGGGACACGCATCGGCGTCGGCGATCCACCGGCTCGGTACGACATCGCGGTCGACCTCACCGGACTTACCGGCATCGTCGAGCACTCGCCGGCGGACCTGGTCTGTACCGTTCGCGCTGGCACGACCCTGGCCGAGCTCGCGAGCGTTCTCGGCGCGAGCGGTCAGGGTTGGCCGGTGGAGGCTCCACATCCCGAGCGCGCGACAGTCGGCGGCACGATCGCGAGCGCGGCGGCGGGCCCATCGCGCCTGCGCTACCAGCACCCGCGCGACTGGATCATCGGCTGCACGGCGGTGCTCGGCGATGGGACGATCACGCGCGCCGGCGGCCGGGTCGTGAAGAACGCCACGGGCTACGACCTCACGCGCCTGTACAGCGGCAGCTACGGAACGCTCGTCGCACTCGCCGAGGTCACGCTGAAGCTGATGGCACTACCCGAACGGACGGCGACACTGCGCGCGACGGCGGTGGACCTACGCGATGGGCTTCGCATCGCGTCGGAGCTGCGCGCAACGCACCTGCCGCTCGACGCGCTCGCGGTCGTAACGGGCGGCGCTGCCGAGCGAGTCGGCGATGCCCGCACCAGCGTGTTCATCCGCATCGCGGGGCCGGAGGCCGCGGTCGAGCGCGTCGCGGGCGCCGTGCGAGAACGCTCCGGCGCGGTTCACTTCGACGCGCGCGTCTGGGACGACATCGCGTCGCTGCCCGCGCACTCCGACCGTGTCGCGCGCGCCGGATGGCCAGCCGGGCACGACCTGCCATTCGGGCTCGACCTCGCGAACGCCGTGATCTATCCCGGGAGCGGCATCGCGTTCGTGCTGAGCGCGCTCGATGTCGACACGTTCGGCCGGATGCGCGCGAGCCTCGAGGCTGCGGACGGCGCGCTGATCGTCGAGCGAGCCGACGCGCAGTTCAAGCGCGCGGTCGGTGGAGCGTGGGGCCGTCCGCGCGTGCCGCTTGCGATCGCGCGCGCGCTGAAGGATCGCTTCGACCCACACAGCGTCCTCGCGCCCGGCCGCGTCCCGTTAGCCTCGAACACGTGACGCTCGCTCCGCTACAAGAGGTCGAACCGGGCCTTCGCCAGTGCATCCACTGCGGGATGTGTCTCGAGGCGTGCCCGACCTATCAGATCACTCGGCTCGAGACCGAGTCGCCCCGCGGACGGATCCATCTCATGATCAACATGCTCGAGGGCGGACCGATCACCGATACGACCAAGTTGCATCTCGACCGCTGCCTCGCCTGTCGCGCCTGCGAGGTCGTGTGCCCGTCGGGCGTGCCGTACGGCCATCTCATCGAAGCCGCACGCACGGTGATCGCGGGCGACGCTGCCCCGCGCCGCGGGTGGCTTTCCGGTCGACTGCGTCGCTTCGCCCTCGACGTGCTCGCCGATCCGCCATCGCTCGCACGCGCCGCGGCCGTGCTCGGCCTGTACGAACGACTGGGCCTGCGCGGGCTGCTGCACAGGATCGGCGCAACGCGCGTGCTGCCACGCGGGCTGCGTCGCCTCGAGGCGCTCTACCCGCCGTTCGGCCGCCCGCGTTACCGCGCGCCGGCGCCGCCGCCAGCGCCGCGAGCCCGCGTCGCGCTGCTGCTCGGCTGTGTGATGCGCGTCGCGTACGGCGACGTGCACACCGCGGCCGCTCGCATCCTGGCGCGGCAGGGAATCGCGGTCATCGACGCGCCCGCGCAGACGTGCTGCGGTGCGCTCCACGCGCATGCGGGTGAGCGTGAAGATGCGCGCGCGCTCGCGCGCCGGAATATCGCCGCGTTCGAGGACGCGGGCGTCGACGCGGTCGTGGTCGACGCCGCAGGTTGCGGCGCGCAGCTCAAGGGGTACGGCGCGCTGCTCGCCGACGACGCTGCGTGGAGCACGCGTGCCGCGGCATTCGCAGCGAAGGTGCGCGACGTGAACGAATACCTCGCGGAGGTCGCCGGCGAGCGGCTTGGACGTCTCGATCTACGGGCGACGTACCAGGATCCCTGCCATCTCGCGCACGCACAGGGAATCCGGAAGCAGCCGCGCGACCTTCTGTCGCGTGTGCATGGTCTCGAGCTGCTCGAGATGGCCGACGCGGACGTCTGCTGCGGGAGCGCGGGCTCGTACAACCTCACGCAGCCCGAGTACTCGGACCGGCTCCTGGACCGAAAGCTTGAGGCGATCCTCGCGACGGGCGCGGCCGCCGTCATCAGCGCGAACCCGGGCTGCATGCTGCAGATCGAATCCGGACTTCGCGCGCGCGGATCCAAGCTACCGGTCCTCCACGTGGTCGAGGTGCTCGACCGCGCGATGTCTTAAGTGCGTCGCGCATGTGGGCGTCAGTCGTGAGCGCGCGCCGATTTCTGGTGATCGGAAGCGCGACCGTTGCGACGATCGTCGCTGTTGGCGCGCTCCTGTTCATCCCGCTGTCGATCGCGGTCGGCAAACCGCAGAACGCGCTCGTCGAGCTCGCCCTGCTCGTTGTGTGCGTGTGGTGGGTAGCGCGGGTCATGCGCGCGGATCGCCGGCGACGGTTGGCCGCGGAGGCGGCGCTTCCGCCCGAGCGTCGACCGGCGCGGCGGCAACCACGCCGGCCGATCACGTTCCAGCTCCGCGAGACGCTCGTGACATTCGCGATCTGGGCGGCGCTGATCTTCGCGTTCGACGCCATCGGGCTGGGCATGGATCCGTACGTCAACGCGGGCGTGTCGGCGTTTGCCGGCTTCATGCTGGCGACGCTCACGGTGACCGGAAGGCACATGATGTTCCGGCTCACCGCCGAAGAAGACGAGCAAACACGACGCGCGGAGGAGAACGGCTGATGGATCTAGGTGTTCAGATCGAGCCGCAGTTCGGTTTCAGCTACGCCGACGTCGTGGGGATCGCGCGCGAGGCGGAGACCGCCGGCTTTCGAGCGCTGTGGGTGTCCGACCATCTGTTCCTCGGCGCCGACGCGGTCGCGACCGATTGCCTCGAGGCGTGGACGCTCCTCGCCGCCCTCGCTGTGGACACGAAGAAGATCCGCATCGGTCCGATGGTCACCTCGCAGTCGTACCGGAACCCCGCGCTGCTCGCGAAGATCGCGGCCGGTGTGGATCACATGTCCGGGGGCCGCCTCGAGTTCGGAGTCGGCGCGGGTTGGAAAGAGGTCGAGTACAAGGCCTATGGCTACGAGTTCCCGGATGCGCCGACGCGCGTCACGCAGCTCGTCGAGACGCTCGAGATCTGCACGCGGCTGTGGTCGGAGCCCAAGGCGACCTATCGCGGGAAGCACTACCGCATCGAAGACGCGGTGTCGTCTCCCAAGCCGCTGCAGAAGCCGCTCCCGATCTGGATCGGCGGAACGAAGCCGCGCGTGATGCGCATCGCGGCGAAGTTCGCGCAGTGGTTCAACCTCTCGAATCCAGGACAGCCCGCGGAGCCGCGGATCGCGGAGCTGAACAAGGAGCTGCCGGCGGCGTGCAAAGCGGTCGGTCGGGATCCGGACACGCTCAAACGCAGCCTGTTCATCCAGGTGCTCGTCGCGCCGACGCGACGCGAGATCGATGAGATCGCGGGCGAGCTCGGTGCGCGCGCGAAGACGTCAGGCGCCGATTGGTTGAAGGCGCGACCCGCGATGATCGTTGGAACGCCCGACGAAGTTGGCGCGAAGCTTCGGACCATCGCGGCTGGCGGCATCGATCACGCCAACGTGATGTTCCCGTACAAGTTCGAGACTGCTGGCGTTCGGGCGCTCCGCGACGTGGCACGCTCGCTGTAGCTGACCGCTACGACCGTGCTGTCCGACAAACGTCGATCCGAAATCCTTCGCGAGGCAACAAGTGCTCTTACGGAAGCCGCCGCCTCCGAGGGGTGGGGACCCGATACGGAGTGGTTCGCGTCGGACCGAGACGATCATGTCGCGATGCTGAGCACGGCCGGCTTGGGCCCGATTCCGACGAGAGCGACCACCGATCCCGCCGGGCATGCAGCCGTGTGGGAAGACCTGGAGGTCCGTGGAATCCCGATAGGTCTCGGCGAGCTGGACTTCTACGACCTCGCGGTGGCGCCAAAGGTCGGGCTCTTCGCGTTCGATTACTCCGGATCCGACCACGGCTACAGCTCGTACTCCCCAGGTCAGGCCTATCGACGTATCGGCTTGCCGAGTGATCCGGTCACGGCCAATCAGTTGAGTTCAGCCGCTCGGACTTACCTCACGGCAGTTTGCTTCCGTGATACGTGCTTCGCGGATGTCGACGCCCTCGTCGTGGAGGAAGCGTTCGCATCGATACACCGCCCGACGATGTGGGACTGACCTCACTTAGGCTCGGTCGCGCTGTCGCAGGCTTTCGCGCACAACGCCCGCCAAGGCGCGGAACAGGTCCACGCTCGCGTCGATCTCATCGCGGTTGATCGAGACACTCTCGACATTGACGCCCAGCGGGATGTCGCGGGCGTACTCATGCTCCAGGATCCGCCGGAGGTTGTCACGGCAGATCTCGATAGACCTGGCGATCGGATTCGCCGCGGTCAGGATCGCGGCCTCTGTCTCGAGTGGGATGTGAACGCCGAGCCACTTGAGAAATGCGATCGTCTTCTCGCGCCCGGCCGGAGCGAAGGTCAACACAATGCGTCGAGGTTGCACGCCGGCACCGCGGCAATCTCGCACGTAGTCCCTCAACAGCCGCTCAGTCGCGTCTGCCTGATACACGGTCTGCGAGATGAAATAGCTGCAGCCCTCGATGCCCTTGGCAAGCAAACGGGCGGACTCGCTTCGCTGGTCGGTGTGGCGCTCCGCGATCACGACGCCGCCCACGGTGAATCCCGCCGGATGCCCCGCGGCCATGCGGATAGCGGTGGGTAGCGCAAGTGGGTAGCGCACACCGGACGTCGGCCGACCGACGATCGACAAGCACCCGGCACCGTACTTATCCGCTGTCTCGCTGAGCCACGCAAGCCACCGGGTTTCGTCAAGATCGCCCAGAGACTTGTACGTGATCGTTGGATATCCGCTGCGTGCCCTGAGAAGGCGCGAGTAACCACGCGGATCGACCGTCCCGGTGAACGCAAAGGGACGGGCCAGCTTGGTGCGTCCGGACTCGTCCTGGATGTCGTAGACGACGACGCCATCGACCGCGAGGTCCCGTATCCGCGCTGCGAGCTTCCCCGCAACGACCTGTAGCGCTTCGTCAGACGTGCCGGTGCGAGGCGGTGTCGTGCCGTAGAGGAGGACCACGCCGCCCGGATCGAGCAGCTTTTCACTCAGCGCCGAGGACGCAGCGCCGCCGACCATCCGGTCCTAGTCCCGCGGACGTTTGGTGTGGTGATCCGTCGCACTTTGGTATGCGGACGCGAGCGCGACCAGAAGCGGCTCCGAGAATGGCGGGCCGACGAGCTGCAGGCCCACGGGCAATCCATCGGTCCCGAGTCCGCAGGGGAAGAAGATCGCGGGCAGGCCGGCGAGGTTTCCGGCGGCGATGAGCCCGGTGTTCCCGGGCCGCTTGGTCTGTTGCGGGTTGCTCGCGGTCATGCCCGGGCTGTCGAGCGCCTGCGTGATCGGCGTTGCCGTGATCGTGCGGCCGACCGAGAGGATCACATCAGCATCTTTGAAGATCTCGCTGAAGCCGGCGGACACCGTGACGCGGAGACGCATCGCCTGGAGGTAGTCCCGCGCGCGGATGTCCAGCGATGCGCGCAGGCCCGCCTTCTGCCGCGTGTCGACGAGCTCCTCGAAGCGCCCGCCCTCGATGAGCTCGGCGAAGATCGTCGAGCCTTCCGCCGCGTAGACGGTCGAGACGAGCGGGCCGAAGGGCAGGGCGGGCAGCGTGGCGCGCGTGAACCTCGGCACGATCTTCTGGAACTCCTCGATGCCGCGCTCGAGCGCGCGCTTCGCTTCGGGCGACGCGTGGTCCTCGATGTCCTCTTCCGCGAACGCCACGCGCGCGCGCTTCACAGCGCGCGTCGCGGTGCGGGAGTCGAGGCCCTTGAAACGACGACCAGACGCCGTCGGATCCGCGGCGTCAGGCCCCGCGATCGCTTCCAACACGACTGCGCAGTCGTCGGCGCTGCGCGCCATCGGCCCGATCTTGTCGAGCGTCCACGACAGCGCCATCGCGCCGTGCCGGCTCACCAGTCCATACGTCGGACGCAGGCCGGTCACGCCGCAGTACGCCGAAGGGGTCCCGATCGAGCCCGAGGTCTCCGATCCGAGCGCGTACGGGACGAGACCGCCGCCGACCGCGGAGCCCGAGCCACTCGAAGAGCCGCCTGACCAGTGCTCGATGTTCCAGGGATTCCGACCAGGGCCCTGCAACGACGCGCTCGGATAGCGATAACCGCCTCCGCCGGCGAGCTCGACCATCGCGACCTTCGCGGCGAGCACCGCGCCGGCGCGCTTTAGCTTCGCGACCGCGGTCGCGTCCTGGTCGATCACCTGATCGCGGTACGGCGGAGCACCCCAGGTCGTCGGTGCTCCCTTCGCCGCAAGAAGATCCTTCGCGCCGTACGGGATACCGAGGAGCGGTCGTCGGTCGCGGCGTTTGAGCGCCGCGTCCGCTCGCTTCGCTTCCGCCAGAGCCCGCTCGCGCATGACGGTCGCGACCGCGTTGTAGCGGGGACCGACGCGCGCAAGACGATCGCAGGTCTCCTCGGCGAGCTCGACCGCGGAGATGACGCGTTTGCGCAACAGCGTCTGCAGCTCCGCGATGGTCGCGAAGCGGTGATCGCTCAGGGCCGGTAGACCGTAGGCGGCTCAGTCGCGATGGGAACGTGATGTTTGCGGATCTCGGTCGCGTTCTTTTCGACCGTTGCGCGCGCCTCGTCCGCGAGTCGAGCGGGATCGTCGATGGGACGCGTGTCTTCCGGCTGAGCCGGCGGCGCGGTCACGGTCTTTCGCGCCTTTTCTTTCACAGAATTCGCAGGATAGCGTGATACCCTCGGTCAATGGAGTCGCCGCCGATGCAGCGTCGCTATCCCATCGTCGAGCGCCCGCTTTCGCCGCGCGATTACGACATGCCGGTCGGCTGGTGGGGTTGGAACTGGGAGCCACCGGTGCCGATGTCGATCACGCAGCTGCTCGAGGCGGGCAACATGGACGCGCGAACGGCGGCACTGTGCGGGATGACCATCGAGTCACATGGTTCGATGCTCATCGCGGCGGAGCAGCCGCACTCCGGCAAGACCACGACGCTGACGGCCCTACTGGATTTCCTTCCGAACGCGACGCGCCGCGTCTTCATCCGCGGCTGGGCCGAGACGTTCGACTTCCTCGGTCAAACGCGACCGGAAACGACGCTGCTTCTTGCGAACGAACTCTCGTCACACCTGCCCGTCTATCTGTGGGGCCCGAAGGCGGTGCGCGTCTTCCAAGCGCTGCGACGCGGGTACGCGCTCGGCTCGACACTGCACGCGGATTCATGCGACGAGGCGCTCGCGCAGCTCGTCGGCGAGCTCGGCGTCGACCGGAACGACCTCGCGCGCGTGAACCTGCTCCTGGTCATGCGGATCTACGCGACGACCGGCGGTGGCTACGCGCGTCGCGTGATCTCGGTGCATCGTCTCGTGCCGCGCGGCGGCACGGTCGCGGCCCTGCCACTCGTCACGCACGACGAGCGCGCCGATACGCACGACCACGACGAATCGGCGGAGCTTGACCTGATCCATTCGCTTCGACAAAGCGCTGACCGCGAAGCCCTCGCGGAAGAGATCGGTCGGCGCTCGGAGCACCTCACCGATCTCCTCGGGCGCGGCTGCCGCGCCATTCCCGAGGTCCGCGCGGCGCTCGCGTCCTATCGCGGCGAGCCGGTCCCGAAAGACATCAGAGGAGATCCCGTCGAATGACAGACCGACCGAAGACCATCGGCGCCCTGCGAGAGACCGGCTATCAGAGCCGAACGGTGAAGGAGGAGCTCCGCTCGAATCTCATCACCGCGCTCGCAGAGAAGCGCCAGCTGTTCCAGGGCATCGTCGGCTACGACGCGACGGTGATCCCACAGATCGAGAACGCGATCCTTTCCGGGCAGGACATCATCTTTCTCGGCGAGCGGGGGCAGGCGAAGACACGCATCGCGCGCCAGCTCGTTGAGCTGCTCGACGCGGTCGCGCCGGCCATCGCGGGCTGTGAGATCAACGACGACCCCTTCAAGCCCATCTGTGCCGCGTGCAAGTACCGCGTCGCGAACGACGGCGACTCGGTCGAGCTCGTCTGGCTCTTGCGAGACCAGCGGTACAGCGAGAAGCTCGCGACACCGGACATCTCGATCGCTGACCTCATCGGCGAGGTCGACCCGATCAAGGTCGCCGAGGGCCGTTATCTCTCGGACGAGCTGACGATCCACTACGGGCTCGTGCCGCGCACGCACCGTGGGATCTTCGCGCTCAACGAGCTCCCCGACCTCGCCGAGCGCGTGCAGGTCGGTCTCCTCAACGTCATGGAGGAGCGCGACGTGCAGATCCGCGGCTACAAGGTGCGGTTGCCGCTCGACCTCTTTGTCGTCGCGTCCGCGAACCCCGAGGACTACACGAACCGCGGCCGGATCATCACGCCACTCAAGGACCGCTTCGGCTCGCAGATCCGCACGCACTACCCAAAGGATCTCGCGATCGAGGTCGGCATCATGGAGCAGGAGCGCAACACGTTCGTCGACGAAGGCATCACGACGATCGTCCCCGGCTACATGAAGGAGGTCCTCGCGGAGCTCTCGCAGCTGGCGCGCCGCTCGCCCGAGATCTCACAGCGCTCTGGTGTGTCGGTGCGTGTCACGGTGTCGAACTACGAGAACCTCGTCTCGAGCGCGCTCAAGCGCTCGCTGCGTACAGGCGAGACCACCGTGGTCCCGCGGATCAGCGATCTGCCCGCGGTCGTCGCGTCGACGGCGGGGAAGATCGAGCTCGAGTCGGTCGGCGACATCTCCGAGGAGCGCGTCATCGAGCGGCTCGTGCAGCGTTCCGTGCTCAACGTCTTCAACCGCACCTTCTCGCTCGCCGAATTCGACTCGCTCCTCGCGGCCTTCGG
>Ga0207653_10000453_pt1 | contig 16707 bp, 15 predicted proteins | sample KBSK5251metaG_FD_184341 | JGI IMG/M metagenome (GOLD analysis project Ga0207653, IMG submission 184341) | Corn, switchgrass and miscanthus rhizosphere microbial communities from Kellogg Biological Station, Michigan, USA - KBS K5-25-1 metaG... | ecosystem: Host-associated > Plants > Roots >...
GCTGTCAACCTTCCCCGACAAAGGTTCGCTGTACTTAAGCACTTTTAGGAATGTGAAGATCAACTTCCCATCTTGATAGTAGAATTCTTCGACCGTTCTACCGGTCTCGCCGAAGTAAGTCGCCATCATTTTCACAATTGCTTTCCCATCGAAGTAAGCGACCAGCTCTCCTCCTTCGGTCGAGAAACCTGAAAGCTCCTTCTTCACTTTCCGCAATCGCGGCGCGCGCTTGTTAATGGCCGCGTATTGTTGCCGTATCGACGCGATCGGATCGGCGGCTTGCGGATTTGCCAGCGCAGGAGAAATCGCGACCGAGCCCAGGACCACTAGTGCGACCGAGATTGCCAGCGGTAGGACTTTCAAGGTGCGCTTCATTGGTGCTCCTTTTTTACCTGTCCTTCTTTAGCTTGCGAAATTTGCGGATAACGATATCACGACGCACCGGACTGAGGTGACGAATAAACAGAATGCCGTCGCAGTGATCTGTCTCATGAAGAAAACAGCGCGCCGCTAATCCATTCGCTTCGCGCTCGAAAGTTTTTCCAGTAATGTCCTGCGCTTGCAGGACAGCTGACTCAGGCCGCTTGAGTTCAGCGTGCACTTTGCCTACAGAGAGACAGCCTTCCTCGCCACCTTGTTCACCGGCTACGGAAATGATTTCCGGATTCGCGGCTACAAGCCTGATGCCGTCGCAGTCCATAACAAACAAGCGCAGCGAGATACCGATCTGTTGCGCAGCCAGGCCGACACCGCCGTCGGCGTACATCGTTTCAAACATGTTGCTGACCAGTTTTTCCAATTGCGGACCAAACTCCGTCACCGGATCGGCGGGACGCACGCCGGGACCGCGAGGAGCGGTCGAACCGTTCGGAGAGTCTCCCGGAGCGCCGGCGCCAGCGTCGTGCTCGGCGTCCTCGTCGTCGGGAGGATTCACCGGCGCCTCGTCCTCGGGGCGCACGTAGCCGCGCTCGACGCGGAGTACACCGGACGTGTCGATGCTAACGAAGGCGCCGGCCCGCGTGACCTCGGCGGCGTCATAGAGGATGGGCCGCCGCTCGAAGGCCTCCAGGGCTGTCTCGATCTCCCCCAGGCGCTTGTCGATCTCCTCGGGGATCTCCTCGGCCTCGGCGTAGGTCTCCTCGAGCTTGTCGAATTCCGCCTTCAGGGCATCGCGGGCGGCCGTCTCCTCGTCGGTCATGCCGACCTCTGTGCCGCTGAGCCGGCGTAGCCCGTAGGTGTGGCCATACGGGAAGTCGGGGGCGACATCGACCCACCTCCACCCTTCGGCGCGGACGGCCTCGGCCTCATGCTCCAGCTTCTCGGCAACGAGCCTGTCGAGCAGGGTAGGGTCCTGCAGCCAGCCGCCGTCGTCGACCTCGAACAGGTCGCGCAGGACGATGCCGCCGGCGGCCTCGTAGTCGGCGATGCCGACGAACCGCGCCCGTCGGTCGGAGGCCCGCACGGCGTCCTCGGTCAGCATCCGGCGGATCTGGTAGGCTTGCCTGACGGGGACGCGCTGCAGCGCCTCCCACACCTGCTCCTGGCGCGCGTGGTCGGGATTGACCGTGAACGCCATCAGGTGCTCCAGGGACATGCCGTCCTCGGCGTAGACCTCATGCAGCGTCGGGGAGACAGACGCGAGCCGCAGGCGCTGGCGCACGACGGCGACCGAGACAAAGAACGCCGCCGCGATCTCCTCCTCGGACTGGCCCTTCTCGCGCAAGGCTAGGAACGCGCGGAACTGATCGAGGGGGTGCAGCGGCGCCCGCTGCACGTTCTCGGCGAGGCTGTCCTCCTCGGCGATGCCGTCGGTGCGCACGATGCAGGGGATGGGCGCCGTGCGCGCGAGGCGCTTCTGCTTCACGAGCAGCTCCAGCGCCCGGTAGCGCCGGCCGCCGGCCGGGATCTCGTACATTCCGGTCTCGGCACCGCCCTCGTCCAGGACCGGCCGGACGGTGAGGCTCTGCAGCAGCGTGCGCCGCGCGATGTCCTCGGCCAGCTGCTCGATCGCGACGCCGGCCTTGACCCGGCGCACGTTGGACTGGCTGAGGATGAGCTTGTTGAAGGGAATGTCCCTGGATTCGCTCAAGGCGATCTTGGGTTGCGACTTGGCCATGGGAGGGTTCTCCGGTTCTCCGCGACGGGCCCGGTCGGGAGCCTCTCTCCCGGCGCTACAAGCCCGTCACGAAGTGCCCATCCCTCCTCTGCCTCTGGATTGTCTGCCGCTTCCGGAGGGGAGAGCCGGCGACCAGGCGACCGTCTCCATCATGAGAGAGGTCATGTCGCGCACTTGGTCATGGTCCGCTCGCCTCGGTTCTGCCGTGGCGATCGCCTGGCTGGGCCGAGGAATGACAGGAGGCAGTCGGCCGCGCTGGATGCAGTGTGCGATGGCCCGGTTGTTCTCTTGCTCTTGGGAATGTCACCGGTTGGAGGTGGCAACTGCGATGCCAACGGCCACGATCACGAGGCCAACAACCAAGTTGATCGTGATCGGCTCGTTCAAGGCATAGGCACCGAAGATCGCGGATGCGATCGGGTTCACCGTGACGGAGATGGCGACTCGCGTTGGTGTCGTTCGCTCGAGCGCATAGGACCAGAGCAGGAACGTCAGGGCGCCGCCGAACACACCGAGAAAGGCCACGAGGCTCCACTGCGTCGTGTCGAATGCCGCCGTCACCGCGAAGCCGCCGTGCGCCCAGGCGATCCCCGCCAAGGCCAGTCCGCCAGTCGCCATCGCAAGGGTGGTGTAGACGATCGTGCCATAGGCCAATGCGAGGGGCCGAGACCACACGCTGTAGAATGCCATGCAGAAGGCGGCTGCCACCATCAAGAGGTCGCCGCGCCAGGCGCCGGCGGGCGCGGTGCCGAGATTTGTGAGCAAGGCAATCGCCACGCCGATCGTCGCCAAGGCCACACCCGTCGATTTGCGTAACGTAAGCGGCTCGGCGCGCAGGAAAGCGCCGACCAGCATTGTCAGAACCGGGAGTGTCGAGAGGGCGAGGGAGCCACGGGCGGCGGTCGTGTAGATGAGAGATGCGTTGAACAGGATAGGAAACAGCGCAAAGTACAGCAGGCCGAGCGCGGCGACCGGAACAAGAGCCGGCCCATCCGGCCATCGATGCCTCTGGCGCAACGCGAACGGCAGCAGCAGCGCCGCGCCGATGCCGAAACGGAACGCTCCGAGCGTGATCGGATCCGTGGCGCCGACCACGAAGCGCGTGACGCCCACCGACAGGCCGCCGATCGAGCTCGACAGCACCGCCGCCAGCACGCCGAAGACGTCGCTCATTGCTCCCCCAACCAGCACTTGCGGGGAAGGTAGGTCCCCGCTAGGCATGGCAGAAGCGAATAAGTGGAATGAGGTTCATCACGATTCCCAATGAGCAGGCCGACCCTCGATCCGGAGCTCCTGCGCGCCTTTCTGGCCGTGGCCGATCAACGCTCGTTCACGCGGGCGGCACACAGCCTCAACCACACGCAGTCCGCCGTCAGCTCGCAGATCAAGCGGCTGGAGGAGCAGCTGGGACTTCCATTGTTTGCCCGCTCGACAACCCGGGTCGATCTCAGTCCGGCCGGTGAAGGGCTGATCGGCTACGCACGCCGAATTCTCCATCTCGGAGACGAGGCCATCCAGCGGCTCCGCCAGCACGAGATCGCTGGGCGCGTGCGACTGGGCGTCATGGACGACTATGGAACGTTGGTGCTGCCGCCGGTCCTGAAGTCGTTCAGCACGGCCTATCCGGGCATCGAGCTGCAGATGGAAACCGGCTTGACGTCGGGAATGATCGGGCGCGTTGGCAGGTCCTACGACGTGGTGCTTGCCATGCATGCGCGCGGGACCAAGTCCGGCGTCCTGTTGCGCCGGGAGCAGGCGCTGTGGGCCGGGGTCGACGGCATGTCGCCGCACGAGCTCGACCCGCTGCCGGTGGCACTCTACCCGCCGGGATGTCTGTTTCGGCAATGGGCGATCGAAGCACTCGACCGCGCCCGTCGAAGGTGGCGCCTTGCGTTCGTCAGCCATAGCCTTGCGGCCGTGGAGGCGATCGCGGCTCAGGGGCTGGCCATAACCGTCGTAAAGGAGAGCACGGTGCCCCGGTCACTGGTCGTGCTCGGCCCAGAAGCCGACCTGCCGCGATTGCCTTGCGCCGAGATCAGATTGCACGCCGCGTCTTCCCTTGAAGCGCCGGCGCGCCTTCTGGTGCAGCATATACGGGAGCATCTCGGCGCGGGCCGCAGGCCTCAAAGTTCGTCTCTCTGACTGTCGGTGCCTGCGCGCGCGCCGGCTGCTGGGCATGCATCCAGTCTGCCGCCTGCTGCGCCTTGCTGGCGGCGGTGAAGATCGCGCGCGGATCATCCTTGAGGGACTTGAGCCACGAAGCAATGTAGGCGGCATGCTCAGGCCGCGGCCGATGAGCAATGCCGAGATCGGCCAACACGAAACTCGACGTCAGCTCACAGACGACCTCGTCCATGGCGTACTTCGCCGAGCCAAAGCGGCCGGTGAGATCACGGTCGAGCCTGTGCTTGGCGCCCACGCCGTGGGCTGCCTCGTGCCCAAGACAGCTATAGAAGCTTGCGGCGTCGAAGAAGCGCTCGAACGGCGGCATGAAGATGGTATCGGTGTCCGGGCGATAGTAGGCTTCGTTGCCGCCAATGATGATAGGAATGTTGAGCGCCGCAAAGAAGGCATCGGCGCGCGCGATGCGCTCGGACTCGGGCAGGCATGGCAGCTCCTCCCGGACATGCCCGTCCACCTGTGCCTCGTTGAAGACGTAGTAGCCGCGCGCGAAGAAGCGGGGACGCCCCCGCTCGTCATGAGCAAGCGCCAGGTCATCGGTCGATGCCTCGGCATCGTCGTGCCGGCCGATCTGCTTCCAGAACACGACGATTGTGGCCGTCTCGCCCTGGCGTACCTGGCAGCCCCGTTCCGTCCACTGGCGGTAGGTTCCCCAGGTGCCGCTCGTGTAGCCTGCCCGACGGGCGGCGACCCAGAGGGCCAGAATATTGACGCCGCGATAGGGCTTGTCGGAGGCGACGTTGCGCGGGCGGGCGATGCTGCTGCCATCATGATGCCAGGGCATATCCCACTCGCCGGCGCCCTGCTCGATGGCAGCGACGATATCATCCGTGATACGGGTGTAGACGTCGGCGCGTGCCGACTGGAACGACCTGTTGGCCATGAGGGGACTCTCCGCGACGGGCGTCACGAGCCTCTCCCGCAACTGTCAGCCCCGTCACGAGGCCCAGGCCGCTCTCTCACTCTCGGCAATTGCCGTCCGCGTAGGACAGACTCCGAGGTCAACCTCCCCGGTCGCTCTTTCTGCTTGCACGTCGCTTGCATCACAGGGGTCGCGGACCCTTGCGGCAACGATCGAACCCCGACGGGCCGAGACGCTGGAACAGCGGCTCGGCTGCGCGGGCCTCTTCGCCCGCGCAGGGAGAGCGTGGCCCTTGCCCGGACCTCAGTCCGGGCAAGGGAGCCGCCCAGCCTCTTCCTGGTCGGTCGGATGATGGGTGTATTCGTCGAAGCTCTCCTCATGATCTTTCTTGCGCCAGCGAAAAATCCGAGCGGCCGGACGATCGGAGGCAGCACCCTTCCGGCGAAGGATCGCGTAGAGCGCCGTCAATCCCTGCGCCTCGAGTGCTTCGGCCGACGGCTGCGTTCGGCGGATTCGCCGTGACGCCGGAGGTCGGCGGCAAAGCCTCGCTCATCGTCATCTGGAACCTCCAGCATTTCCGCCAGTGCTCCATGTAGATGATGCAAAATGACGGCAAAAACTTTCTTCCGCCGCGATGGCCGTGCTGTGAAAACCGAATGCGAGGTCAGATCGCTTTTTCAGCAGAGACAGTCGCCGTCACGTCAGGGTGTGTTGGCATGTCCGATAGTTCCGGTGACGGAGATCAAGGGAGCCCGTTACGGGAGCTCTTCAACGGAGAAGGGGATCGCAGTCTTCGGCCCCTTTCTTAGAGACCGTTTGAAACGGGGTGGCGGCTTGAGGCGTCCATGATTCAAGCTTCTGATGTGGACAGCAGCGAATCGGGCCCGGATGGCCGCCGGTGTTGGGGGCGGCTCAAGCGTCCATTGGCCCGGCGACACCTTGGAGATTGGAAACATGGCGCTCAAGCGGATGGACAATGTAGGAATCGTCGTCGAAGACCTCGGAGGGACGATTGATTTCTTTCGCGAACTCGGCCTCGAGCTGGAAGGGCGGGCCACGATCGAAGGAGAATGGGCCGGACGTGTCACTGGACTGGGCGATCAGCGTGTCGAGATTGCCATGATGCGCACACCGGACGGCCACAGCCGGCTCGAGCTCTCCCGCTTCCTCACGCCGCCTGTCGTCGCAGATCACCGGAACGCCCCAGTCAACGCCCTAGGCTACCTCCGCGTCATGTTCGCCGTGGACGACATCGACGAGACGCTTGAAAGGCTCCGCACGCGCGGCGCGCAGCTTGTAGGCGAAGTAGTCCAGTATAAAGACGCTTATCGGCTCTGCTACATCCGTGGGCCTGAAGGGCTTCTCATCGGACTCGCCCAAGAACTCAGCTGAGCGCAATACGAAGACAAATGGCGAAGAGTGACCGATGTCAGGGAGCGCGTCCGAGGCCGACCCGCCTGTTTGAGGTCCATCTCTCCACGGTCGGTCGCGTTCTCGCTAAGCACGACTAGGTCGTCAACCGGGGCCGGGTCGCCTGCGAAAGCCGCCGTCGGCAGCCTTTGCCCTTCGACCCGGTATGCAAGCATCGCACGTGACGTCGGTGGCCGGTTCGACGGGACCTGGCGTCTGGACGACTTCGCACGCAACACGTGCAGCTGTAGGCGTTTGAGCACCCGCAGCAGAGGGTGACACAATGAATTACGCTTGGTTCTGGTTGCAATGACTTAACAATCAATGCATTAGAAACTCTGGCAATGCGAGATTTCAGAGATGGAGATAGAAATGGCAAGACCCAGCAGCATCGAGAGTATGTCTTATGCCGAGTTGGCGCAAATGCAGACCCGCATTGAGCGCCTGAAAATCGAGAAGCAGAGTGCGGAGCGCACTGAATTGCGGCAGCGTATTCTCGCGTTGGTGAAGGAGCATGGATTTGAGATCCAGGACCTCTTCGGCAAGGCCCGCAACGGCAAACGCAGTATAGCGATCAAGTACCGAGACCCGCAGAACCCGGAGAATACCTGGACCGGCCGTGGGCGGATGCCCCGCTGGATGGTTGCAGCGACCAAAGGCGGGAAGGTGAAGAGGGAAGATTTCTTGGCCTAGAAGCTGCAACGAGGTCTTGGTGCGGCGCGGGCCGAGTGCGGCACCGCGTGGGATAGCTCTCCGGAACGGGCGTGGCGCTTCGGGTAGTGATCTGCGGGGGAGCTCGCTCGGCAGGCCGGCCGCCGGCATCCGCGAGCCAAATCGCAAGAGAGCTGCCGGAGCCGGCAAGGGGGGCGCCTGCAGATGGCCACAGCAATTGCAAGAGTGCGAGAAGAATCGAGAGCCACTGACCGACCGTAAAGCCGCGCACCATACATCAGACGCTGTCGGCATTACATCGCAAGCGCTTTGCTTTCCATGGGCGCCACGATCGAGCGGTTTCAGTCAGCAGGGAATGAGCTTGCGAATCCGGGTAGAGTGCCTAAGTTAGTTGTTGCTCGTCATGCGGGGCACTCGCCCCGCCCTCCAGCAGAGCAGAGCGGCGCCCGCTCCAAATTCGAAACATCAGAGCTACGGCTTTCGTCGCAGGTGCGGGAGCTAGCGTGCGCGCCCAAGTAGGGAAATTCACTGAATGAATGAGCGGAAGAGGAATGGGCCGCAGCGGAGGCATCCGCCGCACCGGCCAAATGTCGGTGCACGGCAGCACCAGAACGGCTCGGCGATGAGTGCGCAGCGGAACTATGAACGCTATCTCGCGCTTGCACGAGATGCGACCTTGAACGGCGACATTGTCGAGGCCGAGAATTTCTACCAGCACGCGGATCACTATTTTCGAGTGATGCGGGAGCGCGCCGCCTGACGACGCCGCGCTGATGAGGGGTCGCGCAGTAGCGCGTGCCGACGTCGTTACTCGGTGTCAGGGGTTTGCCAACGAAGCGATTCACGGCCGCCGCCGGTCCACTGGTCGCGGCTATCGCTTCTTCCGCTTGCTGTTCCGCTTGACCTTTGCGGGCTTCGGCACGCTGGATGGCCGACCTTCCAGGCGCCTCAGGGCATGGGCCTTCAGAAGGTTCTCGAGCGGTTGTGGTGGCGTCGGCTTTGGACGCTTCGTGACCATGATGTCCCCCAGTGTCGAATGTCCCAGACTGCAACACAAACCCCTTAACAAAGTGGAGTACACCGCGGAGGTCAGCATCGATTAGATACCTCGCTGCCGGCGTTGCCGGACGAGATAAGCCGGCGGCGCCTCTGCGCGGAATGAGCTGCGGCGCCGTCCGAGGGGTGCGTGCGAGGCTCGATCTCGATACCTATCTGGCCCACCATCGCCGTGTCATCGCGCTGGCGCGGCGCGAACGCTGGCGACATCGAGCTCGCGCTATTGGCACTCAGTCATTCGGAAACCGCTGGCGCCACGCCAAGCGGGTCAATCTGTGGACGAGGCAGTCGTCGTCACCAAACACCCGTCGGCCTTCGGGAACGAAGCCGAGCCGCCGGTAGAACTTGTGGGCGCGGGTATTGCTGGCCAGAGGATCGATCACGATGGCGGTCACCGCCGGCTCGGCGAAGCACATCTGTAACGCTCGTCGCATCATCGTCTCGCCGTAGCCTTTCCGGAGGGTCCTCTGCCGCCCCGATCCAGATGTCGATCGCCCGTAGGTTCGGCTCGATCTCTCCCCAGTAGTGCGTCGCCTCGGTGTGAGGGTCGATGATCTGCATGGCCCCGATGGGCCGGCCGTCGAGCTCTGCGACAAGGTACTGGCAATCAGGGCCCACCAACGCCAGCTCGTCCGGCCAGTAGGTGTCACCGAACGCTTTGGGCTGATCTGGATCGTCGCTGGTCGCCGCCATGACTTGCGGCTGCCTGTCCCAGTGATCGAGCAGCGGCACATCCGCAAGCGACATCGGGCGCAACGTTATCCTTGCGTCGAGAGGCATGGCGCAGGTCCATTGTCTACCGAGTGAAGGAAACGCGTGTCTCCCGAAGCCCTCGCCCCCATGCCGCGTGTCATCGTCCACCGCAAGTGGTGAAGCTTCCAGTCAGTTCGATGCGTGTGGTCGCCGCGCACCCAATTTTCTGTACCCGCCTGTAGCACGTCGTATCTCCGGACCCGGCGGACGGTTTGGGATCACTCACACGCTGCATTCGCAAGCTCACCTGGAGCCGCCGAATCCGGAACCGCTCGCGGTCGGCGCAAGACGGATGAGCCGCGAATCCAGCACAGCCGCTTGGCGATGCTTGACTGCTTCTCGATAGACCGGATCACGGACCATCTCGACGAAGGCAGCGACCGAGGGGTATTCCGCGATAAAGCACTCGTCCCACCGCTCGTCGCTTGGGCCAATGAGCATCAACTCGAAGCTACCGCGCCAGACGATGCGCCCGCCGAGCCGGGAGAAGACGGCGTGGCTGTCGCGTCCGTAGGCGGCATAGGCTTCGGCGCCGGTCGCGCTCCGCCGGTCCGGATAGGCGGCCTTGTCGCGGAACCGGACGAGATTAAGCATGTGGATCGGTCCTGCGCGGTCTCCTGAACGAAAGGCGGCAAACGTCTCCTTGCTCGGGTCGATGTGTCCGATCATGCGCTGCACCTTGTCTCGGAGCGATCGTATCGAGGATAGCATGACCTTGGTCACTCGCCTGTTGCCAGTGCCAAAGAGCTGGCAAGAGTTTTGTCCGAACGCGATCGGCAACGCTCCCTGTGTCGCCGGCGTCGTCCGCGGGATTGGGGCAGTGATCGAGCCAGCACGCAGGTCGCAATGTGGCCCGACCACTCGATACCGACGGATCTGTGTGCGCGACGACGAATTTGGATCGGCTCTTCCCATGACTGGTTTCCTCGATGTCTGATGGCCCCCGAGCGAGGTCCATAGCGGAGACAGTACGGCCGTTTCGCTGGCGCATCGCGTTCACGTATGCGCTCACGGTCGTCGAGGACCTGCTGGAGCTGTCCTATCCGTGGGCCACGGGGCTCGCGATCAACGGTCTGATGGCGCAGGACTACCGGATGATCGTACCCGTGATGGTCGCATGGGTGCTGCACACCGCGATCGGCTGCGGTCGGCAGATGTACGACACGCGCCTCTACACCCAGGTCTACAATACCATCGTGACCGATACGGTGCTGCGCCAGCGCCAGTCGGGGATCGAGCCCACGAAGGTGGCGGCACGCTCGGCGATGTCGCGTGAATTCGTGACGTTCTTCGAGAAAGACATGCCCGTCGTCCTCAGCGCGATGGTGAGCATCATCGGCTCCGCCGCCATCCTGTTCTACTACGACCTGGTGATCGGGGCGGTCGCCGCGCTGCTCTTCTTGCCCGTAGCGATCCTCAACCGCCGCTACATGCGGCGCTCCCTGATGCTCAACGAGGGGCTCAACAACCAGCTCGAGCACGAGGTCCAGGTGATCGATGCGGCGCAGGAAGGAGCCGTCGTCCGCCATTTTGCCGAGGTGCGCGCGTGGCGCGTCAAGCTCTCCGACGCCGATGCCTTCAACTGGACCGCGATCGAGGGGCTGTCGATCCTGGTGTTCCTGCTGGTGCTGCTGCGGGTGGCATATATGCCAAACGCCGACGTCGGTGGCATCTTTGCGATCTTCGTCTATGTCTGGCGCCTCATGGAAAAGCTCGACATGATGCCGCAGATCGTCCAGCAGCTGATGCGGCTCAAGGATATCCGCCGCCGTATCGAGGCCGGGGCCTCGGTCGAGGCCGTCGGTGAGCAGATCCAGCGCACCGGCACCGACAGGAGCGGGCCGCCCTGATGGCATCCAGACCCGCCGAAACGACCGTAGCGAGAGGTGGCCTGCAATCCGGGCGGATGCCGTAGGTGCGTCTGTGCCTGACACGTCGCATCTGCGCTATCCGACTGCTGCGACCATTGCAGGAACAAGCGAAACTGGCGACGGTGCTAAAGGATTGGCCAGCGGGGTTCTGCTGGCGTCCCCGGGGTGTAGGAGCCGAGGGCGGGCGAAGGGCAGCCCGCCGACAAGAGGGCAATGCGCTTATCGACGTCTTCGGCGCGTTTCTTCGCCGATAGCTGCCGGGACGCGCGCTCTGCGCTACGCGCCAATCTCATTGAGGCCCGCGAAAAGGCAGAGATCCGTGCTCGACGGGGGCGAGTGTTCTAGGGTTTGCCCATTTTCTCACGGGTCGCCCTGAGTAGCTTGCCGGCCACCCGGCCAAGCCGATAGCCGACGTCGCGGGCTGCCTGACCGCGCGTGCCGACTGGCACTATAAGGTCCGAACTCTCCGCTTTGAGCTCCAAGAGCTCGTGCGCCGTCATCGCTTTACCAGCATTCTCAAGCACCACGCCGAACACCTGGACGCCGCCTTTGTTCACGCGCAGCACCAGATCGTCCTCCAACAAGGTGTAGGCGATATCAAGATCGGTCCCATCGAGAGGACGGCGGCCCGGTATCTGTTCTCCGGTGCCATCGAGGACAGTGTCTGTCACTAGCCACTCCTTCGGAACTCGCCGGATTCAGCGACCACAATACCATACTCGTCACCGCTGCATCTTCGACATCCGCTCGCCTTGCCAGCGTTGGAAACTTTGGGAACGGCGTTTCGGGCCTGGCGTGAAATGAGAACACCTGCCGCAAGAAGGCTCGCAGACATCCTCGAAACCGGCGCCGACCACTTCACCCGCACAACTGATCACGTCCGCTGCTGAGGGATCTCCGGTCATACTCCCTGTCCCACGGGCAGCGGGGTGAACCTTGACGCTCCGAAAGGAGCGTCAAGGCGCCCCCTCGCCAACGACCACGAACGGCGCCCACACGGCGGGATGCGCAGCGGGTGTCCAATGTGCAGGCCGCGATGGGTCGCGCATAACGGCAAGGACCGCGAGCCGCATTGCTTCAGCGCGGCCGATGCTCGGGTCGGCTCCCATGGCGGCAAAGGCTTTGGTCGTCAGTTTCACCGCGGCATCGCTATCCACGTACCAGTGCGAAACCAGCAGGGTGCGCGCCCCGGCATAAAAGAAGGCGCGGGCAAGCCCAGAGAAAGCCTCGGCATCGCCCTTCTCGCCTCCGCCTGCCGTGTTGCACGCCGAGAGCACCACCCAATCGGCGTCGAGCTTCAGTCTGGCCACCTCGCTCGCCGTCAGCAGCCCGTCATCGTTCTCGGTCGCCATGTCGGGCGGCGTCAGCAGCAGGGCCGGCTCGGCGAGTGACCGGGCAACGTCCTCAGTCTCACCGGCAAGCAGCCCGTGGGTCGCGAAGTGGATGATCCGGTAGCGCGCGAGCGCACCGGAGGCGCTGAGGGACACAACCGCGGCTTCCGTCGCCTTGGCGCCGAGATGAAGGTCGCTCTCCGGCGCGCCGAGCTCGCGCGCCACGGTGCACAGCTCGTCCGTCGTTTCCGGCAACGGGGAGGCGCGCCGCAGCCTGTCCACGTCGGCGAGGCCGCCGTGGACAAGTCTTGCAACCCTGGCGTCTGGCGTCGCCCGCGCCACGACGCGTGTTGACCGACCAGGCAGATCCGCTGGGCAAGCCTGTTTCAGCGCGGCGCTGCGGTCGTTGCCGTCAGGCCCGAAGAGCAGAGGGTTGCCGAAGCCGGCATATCGGCTCGTTGCTCGGCTGGCCCTGGCGAACTGGCGCAAGGCCTTGAGGCTGGCAGCCGAGGGCAGGATGGCGATGGCGTGGCGCCTGGTGAGCCAGGCGGCGCGCGCATACGCCGCGAGGTCGGACGGGAGTGCCGTTGAGGGTGGCTCGGTAACGAGCACCTCGAACGGCAAGGTGGTGAGCGGACCGGACGGAACGATGAGCAGCCGCTTGCCACGCAGCAGGCCTTCGAACGGGCCGAGCAGGGTGGCGTAAAGGTCGTGCGCCTTGGCGAGGTCGAAGGGTAGCGGGTCGCGATCCGACACGGCTACGCCCGTGAGCTGCTTGCAGCGCTCCCGGCGTGCCGGATCCGACCAGTTCGATGCATCGAGCCCGCACCGCAGGGTCTGAACCTTCTCTGCCAGAGCCTTCGTTCCGATCGGGATTGGCTGCCATTGCGCAGCTTCGCGCGTTATTGCCCAGGCGAACCCCTGCTCTTCCCCGAACACCACGAGGTAGAGCGCTTCATCGGCCTTCAGCAGCCCTTGGGTATCCGCGATCGATAGAGGCTCCGGGTTGGCGAGCGCGGCATACTCAGGAAATCTGCTCCCCAGCAGCACGTCGATTGCCCCGATGCGGCTGTCGATTGCGGCTGTATCTCTGGCCTGGTCCCCTTTCTGCCCCGGCATGCCCTGCGCGCCGGGCGCAGCTATCGCCATGACCCGGCTTTGCTCGATCGCCCGGTAGCGCGCAACAAGGTCCTGGCGCTCGCGCACGAGCCGCCCGAGATCGTCATCCCCCTTGCCGAAGCGCGCCGCCATCTGTGCCAGCGCAGCCGCTGCATCGGACTGCAGCGCCCACTGCGCCGTCTCAAAGGACTTGTCAGCGAGCGTCGCTCGCTGGCCGGATGTCTTCTCGACGACGTGCGCCACGACGCCAACATGGCCGAAGAGGATATTCCGCCGCACGGGATCGATGCCGATTTGGCCACGGCCGCTCTGCGGCCGCTGCAGGGTCTGACCCTCCCGGCGCATCTGCTTGACGGTGATGGCCATTGCGCGGTCGGACGCCTGATACGCGTCCGACCACTTCTGCGCTCTGAGGTAGAACTTGGCGAGGCGAACGAGGCTCGCCGCGGTGAGCGGAGCCTCCGGACCGAAGGCTCTCTCCCATGTCGTGTGAGAGCGCTGCATGAGTTGCTCGGCTTCGCCGCGGCGGCCGAGGTCCTCGTAGATCTCGGCCAGCTTGCCGAGCGCGTCCAGGGAGTGCACCGTGTCGGAGCCGTGGCGCTTCTCGATCATGCTCAAAGCGCGCTTGTAGAGCAGCTCGGCCTCGGCGTGCCGGCGCTGCCCACGGTAGACCTCCGCCAGCTTCTGGACGGCGCCAGCGGTGTGCTCGCTCTCCGCACCAAACAGCTTTTCGTAGCTCGCCAGCGCCCGCTTCAAGAGAGGTTCGGCTTCGTTGTGGCGGCCCTGCGCCAGGTAGACTTCCGCCAGCTCTCCCAGGGCTTGCGCGGTCGCGATATTCTCCATGCTTCCGTTGGACTTCTCGCGGATCGCCAGAGCGCGTTTCATGAGGGCCTCGGCCTCGGCGAGCTGGCCCCGTCGGCGATAAAAGTCAGCCAGGGAGCTTAGACTGCGGACGATCCCGGGATCGTCAGCGCCGCGCTTCTTCTCGTCCACCGCCAGGGCCTGCCGGTAGAGTCGCTCCGCCTCGGCAAGCTCGCCCCGTTCTTGGTGGAACCCCGCTTCATTGCGCAGCCTCAGGGCATCATCGGGAGGACCCGCCTGCTGCAGCGCCGCTTCGCGGCCGCCCTTTTCCAGCACCTCCGCCTCGCCGGCGCGCCCCAGCTGGCGGTAGATAATGCCCAGCATGCCGAGGAGCCTCACCGTATCGGGATGGGCGGCACCCAGCGTCTTGTCCCTGATCGCCAGAGCGCGTTTGTACAGCGGTTCGGCTTCGGCGAGACGACGCTGGATGTTGTAAAGTCCGGCCAGCCCTTCAAGCGCTTGCGCCGTGTCGACATGGTTCTCTCCGTTCTGCGCACGCACGAGCTCAAGGCGCCGCTCTGCCAGGGTAACGGCCTCGCCCCATTTGCCCTCGCTCATCAGCTTGGGGATGCGCACCTCGAGTCCCTTGACCTCATCGCTTTCTGCCATGGCGGGGTCTGCTGCTCTCGCGGCAAGAACGACTGAGCACACCAGTAGGCAGATGAAGCGGCGGACATACATTCAGCTGACATCCCATACAGAAAGGAGAACGGGCCTTTTCGCGCACCTCTGTGGCGCGGCGGAGGCAGCAGCAGAGCGCTGACACCCACCGGACCGCTGGCTCGTCTCGTCGGTGAAAGCGCGCGGCGATCGAGCGCGCGGCCTTTGGTCATCCGGTTGGCGAGCTGGCCTGCACCACGCGGCAGCTCATCAATTGGAGGATCACACGCACGACTCCGGCCGTCGGCCGACAGGCGCTGTCGTGACCACTTGAGATGCCGGATGCGGCAACCACGGGGGATTCAGGCCAATGCGACTGTCGACAGCGTATTGAAGCTTGCACTCAGCGGCTAACCTCGTCCATCGACCCACTTATACAGAGCACGTCAGGTCTCGGACCAATTCTTCCGGACGGATCGCTACGGCTCGGGTTTCAGAGCCGTCCTGCCGTCCGGCATCTCCTATCCTCAGGGCGTTGCTGACACACCCTGCGCCACGCGTCGCCGACCACAGGGCGAGCGATGGGTGAACATGGCCGCATGCTGGCCGGAAAAGGCAGCCGCGGTTCACCGCGAGCGAGCTTGCGAGCGCGCGCGGCTATTTGCGGAGGATCTTTTCCATCGCTTTGCCCTTGGCGAGTTCGTCGATGAGTTTGTCGAGGTAGCGGATCTCGCGCATCATCGGCTCCTCGATCTCCTCCACGCGGACGCCGCATACGACGCCGGTGATCAGCAAGCGAGACGGGTTCAGCTTCGGCGCGTGCGCGAAGAAATCCTCGAAGCTCGTCTTCTTCGCAAACTCAGCTTCCAGCGAGGCCTGGCTGTGGCCGGTGAGCCAGCGGAAGACCTCGTCGACCTCGGCCCGGGTGCGGCCCTTCTTCTCCGCCTTGGCAATATAGGAGGGATAGACGCTCGCGACGGGCATGGCATAGACGCGGCGCCAGTTGGCGGCGGCCCTGGCTGTTGCTTGCTTCATGGCGGCTAGTCCTCTGGCGGCCCCGTGACGACCGGCATGACGTCGATGCCGTCGCCGGGGAAGATCGTGATGTGCGGGTGGTCCTGGAAGAGACCGGCGGCGGCGGCGATATCGGCGGCTTCGACGATCAGAAAGCCCGCGATCTGGTTCTGCGCATCGGCGATGCCCGATTAGTGACGCGCCTGGTCTTGCCCACCATGACGTCGGTCGCGACGATGGCAGCGGCGTTGCGCTTGCCCCACTCCTCCCACGCCTTCAGGCCGGCCTTGTCAATCGCGTCCGGCTCGGATTTGGGGCGTCTGCGGAAGGCGGCGAGGTCTTGCGGCTTCATAGTGTAGACGGCGACGAAGCGGGGCATGGGCGTGCTCCGGACTTGGTGGAATGCGCATCATAGGGGGCCGGCACCGGCGGCGCGAGGCATTCTAAGATCAGGCACCAAGGACAATCGTCATATCGTGCGGGTACTCTGCCTATCTGGGGAGCTCCGGACAAGGTCCCAGCAACGCTCGCATCTCACGGCTCGAAGGGCATGTCGGGCGCCACGGGGCGTTTGCGCCGTTTCGGGCCAGTCCACATGACGCCCGGATACCCTTGCAAGGGGCGCAGCTTTTCGTAGCGATAGGCCCATTCCGGCGAGTCCTCGATGGCAACGTGATAGAGCGGTTGGCGACCGGTGCGGCCGTCGAACAAGGCGCGCGGAATGTTCACCATCTTCGATGAGCGCCCCCGCGTATACACAACGGGAGTGCCGCAGCGGGAGCAGAACGCGCGTGTGTCCCCGGTCGCCTGGTCTTTGAAGCGGGTAAGCTGCCTCTCGCCCTTGGCCACGCGGAAACGGCT
>Ga0207653_10000454_pt1 | contig 16651 bp, 8 predicted proteins | sample KBSK5251metaG_FD_184341 | JGI IMG/M metagenome (GOLD analysis project Ga0207653, IMG submission 184341) | Corn, switchgrass and miscanthus rhizosphere microbial communities from Kellogg Biological Station, Michigan, USA - KBS K5-25-1 metaG... | ecosystem: Host-associated > Plants > Roots >...
TCGAAATAGAACGGCATAAACGCGACAAAGCCTACTACAATGTAGTCATCTCACCTGAGGACTTGAAGCGTTTACTTCAGAAGGCGTGGTGGTATGAGTTATTCATTCCACCAGGTTATCTTGATTTTCGCTTTGACCGGCTGCCTCTTTGGCATGAAATAGCCACTCATCTACTTAAGGGTTACGTCGATCGTTTTTATCGCTACGAAAAGGCAAAGTTCGAGGAGCCGTTTCTCGAGTATCAGACGCTCCGGCCCAAGAACGATCCGTTAGTCCTTGAGTATTATCAGTTCCTTGTAAAGAAGACCGAGAAGCAGCTTATTGAACGTCTACGCGAGCTTAGTCAGAAGTTCCAGCAGGGAGAGTTTGAGGCGTTTAGCTTCGACAAGCTGGAGATCTTCCAAGCAAATCATCATCTCTACCAACCGTTGGTCCATTTGAGCCGCGGCGGCGGACAAGAGTCTTTAATTAAAGTTGTGCCAACGCATCTTAATGAGGGCGAGAAGCGCTTCGTTGACGACCTGGAGGCTTACTGCAAAGCAGAGGCGAAGGGTAAACTTGCCGAAACAGAATTATATCTGTTGCGTAATTACAGTTCGGACAAAGCAATCAGCTTTTTTGCCGCGAGCGAGTTCCGGCCTGATTTTGTGTTGTGGCTGCTCAACGAGAACCGTCAGACTATTGCCTTCATCGATCCAAAAGGCATGCGCAACTTCACCGATAATTTTAACAATCCCAAGGTGCAGTTCTTTCGGCGGATAAAGGAGAAGGAGAAGGATCTTAAGCGCGACGATATTCGCCTTGAGTCATACTTAATCTCACAAACCTACCGCAACCAACTGCGATGGCCAAGTCAACAGAATCCTAAGCAGCAGGCAACCTCATCGGAATACATGGCGCACCACATTCTGTGTGCTAAAGACGAACCGGATACGTACGTAAAGGATTTAATCAACATGCTTTCAGCTGGGCACGCCTGAGAAACGCCAAGAGGGTTCCCTGAGAGCTCATCAAAGGAGTTATAAGGCAGAAGGGTTCGCAATGGAGAGACCGTTTCCCAAAGTCGACGCCGCCGTTGCCTCGTTCGCAGAGAATCGCGAAGTATTTACACTTTTGGCTCAAACTGTCCAAGCGATCTTGGAAAGGATGTTGGTGCAACGCAACATTACTTACTACCGAATTGTATCGCGTGTTAAGGACGTTGAAAGTTTCAAAGCCAAGGCCCATCGATACGAAAACCCATTGAGTGAGATAGATGATCTGGCAGGAGTTCGTGTGATTACTTACGTCGAAGAGGACAGCAAAGAAGTAGCTGGTATCGTAGAGGAGTTGTTCGCTGTTGATAAAGAGCGCAGTGCTGACAAGAAGGTCAGCCTGGGTGTCGACCGAGTTGGCTATCGTGCAACACATTACGTTGCGGAGCTCACGGCCGATAGAACCGCACTACCGGAATATCGTATTTTTGACGGGTATCGATTTGAGATACAAATTCAAACGCTCCTCCAACATACATGGACGGAAATTGAACACGATCGGCAATACAAGTTTCACGGCGCGATGCCAGACGATCTGAGGCGACGGTTTTTGGTGCTTGCGGGGTCCCTGGAGCTCGCCGACAACGAGTTCTCACGATTGGTAAAAGACTGTCAACCATATCTGGATAGCGCGGCTGAAGGGCTTCCCGATCATATGCTGCATCTTGCCCTCGACGATAACACGCTGCATCAATACCTGCATCATAGGTTCGGCAGTCTAATAAAGCGTGGAATCGCCAAGGACAACTACGGTCAAGATGATATTTGGGGTTACGACCTGGCCATGAACGTTGTGGAATATGGGATCACAACGGTAATGGGGTTCCACGCAATAGTTCCAGAGAAACTTGAGGAAGCAGTCCTACACCTCCATTCTCAGAGTAAATACTTTTTTACAAATCTCCGCGGCTTGGTATTCGATACTCTTACCACGCACGACTTAGAAAGGTATATGACTCGTGTTAGGCAACAATACGGGCCTCTAGATATGGTTGATTGGGATACAGCGGCCATTTGGAGATTTTGCGGTAGAGATAACAAGAAGGCGTGTGCAAAATTTGGACTCAAGATACGCCGTAAGCCGCCTAATTAGACGTAGAATTCCAAAGACCGTGCACTCCATTTGTAATCGCGAGCTTCCGATAACATTCCTTACAGATCGTCACGAAAAACGATGCCGACGGCTACGAAGATTGACTTTAAACAATACGCTCAGAAATTGGGAGCCGATAGTTCGCGACTTGAGGGCGTCTTCCAAAAGGCGCTCGACGTTGCAGGAATGGTCCGTGCGCAAGCCTCAGAATCATTCGCCGACTTGGCGGATGACTTAAGTAGCCAATTAAGCCTTCGTCTTGTTGTCGGCAGCCCCAAATTCCCTGGCAATTTCGCTACCGTGGACTCCACTGGCGGTGTGGTCGTTTGTGTTGAAGGGTTGAATGACGATCTGGATAGCAAGGTCAATTATTACCATGCGCTTGGCCACGCGTTGTTTCACGCGGAAAAGTGGTCTGACATTACTAAACCGCTACAGGAAGTCTTAGAGGAGGCAGAGGCTGAGATATTCTCGATTGTAGTTGCTATTCATGATCCTAAGGTATCCAGCGAGTCAATGCTCAGCTACTTAACGGAATGGGGCGAGAAGCACGTTGATCGAAACAAAGTTGCATTCGATACTGCCCTTGCCTTTTTCAAAGACAATTGGATTGCTCTGAGCCCAATAACTCTCCTAGAAACCTACGGCCCTGCTTTGGTGCTCGGAGTTAACGACCGGCTTATCCATGAAGTCGCGAAGACTCCGTCTCGTCTCAACAACATCACACCAGCTGATTTCGAAGATCTGATGGCGAAAGTATTTGCCGGCCTGGGTTACGCAGTCGAGCAAACTAAACGAACCCGAGACGGGGGTATTGACATCCTCGCTGTGAAGAACATCGACGATGTGTCTTTGCGGTTTCTGATTGAATGCAAACGGTACGCGCAAGGCAGGCAAGTCGGCGTCTCGTTAGTGCGGGAATTGTTTGGCATAAAGCACCATTTAGGTGCCAGTAAAGCAATAATCGCAACAACGTCCGATTTTACGAAACCAGCCGTCAACTTTGCAGAAGCACACCGTTGGGAACTGGAGCTTAAGAACCGCGACGGAATAGTTCAGTGGATCAACTCTTATCTAACAGGGCAGACCGAAAGGACAGTCTAATTGTACCTTACGGGTTGTTCCTTCAGGCTGTCTTCTTCGCACGTATTCCCATGAAGATGACAGCACATTAATCTGGTGTGCATCGGAGAGCAATAGTGGCCTCAATAACAAAAGAAGCCGTTCGCGCAGCTTACGACGTTGCTAAGAGAATTCGCAAAGGCCAACTGACCGGTCCGCAAGGACTCGCTATCTTAGAAAACGAATACATATTAAACAGAAGCTCAGCCGGAACTTTGATTCATGATTACGACTGCATGAGCAAGGGACAGCTCTTTACTCGCACCTTCAATGCCTTCGCAACAGAATACTATTTAACGAAATTCCTTGAAGACGATGGACAGAATGCTTTGTCGCGAGCGTTAACCTCGTTACATCAGCATATCGACTATTACGAAAAAACAAGGAGCACGAAGCTTCGCACTTTGCGGTCCATCTATGATCGATTCTCGGATATTGCAAGGAGTAGCCCGCGCCACTTTTTACAATACTGGAAGCCCAGACAAGTCGATCGTGAGACCGCAATAGGTCTTGCTCTGAACCACAGTGGGAGCGAACAGCTTACCAAACTGACCCCGGGTGACATCGCTTGGATAGTGACCGTCCGACCACCGGGCCAACTCCACTTAGTAGGCCGATTAGCCGTTGGCGAAATTATTGGTTACGAAGAAGCGAAAAAACGGTTTGGCTTGAATGTTTGGGAGGCCGAGTATCACGCTGTCTCCAAGCTCGGTACTGAAGAACTGATCAATGAGCTAAGTCTGATGTCGATCGCGCATAGCCTCAGATTCATTAGCAAAACCGATCGTGACAGGTTAGACATTGTTGCTGGCAAAGTTGACGGCAAGCAATTACAGACGATTCGCGAACTAACTTCCGAATCTGCGATCGCAATAGAGAGAATTTGGCAGGGAATCGGCCAGGCAATCGATTTCGAGAGACAAGTTAGAAAGGGTGTTGCATTTGGTACACCTGAAACAAATAAGAAAGTTGAACGCGCGGCGGTTGATCATGTAACTGAAGATTATGTTTCGCGAGGTTGGGCTGTTGAATCTGTTGAAGCTGAGAAATGTGGTTACGACCTGCACTGCACCAAGGGACCACGCGAAGAGCACGTTGAGGTGAAGGGCGTTCAAGGCGAAGTAATATCATTCATCATTACTCGGGGAGAAAAGATCCGAGGACAAAAAGATACTTATTTTGTTCTATGCGTAGTCACGGCAGCGCTCACCCAAAAGCCAAAACTTTCCCGGTACAATCCGAGTGAAATTGAAAGTCTTTTTACGTATGAACCGCTAGCATACCAAGCGACCCTCAGGCCAGATTGAAGCGACAACCTGAGACATCTTTTTTGCGCCCCCTACAGCAGGAGATGTTATATAATGCTGCCGAAGACGAGAGCTTGACAGGCTGGTCCTCAGAGCCTGCGAATCGCGCATCCGCTGCACCTGCCTCAAGATTGTTCCGTCCTCTTATCCCCCAATGAGATATGTTCTCAAGCTGCCGGTACTTCTCGTAAATGAACCTCACAGTTCATGCAAAGCTATTCCACGCGCGGTTGACCGAGGAAACAGGCCAAATCCAACTTCTAAACAACTACTGAGGCGGTACAGAAGGCACGCGTGGGCTCCGCGAGAAGATGCAGGAGGTTCCTATGCCAGGTGAATCGATTAATAAGCTTACCGTGTACAAGCTGGCACCTGTTGGGCTGAACTCAATAACAATATCAGGCTACAAGCTGGTTGCAGACGGAACGAGGAAGTTGGGTAAGAAGAACTACGCTTATCGACTCTTTTTTCATAAAGACGGCCCTCATCCGCCTAGTTGGCTGTCAGTATTCGATCCACTAAAACCCAAAGTTGCCAAAAAAGATCTACCGCAAACGATGACTTCAGGGTTCGTTCTGCTCATTGAGGTAGATGGTTCGCTATTCGGCATTACCGGTGGCATTGGTCACATTCATCTGCGCAAACATCTAAGCATTGAGCACCGTTTCGGCCTGGACTTGGCTGAACGAATATTGGCATTGCCTGAGTTGCGGGGGCTTACTCAGAGAGATACTAGTGGAGTGGTAAACGCTTTGGATCGGGTCTTTCGAGGAATCTATAACCCACAGGGCGATATCAACAATCTCAAACGAGTTCTCACGCATGTAAGAGGGACGCTTCAGAAAACAAATCCACTTCAGGCGACCATTGGAAAGAGCATTCAAGCAAGCGACGCTCTCACGGTCAATGGCAGCAAGAAGTTTGATGATATCGTTCGGCTTCTCATCGAAGTCAACAAGCTCGTGGCTTGGGGAAAGACACAATTGAAGATTCCCCAATTGGATCAGATTGATAAGAAAGCTAATACTGCCCTGATAGATGAATTGGAACTGGCGCTAACCAAAGCACTCCTCAAGTATAAAGCGGACGAGACTCATTCTTTGTTCCTGGATAACGAAGATATGGGTTACTTGCCGGATCGAGTCACAAACTATGAACTTGTATATAACCGCAAAAAATACAAATCAGACACGTTCGTTGAGGTATTTCAAAACATTAGCACAGTTCTGGCCGGGCTTAGCTCAACCCAAGATCGGCACGATGCGTTAAGACGAATGAATCTCAACGTTACCTTTGATGACGGAGTCACTGAGTCTCAGTCGCTCTTGTATTTCATTTGTGGAGACATTACGTACAAGAAGGACGTGTACTTCGTTAACAACAGGAAGTGGTATAGGGCTAGTCAAGAGTTCCTCGCAGTAATGACCAGAGAGTTAGACAATATTCAATGTCTCGATGCCGACAAGCTCGGGCTAAAACACTGGGACAAAACCAAATACCGTGAAGAAAAAGACTTCAATAAGGATCAGAGCGGTTTCATTCTCATGGATCGGCAAATAGTGGCAATGCCAAACGGTCCTATCGAGTTTTGTGATCTGTTGAAGGTCTCATCAGACCATGTTCTATTGATCCACGTGAAGCCTGAGACCGGCGCGGCCTTGCGGGCGCTCTTCGCACAGGGATTTGTCTCGGCTACTTTGTATGCGGAGAGTGACGTATTCCGATCAAAGATACATCTAGGCGACGTTACAATTTCAAACGGGGGATTCACAGCAACCCAACTTAAAGAGCTTAAGAGTCTGGAGCAACGACATCGCCGAGAAATGCAGGTTATCTTTGCCATCTTCGACGATAGACCCTCGCATGTTGTAACACCGGGTGCAACTACGACCTCACAAGTGCTAGACGGAACACTTACCACCTTTGCCATGGTCGATCTGCTCGACAGAGCTACGAATCTTCGGTTGATGGGATACGACGTTGCGGTCTGTCGAATCAAGCCTTATCCAAGCACGAGCAAAAAGAAAAAGAAGAAGTGATGGGAGAGCTGTTTACTCAATCAAGTTGATGCCATAGCGGGGGACAAGAAGATGAAGGCTCAGTTTGCGGAAATGCTCTTAGATCTGAAGTTCCACGGTAGCGCTGACCAGTTTCGCGAGACCCACCCCTTTTCTGAGGACATGGAGTCGGCGCACGCAATACTCTTCAATCCTCGATATAACAAGTGGAAAAAGCTGAACGCCTACCGAAAATGGGTGGCGAACGGCCAGCCTTGCCTCTTCGGCAAGGCCGCCGCAAAGACAAAATCGGTATTTATCTGCATTCTCGAGGAGAACGAAATCCTGCGAATGAAACGTGGTGACGAAGATTTGAGAGATACCATTCAGGATCATCGTCAGGCTTGGAAGAGGTATGCCCTTGAGGGGTCGTATTCATCATTCATGGTTCTCCTTCTCAGCCAAAGTTTGGTTGGTAAAGAACCTGGCGACAAACTGAAGGAGATTTGTCGACGCCTTCTTGAGCTCTATATGGAGATGGACCACATTGATGATGATGCGATCGTGCCTCAACGGGAGTACGTATTCTTACGCACTGGACCAACAACTTTCCTAAAGTTTGGAACCCTGCCGAATGTGTTTTGTGCACAGGCTGACGGTCGATGGTGGCATGATCATCGAACACCGGGCGGCATCATGATCACGTCGAACGCCCTTGGACATTTTGAGCTCTCGCGAGCCGGCGGTATCGAGATTACGACCAAAGAGAAGACGCATGGTCTCGATAATGCGATGCGAACGATTAAGAACGCTTACGGCAATGAAAAGAAAATCAGAGGTCTGACTCATTGTCCGGCAACCAGTCTGGTAGCGCGCGCAGCCGGTGAGGAAACTCCAATTCGGGAAAACTCTGACCTACATAGCTATTCACCGAGCCACTATCGTGGCTTCTTTCACACTGACCATCTCGTGCCGTCAGTTTTCTTTTCTAAGAAGCGGGACCACAAGGAAATGAAGTCATATGACGATCTTTCCTTCAGATACATTTATGATCCCGTTGGCGATCCGGAAGATCACAAGGAACTAATGACTGGAGCGGGCGCCACCGCGTATGAAGTGAAACGTAATATGGATCGCCTTCCCGATTTCCTGAACCCCGAAATACCGCTCAAATTTAATAGCAAACTGGAGGGAAGGGTTGGTCGTTGGCTTGCGGGTCGCTTGGTCGACAGACTAGATAGATAAGGTTGCAACGAGCACATCAACATGGAGTTCGGGCTGTTTCTCGACCGAATCGGATGTAACGCAGTCACCAAGAATTTGCTCAGTTATTGAAGGATTAGTATCTCGATCTCAGCGCCTTGGGGTCTGGCCTGATCATAAGTCATTCGACAACGCAACTGAAAACGAAGGCTCAAAGTAAATTTCCATAGTCGTTTGCTGTAGACCTGGAGGGGTCCTGATAAGGTAATGCCTGGTCGTCGCGATATACAGACAATTCTTGAAACGGCAAATGCTGAACGCTCCGCCGACAAGGCTAGAAGACTTCTAAATGGGGCTCTCGCAGCTTGTCACGAGTTGCGAAACCAAGGAGATGTCTTGGGTGAGGCGTTGTTATGTTCGCGAACTCTCGCGCTACTAGCTTTAGAAGAGAATGATCCAATCGCGCGAGAAAAGCGATGGGTAGAAGCACTTGGCCTGTTGTCTTCCTATCACAATTTGGAGTGGGACACCGATGCCATTGAACTGTTTTCGCAATTGGCAGTTGATTTTTCTCAGGATGCCTTCATTGCAATTTCGGATGAGGACAAAAGGCGGCACCTCAAAAAAGCCCAGCTCTTGATTGAAAATGCCCTTGGCTATCCCACACTGAGACGTGATGAAAAGGCACTATTACTGGCTCGTCAGTCATCAGTCCTCAGACATATCGCGCAGCTTCAAATAACTAAGCAGAATGAAATCTCGCTACTGTCGAAGTCCCTGACGATAGCCAGAAAAGCTGTCGAGAATAGCGAAAACCGCTCAACGCTTACTGAATTAGCCCTTGCGGTGTGGGCGTCCGCTCGGCATGAGGATAATGACTCATCATACAAAAACTCGCTGTCCGAAGCGGAATCCATTTTGATGAATGACGCGCTTAGGGATTTTCTTCCGGCAAGGTTAGCTCTTTCCAGGCTCTACAGGATGACTTTTAGGCCTGAACCCGCGTGCCAAGTGTATCGGAGTTTAATACAGGACGGATTGAGTATTCGACCGATACTTCGGGAAAGTTATATTTACGCTGAGGCCGCAATCTCTCTCTGGTACTCCGAATATGATACGTCGATGTATGAGCCGTATCTAGCAGAAGCCCAGCAGTTACTTGAGCAGGCGTTAGCTGCAGACTTCGATGATGTCCGTCTTATTACTTCACTGGCTTTTACAAAAGCAATACTCGACGGTGTTGATTCCGGCGTTGTTGTTCTTCAACAGCTGGGTAACGCCGAGCAGAAGGGTCTGTGGAGAGAATTGCTCACCGACTCGCGCATCAGACCAAGCCAGCCTGAGAATCTTGGGATAGTGTTAGGGATAGGCGACAGCGCCATCCTTACAAGATTAGGTACATTCGCTTCCGATTTCTTGGATAACGAACAGCTCGCTGAGAATCTCTTTCGAGCGGCAGTGTCGATGAACCCTCGCGATCCGATTGCCCTCACAAACTTAGCCCGTTTTCTGATTCTAAACCGAAGCGATTCGCCATCCTCAGAGGGAGAGCGGCTGTTGCAAAGAGCGGAAGCGTTCTCGGACCGACGTTTCATCTGGTGGCGCAGAGTGAAAGCTAGGCTCCTAAGCGGCAGGACCGGACGAGCCCCATCAGTTTTAGTTGGCGGACAACGGGAGGCTTCGACAAATCCTGTTACGGATATTACCGATTTAGCGAGTGCGTATAATGAACTAAGGATCAGTCGGAACCCTCAAAGGCGCGGATACGATCTTGAAATGCTGATATATAGATTGGCGGCGCTCACCTTGGGGGTTGAGGCAAAGCCCAGTTATCGAATTAACCGGAAAGGATACAAGTCTCAAATAGATGGGTTCATCGCCGAGGGCCAGCGCAGCTACAGAATAGAATGTAAATGGGAGAAGAATCCCGCCCAGCCTAAAGACATTCTTGCCTTTGCTGATAGGTTGGATGTGGCCGGAGTAGCAGGCCTCTTTGTGTCAATAGGTGGGTTTACTGCTGAGGCGGTCCAAAAGGCAAAGGAAGTTAGTAAGAAGCACATAGTCCTGCTGGTTGACAAGCAGGAGGTGGATGCGCTCTTTGATCAGAGGGTCCACTTCGATGAATTGTTGAGAGCTAAACGGTCGTGGATGGATTACCGATCCGAGCCATACTTCAAAGTCCTAGGTTAGACTCAGATCAATTCGTAGCTAAGCTGAGATCGCGGGTTCGATTCCCAGCGAAACCGCAGAATCGATTTTTAGGAATTGGGAATAGGCCGATTCGCCCACGGGGATGCCCCACAACAAGAACAAAAGTTCAGCGTCGGGAAAAACGGTTAAAAGAATAGCCAGAATTCTGTCGAACGGTCCTCTTGCGGAAGCAATTTATCGTTCAGTTGATGCAGGTCTGAACAATAACTCTGCTCATATAGCCAATAAGGGAACCGTTTGGGATGTATTCCAGCACTCACTAAATGCGGCTATCCGAGATATTAAGAAGCACAAGCGAGGAAAATTGTTTCAGCGCCTTCTCGAATATGGTGTGAGCCGTTCCGAGGATACCGAAGTCTTGATTAGCGATGGTAAGACGTCACTCTCAGATCCTGAATGCGGCTCGTGTGTCGAGTTCATTTTTTCGCATATGGTTACCCGATTCAAGGGGGAATTAGCCGAACTTCTGGCGATAGAGCCGTGCCTTAGACTCATTCAGGAACTTAAACGCAAGAAGCGCATCTCTTCACTCACTCAACTTTATTGGGGTGATTCGATTCGGGAACCGTGCCAGATCTTGGGAAGTACCCTCACTCCAGAGTGGGCTGGCGTTAGAAAAGGAGCGGACGGATTACTTGTTGAAGAGTTAGACAATATCCTCAAGGTTCACGGTGTGATTGAAGTCAAATCCATGGTCCGCGCTAGGAAGCAAGTGCTGGCCCAAATCGACAATCATATTGCGCGTCTTAAAGGCGGAGTCGAATTAGTGGGCAGACGGTTTCCTGCTAATAATATTGAGTTTTCCGGTGGGCTTCGTATTATTGTATTGCCTTCGAACTGGAAAGTGAGTCGGGAAAAGCGGCAAGTAAAAAACAAACGGGGTTGGAGTCTGGTGTTCCCTAAGCACGTGGCCCCTCCGACGAACACACAGATTCTGGAGTTGGAACCGAGGGTCTGGAAAATTACATTGGCATGGTCGCAAGAAGCGCTTAACCAAGCGGCCTTTCAGATGACGTTTTGGTTTATGGCAAAAGTCGGAGAGAGCATCTATAGAAAGAATAACCTGCCAAGCGAGTTGTCATACATGAAGCCATCCGAAGCCGGCCAAAATAATTTAAAGCAAGAACTTTACTATATTCCTCTGCGACCTATTTCTAAGCGCCAAAAGGGGCTGGCAGTCAAGTTGTATAATGTCTATGGATATGGTTACGCGCTTGGAGTTGATGCTCCGAAGATACTAACAGGCTTGAGGGGAAAAGATTGGCGAGGTGAAATACTTTGGCCACAAGATGTGTTCGGGGAAGATTTGTGAGGGATCAGAAGTGAATTAGCGACATAGCGCATAGTCTTATGGTGCCGCACTTATCTAAACGTTGAGAGCGGTCTTCTCCATCCATTCAACTAGACGAACAGACTTGTTGACTTCACAGAAGTCAGCGCCGGAGGGGATGGAGCCGGTAAATCGATTGGCGAACGGTGATTGATTATCATATAGCGAAAGTCGAGTCCGCGCAGGAGAGCGCGCCGCCGGTGGATGATGGCCGAAAGAATAAAGCAATTGCGAAAAAGCATCTCCAAAATGTATTGCTAGTCTTCTGTCTCATCGGAATTATCAGGATGAGATTTCCGTAATCTATCAAGATTGTCTAGAAGTCTTCGTCTTCCTTGCGGGTGAAGGTCAAGAGGTAGTAGTTTCACCGCGAGGTCCAAGAGGTAGTCGCGTTGGACCTTTTCAAGAAGGTGGGGTCTCGTTAACAGCGAGTTAATTGTCTGATCAACACGATTGTCTTGAAGAGTCCTAGCTTCAAGCCAGTGTAGGGCATGCTTTGCAACTCTCTTCCATTCGAGATCTGGGACGAACGGATAGCGGAGTACTCGGTTCCAGACATAGTCGCCTGATGCAGTGTCAGGGTGAAGGTCCAACCATTCGGTCGCTAACGAAACAAGCTCATTCTGTAAGTCTGTATCCTGAATTCTGGACTGCAGGCAATACCGTAGTAGAAATGCGGCTTCCTCATCGGCGAGTCTGAATCGTAGTCTCTGAATTGCTAGCATTGTTAGATGTGGCTTGATCTCATCTGGTAAATCGCCGTAACGAAAGAGCCTCCTGAGCACGAATTCAGCGTTGGGTGTTTCATAAAAGTCTTGAAGCCAATCGACTGCATTTTTGATCACGATGTAGGCATCCTCGCCACGGATGGCCCTTTGTCCAAGCAGTTGGGGGAAAACGAACGCCGCTCCGGGTAAGCGTTGATATTGTTCTAGCCAGAGAAGGGCAAAGCGTGTCGTCGCTTTCGCGTCCTCGTCAGAGAGATCGAATCGTTCTAGGAGCGACTTGAGCACAAATTGAGCTTCCAACGAGCCGTAGTGTTGTTCTAGCCAGAGAAGGGCAAAGCGTGTCGTCGCTTTCGCTTCCTCATCAGAGAGATCGGATCGCTCCAGCAGCGACTTGAGCACAAACTGGGCTTCCAGCGAGCTGTCGTGTTGTTCTAGCCAGAGAAGGGCAAAGCGTGTTGTCGCTTTCGCTTCCTCATCAGAAAGGTCGGTACGCTCAAGCAAAGGCGCAATTACAAAAGTGGCTTCTAATGCTGTGTAATGTGATTCCAGCCAGCTCACCGCAAAGAACTGTACTTGTTTGGAGTCGTCATTTGAGAGGTCACTACGCTCCAGTAATGGTTTAAGGACAAATGTAGCTTCGAACCCGAGGTGATACTGCTGGAGCCAGCGAAGTGCAAAGCGAATTGCCTGTCCGCTATCCTGATGCGAAAGATCCCACCTCTCCAGCAGAGGCTTAAGCATGAACTGCGCGTCCACAACGTCGACGTACTCTTCAAGCCACCTAAGAGCAGATCGTATCGCGTTTTCGGAATCTGCAGATGTCAGATCGGCGCGCTCAAGAACAGAGGGCAGAACAGATCCGGCCTCTCGCGGAATGTGATCCTTCTGAAACCAATGAACCGCCTCCAATTCCTGTATCTCGGAATCGTCCCATGATGGAAAGACCGGCGAAGCCGCAATGGCATCGTCAGTAAGAGCGGGCTCCTCGGCTCTTAGTATCTTGCCGAGCGCTGGGGCGTTTTCTTGAAACCATCGTTGTTGGAACTGGCCAATCTGTTGGGCCCCACTGTCCTCTTGTAGCATGCCAATGACTCGCCCAAGCGAGAGGGATAAGCGATCAATGGCATTCGGGATCTTCAACGCTGATGACAGGACGGCCTCAAACTCTCGCTTGAAAACCACCGAGCCTTTATGGATTATTTGATCCAATACCTCATCAGCTACCACATCGTGTGCCGCCGAAATCTCTGTGTTATTTATTTCCAACCAACCGAAGCTAACTAGAGACTGCACCAAATATTGAGCGTCTTCGTTAGCCATCTCACGCTCTAGATATTGATACGCGGACTCTGCTGCGCTGACCAAGTTTTGTTCGGTGTCAGGCGAACACGCCAGTACGGTACCGGCTGCAACCATGGGCGCTTCCGGTCGGGCAGGTAAGAGCGAGTTTATTTCAGGCCTTATTGTCAGAAAATTCTCCTGCAGTCTTTGTCTTAGCCATTGCAGTAGATCGCCCGAGCGCAAGCTGCCAACATTAATGCTCCTGAGCAAATCGGCTTTGGCTTGTCGTTCCAATTCACGCGCGATGAATAGCCCTAAGATAGCGCGTGTCCCACACAAACGAATAACTTCGCTTCGCCCAATCTCTCGACACGCTTTCGGGGCGATTGTGTCCACCATCGTTTCAGTAAGCGTGGCCCTCTGAGATTCCGTTGGTTGGATTCTGATAACTAGAAACATTTTTTCGCGTTCGAGATTCTCCAGCGTCAGCCACGCTGGACGACTGTTTCCCAGGAGACGAAGCTGAATACCACGTTCGGCTGTTTGAGGAAGGAGAGATCGCCTGATGCTGGCTAAGTCGAGTCTGTGCATCTGGTCGAGATAGTCGAAGACTAACAGCGTTTTGCTGTTGGGATAGGGCAGTACGAATTGAGCTAGATTGTCGGCCCCGACACCAGGATCGCCCGGCAAGACATGAAGAACCCGCCAATTGCGACGCACTGCTAGGCTGCTCACTTCGATAGCCGTCCTCGTCTTGCCAACACCTCCTACCCCAACGAGCAAGACCCCATCCCTTCCACTGGGTGCTTCAAGTTGATCAAGAATTCGAGCAGGATGAAAGGGAGAGTTCTCTGGCGGCGGAACAAATTCGAGCTTCGAAGGCCGAAGAAACTCCCGAGAACCGGTCAATCTATCCAAGTAAGTTGAGTGATCAAGGACTAGTTCAAGTTCTACACCGAGCCAGGCGTCCGTAACGTGAGGTAGTGTTTCGAGCCATTGCCGCAGATCGTTCCAGTCAACGACGCGGACGAAATCTATTGGCGGACGTTGTGTGGCTGGCAAACTAGCGAAAAATCGTTGAATCGTTGCAGTCAGGTCATCGCGGATCTGTTGACTTTGAAGGACGGCACTTATGCAGTAAACGTATCCGCGCGCGCGAGTCCATGGCTGAAACAAACCCTTCCAACCGGTCAGCGAACGTGCCTGCAGTTTGTCACTGAGACGCGTCCATTGACGCAGAATGTTCTTGCGGAGATCCCTTACAGCATCGTCGTGATCTTTGCACTCAATAACAATTGGCACACCGAGACCTTCAAATGGCCCGGTTAAGTTGCCGCCATTATCAACAAAGCAATCGATACTGCCATCCTGACCCTTCGTGGGAGACACATGAACGAAAGAGCCGGTCATCTCCTTCAGCGCGTCCCCAACCAACTGTTGAAAGGCATTTTCACGGGAAGCAAACTGAATCGCTCTGGGCCCTCTCAGAGCGGTCAACTGAAAATGTGAAGGAAAGACTCTCACGACAGCAATGACATGCTTTGAACGTACTGGCGATCCCGGTGACTCAGTTCACGGACCGATTCGGCTCTCAAGGAAATATGCGGACATCGAGGCTGTCCAATTTTGATCCGACGCTCGCGACGTCCTAAATATTCTTCTAGGCTTATCGTCTACTTTCCTCGCAATAAAGAGCTTCCTATTGCTGGCTAGATCCTCATTTGGAACGATGAAAAGGATCACTCTCGGCGGCGAAACCGTCACAAGATGCGAATAGTAAAAAGGATGCAAATCTCATAGCGTGATTGCCGGTAGACTGAGCGATTGGACTCTTGCGATTATGTCTGAATCAATTTCATTGTTGAACGTACGTCGCAAAATTGAGATGCGATCCGCTAAGACTAGCCATCGATGAATCCCGTCAAAGTTCCGTCCTTCGAATTCTAGTTGAACGTGAGGACGGTTCATGTACTCAATCGCTGGAGTCGTGAAGTCACTCGTCGTAGCTAAAATGGCGCGGGTTCCTCGATCGCCGTGTAACACACCGTGAAGACGTTGCACTATTGAGATTCCCACCTTGTTGGTTCGCGCGTATTTCTTGCACTCGATCAGATATTTTGCGTGAACTGGGTCATGGGAAATCGCAATTACATCGCGTCCAGAATCTCTGACGGGAGCGGTGACCTCAACATCAAAACCATAAATGTCAAAAATTCGCCCAACCAGTTCTTCAAATGCCCGAGGATCGAGAGCATGGAGAATGGCCGGGTTCTCGGCTAATCGTGCTATAAGCTCTTCATTTATTAGCGAACAGATCTTAAATATCGACGAGCCTTGAATTGGTGTTTCAAGATCAAAAGCTGTGTACTCCGCGAAGATATCTTGTGGAAAGGGCTTTCGTTGGCGTCGACCGGAGTTGCGTGTACGATCCATTCGTGATGCTAGAACGGTTGCGGTTTCGATGTCTCGGACAATGTCTGGCGCAATGAGTACGCCGGTTGCCTTGCAGGAGTGTTCCGCAAAGATCAAAGCCGAACGGCAAAAAGAATCGGCACTGTCGTATGCGTCGGCCCAAACACAGCGAGTGCACCTACCTAGGTCATAGATCGCTCTTACTGCCGATCGTTCCGCTTCCGTGGCTCGCCCGCCTAATAAGCGATCAATCTTGTCGCTTAACTCACAAAACCCATTGGACAGCGACAGCAATGGATCGCCACCACCAATAGCGCAAGTCGACTGCAGTTCGGATATTTTCTCGAACGCTTCGCCGCGGAATTGCTCCGGGAGCAGCGCTAATATTCTTAAAACCTGCCGAGAAGCGACAGCTAGAAGACCGTGGTCTGGGAGACTTGCGATTTCTCGGGCTGGTATCACGGACGAGGGAGGAATTGATTCTAGGCTGTCGTCTCGAGGGAAATTCAATGAGAGGGAGCCAAAGAAGATGTCGGATGGTGCTTTTACCCGTTCATCCCAGTTCTTGCGAAATGCTCGAACCAAAAGCTTCTGTATATCATCCCTTTGCGCGTGATCCAATTCGGCAACCAAGTACCCGACTGAATGTAGAGCAGCGTCATGTGCCTTTTCGGCTACGGCAGCCGCGTATTGCGATGCTTGCGTCGCAGCACAATCGACGGTAAGCAAAACGCACCATACGGCAAAGCGCGCTGCTGCGAATTCGTTATGGCGGTCGTAGGTTCCCTGAAGCGCTTCCCTCAAGAGATCAGCTGCTTCTTCGAGCTTAGATCTTGCCTTGGCAAATTCACTAGATCCGTTTGCAATTTTATCGACCGACTTAAGTATGGATTTCGCGATGACTAGTTCGGTAATGTTCTTAGGTGTTCCGCC
>Ga0207653_10000459_pt1 | contig 16469 bp, 11 predicted proteins | sample KBSK5251metaG_FD_184341 | JGI IMG/M metagenome (GOLD analysis project Ga0207653, IMG submission 184341) | Corn, switchgrass and miscanthus rhizosphere microbial communities from Kellogg Biological Station, Michigan, USA - KBS K5-25-1 metaG... | ecosystem: Host-associated > Plants > Roots >...
GGCCTGTCTGCGCCGGACATCGCCGCGCCCATCCGCCACATCCTCCGGCGCCAGAAGAACGCGACCGTGCTCCTGGCCGAGGTGACGAAGGTCGACCTCGCGCGGCGCACCCTCCAGCTCGACATCGGCGATCGCGACGCGGTGCGAGCGCTCTTCGAAGGGCTGACCGATCACGATCCACGCACGCTGGCGCCGGTGCCGGCCGTCGCGACGCGCTGGGAATCGTCGCACGACGGTCGCGTCTGGACGTTTTACCTGCGAGACAACGCACGCTGGTCCAATGGCGAAAATGTCACCGCCGAAGACTTCGTTCGCTCCTGGGAACGCACGCTCAAGATCGGACCGCTCGCTCCGCACACCGAATTACTCTCGAATATCGAAGGCGCAACGCCTACAATACCCGCGCCACACCAATTCGGCGCTCGCGCAATCAACGAACACACTTTGCAGGTGACGCTACACCAGCCTGACCACAGTTTCCCCGCACTCGTGGCCCATCCCGTGTTTCGTCCGGTGAAAGTCGCGGCTGCCGATCGCACGAACCGCCTGGAGTCGCACGAGTTGATCTCGAACGGCGCTTTCCACCTGTCGACAACCGAGAGTGATAAAGTCGAACTCGAACGTGCGAAGACTTACTGGGACGATGCCTCCGTCGCACTCGACCGCGTCACGTTTGTAAATACCACCGATCCGGAAGACGCGCTCTCGGCTTATCAGGCCGGCGAGATCGACGCGATCACAAACGCGCCGTTCGAGCCACTGGCGTTGAAGCTCCTGGCGCCGTACAAAGATTTCCGCCGTTCGACTTTCGGAGCGTTGACATACTACCGCTTCAATACTTCACGTGAGCCGTTCGACGACGTGCGCGTACGTGAAGCGCTTGCGCTGGCAATCGATCGAGAGCGCGTCAGCCGAGACGATCTCGGCGGCGCGACCGAACCCGCCGGAAAGTTTCTCCCCGACGCAATGTCTGGAGAAAAGCCGGTAGTGGATAAGACGGATCTGCTCGAGTACGACGTCAACAAAGCTCGCGAACTGCTGACCGCGGCGGGTTATCCCAACGGGGAGCGATTCCCGGTGATCCGGTTGTTGATAAATCGGAACGAACAGCAGCGAATTGTCGCGCAGTCGATCGCGGCGATGTGGCGCTCAGCCTTGAACATCGAAAGCGAGATCGTGATCCGCAACTGGGACGAGTACGAGGCTGCAATGAACGCCGGTGACTACGATGTTGTGCGTCGCGGAATCGTCATGCAGACGAGCGACGAGCTGATCAACCTGCGGATGCTGTTTGAGCGTGACGCGCGTGTGTTGCCCTCGCCGTCGCCGAGTCCTGAAGGTGCGACGCCGCCCAAGCCCCCGGAGAAGATCGTTGTCGAATCAGAATCGCAGGCGTTGAAGAACCTCAAGGCGATGCCGATCTATTTCGCATCGTCGTATTCGCTGGTGAAGCCGTACGTGTCGGGCTTTGATTCGAATGTGCTCGTTGTGCCGTCGTTGAAGAAGACGCGCATGGATACAAACTGGACGCACCCGTGATTCCGGCAGCAGCCAAAATCATTTCCGCGGGCGGCGTGATTGCTTTTCGCACCGACACCTTTTACGGGCTCGGCGCCGACCCGTTCAACGTCCGCGCAGTCGCGCGAATAAGAGAACTGAAAGGCAGGGAAGAGAACAAACCCATCCTCTTGCTGCTCTCTGATGCGAGCCTCGCGGATCGCTTTATCGCCGACGTTTCGGAAGCGTTTGAAGAAGTTGCGAGGAAGTTCTGGCCGGGGCCACTCACGATCGTCGGAGCGGCAGTTTCGAATTTGCCACCGGAGATCACTGCGGGCACAGGCACGGTCGGCGTACGCGTGCCCGCAGACAGTGATGTTCGCGATCTTGTTCGTGCTTGTGGAGGCGCCCTGACCGCAACGAGCGCGAATCCGTCCGGACGGGAACCGGCGCGTTCAGCGCAGGACGTGCGCGACTATTTTCCGGGAGGAATCGATCTGGTAATTGATAGTGGTGAAGTTACTGCCACCGAACCGTCGACCGTGCTCGACGTAACGACAGTTCCACCGCGTGTCGTGCGTCAAGGTGCACTTTTGACAGGATGAATCCTGTCCAATGGCTTTTAGTTTGCGACGGTCAGATTCCTCACGAAGCCCCAGTCGCCACTCGCATTCACCTGAATATTCCCCACGTTCTTCTTCGCGATCACGATGTTCGACTGGTACCAGAACGGAAACACGGGCACGTCGCGACTCACGATGTCCTGAATCTTTCTGTACAACTCCTTGCCCTTTTGCCGGTCGAACGTGTTCACTGCCTCCTCGAGCAAAGCGTCGAGTTCGCTGTTGCTGTAACGGCTGCGATTGCGCGAAGGTCTCGTCTCGGTCGGTATCTCCGACGTGGCAAACAAGTCTTTGTAAAAGATCGGATCCTGATTACCGCCGACCCACTGCGAGTATGCGATCTGGAAATTGCCGCGTCGCAACTCGTCTAACAGCGTATTGATCTCAGGAGTCTGGAGTTCCACTGGAACGCCGACTTCCTTCAGTGAGTTTTGGATCACAGCGGCATACTGCCGGCCGGCGATACTGCTTCCGGAAAGCTTGAAGAGCAGAGGCTTGTCAAAGCGCATTCTTGGACCATCGCCGTCGGGGTCGCGAAAACCTGCTTCGTCCAGGAGTCGCTTGGCCCTCGCCGGGTCGTAAGCGTAAGTCTGGCCTGACGAATAGGCCCACGACTCTTCCGGAATGATCGAATGCGCGATCTTTCCGTAACCAAGCAACAAGTTTTGTATCAGGCTCGCGCGGTCAATCGCATACGCAATCGCCTGACGAACTTTTACGTTGTCCATCGGAGGTGACGACGTATTGAACGTCAATAGCACCAGGTTTGAACCTTGAAACGCCTTCACCTGAAGGTTCCGATCCTGTTCTAGTCGCTTCACCGCATCCGGTGAAAGACTCGTCGGCATCGGCGCGATGTCAACCCGGCCCGCCTGCAATTCTGACTGCAACGCGTTCATATCATTTATGACGCGCACGCGAACATTTTGGATCTTCGGAGCACCTTCCCAGTAGTCAGGAAATGCTTCAACGTCGCAGACCTGCTGTGTATTGTCGTAACGAACAAACTTGAACGGACCAGTTCCGAGTGGATGAGTTTTTTGTGACTCGTAACTGTCTACTGGAATGATCGCCACGGGCACCAGATTCGACAGCAGTCCCACCCACGGCTTGTTCAGCTTAACGACAATCGTTTTCGGATCCGGAGCTTCAACGCTGTTTATGTAACTGCGCTTATTCGCTCCGGTTCCCTCGTAAAAACTCGCCGACTTGGCAAAATTGCTCGAGAAGACCAGATCGAGCGTGTACTTCACATCCGCTGAGCTGAATGGTCGCCCGTCGTGAAACTTGACACCGTCGCGAAGTGTGAACGTATAACTCAGACCATCGTCAGAACGTTTGATATCCGACGCGAGCTCGCCCGTGTAGTCAAACTTTTCGTCTTTCTTGACAAGCGAGTTGAATATCAGCCTTCCGACCCGTTCGCTTGCTGCGTCGACTGATGGCGAACCGATCGGATCGATGGTGCGGATGTTGTCGCCGAGCCCGATCACGAATGCATCGCTCCGCCGGCGACAGCCCAACGGTAAGAACATCAGACAGACGAGTACAACTCCGATGATTAACTTGCTCGTGCTCACTTAACGGTGCCTCCATAGACATAGTTGAGCTTGGAATTCAGTCTGGCCACTTCATCCGAGAGCTGTTGAAAACGATCCAGATCCAGCGGCGGCGGCGGTTCCACGATCGTCTTTGTCCGCGCGATTCGATCGAGCGTCTGTCTGATGCGTGTTTGCGAGAGCTGGCCGTTCTTTGCCGCCTCGAGCAGCCCTTGATACCCACGGCGGATCTTGTCTGGAGACGCGCAGATCAGGAGCATGTCTTCACCGGCCTTTGCAGCGCGAACCGCCGCGTCTTCGATTTCACAGTGACGCGCGATTGCTCCCATCTCGAGATCGTCTGTGACGACGAGATGCTGGTAGCCGAGCTCTTCGCGGAGAAGTTTGGTGACGATGTTGTAGTTGAGCGACGCCGGTTCCAGTAATCCGCCTGTAATCTCTTCTCTGATGTCGATGTTGGGAAACCCGCCGTGACTCACCATCACGCAGCGAACGCGGTCGTCGCGGCGTTGGAAGAGTTCGATATATGGAGCGAGATCCTGAGCGATCAGATCGTCGTGAGAGAGTTGCACGACCGGCATCTCTTCGTGTGAGTCGACCTCGCCGGCGCCGATTCCGGGAAAGTGCTTGAGGCAACCAAGTAGGCCGGTGCCTTGCAGTCCGCGCATGTAAACAGTCGTGTAACCGAGCACTTCGCCGGGCGATCGCCCGAACGAGCGTGAATAAAGGCCGTTCGATAACAGATCGCGATCTTCGGTCATGATCGACATCACGGGCGCGAAGTTCAGGTTGAAACCAAGCATGCGCAGCACTTCGCCTGTGATTCGACCGAGCGCGCGTGCCGCCGCGAGGTCGCCGTGCTGCCGGATCGTGCGCGCCGAAGGCATCGGCGTGAAGATCCTACGCAGGCGGTCGACCAATCCGCCTTCCTGATCGATGCCGAAGAGCAGCGGTGTCTTGACGAGCTCACGGACGCCATCCAGCAGCGAGCGCAGTTGTTCCGGGCCAGCTACGTTGCGGCCGAAGATGATGACGCCGCCAGGCTGCACCTCTTCGACCAGGTCGCGTGTCTCGCCGTCGAGCTCAGTGCCCGGAAGTCCGATGAATAGGAATTGTCCGATTTGTTGTTCGAGTGGAAGGGCGTAAAGATTTTCTGAAACCATCGCTGCGACGAGTTTAGCATAGCCACAAAAAGGCACAAGAAGGAACCCGAATTCATTTTGTGCTTCTTTGTGGCTACTGGAGTGTTGTATAAACAAACCCATGCCGCGCGAAATTACCGATCGGGGTCGCGTTGTTGAAGCCATCCAGAATCTCGCTCTTACTGCTGAACTCTTCGAAGAACAAAACGGCAAGCAGAAGTACGGCAGTGATCTCGAAGTAATTGTTCAGGGGCGAGACTACGGCAACGGCAAGCGGGTCGGGCCCTACGTCAAGCTGCTCGCATACGACTCGGGCGAAGAGATCATGCGCCAGGGCGAATGGGGTGGAAACGACTTCTATATCGCCGTCGAAGGTGCGCTCGATGTTTATGTGCGCGACACGGCGGGACAGAAGAAGATCGGCGAACTCGCGCCCGGGACTTGTTTCGGCGAAATGTCTCTGCTGGCAGGGATCGAGCGCAACGCGACGATCTCAGTTCCTGCAAATCAAAAAGCCGTCGTGCTGGAAGTGAGTCGTCCCGCCTTGCGCTTGCTGCGCAAACTCAAAACGTTCGGCAACATCCTCGACGATACTTACCGCGCTCACGGCTTTGGTCGTGTGCTCGAAGAGCTGAGCACAGTCACCGGTAAGCCGCTCGTTGGCCCACTCGCGGAAGAATTGCAACGCTCGGCGCGGTTCATGGTGTATGGCAAGAATCACCTCTTGTGCAAAGAAGGTGACCCGATCGATCGAGTGATTCTGATCAAGAGCGGCTGGGTGCGGCGTTCGCACGGCGTTCTTTTTCACGCTGCTACACCGGAAGTCGTGATGGGGATAGATGAGACGATCGGCGTCGATTTTCTCGGCGGTGGAAATTGTCTCGGTCTCGAAGGCGTCGTTCAACCAGGAACCTGGAAATACGGAGCGAGCCTGATGGCGAGAACCGAGGTTCTCGAGATCCCGCTCGATCAGTTCTCGACAGATCCAGAGTTGCGCCGGCAACTGGTCGCCGCGTTTTCGGCGTTATCGACTACCGGCAGTGCTTTGCCACTAAACATCGATGAGCTTCCTGACCTCAACGCGCTAAAAGCCGCTGAAGAAGAGATCGCAACCGGCATCGTCGACGGCACCAACGTCCTCGTGATGGACATGGACCTTTGTATCAGGTGTGGCAACTGTTCGCTGGCGTGTCACAAGGTGCACGGGCAGTCGCGGCTGTTGCGTCGAGGGATACAGATCGAGCGTCCGGTGACCATCGGAAAGAAGCGTCTACAGCACGCGTTAGTGCCGCAGGTTTGCATGCACTGTGCGGATCCGGAGTGTGTGACGGGTTGTCCCACGGGGGCGATCTTTCGCGATGCGCGGGGAGACATCGACATCGACGCCGGAACGTGCATCGGTTGTTACGACTGTGCGACGCAGTGTCCGTACGACGCGATCACGATGGTGCCGCGCACCACCATGACGCCGAAGCGCCATGGTTTTATTTCGAAACTGAGAACCGCGATTAGTTTCAAGACCGATCCGCCGCCGGCTGTTGAAGCGTCAGACGACCTTGTTGCGATCAAGTGCAATCTCTGTGAGGCGACTCCATTGAATCCGCCGGGCGCGCGGGGCAAAGCGTATTCGTGCGAGGAGAATTGTCCGACAGGCGCGCTCGTGCGCGTCGATCCGATCGAATACTTCAGCGAGATTGGACCAGCGCAGGCTTTTGTCTTTCGCGATCAGACGCACGCCGTCGGACGAAACATCCACAAGAACGATCCGCTGGCACGTGCCTGGCACGTCGGTGGAACGATTCTCACGATCGTTGCGGCAGTCGCGGTGGCTTGGGGGCTGGCGAAACACGGATTCGACGGCGTGATTGCAGGCAGTTGGTTGACGATGCGTTGGCTCACAGGGATCGCCGGCCTCGCCGGCGTTGCCGTCGTGATGATGTATCCGTTTCGCAAACAGATCTACCGTCGTCGCGCGGGCGCGCTGCGATACTGGATGCTCGCACATGCGTACGTAGGAGCGATCGCGGGTGTAGTTCTTCTGTTGCACTCGGGCACCAGAACCGGCGGCTTGCTCACGAGTCTGCTCTACGTCGCGTTTGATCTCACGATTCTTTCGGGACTGGTCGGAGTGGTTGCGTATTTAGTCGCGCCGCGACTCATGACGCGCATCGAAGGTGAGCCATTGTTGGTTGAAGATCTCGAAAAGCGGCGTGCAGAGTTGCGACAGGATACGCGGACGATTTACCAGAAGACTGACGGATGGTTGAAAGAGGAGATCCGCGATCGTGTGTATGGGCGGTTTCTGTCGAGCGGGTTTCTGTGGCGACAGATCTGGAGGCGTGAGGAGTTGAAGGCGCTGTTGGCGCAGGCCCGTCAGGAGTTCAAAGAGCGCACCACGCGAACGGCGACCGAAGAGGAAAGAGATCTGTTGCTCGCGGCTGTGGAAGCCGCCGTGACGCTGCGCCGCGTGGACGCGCTTCTCGCGCTGCATTGGTTTCTGCGATTCTGGATTCCCATGCACATCGTTGCGACTGCGCTGATGCTTGCGTTGATGCTGGTCCATATCGGGCAGGTCGTCTTTTTTAGCGTGAAATGAACAAGTTCGTCATCATTCGTGACGATTTACCGATCGATCCCGTGACGGTCATCAGCGACGGGTTGCTGATCGGCCGTTTGCCGCAGTGTGAAGTGCTCCTGAATCACCCGTCGGTGTCGCGCATTCAGGCGGGAATCAAACAGGTCGGCGACAACTATTATCTCTTTGCGCTGCGTCCCCGAAATCCGGTTCTGCTGAACGGCAGACCAGTCGAGGAGAACGAAGCGCTAGCGCCGGGCGACATCATCGAAGTCGGACCATTTCAGTTGGAGATCGACGCTGCTAATGACGCGTTGACGATTCGCGTCGAACTTAGCATCGGCATGAAGCCGTCGGAGATCGACGTCAGCGATCCAGGTGTGACTACTGACCAGCTGATCATGGTGCCGGATGGCAAGGAGAAGAAGCCACGGCCACAGCCGGTTGCCGGGACGAAAGCGCTCGACATCTTTTGGGACAAGCGGGTGCGCGAAGTCGGGAAGATGTTTCGCCCGTCGCCGCTGTATCCGAAGGGCGGACGCCGCAGTGGGAAGACTCAGTTCAACTGGATGCCGACGACGGACTTGATGTCGCGCTGGCCGGTGGCGTTTTTCACGTGGGCGCTGTTGATTGTCGGGCTGCTCTCAGTTGCGGCGGCTTACTGGTACACGAGCGCGTTTGCGCCCGCGCCGATTTCAAAAGCTCACGCTGCGACGCAGTTGAGTCTCGTTCCGGCGATTGCGACGACGCCAAACTCCGGTTCGTGCAGGACGTGCCATTCGTTGACCGGCCACATGGAGCAACGGTGTGCGTCCTGTCATAACACGGAGGCGTTTGTCGCGACGATGATTAAGCCCCACGAGGCGGCGGGGATTGGTTGTGTCGATTGTCATGCCGAACACCAGGGGGCGGAGTTTAACGCGACTCAGGGCGCGTTAGCTTCGTGTACCGCGTGTCATAACGATAGCAATCAAAAGGTCTACAACGGGCGCAAGGTTGGGACACCACATGGCGGGACGTTTGGTTATCCGGTGGTCAATGGCGCATGGAGTGCGAAGTCGATCAGCGACGAATACTGGGACTTGCGTCAACTCGGGACCACGCGCCAACCGGCAGACACCGATGAAAAGTGGCGCAGCAATCAATTCCACGCGCTGCACGATCAGCGTGTGCGAGTTGCGCCGGGTATGAAGGGGAATTCTGAAGGGCGACTGTCATGCTCGAGCTGCCACACGTCGTTCGCTCCCGATGTCGATCGCACCACACCACGAACAACATGCGCCGCTTGTCACGTCGAGAACGGTCGACCAAACTGCACCTCTTGCCACGTACAACACATCAAAGACGCGCGCCGCTGGAGCGCCGCAATGGTCGATTAGAGCCACAAAAAGGCACAAAAGTCACAAAAGAAGAAACGTTTACAGAGCAAGGCTCCATAAAATCGTTTTTGTTTTTGTGCCTTTTGTGCCTTTTTGTGGCCTAACCTGCCGGTTTGTGGCAAGGGATGCAGTCGTTTGAGCCGGGAACTTTCCCCTTCAGTGCGGGGCGTGCGGCGATGGCTTTGTCGTGGCAGATGTTGCAGTTCAGGTGATACGCGACTTCGTTGGTGAGTTTCGTGGGCGCAGGCTTGTCAGGATATTTGATCTCGGGCATTGGCGCGCTGTCGTCCCCCGCTTGTAGATGGCACGCGCGACATTTCTTCACACCCTTCGCATCGGCGGCCGCGAGGCTTTCGGCCGTCAACACCACCTCGCGCTCTGAAGTTTTTAGCGGTGCCTTCAGGCTCGCCGCCGGCTGATCCGTGTGATGACACTCCACGCACGTCAGCACGCTCTGGCCGTCGACACTGTACTTCTTCACCGCGTGGTTTTCGTGATTGAAAGGGACCTCGCCATACTTGTCCGATTGACTGTCTTTCCCGAGAGCCACTTCCTTCGGCTGGACCTTGCTCTCTTTTTCCTGGGCCACGAGGCCCACACAACCAAGCGCTAGAAATATGATGAGAAGTACTTTCATACCTGAATCTTAATGACGTGCTTGGAGAGCTGTCAATTTTTTTGTTTCGCGCTAGGTGGGCATCCGAAAAGTCGGTCCAGCGTGACATCTTTTGCAGTCCTTGAAAGCGAGGTCGCCGCCGAACGATCGCTTTCCGTTGTGGCAGGTAAGACACGTCGACCCGCGCGTCGTAACAAAATGCTCTGCCGCCGCGGGCGAGCTGACCTGACGCGTCTGCGCGACGCCTGCGGTTAACCGGTGACAGTCGGCACACGCGAGTTTCTCCCGCGCATCGTGGTCTGCATGACTGAACGCGTAGCGGTAAGCGCGCGCGTTGGTGCTCGTCGGCCGGTATGCTTTCTGATCGTGGCAGACGCCGCACGACGCCATCTCGCGACCCGCGTTGGTTTTGCTGGCCGGCGTGTGGCACGTGTAGCAACCATTGTGTGCCGCAAGGTTTGCCGGAATCGATAAACCCACCCCGCGACTCAACGGCGAGCTGTGACAGCCCGCGCAACCTCTCTGCGGGCGGGCAGCGCCAGTGTTGTGTTGCGCGTGATCGAACTTGACGTTGAAAGGCTCGTTGAAGCTCGCGGGAAAACTCTTCAACGGTGGATTGTTGCTGCCGATGTCTGTGTGACAGATGACGCACATCGGAATCGCGGGCGTCGTGAACTGGCTTCGATGACATTCGGTACAAGCCTTGTGACCAGGAAAGCGCGGCGTTGCAGAGTTGTCGGTTCGCTCGTGACACGAGTTGCAGGCGAGGGAACTGTGTCGCTGGCTGTTATGCAGGAATTTTGAGTAGTCGGTTTGTGGACCCTGAGCCGAGGTAAGTCCGAAAAGAAATAGCAATAAAAAAGATTTGCTCGCAAAGGCGCAAAGGCGCCAGGGATTTCCTTTGCGTCTTTGCGCCTTTGCGAGAAAGTTTTTCCGAGTCATTTGAGATCCTTGCGTTTGAGTGGCGGCCGTTCAGCAATCAGGTAATGACTCGCAGGCGGATCGAGACTTCCGACGTTCGGCGCGTGACAATACACGCATTCGAACGCGCGATTCTTATCGATCGCATTCAGCTCTGTGCTGACGTCCTGTCGCAAGCCGGCTTTGTTGTGACATTCAGTACACGCCGTTATCGGCACATCCGGCTTCAAGCCGCGCAATGACGCAGCTTTCGTGATGTTGATATGACACGTGGTGCACTCCGCGACGTGTTGTTTCTTCTCGCCGCCGCCTTCGTGTATGAACTTCGCAGAGATTCGCGCCGGATCGGTCAACACGTACGGTGTTTTCGCCAGCTTGTGACAGCCATCGCAGTTCGCCGCAACTGGTTCCTGCGATTTCCAATGGCAGTTGAAACACGACGAATGATCTTTGGGTGCTGCCTTGACCGTCGCGGTCCGCGAAGCGTGACAGATCGTGCAGTTGTTATAGTTCTGCTGAGGCGCATGTGCGAACGCCATGGCGATTACGTCCTGGTGCTTGTCGTGCGGAAACTCGATATCGAACTGCAACTTCGTCGCAGGGTTTCGAAACGCGAAACGAGCATCGTCGCGCGGCGACGTCTTCGAGTGACACACCGAACAGATCGGAGGTCGTGCGCCTTTGAAAAACTGCGGCCGGTGACAGCTCACACACGCGTCATGGCTGGGATAATCGTTGATGTCGGGAAACGTGATTTTGTGGCAGCTATTGCAAGTGGACCGGTGTTTCGGCGTGGAGTGAGAGAACTTCGTGTAATCGATCGGTAAAAACAGGAGCACAGATAAACACAGAGAAAGGCGGATTTCTGTGCTGAGCGGTTTTATCATCTATTTAATCGGCAGTACAAACGGGCTTGGGTTTTTCGACACCTACGCACTTCACGATCTTCTCTTTCCGGTTCGAAACGAGGTACGGTTTTTCTGTCGCCAGATCCCCGGGGTTGACCTTCACTTCACAATTCCAGGTTACCAGCGTTTGGTCCAGCTCTGTCGGTACGAGGTTTGATAACACGTACGTCCCTGGTCCGAGATCGGTGAAATAAGCGGTGCCGTTGCGATCCGTCATCACAGAGTACACCGTGGGACCGGCCTGTTTCAGCAGCGCGTCGAGAGTCGCCTTTCGCGTGCGATAGAAACCGTCACGTACGTCGGGAGGAAGATTCGTCGTCAACCAGTGTCGCGCGGTTTCGTCGTCGCGAAACTCTTTTTGACTTGCGGCAAAGGCGCTGGCAAATTCGGGCACTGCCTTCGGTCCGCTAACAAACTCTTTTTCGATGCTGCGACAATAAACAGACTCGCAATCGCCGCCCTTCAACCAGGTGATCAATTCAGCGCTTGCTTTGTGTTGCTGGTAATAACAGTCGCGCGTTGTTAGTGATTGCTGCTCGACGGCTGTTATGAATGCGCGGTTCTGTTCGAGTGTGCCGGGAATGAGAAAGAAGCGTTTGCGCGCGAGGCCTCGCAGTGGCGATGAATCATCCGCTTTCACACGCACGCGCAGGCGCAGCACACCGGTTTGCGTGGTTGTTGGCTGCTGAGCCAACACGACCGTGACCATCAACAAGAGCGCTACGAAAGCGAGTCTCATAGGTTCGGACTTCTCGGAAACTTCACAAACGGTAGCCGTACGCCGCGCACGAATATTTGATCCGATCTGATTCCGGCAGGCGGCGAAAAACCGTTGGCGCCGGCAGCAGCGATGAGATCGTCCTGGTCCACACCGTCGCCGCTGATTCCGATCGCGCCAACCAGCACGCCATTTTTATAAAGCGGCACACTGCCCGGAAAGATCTGAATTCCATTCGTCAACCCGGGAATCGCGGTGCACGACGCAACTGGTCCACCCAGAGATGCAAGAAAATTCGTCTTAACAAGATCAAGCTGCAACCCGACGTTGAAAGGGCTCCAGTCTGCGATCGCGGTGCTGAATGGACCAGCCGCCGTGTCGTTTATACCATCAGGGAAGAACGGACGGTGCAGAAAACCGATCGCGCGATCGCTGAAAGCGAACGCACCGTCAAACCGTAAGCCATCCGCGCTGGCGCGAGCGACGTACGATCCAAAACCCGCGGCTTGCAGAGATGAAGCGGCGTTTGCACTCGAGAAGAACGCTGCTGTTCGCGCCTTTTGCACCGCCACGTCGTAACCGAACACAGGCGCATCCTGTTGCCTGAACACTCCCAACACCACACCGGCGGTGTCCACGACCGCGAACGTCACTCGCGCGTTGCTACCGAGCGGCTGCCTGATCGCCGCGCGCGTGATGTTCGCTTGCTGTGCGGCGTGCGAGATGATCGTGTTCACGTCGCTGGCCGTTAGTGCGTTCGGGCCGGCGCCGGCTATGAATGGAAAGAAGCGTGGGCTGACTTCACCGGCGATGCCGCCGACTACTTGTGGCACAAACTCTGAATCTGGCGGCACACCTCCTGGTCCAAAAGAGATCGTCGCACCGGCGATGCTTGCTGTAGTCGACGGCGCTGGAGAGTTCGAGACATTCGAGAATGGGAGCCTGATGCCGTCGACGAGAATGTTGTCACCACGAATCAGCGGCGGCGCTTCAAAGCCTATAATTCCTGACGCGGCGATGAGTTCCTCGAAAGGCTGATCGTCGTCAGTGGGAACGCGATCGACGGTGTAGAGGCCGTCACCTTCGATACCGATGCCGCCGGCTGGCAGACCGTTTTTGTAGATCGGCAAGCCTCCCGGATCGCCAGAGAGTCCGAGGCGTGCTGATGGTATTTTGATGTCGCCGCAAGGCAGGGAAGAGAACTGCACGCCGTAGAGCGGACCACCTGTGCGAAAGCTGATGCCGGGTGGGAAGTGTTCCTGGATGATAAAGCCTGCAGTTCGTGTGGTGAATGCGTTGCCCGTTGTGCTGAAAAACGCCGCCGTTGCTGCTTTGGCTGTGGCAGCTAAAGCTGCTGGCACGACGCCGCCTTCGAGACCCTGTCCGAGCGTGCCAACGCTGCGAACCGTCGTCGTCGGAGGCGCACCAGGCATCGCAAAGAAGCCGAGTACGTTCGCTTCACGATCCGTGACGACGATGTTTACGGGTTTACCGAGTGCGGTGGCCGCCGATGCCGCCTGCTGAAGGATCGTCTGCACGTCTGTTGGATTCAGATTCGTCGCGGCGGCACCTGTGGGTGGCCCCGGTGCAATGAGACCGGGCGTCGGTACAGCGCCGGTGTCATCAGGTGGTCCATCTCCGACATGCCCGATCCCCACACGCACTCGATTACTCTGAACCCCGCCGTACTTGATCCGCACGAGCACGTCGCCCACGTTCGAAAGGTTCGACGGAAGACGAACGACGAGTGACAAAGCCCACGGTTGATCCGGGACGCTGTCGATGTGTTCGACCGTCAGCGGATAGATCGTGTGCGTCGCATCTTCCGCATCGGCAGTCACCGCACTTGCGGTTTCGCCCGGCTGCAATTGCAGGTTCATCGCAAACAGCATGATGCGTGTCGCCGAATCCGCGCCGAATTTCAATTGGACTGTGGTGTTGAAAGGTTCGCGCTGGCGTGTAACTGATTCGAATGCGATCGCGCGCGTCGAGTCGGCGTTACTAATTAAGGTCGGTCGCGTTGTCTGGGCTCCGACGTCTTGAAATCGTATTGAGCTGATTGCCAAAAGTACAAGCGTTAACAAGAATGGTGCGGCGCGCAAGGATGATTTCGCGTTCAGAAGCATGGCGAAGGCAAACGTCAGGCAACCGCTTGAATCGCGCAACAATGTACCACAAAGCCGCGTTGAGCCATCCACAGATTTTGAGATTTGCGCGCGGTTCATATTTGGGGTATTCTCAGTAGCGTATGAACACCTCACGGAAAAAAACGAAGAGCAAGAGCAAAGCACCTGCTAAAACCGCTAAAGGTCCTAAGAAGTCGACGCGACCGAAGTGCGATCGACCATATGGTTTTTTAGTTAAGAGAGATGGCACGTTAGAAACCAAAGAGGAACGCAAGAAACGACTGGCTAGACTGGAGGCCCTCACATTACGCTGCTTCCAGATGGCCTACGATAACTATCACAACAATAACAAATAGAATTAACCACCTTTTCGATGGCGTACTTCACCTACGACACATCGGTAATTATTGCCAGAAGACCGATTGACTTGCGCCCTAAGCGTGGCGGCTTGGTGTTGTCTTCTGTCGTCCTGATGGAATTAACTGCAAGCGCAGTTGATGACTCGCAACGGAAAAATTACGAATTTCTGTTTCGCGAACACGAGCAAAACGATTCGTTGATTGTTCCTAATGACAACGATTGGTTTTTCGCGAGCAAGATTCTATTTTGGCTGGCCCGGCGTCGACGAAAAGTTCAAGGAGGCAGATTGTATCGTCTTCAGCCTGGGATGGCTCAACGGATGGCATTCGATGCGCTGCTCGCAGCAAGCGCACGAAGCCGGCAAGTTGCAGTAATTACAGACAACTGGAACGACTTCAGAGCAATTCAATGCTTCTGTAACGTCAAGCTGATCAAAGGTTCTGATTTCTTCAGGTAGTGCTGAAAAGTTCTTCCTTTAACGCCGACTCGTGTGTTACAAGGCAGCGACGTGCTTAGGTCAGTCGCTTCTGTCTGCAACAACGTGAGGTGTTATTCATTCCAAACCGCAACCCTCGTGTTGCTAGTTTTGGCAAGCTGGCTTCTAGCTGTGGGCCAAACTTCGGGCCGGCTCAAAGGCGTCGTCCGAACTTCTTCAGGCGCGCCCGTTGCGGGCGCTGTCGTCGTAGTCACAAATCAAGTCACACGCACAACCAAACGCGCTCGCAGCGACAGTGATGGAAGTTATTCACTTCAACTCCCCGCGGGCGCGTACCGCGTGACACTGGACCAACCTAATATCGCGCAGTTCGACAAAGACAAAAACTATGGCGACTTCGCGATTGCTCGCGGCGACACGCTCGAAAACGTAATCATCGAACCCAATCAGGACACCACGATTGATATTTCCTTAGCCCCACCCGCGACGGGCCAGTCCGTCCCGCCGCAACGCAGGGAAACGCCCGATCGTTGGCGCGTCACGTTTCCCGAATACGATCGCTACGGCGATCGTGGCGCGCGGGGCCGCGACATCCCGTTCAAGCGGGCCCGCTGGTGGGATCCGTACAACCAGAACGTGCTCAAAGGCGATTACCCGATCAAAGGCGACAAGCTCTTCATGATCCTCACCGCCGTCAGCAGCACGAACGTCGAACAGAGACGCGCGCCGACACCATCCGGCGTCAGCAGTGTCGATCCCGCGAGCGCTGAATTCTTCGGGCGCCCGGAGCAGTTCGCAGCCAGTGAAACATTCCAATTCAGTTTCGAGTTGTTTCACGGCGACACGACATTCAAACCCCGCGACTGGGCGATCAAATTCTCGCCCACATTCAGCGTTCCAAACTATCTCAACGCGCGTGAAAACGGCGTCGTAAACATCGACGTGCGTCGCGGCACTAACCGCACCGACTGGCACGCCTCGCTAGAAGAAGCGTTTGGCGAAGTGAAGCTTGCGGACCTGAATGCCAATTACGACTTCGTTTCGCTGCGCGCCGGAATTCAACCGTTTGTTTCAGACTTTCGCGGCTTTATCTTTTCCGATAACAACCTCGGCGCGCGCGTGTTTGGTGCTTTCGATAACAATCGTTACCAGTTCAACGTCGCTTACTTTTCGATGCTCGAGAAAGACACGAACAGCGGTCTGAACCGTTTCGACACGCGCCATCAGAACGTCTACGTCGCGAATATTTTCAAGCAGGACTTCATTCGCAAGGGTTACACGATTCAGGGGAGCTTTCACTACAACGACGATCGACGCTCAGTCGAGTTTGATCGCAACGGTTTTCTGGTGCGGCCTGCACCGATCGGCGACGTGAGACCACACGCGATCAAGGTCGGCTATCTCGGGATCAGTGGTGATGGCCATCTCGGCAGGCTAAATCTTTCAAACTCTTACTATTTCGTGTTTGGGCACGATGACAGAAATCCGATCGCGGGCCGGCGCGTCGACGTGCGATCGAACATGGCTGCGGTGGAGGCGTCGGTCGATCGTGACTATCTTCGTTTCAAAGGCTCGTTCTTCTGGGCGCAGGGTGATGGAAATCCGACTG
>Ga0207653_10000463_pt1 | contig 16348 bp, 17 predicted proteins | sample KBSK5251metaG_FD_184341 | JGI IMG/M metagenome (GOLD analysis project Ga0207653, IMG submission 184341) | Corn, switchgrass and miscanthus rhizosphere microbial communities from Kellogg Biological Station, Michigan, USA - KBS K5-25-1 metaG... | ecosystem: Host-associated > Plants > Roots >...
GATGGTCCGCATCGCTCCGGCGGCAGTTCCGCCGGAGCAGTCCTAGGAGGACATTTCGCCCAGCGTGGATCGGGCTGACGTCGTCATCGTCGGGGGCGGGATCATCGGCGCTTCCATCGCGTACCACCTCGCGACGCGCGGCGTGCGCGACGTGGTCGTGCTCGAACGAGAGCAGCTCGGTGGTGGCTCGACGACCCGGAACGCCGGTGGCGTGCGCCTGCAGTTCTCCACGGAGATCAACGTGCGGCTCTCGCTCCGATCGCTGCCACGGATCGAAAAGTTCGCCGAAGAGATGGGCGTCGACCCGCACCTCCGCCAGGTTGGGTACCTGTTCCTGATCACGGAGGAGAGCGATGTCGCACCGTTCGAGAAGTCCCTCGCGATGTGGCAACGCCTCGGTGTGCCCGTGCAGCGACTCGACGCCGCTGGCGTCCATAACGTCTTTCCGGAGCTTCGCGGCGATGACCTTCGCTTCGCGACGCTATGCATGCGCGACGGCTACTGCGATCCAACGAGCCTCCTCAATGGTTACGTCGCGCGCGCGCGCGAGAAGGGCGCGAAGTTCCGCGAACACGAGGCTGTAACCGCCATCACACGCGAGGGCGATCGCGTTACCGGAGTGCGTACCCCTAATGGCGAGATCTCGTGTCCAACGGTCGTGAACGCCGCCGGCGCGTGGGGTGCCGAGGTCGGGCAGCTGGCAGGGATCGATCTTCCGATCAGGCCGCTCCGCCGTCAGATCTTCGTGACCGATCCAGTGCCCGGCCTCGATCGTGACTTCCCGCTCACCGTCGAGTTCGCGAGCGGGCTCTACTTCCACCGCGAATCTGGCGGGGTGCTCATGGGCATGGCCGATCCGACGGACGGCCCGGGCTTCGACGCCAGCGTGAACTGGGACTTCCTCCCGACCCTCGTCGAGCGCGCGCTCTACCGGCTGCCGATCCTTGAGCGCGCCAACGTGAAGACCGGCTGGGCCGGCTTCTACGAAGACACGCCGGACAAGCATCCGATCATCGGCGCGGTGCCAGAGCTTGCGGGATTCCTTTGCGCCGCGGGGTTCTCAGGGCACGGCATCATGCACGCGCCGGCGACCGGTGAAGCGATCGCGGAGCTGATCGTGGATGGTCGGACCTCCCTCGACGTCACGCCGCTCGCATACGATCGGTTCCGGCGCGGCGACCTGATCAAGGAGCACAACGTCATTTGAACGCCCTCGGGCTCTTTCTTCTGCTCGACCTCGCTCTCGTCGCGGGCGCGGCCGTGCTGCTGCTCCTCGTGATCATCCGCCGTGGGCGCTCCGTCCAGTACCTCGCGCTCGCCGCTCTGCTCATCGTGCTCGCGGTCGGCGTCTGGTACACGACCATTCGCAGTCCTGTCTCGTTGCCGTGACTCGTTCGTACCTAGACTGACCAAGTGTTCACGCGCGAAGAGGTCCGCCTCACGACGCTCGCGACCTGCGCTGGCTGAGGCGCGAAGCTGGGCCCCGGCCCGCTGACGCAGGTCCTGCGTCCTCTGCAGCAACAGCCGAGCCCCGCGGGGTTGCTCGTCGGTCTCGCGCCGAGCGACGACGCGGCGGTCTATCTCGTCGCGCCCGACACGGCGATCGTCGAGACGCTCGACTTCTTTCCGCCGATCGTCGACGACGCATACGCGTCCGGTGCGATCGGAGCGGCGAACGCGATGTCCGACGTGTTCGCGATGGGCGGCGAAGTGCTCTTCGCGCTGCAGATCGCCGCGTGGCCGGAGGATCTGTCGCTCGAGCAGCTCGAGACGCTCTTCCGCGGAGGCGTCGATAAAGTCCGCGAAGCGGGCGGCGTGGTGGCCGGCGGCCACACCGTGATCGACCGCGAGCCCAAGTACGGCCTTGCGGTGACCGGCCGCGTCCATCCAGACCACATCCTGCGCAAGAACGCGCTTCGCGTCGGCGACGCGCTGTGGCTCACGAAGCCGATCGGCACCGGCGTGCTCACCACGGCGCACAAGAACGGCACGCTTGCGCCGGAGGACCTTGCGTCCGTCGTCGCGTCGATGGTCGCCCTGAACCGCTCCGCCGCGCATGCGGCGGTCGAGGCCGGTCTGCACGCGGCGACGGACGTGACCGGATTCGCGCTCGCCGGCCACGCCTACGAGATGGCGGACCAGTCGAAGGTGAGCGTCAGGGTCCGGGCGAACCTCGTGCCACTCCTTCCCGCGGCGCGCGAGCACGCGAACGGCGTGAGCTTCGGCGGTCTCGAGCGGAACCGAGCGCACTTCCTCGATGGCGGGCGGGTTCGATTCGACGGTGTCGACGAGGTCCTTCGCACACTGTTGCTCGACCCGCAGACGTCGGGCGGACTGCTGATCGGAGTGCCCGCCGCGCACGCGGATGCGTGGGAGCGCGCGCGTGCGACGCACGGCGTGACGGCGACGCGCATCGGAGAGGTGACCGAAGGCCAGGGCGTGATCGTCACGGCGTGAGCATTCAGCAAGCCGAGGAGATCGAGGAAGAAGAAGCACCTACCCCGAGCGCACGAGCGGCAGAGCTCGCGCGGCTCTCCCCGAGTCGCGCCGCGCTCGAGCTCGCCTGGCCAGGGATCATCGAGCAGTCGGTCAGCGCCGCGGGCACGGCTGTCGTGTTCGCCTTCGTTGGACATCTCGGCGCTGCGGCCACGGCCGGCGTTGGGGCGGCGTCCAGCTTCCTCTTCCTGATGTTCCCGGTCTGGCGCTCGCTCGCGATCGGGACGATCGCGATCGTGAGCCGTCGCATGGGTGAGGGGCGCGTCGCGGAAGCCGAAGACGCGACGCGACAGTCGCTGTTGCTCGGTGCGATCGCGGGCGTGGCGTTCGGTGTCTTCTTTGTGCTGTTCTCGGCGCCGCTTCTCCGTCTACTCGGAGCGGACGATGAGATCGTCGCGATAGGCGCGCCGTTCCTCGCGGTCGTCGGCGCCGCGAATGGCGCGGTGACGGTGTGGCTCATCGGCACATCGGCGATGCGCGCCGCAGGCGATACCCGCACGCCGATGTTCCTGTCCGGCGCCAGCGTTGTTATCAGCGTCGCCCTCGCGTACCTGTTCATCGATGTGCTTCAGATCGGGCCGATGGGCTCCGCGTACGCCTCCTCGATCAGCTGGGTGCTGGGGATGTTCGCAATGCTCGTCCTGCTCTGGCGCGGTCGAGCTGGACTCCGCATCGCGGGCGGACCGTGGCACATCACCCGCCAGACCACGCGCACGCTCTTCGCAATAAGCCTCCCGTCGGGGTTGGAGAGCGCGACCTTCAGCTTCGGGATCCTGTTCCTGTCGGGTCTCGTGTTCCGCCTGAGCACGAACGACGTCGCGGCACATCAGATCATCGGTCAGATCGAGACGTTCTCGTTCTTCCCGTGCATCGGGTTCTCGTCGGCCGCGAGTGCCCTGGTGGGGCAGGCCCTTGGCATGGGCGATCCGGACCGCGCACGCCGCGCGGGTTGGGCGGCCGCGGGTATGGCGCTGGTGTGGGCGACCGCCGCGGGGATAGCTTTCGTTCTTCTCCCGCATCTGCTGCTCGGGATCTTCACGATCTCGAGCGCGGTCGTGATCGCGGGGGTCGGCGCCCTCGCGGTCGTTGGCATCGGTCAGCCCGCGCAGGCCCTGATCTTCGCGCTCGGCGGCGCGCTGCGTGGTGCCGGAGACACGCGGTACCCGCTGATCGTGTCGCTCGTGAACTGGTTCCTCGTCCGGCTGCCGCTCGCATATGTGTTCGCGTTCGTCTTCGGCCTCGGCCTCACCGGGATCTGGCTGGGTGTCACGATCGATTACTTCGTCCGCGCGGCTCTGCTGGCGATGCGATTCAGGAGTGGCGCGTGGGCGAGGGTGAAAGTCTGATCCGGACGGCGTCGGTGCCCAGGGCGGGACTTGAACCCGCACGTCCTTTCGGACACGAGCCCCTCGAACTCGCGTGGCTGCCGTTACACCACCTGGGCTAGAGACCTCATTCTACGCGCGCGCAACGGCTGTCGCGACGGTCGTGCGATCTTTGCCTGCGCGCTTCGACTCGTAGAGGGCGGCATCCGCGGAACGGAATAGCTCCGCGCTCGAGCGCGCATGCTCGGGGACGCCGGACACGCCGATCGAGAGGCTCGCCGGAGGCATCTCGCCGCCCACCGTGGCGAAGGGAGCATCGCGCATCGCGGTGTGGATCCGGTCCGCCGCGATGACACCACCCGCGACCTCCGTCTCGGGCTGGATGATCGCGAACTCGTCGCCACCTACGCGCGCGATGACGTCGCTCGTGCGCGCGCGCTGGCGCAGCAGAGACGCCACGTGCTTGAGCAGGCGATCACCCTCCTGATGCCCGAAACGGTCGTTCACCAGCTTCAGGCCGTCGGCGTCCAGGAGAAGCAGGGCGAGGCTTCGCGCGTGCCGCACTGCGCGGGCCGTCTCCTCGTCGAGCCGCGCGTGGAAGTGGCGCGCGTTGTACAGACCGGTGAGCTCGTCCGTGAGGGCAAGGTTCTCTGAGCGCTCGAACGCTCGCGTAGCCGCGATCGTCAGAACTGCCTGATCCGCGAGCGTCTTGGCCAGCCGGAAGTGATCCGGTGTGTACGAGCCCGCACCCATCTTCACCGCGCGGATCACGCCGAGCAGCCGGTCATCGGCGACAAGAGGGATGACGATCGCGGCCTTCGACTCGAGGGAGATCCCGGCCACCATCGTCGGCCGCGGATCTTTCGCAACGTCATCGATCAACGCGGGCTCGCGATGCAGCGCTGACCATCCGACCATGCCCTCGCCGAGCGCCAGCTCGCGAGCGAACACATTCTTGCGGTAGTCGTCGGGATAGAACCGCGGCTCGTACACGAGCGCGCCCGCGCACAGGCGCTGGCGGCTCTCGTCCCAGAGATAGATCGCTGTCGAGTCGCTGGTCGTCAGCCGCTGGAAGGCCGAAACCGCGGCCTCGATGGTCGGGACCAGCTGCAGCTTTGTCGCGACACGCGCGACTTCGGACACCGCCTGGATCTCGGCGACGTAGCTTCTGGTGCGCGCGTCCGCGCGGACCCGTGTGATCGCGAGGGCGCAGAGCGTGGCGAAGGCGGAGAGAAGTCGTTCGTCATCGGGACCGAACGCGTTCGCGGTCGAACTCTGGACGGAGAGCACTCCGATCAGCTCATCACCCGACGCCATGGGCACGCACAGCTCGGACACGCAGTCGGTCGTCGCGATGAAGCGCGGATCCGCTGCGACATCGCCGACGTTCACGACCTCTCGAGTGGCGGCCGCGACCCCCGTGAGCCCGACGCCGATCTTGGTCCGAAATCCGCGAGCCTCCTCCGCTCGGGGCCCCGCGCCGGCGTGGAAGTAAAGGTCGCCGCGACCGGCGTCGTACATGAGGACGTACCGCAGCCCGTATCCGAAGGAGTCTCCGAGAAGCGCGATCGCGGATTCGATCAGAACGCGCTCGTCCGAGGCCGTAAGGAGGTCTGTGGCCGCGCGGGCCAGTAGGAGCTCGCGTTCGCCGCCCACCACGGCACACTGTAGGCGACCGATGCGCATTTTTCGGTGTCCGCGCTGCCGTGCCGAAGACATCAGCGCCGACGCACATCCAACGCGCGTGCTCGATAACGGTGTGGAGCGGCCAGTGTTCGTCTGTCGCAACTGCTACCGGGCGGCGGAGCTCGAGTTCCGCATCGCGAGCCAGACAGCCGACCTCGGCTATGTGCCGCTGGCGATACGCGACGGCCTGCGGCAGTTGCGTGACTTCTACAACGCTCGCCTCGCCGACGATGACGACCCGCGCGTTCATGCTGCGCTCGACGAGATCGAGCGTCGACTGGCCATCGATGCGGTGTGACGCTCGACCTAGACTCGCAGCATGACTCAGGTCCGTCCCGACCTGGCGCTCCTATGGCCCTCGTTCACGTTCTTCCCGCTGGCCGCGCTCGCGGTGCTCGTCTTCGGAGCGAGCAGTGGAGATCCGGTCATGATCGTGATCGGGCTGCTCTTATTTGCCGTGAACATCCTCATCGTGGTGAACCAGGCGTACTTCACGACACTCGGCGTCGAGGGAGACGCTGTCGTGTTCCGCACGAATTTCGGACTACACGAGGAGCGGGTCCCGATCGGGTCGCTGCAGAGGATCGATGCGAAGCGCTACCCCGGTGCGCACTCCGGCGTGTCGGCGCCGTTCTTCGTCGCGCGTGGCCGCGACTCGACGGTCAAGGTGAACACGAAGCCATATCGACTTCGCAGCTTCGTGCCGCTCATCACCCTCTTGCGTCAAACGAATTCGCACGTTGAGCTCGATCCGTTCTGGTCGCGCGTTGCCGCAGGCGAGGACGTATCGAAGGAGATCAAGCTCACGCCCCGCAGCCGGATGTGATGCGCTAGCCGGAGCGCAGCCGTCGATGCTCGATCGCCGTGCAGCGATCCCAGACGACGCCGAGTCCCGCGGCTTCGGCGCGTCGTGCGGCGTCAACGTTGCCGAGGTCGAGTTGGAACCAGATGGCCGGCATCTTCGCCGCGACCGCGTCGTCGACGACCGCGTCCAGGAACTCGCCACGCCGGAAGACGTCCACGAAATCGATGTGTGTTCCAGGCGGGATATCGACGAGGTGGTCGTATGACTGCTCGCCGTCAACGATCGCACGGCGAAGCCGTGGGTTGACCGGAACGATCCGGAAGCCCTTGCCACGCAGGTAACGGGACACGGAGTTGCTCGGTCGTGTGGGGTTGGTGGAATAGCCGACGACGGCGATCGTGCGCTCGCCCGTGAGGAGCTCGGTGATGAGGGCGGCGTCGTTCATTATCTCACGCTACCGCTGTTCGTGGAAGTCTTGAACACTGCATCGCCGGCAGGATAATCGCGAGCGACATGCCACCACGTGCACCAGTTATCTGGTCGACGATCGCGGTCGGCGGCGAGCGCTTCCACAAGCGACTCGACGAGCGGCACCGCGAGCTGTCGGTGCAGGCAAAGCTTCGCGCGCGCACCTATCGCCGGTCGCGCGCGCTTCCTACGAGCGAGGAGTCGATCCGCCTCCGCGCCGACTTTCTCGCCGCGCTCGGGCGACTGTCATCGTTCGAGACCGCGAGCCTTCGACTCTCCCGCTGCCGCTATCAGGTGCAGCTCACCGAGCGCGCGGACGACATCACGCGCGATTACTTCCAGCTCTGGCAGATGATCGCGCGGCGTGGCGGTCAGGAGTGGCCGCTGGGCGAGCGCGACGCCGAGCGCATGGACTTCTTCGCCACGCAGCTTGGGCGACTGGAGGGCATCGCCGACGCACTAGTGCTCGCCGGCCGCAACGTGCGGTTATTCCCGTTGCCGCCGATGCCATGGCTCGCGGTGGAGCGTCACTCGCCGTCATACTCATGACGGGCGACTAGCTCAGCTGGTTAGAGCGTCTGCTTTACACGCAGAAGGTCCTCGGTTCGAGCCCGAGGTCGCCCACCGAGGCCGTGATTCTTAGCTGTCGAGGTCGCCCTCGGGCTTGGGTTCGGGCTTCGGCTCGGACTCTTGGCCCTCAGGCGGTGTTGGCTCGGCCGGTGTCGGTTCCGTCCTCTTCTCCTTGTCCATCAGTGCCTCCTTTTAGCCCTGGCTGTCTCTAGCGCTTCGCCGCGGTCTTCCTGGCCGTGCTCTTCTTCGCCGTTGTTTTCTTAGCCGCAGCCGTCTTCTTGGTGGCGCTTTTGGCTGGCAGCGTCTTGGCGTAGCGATGCCCGCGCTCGATCCACGCACCTAGCTCCTTCGGCTTCGACACGATCGAGGCGGGAACGACGACGTACTCCTTCATCGGATGGCCCATCGGCTCGAACGGCGCGGCACCTTTCACCTTTAGCAGCGCGGCCCGATCGGTCTCGGCAAGGCGCACGACGATCGAGTCCTGGAACGTACCAGCGAACATGTTCCCATTCACGAATGCGCTCGGGTAGCCGAACATCGGCCGGCGCGTAACGCTCGGGGTTACGGGGACGGCCTTATCGAAGACGGTGACCAACTCTGGTGATGTCTTCTTCCAGGCTTTCACGTCGGCCGGACTCTACCCAAATGGCGCGCGTCCCGCCGAGGGTAGCGTTGGCCCGGATGGAGCCCGCAAAGGCGCTGGAACGTATCGCGTACCTCCTCGACCGAGCACGGGAGCAGCCGTACCGCGTCCGCGCCTACCTGCGAGCGGCCGAGATCGTGAAAGCCATTTCGCCCGACGAGCTGGTCGCTCGCATTGCCGCCGGCACTCTGAAGGAGTTGGACGGCATCGGCCCGAAGACAGCGGCGATCATCACTGAGGTCGCCGCTTCCGGCTCGACCGCGTACCTCGACAGGCTTGAGGAGGAGACTGCTCTCCCGGTAGGCAAGGGGAGCGACCTCGTCGCCCAGCTGAAGGGCGATCTCCACGTGCACTCGCTGTGGAGCGACGGCGGAGCCGAGATCGACGTCATGGCGCGCGCCGCGCGCGACCTCGGCCACGAATACATCGCGCTCACCGACCACTCACCACGGCTGACGATCGCCAACGGTCTCACGCGCGAGCGCCTGCTGCTGCAGCTCAACGTCGTCGCGGCGCTGAACGACGACCTAGCGCCGTTCCGCATCCTGACCGGGATCGAGGTGGACATACTCGAGGACGGCACGCTCGACCAGGACGACGACACCCTCGAACGGCTCGACGTCGTCGTCGCATCGGTCCACTCCAAGCTGCGGATGGAGAAGACGGCGATGACGCGGCGGATGATCACCGCCATCGCCAACCCGCACACCGATGTGCTTGGCCATTGCACTGGCCGCTATGTGGTGGGCCGTGGCCGGCCGCAGTCGGAGTTCGACGCCGAGCTTGTGTTCCAGGCCTGCGAGCGGTTCGACACTGCGGTCGAGATCAACTCCCGACCGGAGCGTCTCGACCCGCCGAATGACCTACTCGAGCTCGCTGTCGAGATCGGCTGCCGGTTCGCGATCAATACGGATGCGCACGCGCCTGGTCAGCTGGAGTGGCAGTCCTACGGGGCAGACAAGGCGTTCGAGACTGGGGTGACCATCGACCGGGTCGTGAACGCATGGTCAGCCGACAAGCTGCTCGAGTGGACCAACGGTTAGCGTCGCACTCCTCATCACTTTCTGCGCTCGACCGCTGCGTCGACCAGCGCGCGGTATTCCTCCCGATTGCGGGGCGGACCGCGACGAGGAGCGCTCGCTGATCGCGTTCCTTCCACGCCGCCACTCTCGCCCGTACCTGTCTCATGGGAAATACCCCGGTGTCACATGAGGCTGACCGTGCCAGCTGCGTTGGGCAATGGTTTAGTGGTCGATGCTCAGGAAGACCAGAATGAGAGCGGAATCAGAGCCGAGGAAGGTCGAACGCATGGCGAGCGCGCATCGGAAGGTCCTAGTCTTGGCCCTCGTCGTCGTGGTGGCATGCGCGCCGACGGGCACGGCGGCGTCGAGCGGCACGTCACCCGTCTCCGCGCCTGATCCCTCGAACGCCACTTTCACGATCGAGCGCGACACGGTCACGCTTGTCAACGGTCGCGCAGAGCGCGAGGCCGCGCCGGGATCCGCGACGAAGGTCACAACGACGCTCGTCGATCAGCGAGCGACCGGGGACGTGGATGGCGACGGGCGGCCCGATACGGTAGTCGTCCTCGTGCACCAGCCGGGCGGCAGCGGCACGTTCTACTACGTCGCGGCGCTGCTGAACGCCACCGGACGCGTCTCGGCGACGCCGGCGGTTCTACTCGGCGATCGCATCAAGATCACCGGCGTGAAGCTCGACGGCCGCACGATCGTCGTCGACCTGCTTGATCGGACCGCCGGCCAGCCATTGACCTCGTCGCCTTCCGTCGCCTCGACGAGGCGCTTCGGCGTCGATCATGGAGCTTTAGTCGCCCAGTAGCGTCCGCACGGCGTCTGGGATCCAGGTGACCTCACGGCCGGTCTCAGCTGAGCAACGGTCTGACGGACTAAGTCCGCCAATCCGACAATCAGGCGCAGAGCGTCTTTGGTTCGGCCCGCGGCCAGCGCTCGACCGCGGCGGGGCCGACAACGTACACGACGTCCTGGTTCGAAGGGCTGATGTAGACCTCGATCGTTTGAAAGCGGTAGCCCGTCGCTGTCGCGTCCACAGGCAAGGTCGCGTGTAGGTCGAGCGTGCCGCGAAGGTTTGACTGCGGCGTCACCAGTTTCGGATCGCGGACGAATTGGCGCACGTCCGCGCCGGACGTTGGGTTGATGCCCAGCGGCCAAGGGAGGTGCAGCAGTGTCGCGGCCTGCCATCCGCAGTGCCCCGCGGCCGCGATCGTGTTCATCCCGTGCGTCGTGTCGACCGGCCGCCCTTGATAGGCCCACGGATACCCGGGAAAGTCCGGCGGCCGGTCGAAGTAGGCGCCCAAGTCGCTCGTCCGTGGTGTGACGGAAGGTGAAGGGCTTTGAGCGTCGGTTGTTGACGGAGTTGGCGTCACCGCTGCACACCTCACGATCAACAGCGCCAGGGCGAAAAGGCGCATCACCTAGTTAGATGTTCGAAACGCGAAGGTGTGCCGACGCGAATCACGGTGAGCGATGGTCCGGCCACTTGATCTCCGAATTTTCTACCGCGCATTGACCGTAACGCGCACGTAACGTGCAGCGGCGCGCCCCTCAGTGACGTAGCCCGACCTTGTCGGCTGCGCAAAAGCGGAGGGACGAATGCGGTTTCTGCTCATGGTCAGCGCCTCGCTCGCGCTCGCTCTTTCGACGATCCCATTGATGCCACCGTCGGTCGCGGCAGCCGCCGGCACGTACTGGTTCCACGGGCAGCCGACCGACCAGGCCGATAAGGCCAACGGAGTCGCGAACGCGACGTTCAACCAGACGCCGCCCAACGGGACCGTCCCGGTGGTGCAGACCACGACCGGAGTCGCGAACCAGGACTTCGTCGCGAACCTCCTCACCGCCTATTGGTATGGCGCGTATCCCACCGGGACAATCACCGGCCAGATCGTCTTCGACTGGTGGTGGACCGCCCCAGCGGCGACCAGTGTGTCGGTCACGGTGTTCGCCGACCCCGACTTCAACGCACCATCGGCGGTCCAGCCGGAAAAGATCATCGGCCGCGGTGTGGTGCAGCTCGCGCCGGCCGGCGCTGCGACCGAGATGCACGGCGCGATCTTCGTGAATGGCACGGTGCAGCAACACCTGCTCATTCAGGTCGCGGCGACCTCGATCATCACCGGCAATGGGATTCACGTCTTCTACGACTCAACAGGCACGCCGTCGAACTTCAGCTTCGCGCCCGGCCCTCTGCCGGTGACGCCGACCGTGAGCTTCGACACGACGACGCCATTCGCGTTCGCGCCGTCGACGACGGTCTCGGCGAGCTTCTTCGGTGCCGAGCCACAGACGACGATCGAGCGGCAGATCGCGGCCTCCCAGAGCGGCCGCCTGGACCCGAACCGCATATTCATCGACTGGCCGCTCTCGTCGCGCACCGGCATCGGCCAGCTCTCCCGATCACTGGACGGCGGCGATTCGTTCCGCCTCCTCTACGACCGCACGTGCGCGGAGCGAAGCCGTCCGAACTGTCTCACCGAAGGCGGTGGCGACACTGAGAACGAGGTGAACCTCATCAACGGAGATCTGCTCTTCGCCGACCAGGAGGTCGTGGCGAACGAGGCCCTCGCCTCGTCGACCGACCACGGCGACACGTTCCCAGCGGCGCGCCAATTTGCGGTGTCCAACGCCGGCACGGCGGTCGACCGCCAGTGGCTCTCCTGGGTCGATCCGAGCATGCTCTCGATCGCCGGTCAGCCGATCGAAGCGTTCTTCTCGTATCACGTCCCGGCGCTCGCGGTGCACGTCATGGCCGTAACGACGTCGGGCATACCGATCTTCCAGCCGCTCCCGCAGCTGACCGACGTGAGCCAGTCCGGCAATCTACGCGTCGACAACTCGAGCGGCCCAGGCCGCGGCTGGATCTACCTGCCTTACCGCAACGGCGGCGGCTACCAGGTCGCGAGCGCCACGGTGGCCGGCTATGCGAGCTCAAGCTCGTGGCAGGCGAACCTGGTGACCACGGATCAACCCGCGGTCTTCCCGTGGCTCAACCTCGACGCGCACGGGAACGCCTATGCCGTCTGGGTCACGAACGGCATCGTGTTTCTGTCGGTCTCGCCGATCGATGATGCTCGGAACAACCCCGCCACCGGCCGACCCGCGACGTACTGGACGCCGAAGATCCGCGTGACCCCGTCGCAGGTGACGAGCTCCGTGTTCCCGGCGGTGACCGGCGGCGACAACGGTCGCATCGCGATCGCATACATGGGCAGCGAGGACTGCAGCGGGCTCTCCGACAACTGCCTCGACACGGCCCACTGGAACACCTACGTCTCCGTCCTCACCGATGCGCTCTCGATCGCGCGCGGCGGACCGACCACGGTCCTCGCTGGCAAGGTCAACCACCGCGTGGATCATCGCGGTCAGGTCTGCACCTCGGGAACGACCTGCAGCGGCGACCGGTCGCTTCTGGACATGCTCGATCTCGGATACGACCAAGGGGGCCGCATCGGCGTGGTGTTCATGGACAACAACAACGGTCTCGCGGCCGAACCGCGCACGAACCCCGCGAAGGCGGGTCCCTTCACACAGTTCGCAAAGGAGGTCGCCGGGCCGTCGCTGCTCGCGCCGGCTGGGACGGGTACCTCCACGATCTCCATCTCGATCCCGCAGAACGGCCGCACCGACGCGTCGGGCGACGCGACGTGGCCGAACGCTGCAGGCTCGCCGAACCTGCCATCCCTCGACCTCTTCGGAGCATCGGTCTTCGTCAACGGCAGCGATCTTGTCGCCCGGATCCCTCTCGGCGACACGACACGCGCGGGCATGGCGCGTGACCTCGCTGCGTACAACGCGGTCCTGCAATCGACCCCGAACGCCGATCGGCTCCAGTACATCTTCCGGTTCTCGACTGCCGAGGACGTCTTCCACCTCTCGATGGAGTACAACTCGGACGGCACCGTTCGCTTCTTCGGCGGAAAGCTCGACGCGAATGATTCGCTATCGAACGGAAGCTCCACGCTCGGAGCGGCCTACCACACCGATGCGAGCTTCTCGGTCAACGGCACGTTGGGTGGCGGTGCACTCACGCTTCGGGCGCCGCTAAGTGCGTTCGGTCTTGCAGTCGGCTCGAGCATCACCGGCGCAGCGGCCTTCTCGATGGCTGGGCCTTCGGAGACGCTCGACGGGACGATCCTCGATCCGATGCGCACGATCGACGCGACGCCGCCCTTTGACGCGACGCTCGCGGTCCAAGCGGTCGCACCCGTCACGATCGACTGCACCGATCCGAATATCCAAAGCGCGGGCGGTTGGCACGTGCTCAAGGATCCGAAGGCCGGCGGCGGCACGCTCTGCCGCGACGTCGGTACGAACAAGACGAATGACTACCTCAAGTTCCAGTTCTCGGGCACCGGTATCGACATCGTCCTCGCGATGGGCCCGCGCGGCGGAGTCCTGGGCCTCAGCGTCGACGGCATCAAGCAGGAGATCAACGAATACGCGGCTTCGACCGCTCCCGGGTCCCCCGATCAGAGCGGAAAGAAAGGACTGACCTACAACGTCGTCGTCCATCGCGACGTCACGCAGGGCGTCCACAACGTCGTAGTCACGAACGACTCCGCGGACAACATGCGCGACATGGTCTACGTAGACGGATTCAAGATCTACGGCGGCGACGTCAGCACGCCGTCGGGGCATTTCGTCCAGGAAACGCTAGGTCTCATCGTGGGAACGGCGCTCGCCGGCCTTGAGTCGGTCAGTGAGTTCCTCGTGGAACCGACGACCGAGATCATCGAATTCATCGTCGAGACCGCCGCCGGAACGACCGTCAGCATCAAGGACCCGAGCGGCAAGACGCTCGCGACCGCGACGGTCGACGATGGCGGCGTTCTGGATCTCCAAGCGTTGCCCGATGGCGCGGGCGCGTACGCGCTCGTCATCCGCGACGGCACCGCGGGCACCATCGCGTTCCAGGCCTGGGAGGTGTTGACCGAGAGCCGTTAGCCGCGCTGCCCAGACGTTTCCGACGACATGAGAGCGCTCCACGTCTCGCTTTGCAGATCCCAGCTAGCGGCGAGGAGCGCTCTCTGTCGAGCGCGGCATGCTCCGGCTAGTCACATCGTCAGCGACGCCGTTTAGACCATGGCTCGCGCAGATGTCGATTCGCCCTCGCGTTTCCCAGTAGGAAATGAGCCTCTCGCCGAGGTAGCTCTGTTGGTTCAGTGAGCGGAGCTGCCATTCCTGCTAGCCACCTCAACCGCTGATTCACCGCTGCGCGCCCAGGTCGCTCGGCCCGATGTACCGTTCACGGGTGGCCATCCAGAGCGCCGACACGCATGTGCCTGACCCAGGCATTCCGACGGCGCGTTGGCTACTCACCGTCTGGGGCCATGCGCCTGCGGCCTTCGTTCTGATCGGTGGACTAGCAGGAGGCCTCGCGTGGGGCACGATCGCCCGACTCTGGATGCGGTTCATCTCCACGAACGTGGAGTTCACCTGGGGCGGGACGCTCTTCATCGTCATCGGGTTCGGGATCGCTGGGCTGGCTCAGTCCGGCGCCTATCTCGGGAGGCGGGCGAACCTGGCAAGGCCGGCCATGACGGCGGTGCGAGTCGTTGCGGTCATCGCCCTGCTCCCGCTCGGCGTCGCCGCGGGAGCCAGCATGTTCCCCACGATCATCCTCGCGTCACTCGCCTTGACACATCACACCTGGCCGCGTTGGCTGCGAGGCATCGTCGCGGCTGTCGCGCTGGTCCCGGCGGTCGCGACGGCCCTCTCATTCTTCGACGACCTACCCCTGATGCGCGCGGTCATCGCTGTGATCTGGTTCCTCGCGATCTACGCCGGGATCATCTGGGCGGCCCGGTTCTCTCTAGGTCCACAACTCGACGGCTGGCGACTACCCATGGCCGTCCGCGTCCTGGGCGTTGTCGCGCTGGCGCCGCTGATCCTGCTCGCGATCTTGATCACGATCGACTTGCGGAGTAACGGTTAGTCGATAGTCGTGGATGATTCCGCCAGTTGGCGTACTCGCTCACGTCACGCGCTGGGGTCAGCGCGGACGCATGCCCTCTCGATTCGCTGGAAACTGGCTCTGTGCCGATGAGTCTGATACGGGAACTCAGGGCATTGATTGGGTTCGCCGTCCGTCGCACCCGCGAGTGCGGACGCCGCGGCTGTGATGGTCTGACGGATCCGCCGATGGTTGGGAGCTGCGGCCCATACTCATGGCTGTGACGGCGGTCTACCTACCGGAGATCGGGTTTCGTCCTGCCGGAGTGCGGCTCGTCGCGCCAGTTCACGCTTCTGATGGTTCTCGCACTCTCACGCTCGCAGAGCTCATCGCAACGCGACAAGGAACCGACCTTGCGTACTACCTCACCGGTCTCAGCGGCGATGAAGACGAGGAGCCGCGCAAGGAGATCGTTGCTGTCCGGAGCGGCGAGGACCAGCGCGTCGTCACGCAGGGGACATTTCTGCTGAAAGGCGCGAGGCAGCGCGTCGTCCCTCGTCGCATCAGCTCGACGAACGTGATCCCGCGCTGGACCGGTCCTGTCGACATCTCGATCGAGATCACCGGCGTCGGCGAGTTCCATCTGGGTGCGCAGTTCACGCCGTTCGGTCCAGACACGGCGACGCCGCGCCGGGACGTAAACGCCTCGGTCACGCACGATGGCATCGGCGTCAGCGTCGGCGGTGTGGCTACCGCGCGCGAGGAGACGGCGATCGAGATAGAGGCGACGGTGCCGGACGGCGAGTGCTGCGCTGGCATCGGCGCGTATGCCGGCCACCGACTCGGTCCGACCGCGCTGTCGCTCAGCGATGAGAGCGGTCGCGTGTACGTGGAGCGGTGGCAGGAACCGGACGGACGGTATGACCACAAGACGCTCGCTCTCTTCCCGCCCGTGCATCCCGACGCGCGCGAGCTCCAGCTCAGCGTTCCGTATGTCTACGTCGAGGAGCAAGTGACTACGAACATCGTTGACCTTCCTGTGACAACCCCGGTCGAGCTACGACTCGGGCGCTACGCGATTCGTGTGCTCGGCACGATGCGCGTTCCGGGAAATCCGAGGGCGCGTAGTCCGAGATTCCGTGAGCCGGCACTCGGTGTCGATGTCGATCTCGGCGGCTGGCAGGGCGACCGCCGCCTGCTGTGGCCCGGGCCCGCCCTCATCGACGGTGACTTCTGCAACTTGGGCTTCCGCACCCAACCGGGTATGGACATGCGACAGCCGGAGCCGGCCAGCCGCATCGAGATCTTTGGAGACCGCGCGCTGACCGGGGGGACGCTTGCGTTCCGGCGCCCGCTGATCCAGGTCCGCGGGCCGTGGAAATTCCGCATCCCACTCGTGTAGGAGCGCGGTTTTCGGGGGCG
>Ga0207653_10000466_pt1 | contig 16166 bp, 11 predicted proteins | sample KBSK5251metaG_FD_184341 | JGI IMG/M metagenome (GOLD analysis project Ga0207653, IMG submission 184341) | Corn, switchgrass and miscanthus rhizosphere microbial communities from Kellogg Biological Station, Michigan, USA - KBS K5-25-1 metaG... | ecosystem: Host-associated > Plants > Roots >...
GAAGGAATTGCGACCGATCCCCGGCGGAAGGCGCAGATCCGGATTACTCGACTGGAAGTAAAGGTTTCCACCACCCGGGAAATTTCCTCCTGGCCTGATGAATGCTTCGTTGTCTGTATCCTCGAGATTTCCACCGAGGTATATCGTCGGACGCGCCGGACAGACGAAATCGTTCGAATTCGCAGTGCGTGTACAGGCTCCGGCGTGGGGCGTCCACGGAAAACCCGTGTGATAGGTCAATATCCCGTCGACCTGCCAACCGCCGAGTATCTTGCCGGCTACGTCTTTGCGACCGCGGAGGAACGGAAGATCCCACAGACCAGAGAGGTTGAAATTGTGTCGCACGTCGAAGTCGGATGGACCACGCTCCTGGCTCAGATCCTGTGGAAACGTCTGATTAGTTTCCGCGCCCGGTCCTTCGTTGGATAACGTATCAATGCTCTTGGCCCAGCGATAGAGAACGTCAAATTGAAATCCGCGACTGAATCGACGTGTCAGTCGCGCGTTCATCGCGTTGTAATTCGAGTTCACGTCCGGTGTCGGGATGTACACTGCAAACGCAAAATAGTCGTTCGGAATCACCGATTGAACAAATCGTTGATTCACGAGACGAATCAGTTTGTGACTGGAACTACCCTGGTAACCGACCGTCGCCACAAGGTTGTATGGCATTGCGTACTGCGTCTCGAGTGAATAGTAGTAGACATAAGCTGTCGGCGTGTCCGGAAGAGCCCCGTAGATCTCAACCTGCCGGCCTGGAGGAGTGCCGGTCGCTGGATCGATGCCAACTGCGAGTGCAGGATTTGCCGGATAACTAAAGGGCGAATTACTGCTACCAAGCGAATACTGAATCTGCCCGTCCACGAAAGGTGAGCCAAATGAGTCTAACGGTTGCCCCGCGGTTCCACAACAGATCTGATATCGCGCGAAGAACGGCGGATTGCCACGCATGTTTGAGAAGACGACTTCGGGAATACGGTTATAGGCGATACCGAATCCGCCACGAAGCACCAGCTTTTCCTGAAGATCAAAACGTCTCGGACTGTAAGCAAAACCGATCCGCGGCGCGAAGTTGTTTCGATCGCCGTTGTATAGCTGACTGACCGGTTCGACTCTCGAGCCGGCCAAAGCTCCGCCTGGTCCAAATACAAAGTTCGCAGTTTGGTTGTTCTGTTCCTTGAGCACGCCGAAGTACTCATAGCGCAAACCCATGTTCAGCGTAAGATTGGGCCGTGCTTTCCAATCGTCCTGAAAGAAAAGACCGTAGCTGCTGGAGCGGAAATGGCGTTCTGCGTTCGCAACTCCGCCTGTCTCGGGATCGGCGTTGATCTGGTAAAAGATCGGCGTATCGTTCGCCAGGTTGAAGAGACCCACAAAGCTGTACAAAGGACGCGAGCCGCCGTTGAGAATGTTATCGTTAAGCTCTCGACGAAACTCGCCACCAAATCTCAGCCCGTGATTTCCTCGTACGTTGTTTAATATATCGCGAAATTCAAATGTCTTTTCGGAGAAAACTCCGGGAGTTGTTTCAGCTTGCGGCGCGCCGAACCGAATTCGACTGCCGTCACGCAACATGCCCTCGACTTCGAGCCGGGGAATACCGAAGTTTGTATCCGTCGAAGTCTCGAGTTCGTTGTAAGCGAATTTGGTGAAGTTGAAACGCGCCTCGTTCAGCAACGTCGGGGATATCGTGCGGTTGTACAAGACGGCGTAGGCCGTGTTGTGAGGCGCGGTCGTGACGTCAGTTTGCGGACGCGCCGCACCGCCGGTATCGGAATTTATCTGGAAGATCCTGGTGAGATACGTGCTGAAAGTTAATTGATCATTCGAAGTCGGGTTGAAATCCAGGCGGACATTGTACTGATTGGGTGTGTTATGTCTCGGCTCAGCGATGATGGCTTTTTGAACGTCAGGTATGCCGTCAAGGCCGCCGCCGCTAAGGCTTGAAAGCGGAACATATTGGTTCAACGAACCGCCCAGCGATCCGATATCCAAACCGCCGGGAACAACCTGGCACAGAAAACGAGCGTCGATGTCCGAACAACTCGACGTGAGCAGGCCGCCGAGCCGCGGCTGAACGCCGGAGCTACCGAGCACTGCGGCGGTGACTCCGCCCGGACGAGCGCTGATGACGCTTTGCCGGAATTGCGGCGTCTCAACGTAACCGGTCGAAAGCGAGGTTGTATTTTCCCGCAGTCCTTCGTACGAGAAAAAGAAGAACATTCGATTCTTGCCGTTGTAAACTGCTGGACCACCTTCTCCGAAGCGCGGTAAGTAAAGTGGGCCACCTAAGCTCCCACCGAATTGACGATAGAACCGCTCGACTCTTTCGAGGCGTCCTCGCCCAAAGTCGTTAGGATACTGATTAAAAGCGTTGAGCTTTGGACTGTTGTATTTGAGAAACGCGCTGCCATGAAAATCGTTGGTCCCGTTTTGTGAGACGACTTTGATCTGTGCGCCAGAATTTCTACCATCCTCGGCAGAATAACTTGACGATGAGATTTGGATCTCTTTCACCGATTCCTGGTTCGGCGTAACCACCGCAGCGCCACCGTGACTGAGACTGTTTACGCTGACACCGTCGATCTGAAAATTGTTCGCTGAGACGCGCTGACCGTTCGCGCTGATCGGTACTTGATTTTCGGCCTGAAAAATCGAATTGTTCGACCCTCCTGGTCCGGGAGAATTCGGCAGGCCATTGGCGTTTCCATTTGGACTCCGCCCTGCGTCACCAAATATGCCAGGCGTGAGCCGGGCCAACTCGTAAGGATCGCGACCGATCTGCGGCAGTCGTTTGACCTCGGCAGTCGTGATGGCTTTATTGACGTTCGCGTTCTCGGTTTCGATTTGTGAGGCTGCTTCTTGCGTGATCGTAACCGTGGCCGTGACGTCGCCCGTCTCGAGAATGACGTCGACGCCTTGAATACTCTCTGCCACGACGGTCACATTCTCCGCGAGACTCTTGTTGTAGCCTGTCTTTTCGACGGTGAGTTCGTATTTGCCCGGCGCCAGGCCGACAATGCGGTAAAACCCTGCCTCGCTACTCGTCACTTCCTGAGTTTTTCCGGTTTCCGTATCTTTAAGAACGATTCTGGCGCCGGGCACGAGGCCGCCATTCACGTCGGATATCGTTCCCTGGACGCCGGCTCTGAATTGAGCGTTCGCCGTGATCATTGCGGACACAACAAAAAGTCCGCACATACTTATGCGGACAATGCAGAAGATAATTCGCGACATTGCGGCCCCCCTCCCGAGGCAGATCGATCGTGCAAGCTCTTCGCAAAGAAGTCGGGGGATAGAACTGGGAGACTGGAACTGACCTGAGACAAACCTACTATACAACGGCTGGACCGAATTCTAATAAGTATTTACACATGAAAAGTTGTCTTTTGTGGCGCCGATTTGACGACGCGTAAAGAGACACGAAAGAATGAATGCGTTGAGGGCCAACTCTTCCATATGGTCGCAGCCGCCGGACGTCGTATCGCTTAACAGCGGTGAGGTGCACGTGTGGCGCGTGGACCTCGAACAGACGGACGAGGTGGTGAACGGGTTTCGCACGACGCTGGACGCGGAGGAGCTTCAGCGCGCGAGTCGCTTTCATTTTGAACGACATCGACGGGCGTTTATCGTGGGCCGGGGGTTTTTGCGCGACGTGCTCGGGCGGTATTTGCAGTCGCGGCCGCAGGTGCTGGAGTTTTCTTACGGCGCTTATGGCAAGCCGGCGTTAAATGGCGAACATAAAGACACAAAGTTGCGATTCAATATGTCGCATTCGCATGACGTTGGACTGCTGGCGATCACCGAGGAGCGGCATATCGGGGTCGACGTAGAACATATCAGGGCAGACTTTGCGACTGAGGAAATCGCGCGGCGCTACTTTTCACGTTGCGAAGTCGACGTGTTCAATACCCTGGCGCAGGAAGAGCAGGTGGCGGCGTTTTTTCGTTGCTGGACGCGGAAGGAGGCGTTTATCAAAGCCACGGGGCGAGGGCTTTCGCAGGCGCTCGATGGGTTTGATGTGACGCTTGGTCCAGGTGTGGAGGCTGAGTTGTTGCGTGTCGAAGACGATGATGCGTCGCGCTGGTCCATGTGTGATATTGATGTCGGGCAGGATTACGCGGCAGCGCTTGCGATTGAGGGAGCGGTGTCGGACATGAGGTATTTCTCTGCGTAACTCTGCGTATCTCTGCGTCCTCTGCGTTAAGAACATTTTTGACGCAGAGAACGCAGAGATACGCAGAGGGCCGCAGAGGTAAATCAAAACTGTATGCAAACAGCAGCACAGGCACTCGATCCGGTTTGCGGTATGACTGTCGATCCGGACCGCGCAGCCGGCTCATTTGAGTACCAGGGCAAGACTTACTATTTCTGTAGCACACACTGCCTGCACCGCTTTCGGGAAAACCCGGAAAGCTTTCTGACTAAATCGACTCCGATCGGCATCGCTCGAGCGCCGAAACAAACCGCAACGACGCCTGGTCAGAAATACACCTGCCCGATGCATCCCGAGATCATTCGCGACGCGCCCGGGAGTTGTCCCATCTGCGGCATGGCGCTCGAACCCCTCGTCGCCACTCTCGACGAAGAGAATCCGGAACTGCGCGACATGTCACGCCGGTTCTGGGTTGCTGTTGCTCTCGCGATTCCTGTGTTCGTCCTCGGGATGAGCGACCTTATTCCCGGTCAGCCTTTGCAAAAGTTGATACCGGCGTCGACGCTGGCGTGGGTGCAACTTGTTCTGGCGACACCCGTGGTGCTGTGGGCCGGCTGGCCGTTCTTCGTACGCGCGTGGCAGTCGGTCGTGAATCGCAATCTGAACATGTTCACGTTGATTGGTCTGGGTGTCGCTGTCAGCTATCTCTTCAGCGTGATCGCCATCCTCGCACCCGGAATTTTTCCAGCATCGTTCCGAGATCATCACGGTAACGTTCCCGTCTACTTCGAGGCAGCGTCGGTCATCACGACGCTGGTGTTGCTGGGCCAGGTGCTCGAACTTCGCGCGCGCGGGCAGACGGGTACGGCGATAAGGGCGTTGCTCGGTCTCGCACCGAAGACAGCGCGCCGCGTCAGAGAAGGCGGCACCGAGGAAGACGTTCCACTGGAACACATTTCTGTCGGCGATCGACTGCGAGTACGGCCGGGAGAAAAAGTACCGGTCGATGGTGTAGTGACCGAAGGAACGAGCGCTGTCGACGAGTCGATGATCACGGGTGAGCCGATTCCAGTTGAGAAAGGTCCAAATGATCGAGTTGTGGGCGGCACAGTGAATGGCACGGGCTCGTTCATTATGCGTGCTGAGCGTGTCGGCTCGGAGACACTCCTCGCACAGATCGTGCAGATGGTCGCGGAAGCGCAGCGCAGCCGCGCGCCGATACAGCGGCTTGCTGACGTCGTTTCGAGTTATTTCGTGCCGGCGGTCGTGATTATTGCGGTGCTTACGTTTGTCGTGTGGAGCATCTGGGGCCCTGAACCGCGCATGGCGTATGGATTAGTGAACGCGGTCGCCGTGCTGATCATCGCGTGTCCGTGCGCGCTCGGATTGGCGACTCCGATGTCGATCATGGTGGCCACAGGAAAAGCGGCGTCGTACGGAGTGCTGTTCAGGAATGCTGAAGCCATCGAGGTGATGCGCAAAGTCGATACGCTCGTCGTCGATAAAACAGGCACGTTGACAGAAGGGAAGCCGAAGCTGCAAACCGTGATCACTGCGAACGGAATGGACGAACAAACGTTGTTGCGATTCGCGGCGAGTATCGAGCGAAACAGCGAACACCCGCTCGCAGCAGCGATTGTGTCGGGCGCGAGAGATCGCGGTGTGAAGCCTGTCGACACGGTTCGGTTTGATTCGCTAACAGGTAAAGGAGTCGTGGGAGAGGTCGATGATCGTCGAGTGGCGCTTGGGAATCGCGCGCTGCTTGATGAACTCGAGATCGAGCCGGGTGCGTTGGGAACGCGGGCCGAAACATTGAGAGCGGATGGCCAGACGGTGATGTTCGTCGCAGTGGGCGGAACCGTAGGGGGCTTGCTTGGTGTCGCAGATCCGATCAAAGAGACGACACCCGAGGCAGTGAAACAACTTCACACAGAAGGAATTCGGATCGTGATGCTGACGGGCGACAGTCGCACGACCGCAGAGGTCGTTGCACGCAAACTGAACATCGATGAAGTCCTCGCGGAAGTCTTACCGGATCAGAAGGTCGATGCCGTGAAGCGGTTTCAGAATGGCGGGCGAATCGTGGCGATGGCGGGTGATGGAATCAACGACGCGCCTGCACTCTCGCAAGCGCACGTCGGGATCGCGATGGGTACCGGAACTGACGTCGCGATGAAGAGCGCTGACGTCACACTCGTGAAAGGAGATCTGAGCGGGATCGTCAGGGCACGCTCATTGAGTCGCGCCACCATGAGTAACATCAAACAGAATCTCTTCTTCGCTTTTATCTACAACACGCTTGGCGTGCCGCTGGCGGCAGGCGTGTTGTATCCATTCTTCGGAATTCTCTTGAGCCCGATGATCGCGGCAGCCGCGATGAGCTTCAGCTCAGTGTCCGTGATTGCGAATGCGCTAAGGCTGAGACGAGTTCGAATTTAGTTCAATCGGTGGCCGAGCAGTCGATTGCCTGATGCGACGAACATCAGGCCGAGAACTTCGTCCGTTACGAAACGTTCGTCGAGGTCCGGCAGACGCACTTCACGTTCAGTGCGGCCGTTGTTGACGTTCACACCGGCAAGGCCGTTGCCGTCGCGGGTGTCAAGGTCGGTGTAGAAGTACATCCAGTGACCGCGGAGTATCGCCAGCCGTTCGCGATGCCACAGGAATCGTGAGAGACGATCGAGTTGGCGTGAAGGATCCAACCTCTCAACGATTTTATCTTCAATCCTATTTGTGCCTTTTGTGTACTTTCGCGAGGATGCGGTCGCGAGTGCCTGAAGATTTGAAAACGACGAGCGCGCACTCATTGCCGGGCTACCAAAACGAAAATAGAGTGACGCCGCGCGCGCTGCGATCGCGGCGACGGTGCGAAAGACGCCGCGACCAGGCGGTGTGTGTCGCGCGCGCCAGAGTTGCCGGCCACTCACAGGATCAAACCCCACGATCTCCGATTGTCCACCAATCACGACATCGCCGCGTTCATTCAGCAGTCCAAATGAAGCACGTTCGATCTTGTGTGCAAAATGAGCCGTACGTTTTCCGTTACTTGCGTCGAGCAAAATGAGATCGTCGCGATCGGCGATCGCAATCGTGTTTCGATCCGGCAGCAGCAGATTCGTGATGCCCTTATCCGCACCTTTGTAACGCCACAACACTTTGCCTGACCGCGCATCAATCGCGCTCACGCCGTACGAACCACGCTCGACAGTATCGCCATCTTTGATCCGCGTGAATTGTCCTCCGGTTCGTACGTAGAGAACATCGCCCGCGAGGATCATCTCCGGCGTGAGTCCGAGATCTTTCGCTTCCCACTCCGTGTCGCCATTCTGACGTGAGATCGCTCTCACGCGCCCGTGTCCGGAAACATATATATTCTCCTCAGTGAAGATCGGCTCGGCTTCCGTGAACGCAAGCCCTTCTTCGTTGACGCGATACTTCTCGCGCAACCGTTCCTTTCCGGTTCGTGCGTCGAACGAAGTCACGCCTTCGTAGAAAACATACAACCGTCCCGCGACGAACGCTGGTGGATAATAATTATCGAGCGTGTAGTCAACTTCTTTATCCGAATCTTCCGGCCAGCGTGCCGGCATCATCTCGACTTCGCCAACTTCGTACTTCCACAGCTCGTCGCCAGTCGCCAGATTTAAAACGTGCACTAGTGGCCGGCGTTTGAAGCCCTCGCGCGGACGATTCTTCGCGTCCTTCGCGAGCACGACGGCGAGCAGATCCGATCCCCGATCGACCGACATCTGCATCACCGCGCCTTTGATCTTTTCACTGCGCCAGATCGAATCGCCGGTCAGAATATCGACGGCTTCGATCCGTGCCTTGTCGCCTTTCTCAAAACTCAACAGCAGCAGTTGAGTGCCGGGCACGGGCGCGACGTCTGTCTCATCGAGCGAAGTGTCTTTCCGTCGCCAAAGCGTTTCGCCGGTCGCGCCGTCGATGGCGTAAAGCGATTTTTCCGTGCCGGCGACGACGACGCCCAGGTCTGTGGCCTGGTAGAAGCGAACGTCTTTGTCGAGCTTTGTAGTCCAGGATTGCGCGAAAACGGGAAGGGAAGACACAAAGACGAACAACACCGCACGACTTAACTTCATGCGACTAGGATAACCCAGATCTGATATGCTTTGCGGCAAAGTATGGAGTTGGTTTTCTCGCAAACTCGCAACGTCGCAAAGTTAATAGCTGTTGCGTTTCTTTTCTCGATCGCAACGTCGTCGTTTGCTCAATCGATCGATCCGAACGCTCCAGCGCCAGTGCGTCACAACACGGTGACGGGCCGTATCGCGGCGCGCGATTTGGGAGACGCGCGATTAACCGATCACTACTTTGCGTTCACGGGAACGCCGGGCGACCTGCTGATCACCGTTCAGACGAAGAACTTAAACGGCGACATCGACGTGTTCACCGCAGGCTCATTACGACCACTGCTGAAGGTGACGGTTTACGCCGAGATCGATACACCAGTCACAAAGGGCATCTATCTTCGCAGGCGCGAAGATCTCGTGTTGCGAGTGGAGGCGCGCAGTCCGAACGACGAAGAGGGAACGTATCGATTGTCGTTCGGCGGCTCGTTCATGCCGGTAGCCGGCGGGCCTGACATTGCCGAAGGTGAAACACCCACGACTGAGGCTCCCGCCAGGACGCCGGGAACAAAACGTGTTTCATCGGTAGGAGCAAGAATCGAAGAGCCCGCACCGCCCGTGACGGAAGTCGCCGCAGCGCCGACTCCCGAACCAAAGTCCGAGCCAACGCCGGAACCTACTCCAGAAGCCAAGGCGGTCGAGTCGCCGAAACCTGCGCCTGAAAAAATCGAGGTGTACAAGAGACCCGTGCCACCGCGGAACACACGTGGTCGCAGACCCGCTGGACGACGTACCGCACCGCCACCTGCAACACCCAGCACAAAAGACACAGTCGAGACGGTAGAAGAAGTAAAGCCGAAGCCTCCTCCGACTGAACCAGAACCGGAACCTGGGCCACGTCTGGTGATCGAGACCAGCGACGGAACGCTGATCAATCGTTCGATGAGTACTGTGAAACGCGTGACGGTTGAGAATGGCCAGGTGGTGGTCGTCGGCCGCGACGGAAAGATCGATCGAGTACTACTCGCGAACGTCGTGAGGATGTCAATCTCACCTTGACAGGATTAACAAGATTTCCTCAGGATTAAATCCTGTAACATCTTGTAAATCCTGTGAGACTACCTGGCAGCTTTCAGGCTCGCCAGCTTTGTTTTGAAATTCGGCAGATCCTCGCTGTTCGGATCAACCTTCTCCAACTGCGCAATCGCATCTTCAGCAGCTTTGGCGTCGCCTTTTTCAAGCGTCGCTGCCGCAAGCCCCGCAAGCACCATCACGTCGTCCTGTCTCATCTTCAACGCCGCTCGATACCATTTCTCAGCAGTCTCGAAATGACCGGCGTCGAGGTTGGTCAGCCCGAGCAGCGTGACCGTACGGTAATCCGTGGGTTGTATCTGATTTGCTTTCAGCAGGAACTCGATCGCCTGGTCGTAGCGGCCAATCTGGTAGTAGAGCTCTGCCGCTTTGACCTGCGCGTCGAAGTTCTTCGGTTCATTGCGAGCTTTCTCGAGCGACGCGGCCACCTGCTCACGCACGGCCTGCGGGTCGCCGGCAGCACCGTTCTGCCCGCCGACAGGTGGATGATCTGCGGGCATCGCTTGGGATCTCGCCTGCGGCTCGGGCATCCTCTGGCTCATCGAACTGGCAAACATGAAACCCACGATGAACCCCAATAGAATACCGATGATTGCAAAAAGAATATTTTCTCTCGTCATGATTATCTGTTGCTGTTTTCCGCCGCCAACGACTTCGCTTCATCAATTCGCGACTGGATGGTCTCGGCCACTTCAGAACCCGGAGGAACCTGCTTCAACACGCGTTGCCAGTAGTCGATCGCTTTCTTGTAGTCTTTCGCCTGGAACGCAGCGCTTCCGGCGAGCTGAAGCGCTTTCGCGTTGTTAGGATCCACTTTCAACGCACGCTGAATCAGCTCCACCGGTCTGCCTTCGAGAGTTCGGCCACTCGCCATTGCTGTGGCGAATGCATACTCTGCCCAGAGGTCGGCGTTGTTTGGAGTCAACTCCGTCGCTTTCGCATAAGCGCCGGCCGATTCAGAAAATCTCTCCATCGAACTGTACGAGCGCGCGAGCATGGTCCAACCCTGCGCGTCTGAAGGGTTCGACTCCAAACGCTTCGCCAGCGCGGCGACATTGGCCTCGATCTGCTCCTGTGTGCGTTCTGCTGGAGCAGAGGTCGTTGGCGAGGTTGTAACGACTGCGCCGGTGATACTCTTTGGGTTACCGATGTTCAAATAGAAGACGATCGCGACGAAGGGAATTCCGATCCCGAGTGCAAACGCTGTATTTTGTGCGCTGAATGCAGTCTTTGCCTTTTTCTTTTCTGACTTTGCTGTCTTTGTGTCTTCGAGTAAGCGACGCTCGATTTCGTCGCGGTCCTGTGCGTACTGCTCCTCACTTACGATTCCGTTTTGAAGATCATTCTTCAGTTCGGCGAGTTGATCCTGATAGACGGCGATGTTTGCGAGTTTTCGCTCGTCGTCGTCTCTGCGATCGGCCTCTTCGGAACGCTGAAGCGCAGGGGGCAGAATGAACGCGAGCGCGATCAGGATGAATGCAGCACAGATGAGCCAGAAGACAATCACGCCGTCTCCTTTCGCGAAGACGCAAGCATCTCTTCAGCACGGCGCCGGTCTTCGGCGGTCAACGGCTGTTCCGTAATCTGATCGCGTCGCTGTTTGATGTAGCGGAAGAGAATAAGCAGGCCGCCGAGCAATAATACGAATGGCCCAAACCACAAGAGATACGTCAGCGGCGTCACGCGTGGACGATACAGAATGAATTGCCCGTACCGCTGCGTGAGAAATGCAATGATCTCCTGGTCGCTCTTGCCGGCTTTCATCTGTGCGCGTATCTCGCGGCGCAAGTCTGCGGCGAGATCGGACGGCGAATCAGCGAGAGTTTGATTTTGACACTGAAGACAACGAAGTTCGTGCGAGAGTTTTGCGAGACGCTGCTCGATCACGGGGTCGTCGCTTGGCTGTTCTTCAGTCTGGACTTGCGCCCTCGCAAAAGAGGCGAGCAGGCAGAGCAACAAAAGTGCGAGCAAACGCGAGCGAGTCATCTGGTTGTTCACTGGCGGTTTAATTCCTGGACCATGGGCAGAATCTTTTTCTCCCAAACGTCGGGCATCACGGGGCCGACATGTTTGAGTCGAATCGTGCCCTTTTTGTCGATGATGTAAGTCTCAGGCGCTCCGTAGACTCCGTAGTCGATCGCGACCCGCCCGTCGAGATCGACAGCGCTCAGCAGGTAAGGATCGCCTAACTCGCTGAGCCATCCGAGCGCGTCCTCGGGTCGGTCTTTGTAGTTCAGCCCGTAAATCGGAACGGCGCCTGACTTCTGGTATTCGAACATAAAGGGGTGTTCGTCGCGGCACGCGACGCACCAGGACGCCCAAACGTTCAGCATCCAAACCTTCCCGCGCATGTCTTCGGCAGAGAACGTCTTGTCTGGTTGCTTTAACTGCGGCAGACGGAATGTTGGCGCGGGTTTGTCGATCAGTGCAGACGGAAGTTCGTTGGGATTACGCGTCAGCCCGATTGCCAGAAAGACAACGAGTACGAGGAATAGAGCGAGTGGAATTAAGTACTTCAACATAAATTGCCTTTTCTCTGCGGTCCTCTGCGCTCTCTGCGTTTAGATTCGATTTTAACGCAGAGAGCGCAGAGATACGCAGAGGACCGCAGAGAGATCTTTAAGATTCCTGTTGCACCGAAGCCACAACGGTCGTCGGTACTTCGACCGTTTTAACCGTCTCGCGTGCCTCACGTTCTTTCCGCGCTGCCAGAGCGTATCGTCGATCGGAAACCGCGAGACCGCCGCCAATCGCCATCAGCAGTGCGCCACCCCAGATCCATCCGACGAGTGGCTTGTAATACACGCGCACACTCCACGCACCTCCGCTCACACGCTCGCCGAGCGAGATGTACAGGTGGCGAAAGATTCCAGTGTCGATCGCTGTCTCGGTCATCACATTGCCGCTGGCGTTGTAGTTACGCTTCTCGGGATACATCCGCTCGATCTCGGCCCCGTTGCGACTGACGACGACTTCCGCGCGCGCCGCCACGTAGTTTGGGCCATTGATCTCTGTCGTACCGTTGAACTTGAATTCGTAGCCGCCGGCGTTAACCGTGTCGCCGGGTTTCATTCGCACGTCCTGCTCCAATTGATACCCGGTCACAATCGTTATGCCGAGTATGAACACCGCGACGCCGACGTGTGCTACCTGCATCCCGTAGTAGCTGCGGCTCTGCATCCGCAGTTTCTGGAATGTCGAGAGTTGTCCCGAAGTCACGCGAACTCGTTCCCAAAGGTTCACCAAAACAGTCGTGACGATCCAGATGGCCAACATCAAACCCAAACTCACGAGCGCCTTAAACTGGCCGAAGACGAACGGAAGCGCCAGCGCGCTCACGACGCTGATCACAAACGCCCAGCGCAATCTCGTCACCAGATCCGGAAGACTCGCTTTCTTCCAGCGCGCGAGTGGTCCAATGCCCATCAGGAACATGGCCGGGGCCATCAGCGGCACGAATACGAGGTTGAAGTAAGGTGGACCAACGGACAGTTTGCCCATACCCAATGCATCGACGATCAGTGGGTAGAGTGTTCCGAGAAGAACGGACCCGGCGGCGACGGTCAACAAAACGTTATTCGAAAGCAGCAGCGATTCGCGCGACACGACTTCAAACTTGCCGCCCAGCCCGACTTGTTTCGCGCGCCAGGCGTAGAGCAGCAACGAGCCGCCGATAACGAGCACCAGAAACGCAAGAATAAAAATGCCTCGCTTCGGATCTGACGCGAACGCGTGAACGGACGTCAGCACACCCGAGCGAACGAGAAACGTTCCGAGCAGGCTCAACGAAAAAGCGGCGATCGCGAGCAACACTGTCCAGCTTTTGAAGCCGCCACGCTTTTCGGTGACGGCGAGCGAATGTATCAAGGCGGTGCCGACGAGCCAGGGCATGAATGACGCGTTTTCGACCGGATCCCAGAACCACCAGCCGCCCCATCCGAGTTCGTAGTACGCCCAGAAACTTCCGAGCGCGATGCCGCACGTCAAAAACATCCACGCGATGGTGGTCCAGGGTCTGGACCAACGCGCCCACGTTGCATCAAGCCGTCCGCCGATGAGCGCCGCAATCGCAAAAGCAAAAGCGACTGAGAAACCGACGTAGCCCATGTAGAGCATTGGCGGATGTGCGACCATTCCCGGATCCTGGAGCAGTGGATTGAGGTCGCGGCCATCCGCCGGAACAGGGAACTGGCGCGTGAAAGGATTGGAGGTGAGCAGCATGAACGACAGGAAGCCCACGCTCACGATTCCCATCACGCTGAGCACGCGCGCGACCATCTCTTCCGGCAAGTGACGGCTGAAGAGCGACACGGCGGCCGTCCACAGTGCGAGCATCAACGTCCACAAAAGCAAAGAGCCTTCGTGAGAACCCCAGGTTGCGGCGAGCCGGTAATGCAACGGCAGTTGTGAATTGGAATTGATCGCGACGTTCAGAACTGAAAAGTCATTCGTGATGAACGAGTAGGCGAGACAGCCAAACGCGATCGTAACAAAGATGAACTGCGCCTGGCCCGTAGGGACGGCGAGCGCCATCCAGACGCGATTGCCACGCGACGCGCCGATGAGCGGCAGAGTCGCCTGAGTCAGAGCCAGGAGCAGCGCGATCGTTAATGCGAATTGCCCAATTTCTGGAATCATTGATCTAAAAACCTGCCACAAAGAAGCACAAAAGGAACAAAAGTAAAAACCATTTTGTGTGGTTTATGTGCCTTTTTGTGGCCCTAATTATCTACCACTGTTTGCGCGGCTTCCTGTGCATGCTTCGCTTTGTCGATCGCGTCGCCGGCTTGCGGAGGCATGTAGTTCTCATCGTGCTTTGCCAGCACCTGGTCCGCGTGAAACACGCCGTCAGATGCGAGCTTTCCCTGCGCGACACAGCCACGACCTTCTTTAAACAGATCCGGAAGTATCCCCTTGTACACCACCGGAATATTTGCAGCCGTGTCGGTAACGGTAAATCGGACTGTCAAACCGTCGTTGTCGCGTTGCAGTGTGCCTTCCTGCACCAAACCACCGATACGAAAGGTTCGATTGACCGGCGCTTCCTTTGCCGCCACCTGAGTCGGACTGAAAAAGAAGACGAGATTATTGCGAAACGCGCTCGCAACCAAATAAGCCGCGACCGCTAATCCTGCCAGTCCCACTACAATGAATGCCACACGTTTATGACGTCGTTTCATTAGCACTACCTCTCAAAACAGACGCAGGAACAGTATTGGATGATTGCTGTTGCGTGAGCGCTTTCTTGCGCTGTTTTAAACTCACAACTTCCCAAACAATCAGGACGAGTGAAAAAATGTATGAGCCCCAAACGTAGAACCCGTAGCCGCTCATCGATAGATCTGGCCAGTTCATGTTAAACCCCAACCTCCGCGAATCGAGAAGCATTCTGCTCTCTTTCTAAAATAATGCATCGCAAGCGGATCAGCACAACCGCCACCGAGTAGAGCCAACACGCGGCGAGCATGATCAGCAGCGCCGTCAGCATCGGCGCTGCGATTGTCGGCTTGCCGAGCATCCGAATCGTCGCACCCTGGTGGAGCGTGTTCCACCACTGCACTGAGAAATAGATGATGGGAACATTGATCACGCCGACAAGCGCGAGTACGGCGCCGGCGCGGTCTGCACGTCGTGGATCGTCGATGGCGGATTGCAGAGAAATGAACCCTATAAAAAGGAAGAAGAGGATCAATGTGGACGTCATGCGCGCGTCCCACACCCAATACGTACCCCAGGTTGGTTTACCCCACAATGCGCCGGTGACGAGTGAGATCAGTGTGAACAATGTTCCCGTAGGCGCAATCGCCGACGCCATCATCGAAGAAAGACGCGCGTTAAAGGCCCAACCGATGCCTGCGTAAGCCGCCATCAGCACATAGAGGAGCATTGCCATCCATGCTGCGGGAACGTGAATGAAGATGATCCGGTATGCGTCTTTTTGTTGGAAATCAGTCGGCGCGATGAAGAATCCCCAGTAAAGACCGGCAGCAAACAAGATGGCCGACGTTATCGCGAAGAACGGGATCATCTTGCCGGCGAGCGGGTAGAAGGTTGCGGGCGAAGCGTATTTGTAGAGATTCATGACTTTTGAACAGGACCTATCGGACCTATTTCTTTTATTCCAACGAAATTCTCAATCCAGCGGCGGCGGCCCAGGGAGAAAAAATCGCCGACACGATTGCAAAAGCTCCGAGCAAATAGAGATGCGGTGCCGGGCTTAATCCCATGATGCTGGCTTCGACCGCGCCCGCGCCGAAGATCAGCGCGGGAATGTAAAGCGGCAACACGAGTATCGAGATCAAAACGCCGCCACCACGCAACCCCAGCGTCAAAGCCGCTCCGACTGACCCGATCAAACTCAACACCGGCGTGCCCACCAACAGACTCACAAAAAGAAGCGCGAGCGTTTCGTTGCTGAGATCGAATTGCGCTCCCACCAGGGGCGCAATCAAAACCAGCGGCACCTCCGCAACGATCCAGTGCGCCAAAGTCTTTCCCAGTACGACCAGGTAGAGCGGCTGTGGCGTCAGTAACAACTGTTCCAACGTGCCGTCCTGATAGTCGTTGGCAAACATCCGGCTCAGCGAGAGCATCGAGGCCAGCAGCGCAGCGACCCAAACAACGCCCGGCGCGATCTTCCGCACGATCTCGCCGTACGCCCAGGGAATGGGCGCGAACTTGCCTGGCCAGTCGGAGAGCCGGTGGGGCCACACCAGCCAGGTGGCCGCGTGCGGCTCCCACTCCGCAGGCATGAGGTACGCGTCCGCCGCCGCGGACGCCTTCGGCGCGCGCGCGCTCAATCGAGGAAGCGCCGCTCGATGCCGGAGTAG
>Ga0207653_10000470_pt1 | contig 16034 bp, 10 predicted proteins | sample KBSK5251metaG_FD_184341 | JGI IMG/M metagenome (GOLD analysis project Ga0207653, IMG submission 184341) | Corn, switchgrass and miscanthus rhizosphere microbial communities from Kellogg Biological Station, Michigan, USA - KBS K5-25-1 metaG... | ecosystem: Host-associated > Plants > Roots >...
AGCACCAAATTGCTTTATCCGCCGGCTCATCGTTTCGGCGTTCCGCTTAACCTTCGCGATGTCGAGCACGAGACCTGGTGTTTTCAGAGTTTCAAGTTTCATTGTTTAGGTGTTGGGTCGTGGTTGAGTTAATCAGCATTTTGCTCATTGAAGCAAGAATCAAAGCGCAGAGTATGAAATGAAACACCCGGAGGGAAAGAAAGTACAGTATGACCCTGATCGACTATGCCGCCGCTCGAGGCGCAGCCTCGAATCAAATTTGAATCACCCACCGGAAAGGCAGGGCCTTTCCATGTGCGGCGGCAGAGCCGCGCCTCGTGATGCTCCGGCGATCATTCTCACACGCCGTGCATTGAGAATCGCAAATCGCAGGTCACGATTACAAAAACGAATTAGACTTCGTTATCATTTCTAACTGCCTATTCAATTCGCAACGCAAGCTTGCCCAAATGGTGTTCAGCAAGCGCCTGGTGTGCTTTGCTCGCTTCTTCCAGCCGAAACGTTTTGTCTACGTGGACTTCAAACGGACCAGAGTCGATCAGGGCGTTGAGTCTGGCGATGAGGGCCGGGCTAGTCTCTCCATCGTACGCCTCAACTGCGATACCGTCGCGAGCAGTCGGCTCAGGCATCACGCCATGGGGATAGGCGATCCGCCCTCCCTGGCGAATCGCTGACAAGGCCTCATCAGTTGGCTCGCCTCCCGCTGTCACGAGTGCGGCATCGATGCCGTTGGGTGCGAATTCCTTCGCTGCGTTCAGAACATTATCGCCACGTCCGTCGACGACGCTGTTAGCGCCCAGGTTTTTCGCAAGCTCTACCCCGTCATCACCGGACGCCACCGCGAACACTTTGGCGCCGAGACGTTTCGCGAGTTGTATGGCCAGGTGTCCGATGCCGCCGCTCGCGCCGATAACCATCAGTGACTCGCCGGATTTCAAACCCAGCACTTTTTCCAAACCTGTTAGCGCGGTCAACCCATCGGTGAGCAACACCGCCGCTTGTTCAGTGGACAAGTCGCCGGGAATGAGCGAAGTATTATCGGCCTTAACGGCAGCATACTGAGCGTAGAAGCCACCTTTCGGATTCGCCAGCTCTGCGGCGTAAACACGGTCGCCTTCTTTGAAGCGATTTACGTCTTTGCCGACGGCCGCGATCGTGCCTGCTCCATCAGTACCAAGCACGTAGGGAAATGTCGGTTTGATTCCCATTATTTCGACAAACCGGCCTTCCCGTTCATAAGGATCCCACGCGCCGACGCCGGCAGCTTCGACCCGAATCAGAACTTCGTTCGCTTCGATTTGGGGGACGGGTAAGTTTTGTATTTTTAATGCATCGGGACCGCCAAACTCATCGAGAGCTACGGCTTGCATTGTTTGCGCTTTTGCTTGTGATGTTTGTGCCATGATTTTACGTACACCTCTGTCTCTTAATCGTTCAAGGCATTTCGCCAATCTATGAATCTTTCGGGATGATCAAGTCAGATGAGCAAACGCGGTGCCCTTCGAGACTGCAAGAGGACGAATTTAGTTCTTCATTTCCGATGCATCAAGTTTTCAATTTACAATCCGCATTGCATATTGACCCCCACCACGTTCCGTTTAAATTGCATGCGGCTTTGCCGCCGCACATGGCGGTAAGCCTCCGGCTTACCGGTATCGACTTCTTTTTTGATTTGCGGCCAGGCCGCCGTTCGAGGCGCAGCCTCGAATCACTTTGAATAACGGCCCGGAAAGGCAGAGCCTTTCCGCCATGTGCGGCGGCAAAGCCGCGCCTCGCCCGTCCGCGATCCTTCTCAAAGGTCAGCCAACTGGAATTGACAGGTCTGGGGTCAGGCGTGGGGTTTCTGCGATTCTCGATCAGAAATCAAACGCTGCGCTCAGATAAAAATGCGCGTCATCATCGACTGCTTTTTTGGGTGGGATACTTCTTGAACATCTTACTCACAGCTTTTTTGATCAGTTTTTCGACGCTCTTGGCGTCGGCTGCCATGTCTGCGGAGACGGAACGGTTCAGCGTTTCTTTCGCTACTCCGCGAAAAACGCTGATGTCCTTCTTACTGTCGACCAGGTCAATCAAAAGCGTTCCGGTGGTCACATTCATTAAAGCCGCGGGGTTCGTATAGCCACCCCAGGCGGCATAGTTTGCATTGTTCCAGGTGGCCCCCACAGCCTGAATATCCATACCTGCGGCGGCCACAACCGCGACCTTGATGTCAGGATTGTCGTCATTCCTGGTAAGCCCTCTCGCGGTCAACTCGCTTTCCGTCGCTGCGACGATGAGTTGGCTGACGATGGGGTTGCGCGCCACCATTCCTTTGGCCCAGCCAAACGTTTTATAAGTTGAAAAGTTTACGGTCGTATCGACATCGACTTTGACGTTTTGCCCGAAAAGGGCGGACGTGCTTAAGAAAAGAACAGCGGCCGCCAGGATTATGGATCTTTTCATTTATCGCTCCTTCGATTAGCTAATCATTCTGCCTGACTTTGCGAGTCATTGGAGCCTGTCAAAACTGACAGGTTATCTATAGCTGGATGTGGAATTTCGCGATTCAGATTTGTAGAAAAACTAAGCCGGGGTCAAGAATCGCAAAACTGGAGGCCTTACTCCCGTTTCGTTGTGTTCTACGGAGGCCTTGTGTCAGTTCGATAAGTGACACAGCGTTGCTGAACGCTGAGGCAGATGGCATTTTCAGCCTCGAAAGTCCTGACGACCAATGGTCAGGCTATGGACGATCCCTGGCTCGTTAGTAAAGCGAACTTTCTGGCGCTTCCCGTTACTGCGGTGCTACTGTAACTGCGCGAAACCGGCTGGATTACACCTCGAATTAAGATCAATGAATCTCTCAATAGCCCTGGGCACTTATAACGGCGCTGTTTATCTAAAAGAGCAGCTCGATAGTTTTGCCGCCCAGACACGGACACCGGATGAGCTGGTTATTTCGGACGATCAGTCGACTGACGATACGCTCGGGTTGATCGAAGAGTTTGCGGCCACCGCCGGTTTTCCGGTGCGCCTTTCAGTCAATGAATCAAACCTGGGCACCGCTAAGAACTTTGAAAAAGCCATAAGTCTTTGCCGCGGCGATGTGATCATGCTCAGCGATCAGGATGACGTCTGGCACAGCGACAAGCTCGAATCAGTCGAGCGCATTTTTGAGGCAAAGCCTCAGCTCTCGCTGGTCTTCTCGAACGCCGAGCTCGTCGATGAAACGCTTAGGCCTTTTCACGAGACATTGTTTGACCGGCTTCATTTCAACGGTCGAAAGCAAAGATGGGTAAAAAGCGGCCAGGCGTTTGATGTTCAGTTGCGCGAGCAACTGGTTTGCGGTTTGACGGTGGCATTCCGCGCAAATCTTAAGGAACTGGTATTGCCGATTTCCGGCGATGGCCCGTTGATTCATGATGGGTGGATTGTGTTACTCATTGCGGCCGTCGGCGAAGTCGATTTCATCAACCGGCCGCTGCTGAAATACCGGCAACATTCGGCCCAACAGTGTGGCGCGGGCAAGACTAGTGCCTGGCACGAGATCATGACTTCTTCCAAAATCGATCGCGCTTATTACCTTAGGCAGGCCAATCAGATCAACGAAGCGTTCGCGCGCCTTGTGGCGTACGGCCTTAGCCAGGATAAAGAGAGGCTATTGCGCGAAAAAATTGTGCATTTGCATGAAAGAGCACGCCTGCCTGTCCCGAAACTTCAGCGTTGGCGTTCAGTAATGAAGGAAGTCGTGAACCGTCGCTACCACCGCTTTTCCAAGGGTTGGTTAAGCGTGGCCAAAGATCTTCTCGCCTGAGAGCGCCGCGTTCGCCGAGGTCGTCAATGAGCTTGGTACCCCGTACAGCCTGGCTTACTATCCGTCCAACAAAACCCATGACGGACGCTTTCACGAGATTCGGGTGGAGTTGCGCAACGTTATGTACGCGAGCGTGCGAGCGCGCGAATATTTCAGCCGCAATGACAGCTCAGCGAGGATAAGATGAATTGATCGCGACCTCGCGCTGCCGACCAGAAGTTCTCTCTTGCTGAGCAGCCGCCCTTAACCCAATGACCACGCCGCCTCTTCCCGAACAGATCGAACTCCATCGCGACCGGATGTGGCGGCGTGACGAAGAGCTCCGCGTTGAAAGCGCGGTTGAGGCTGAACGTTTCATTGAAGACGTGGGCTTTGCAAATACTCTGACAGATACTCGGCGAGCTGGTCCGTCGTTGTACATCGCGGTGTGCGGTCGCCGTGATGTTAGTCTGCCCCGCAACGTCCAGAAGGACGAAGAGACGCGTCTTACCTGGTACCTCAAGGACGAAGTCATGCGCCGCGGCCGTGTTTACTACGCGAAACTCGCGGGCGGTCGTTCGATGTTTGTCGCGCCGCGCTTGATAAGTCATTTTGCCGCGGTGTGGATGCCTCGGCGCAAAGACGAGTCGCAATCATTGTCAGACGCAGCCCAGCGCGTTCTGAGAGTGCTCCGGCGCGAACACGAACAGGCCACCGCGGACCTGCGAGCGGAGAGCGGAGTCACCGAACGTGCGGCATTCACTCGCGCGCTCGACGAGTTACAACGCCAGATGAAAGTGATCCCCCAGGACGTCATTTATCAACCGACGTTTTCCTACATCTGGACCCTGGCCGAAGACCGTTTTCCGGAAGAGCTGAGAAAACGTGTTGCGCGCAAGACCGCGTTGCGAGAGATCGCTCGGGCATATTTGGCTGGTGCGGGGATGTCCGTACTCGGCGAGACAGCGCGCGCGTCCGGTTTGGGCCGCGTTGAAGCGGGGCAGGGAAACCATCAACTGGTAGACGAAGGATATGCGATCCGGGTCAGGCAAGGGGTCTACGCGCTTGCATCGTTGAAGGACGGCTGAAGTTAAGAAAGAGGTCAGAGGTCAGAGGTCAGAGATCAGGCGCGTCAGGTCGTAGTTACCGTGCTCGAAATCTGTGGAGAGATCCGAAGGATCAGCATGAATTCATTTCGACCCTTCGGGTGTCTCCGTCAGAGGCCTGACCATAGGCGTCTACATTTAATGCGGCTCAGCCGCAGCACATGGCGGTAAGCCTCCGGCTTACCGGCAGGCTACTTATTTTCTAACTGGCGGCTATGCCGCCGTTCGAGGCGCAGCCTCGAATTATCTCTGAATCACCTACCGGAAAGGCGGGGCCTTTCCGCCATGTGCGGCGGCAAGCCGCTGTCCGCGATTCTTCCCGTAGCAACTTTGCCGTCACGGTCCAAACCGCCGCTGGTACTCAACCGACGTTATGAACGCCTTGACCATTTCCGCGTTGATGTAATTGCCGTTGAACTGATTCAGCTTCGTCAGCCAGAAGTCATAACCGGTGTGGTCTGAATCCGGCCCTTCGTTCGGGTTACGCTGCAAGTAACCAAAGTATTCGGCCAGCACGAAAGCCCGATTGTACTCGGCGTTGTAGAGGTCGGTGTCTTCGGCGATTTGTCGCAGGGCCAGCGCGCGCGCTGTCGCGTCGCTACTGGCAGCGGCTCCGCCGAACAAGTTAATCGCATTCGTGCGTTCGCCTGGCGATAGCACGTTGCCGGCGTTCTGGTTTAGTTTGTCAACAAAGTCCGTCGGCGTCATGGTCGTCGGAAACGCTGCGATGAATCGTGGAGTCCTGACGAACTCAAGCGCGTACGTCTGCTTGTTGTTTTCAAGCGCTTGTTCCCAGCCAGGATCCAAGACCCTGAAGCCCTGACCAATTCGTTGAGTGCCTTGAAGGAATTCGTTGAACCGCACTATCGGCACCGGGAGCTGATGCGCTCCGCCAAAGGTTGAATTTCCATTCGCGTTGCCATAGGCGACTTTGTAAAAGCGCTCGACCAGATATCCGTTATTCTGGAATTCGATCGAGAGGAAGAACGAAGCCGAGACATCAATGCGACGAACTTCGGTGCACTGCAGATTGGTATCGCAGGACGTGATTTGATTAGTCCAGAAGCCCCAGCCGGATTGGTCTGGCTCGCGATTAAGGAAATCGAGATAATGCTGGCGCACAAAGAACCCCTGGTCGTGCACCACCACAACCTTCACGGTCTTCGTCGTGGACAGCTTGTTTGTGTCATTCGTACAGGTGATGTCGATGCTGTAGATGCGTCCGTTGCTGTTGCCGGCGCGTTCAGCGCGCAAACGAACGTGATGCGCATCGATGACTTCCCAGTCGGGAGCGGTGTCTCCGTCGCCAGTGCCATTGACGGGCTCGTCTGAAGAGACGGTCAAGACGCAGGTATTCGGGCAGGGATCCGTCACCGTGTAATCGATCGTTACGTCCACCATTTTGTGGTTGGGTGGCCACAACATCTTAGGTGTTGGCGCAGCATCGTTAATGATCGGCGCGGGACAACAGTTCTTCGCTGGAAATACTGCCAGCGAGAGCAGACCCGAATCACCAGAAAACCCATTGCTGAACGGCGAGCCAGGCACGGAGGTTAAAGCTCCGGTAGCTCCGATGCTGAAGCCATTGATCAAATTGTTGAATGCGGCTGTGTAAAGCAAAGTCCCGGCCTGATTAGTGGCCATTCCAGACGGGGACACTGCTCCTGGCACAGCAAACGGCGAGCCCGCCACTACCGACAGAGCGCCCCCGGAGGCTACGTTGAATACTGTCACCGAATTGGTGTTCTGAGCACTCACAAAAAGCTTCCTGTCGTCGGGACTCAAAACCGCAACGTTAGAGTTCTCTCCGGGACCGTTGAAAGGTGAACCAAGTATTCGTGACAGAGTCCCACCGGAACCAATGTCGAAAACATCGACCCGGGAATTTAGCGCGTCCTTAAGAGCCACAAAAAGCTGCGTGCTCGCGCAATTACATTCAATGCCGGCAGCTCCGGCAGCCGCTGTTGATGGTCCGGGAACGGGCGTAAGTGCTCCGGTCGCGGAGATACTGAACATAGAAATCGCGCCGGGCGACGAGGACACGGCCAGGAATTTTCCGTCCGAAGTTACCTTCGCGCTGGCCAATGGTCCACTCGCACCGCTGGCGAACGGAGATCCCGCTACCGGGCTGAGCGCCCCATTCGCAGCGATACTGAACACGCTGAGCGTCATTGAATCTCCATTTGCGACGATCAGAAAGTTGTCATCAGGAGTCGTTGCCAGTGACATCCCTGTTCCGCCGGCAACTCCGGCCGTCGCGAATGGCGAACCCGGCACGGATGTCAGGACTCCCGTAACCGGATCAATCGAAAACGCGCTGACGTTGTTGCTGCCGCTATTGCCAGCGAAGAGAAAATTCTTCACGACCGCCGCCGTGATGCGATTCGAGCTGAAAGATCCGCCACCAGCGCCAGTTCCGCCTGTCGTAAAGGGCGAGCCGGGAATCGGGCTTAAGGCACCGTTGGCAGCCGCCGAAAACGCGGAGATGGTGTTGGGAGTGCGATCGTTGTTGGTATACACAAATGCACTTTGCGCCATCGAGGGCAGCGTGCAGAATGCCATCAAGAGAAATAGGTGGACTAGCTTTTTCATCGTCACTCCTTCCGGCCGTGAGAAAGACTGCTCCTCACTCACGTCCAGGTTGTGCAGGTATTAATTTAGCGTCGGGTGAACTAAAAAAGGGGAGAAAGGGGACCGGCCGAGGTCGTTTCGATTCCGCTCAATTGTGGCGACTGTCTCAAACGGCGAAAGCGTCCCAGGACGGGTTGCTTTGCTCAAACTTTTCCGTTGTGAGGGTAGCCTATGCCTGTTCGGTTTTCCTGTCAATCATCGTTCTGCGCGGTAGTGGCATAATTTGAGATTCTCGACTCATCCTCGGCGGGTTCTGCGCTTACCTCGGCTGTTTTCTCTGCGGTAAATGCTTTTCAGATATTCTTAACCGCAGAGGATTCCAGAGGGCCACAGAAGTGCGCCGACGGTCATAACCCCGAAGGCACGAAGACCGGGTAGCCCGTAGACCGGGGTCAGACTTGCGGACTTTTGCGATTCTCAAGGTGCGCTATCCAACCAGCCACTGTCTGGGTCAGAGTTCAGCTGAAAGGATCTACGTCGTCGTTACAAGAAATCGCAAAATCGCAAGCCTGACCCGAATTATGTTCTTTGACTTGAAACTGGGGTCAGCGTGTTAGTTTTGTCGGAACAGTTGAATTCTCGGTTTAGCCGTTCCCATCCTTTTCGCCAAGACCAGTCGCGGTCGACGTATCAGTCGCAGTGGACTTGTCGGTCGCGGTCGACGTGTCAGTCGCAGTCGACTTGTCGGTCGCGGTCGACGTGTCAGTCGCAGTCGACGTATCAGTCGCAGTGGACTTGTCGGTCGCGGTCGATGTATCAGTCGCAGTGGACTTGTCGGTCGCAGTCGACGTGTCAGTCGCGGTCGACGTGTCAGTCGCGGTCGACGTGTCAGTCGCAGTGGACTTGTCGGTCGCAATCGACGTGTCAGTCGCAGTGGACTTGTCAGTCGCAGTCGACGTGTCAGTCGCAGTCGACGTGTCGGTCGCAGTCGACGTATCCGTCGCAGTCGACGTATCCGTCGCAGTCGACTTGTCGGTCGCGGTCGTATTCGGGTTGCCTTCGGTCACTGTCAAGATCGCCGGCGCCGAAGCGCGGCCGTCGGAGTTGGCGGCAATTATCTCGAGTTGGCCGGGCTCCGCGGTGTCGTCGACTGTGAGCTCGAAGGATATTTCCTGGTCGCTCACATTGTTCGGCGTGCGGTCGTCCGAATCCACCTTCACCGTTGACACCTGTGCCAATCGTTCGCCCGAAATTTTCACGCCCACTGGTGTCGTTCCACCGGCAACGACGGTGGCGGGCTCCAGGCTGGCTATCTTCGGCGCGGTCGCGTCTGCGGCAGTCGGTGCAGAAACATTAATAACCGTTGCTTCGGAAACGATGCCGTCAGCGGTGACAACCTTTATCTCGATCTGGCCGACCTGCTTGATGTCGTCGGCGTTGAGGTCGAACGTTACTTCCGTATCGGTCTTTGAGTCCGGCGGGCGGTCAATCTTATTCACCCGCACATTGGCAACAGTTCCCAATTGGGTGCCGGTGATCTTGACCGTCACTGGCGCGGCCCCTCCGGCGACGATAGTAGCCGGCTCCACTTTGGAGATTAACGGCACATTTCCGGTGAGCGCGTCTGTACGAGTGGTGGGCGACTGGAATACGACGTTGAAAATTTCGGCTAGTTTCTGCGCCGCTTTGTCGGAAAACATTCCCACCAGGGCGCCGATAGCCAGGACGCCAAACGGGTTCACTACTTTTGCGTCAGCAGGACTACCGGTAAGGAAACCTCCGCGAAGCACAGCGTAGAAAACAAGTCCCATTGCCATGCCGAGGAATGGCCGTGTGATATACCACCAAAACCAACTCGATATCAGCTTACGCGTGCCGATGAAGTCCGTGACCGACATGATTGCGTGCAAATAACTCCCGAGTGCGCCGGCAAAAATTACGAGCAGCAGGAGCTGGATTTCACGCGTAATCCATGGGTGGTAACAAAAGAAAACGTTCAACTCAACTTTTGGTTTTTCTACCGGAACCGGAATGGCGTTTGAGATGAGATCCGTGTTTGTCGTCTTATCTCTGTTCTTTACATCCACGGTGATTGAACCCCTGCCTTGCAGGTATTCAGAGTCCACCCCCACGGTGATCAAGTTTTCGGCAACAACAGTTGAATCCACCTCTTTCAAATCGAAACGAACTTTCGAATTCCCGTTAACGAAATTCTTTCCGTATAGAGCCAGGCGGGGTGTTGTGTTGGTTCCACCCTTAACCTGGGGAAAGATCTGGATTAGTTCGGGCGCCAGTATGGCCGGTGTCGTTACCTGGCCCGTCGTTCCCGTCTGTCCGGCGGTGCCTGTCGTCGCTGGCTGGCTTGCAGTTGCCGGCTGGCGATTAGTCGTTGCGGTCTGGCCTGTTGCCGGCGGCGTGGTGTTAGCTGAAGTCGCAGGTGCTGGAGTTGATGCGGGCGTCGGTGGCGGAGTTACTGTCGGGGCCGACAGTGGAATCACTGGTGTTTCCGGGAAGTCGAGCGAGGTTAGCGACACCAGCATGAATACCAGGAAAGCCCCAAAGGTTAGAAGATACAGAGTCAGTATCCGTCGTTTCCCCCGAGGCATTTGGGCGCCGTCCTCAACTGCCTGCTCGTTCCGGAGAGTTTTGCGGATGTAAAAGCCAACGATGACGACCAGGACCAGTACCACAACTAAACAGATGATTGGTTCCGACATTTTCAGTCCTCCAAATCAGATGAGTTTTTGAGCGCAAATGTTTCAGCCTGCATTTGATACCGAGCTCGGATGGGCGCCTGGGTTGGCCCGACAAAGCGTAACTCGCAGCAATTAATCAGGAAAATCGGGCGCAGCAATCGGCAGCAACGTCAAGCAAACCATGGCAGGTTGACCGGGTGAACACAGCCCAACTCAATCAGCAGGTTGGCGCAAAATTCTCACAAACGAAAACCGGTTGGCCTGGTCGCCAACCGCAAGTCTTTAAAGACACGAGGAGTTCAGTAAACCGGAATCTGCGACCCACTGGTTTTCGGCCAGCGGGTCAAGGCTTGCTGACCAAACTATCTTGAGGCGGTAAGAAATGTATTTCGAAAAAGTGGTGAGCCGAGCAGGACTCGAACCTGCGACCCACTGGTTAAAAGCCAGTTGCTCTACCGACTGAGCTATCGGCCCACTTTTGATTTGAATGCAGTCTAAAGATTCAGGTGGGAAGTTTCAAGTCAATGATTTGTACTTTGAACTTTGTGCTTAGTACTTTGAATCGATAATTCACAAGTCTGGAAAACTCTAGTAGCCAATGCTATTCAGGCCCTCCCTCACCGTCGGGCTTCTGACACGGGCCTAGCCCCTGAACCATTTTGCCAATGCTGATTCGCGCACGATGATTGTCTGCGAGCGTTCGGGACCAGTTGAAACCAGACCGATCTCTACACCGATGTGGTTCGAGAGAAAGTTGATGTACTCGCGTGCGAAGCGCGGCAGTTCGCTTAAGTCGGTGATGCCCAGCGTCGAAGACTTCCAACCGGGAAGGGTTTCGTATACCGGTTCCACGCGTCTTAGATCCTGTGAAACTGAGGGCAGGGATTCGCACTTCTTGCCAGTCAAGTTGTAGCCGACGCAAACCTTGATTTCATCGAGCGCGTCGAGCACGTCGAGCTTGGTCAACGCCACCGAACTGAATCCGTTGATCTCCGCGGCGTAGCGAGTCGCAAAGGCATCGAACCAGCCGCAACGTCGCGGGCGGCCGGTGGAGGCGCCGTACTCGCGGCCGCGTTCGCGAATCAATTGGCCCAGCTCGGCTTCGCTCTCCAACATTTCAGTCGGGAATGGTCCTTCGCCTACGCGTGTGGTGTAGGTGCGAACGATTCCCAGCACGCCGGTGAGATGCTTCGGCGCCAGGCCGGTTCCCACCAGAGCGCCGCCGATTACCGTGCTCGAAGATGTGACGAAGGGATAAGTTCCATGATCGACGTCGAGCAGAGTCGCTTGCGCGCCTTCGAGCAGGATGGTGCGCCCTCGCGCGGCAGCAACGTTGAGAAAGTGCGTCGTGTCCGTAACAAACGGCGCGAGCCGTTCTATCATCGCAGTCGTCTCATCGATGATCGACTTTGCTTCGAGAGGTTCGCCGCCGTACGCGACGATGATGCGATTGGCGTCTTCCAGGTTCCGCTCGATTCGCGAGCGCATCACCTCGGGAACCAGCGCATCCGCCACGCGCAAACCTCGCCGGCCGGCTTTATCTTCATAAGCCGGGCCGATGCCGCGCAGCGTCGTGCCGACCTTCTCGTTTCCGAGACGTTCCTCGCTCGTATGATCGAGGGCGCGATGGTAGGGCAGAATCAGATGCGCGCGCGAGCTGACTTTCACGCGTTCCGGCGTCACGCTCACTCCCTGGGCCATGAGACGATCCGCTTCCTCAAAAAAAGCCTTGGGATCGATCACCATGCCGTTTCCCAGGACGCAGGTCTTGCCTTCGTGCACGATTCCTGATGGCAGCAAGTGAAGCACGAAGGACTTGTCGCCGATTTGGACTGAGTGCCCGGCGTTGTGTCCGCCCTGATAGCGAACGACAACGTCGAACCGCTCGGCGAGCAGATCGACAATCTTGCCTTTACCTTCGTCGCCCCACTGGGCGCCTATCACGGCGATGACCATGGACTTAGGATTTCAAATTTCAGATCTGAGATCTCAGATTTCAGAATGCGAGAATTCAGAACTGGACACAAAACAGGCGCGGCTGCGCTAAACAGAAACGTAACCGCGCCCAACGGTTTGTTAAAAACGACTTGTCTGGTTAGGCGGCGGTTGCAGCGCCAATGTGCTTGTCCAGCATGCGAGAGATCGCGGCTTCGGAAGTCGCACCCACCACGCGCTCTTCTTCTTTTCCGTTCTTGAAAAGAATCAAAGTCGGAATGCCTTTGATCCCGAAACGCTGAGAAACCGACGGGTTGTCGTCAACGTTCAGTTTCATCACGCGGGCGTTACCGGCGTACTTTTCGGCGACAGCTTCGACCGTGGGCGCCAGCATGCGACAGGGTGCGCACCAGGCTGCCCAAAAATCGACCAGCACCGGCTGATCTGACTTGAGCACTTCATCCTCAAATTCGCTGTCACTGGTTTCTTTTACGTGTTCACTCATTGAAAAGCTCCTTGTTCTTACTTTTGTTGAAATTCAATCTATGACTGTTGAATCAAAGTGCCTATAAAGCGAGCACCTCGTCATAAAACTTTAGATACTTCCTGGCGGCGGCCGACCACGAATTATCTACCGCCATCCCGTTCTTTTGAATGCTTGCCCAAGTCTCGGGTTGATTATAAAAGTATAGCCCTTCGCGTAATTTTTCAAGCATAGCCGCGGCCGAATACGCTCCGAACTTAAATCCCGTTCCTTCTCGTGTTTTTGCATCGAAATTCTGGACTGTATCGTCCAGGCCGCCGGTCGCTCGCACGACCGGCATCGTGCCGTAGCGCATGCTGTACATTTGATTCAGCCCGCAGGGCTCGTAAAGCGAAGGCATCAGGAAAAGGTCCGCACCCGCCTCGATTTGATGGGCCAGAGGCTCGCCGGCAAAGCCTTTGTAGATGCCGACGCGATTTGGCGCCTGGTCGTGCCAGCTTTGCAGAAAATCTTCGTATGGTTTCGCGCCTGCGCCCAAAGCGATAAAGAATGCGCCGGTCTCCAGAATGCCGCGCGCAGCTTGTTGGATCAAGTCGTATCCTTTTTGGGAAACGAGGCGCGAAATGATGGCAATGATCGGACGTTCGGGTTCTTCAGGCAAACCAAATCGCCGCAGGAGATCGAGTTTGCATTCCTTCTTGCCGCTCAAATCGTCAGCCGAAAAATTCGCCGCGATGTTCGGATCAGTTTCGGGATTCCAAATTTCGTAATCGACTCCGTTTGTGATTCCAGCCAGACGGTCGCCGCGGGCCCTCATCAACCAATCGAGCCCGTAACCCTGTTCCGGAGTTTGAATCTCCTGCGCGTAACGCGGACTTACCGTCGAGATCGCATCGGCGGCGATAACGCCGGCTTTCAAAGCTGCGGCGGCGTCGCCAAGCATGAAATCGTCGGCGTAAGGAGAAAAATCCAGCCACCAAAGATCCGTAGGATTGAACAAGCCCTGATAAGCGATGTTGTGAATTGAAAAGACGATACGAGTCTTTGAAAAAAACTCTTCATGACGACGGCGGGCGCGCATTTCCACTGCGGCGAATCCGCACGGCCAGTCGTTGCAGTGCAGCACATCCGGCGCGACACCCAGACGCTTCAGCAAAGCAATCGCCGCCCGGTTGTAGAAAGCAAACCGTTCAAAGTCGTCCGTGTCGCCGTAAAGTTTTCCCCGGGAGAAGTAGTGCGGGGCGTCGATCAAATAGGTCGGCGCGTTGAGCACGTCGCTTTGCCAGACGCTCACCCGCGGCTGCTTGCCGCGCCACTGGAGGTCCAAATCATCGATGAATTTTTCGCCGATCAGGCTGCGATCGATTTGATCGTACAGCGGCAGAATGAGAAACGAATCAGTGCCTTCGGCGTGAAGCGCTTTGGTCAGCGCGCCGGAAACATCGGCGAGTCCGCCGACTTTGGCGAAGGGAACTGCTTCGGGTGAAAGGATGGCGACGCGCATTAGGCAACGGCCGATTACGATTTGCGGGCCTGAAGCTTCTCCTGAAGGAAAAGTCGGTCCGGGATGTCTTTGTCGCGATACGTCTGCTTCGTTCGCAGTAGCAGTGTAGCTGATGCGACCGGAACCGGTACCTCATCGATTACACCAATGTCGATCTCTTTTTCGGCCTCTTCATATATGACTCCGCCCGCGGACAACATAAGGTCAACCATGATCTCGTCTCCGACCCTGAGAACATCCATCTCGTCAAACACGTTCGCGGGAGCCTGACGAATAGCTTTGTCTGGAAGAACCTCGAGCGCCCGACGAACTTTAGCGATATTGTCTGGAGACCTCTGCAAGAGCAGATCAATGTCATCAGTCGCTCGCAGGAATCCTTGGTGGATAATGGCCATCCCGTCAACGACGATGTAGCGGGCTCCCTGGTTGTTCAGGGCCGCACAAAGTTTTATGAGGTCGCTTTTTTCAGGAAGGCGAGCTGTAGGGCTTTCTTCCACTGTTCGTAATCCTCATGCGTCTTGAAAGCAAAAACCCCCTTTGGAGGATGGGCGCCTGGGGGGAGCACGAGACTCACGGTGCGTTGCAGGCGATCAAACCTTTCCCAATGTGGGGGAAGGTTTCTTCCACCGACAATCTTAATTTTCGGCTTGTCCGGTGAACTATTTCCCATGTTGTCAGGTCTGCATCGACGCCAAAAACTCTGCGTTCGATTTCGTCTTCTCGAGCCGTTCCAGCACGACTTCCATCTGCTCGGTCGGCGAGAGCGGGTTAAGTACTCGTCGCATGACCCAGACACGGCTGAGATCGTCTTTCGGAATCAGCAGCTCTTCCTTGCGCGTTCCCGATCTCTGCAAGTCGATGGCTGGGAACAGACGCTTGTCGCTCAAGCGACGGTCGAGATGGATTTCGCAGTTGCCGGTGCCTTTGAACTCTTCAAAGATCACGTCGTCCATGCGCGAGCCGGTGTCGATCAGTGCGGTTGCGATGATTGTCAGCGAACCGCCTTCCTCGATGTTGCGGGCGGCGCCAAAGAATCGCTTCGGTCGCTGCAACGCGTTGGAATCGATACCGCCGGAAAGAATCTTGCCGCTGGGCGGAACGACGGCGTTGTGCGCGCGCGCCAGACGGGTGATTGAATCGAGCAGGATGACTACGTCGCGTTTGTGCTCGACCAGGCGCTTGGCTTTTTCGATCACCATGTCGGCAACCTGCACGTGGCGGGTTGGCGGTTCATCGAAGGTTGACGAAATCACTTCGCCCTGGACTGACCGCTGCATGTCGGTCACTTCTTCCGGGCGCTCGTCAATCAGCAGCACGATCAGCGTGACTTCCGGATGGTTCTGGGCGATCGAATTAGCGATCGTCTGCAGCAGCATGGTTTTGCCCGTGCGCGGCGGCGAGACCACCAGCGCGCGCTGTCCCTTGCCAATCGGCGTCACCAAATCAATCACGCGCGCTGAGAGGTTGTCCGGAGTAACCTCCATTTTGAGCATCTCGTCCGGATAGAGCGGAGTCAGGTTGTCAAAGAAAACTTTTTCGCGGGCCTGTTCCGGCGACTCGAAGTTGATCGCTTCAACCTTAATCAGCGCGAAATAGCGTTCGCCTTCCTTGGGCGGACGAATCTGGCCGCTGATCGTGTCTCCGGTGCGCAGGTCGAACTTGCGAATCTGCGATGGCGAAACATAGATGTCGTCCGGTCCCGGCAGATAGTTGTATTCCGGTGCGCGCAGAAAGCCGAAGCCATCCGGCAGCGTTTCCAGCACGCCTTCGGAAAAGATCAGGCCGCTCTTTTCAGTCTGGGCCGCGAGGACTTTGAAGATCAATTCCTGCTTACGCATGCCCGTGGCGCCCGGTACATCCATCCTCTTGGCCACCGAAGTGAGCGCCGAGATGGACATGTCTTTCAAGTCGCCCAGATTAAAGACTTCCTGATTTCCATCGCCGCGACTCGGGGTGTCTTCAGGGG
>Ga0207653_10000471_pt1 | contig 16033 bp, 28 predicted proteins | sample KBSK5251metaG_FD_184341 | JGI IMG/M metagenome (GOLD analysis project Ga0207653, IMG submission 184341) | Corn, switchgrass and miscanthus rhizosphere microbial communities from Kellogg Biological Station, Michigan, USA - KBS K5-25-1 metaG... | ecosystem: Host-associated > Plants > Roots >...
GCGACGCGCGTGTTCTCGACCGCGAAGTTCACCTTCTTGACCGGGCTGTAGAGCGCGTCGATCGGAATGACGCCGATCGGCAGGCCCTCACGCCGCTCGGCTGAGTGGAAGCCGCGACCGGTCTCGATCGTGAGCTCCATCCAGAGTGATGCCTCGGGCTCGAGCGTCGCGATCGGCGCCTCCGGATTCACGATCTCGATCTCACTGGTCGTGATGATGTCGGCCGCGGTCGCGACGCCGGGGCCCTCCTTCTCGATCGTGAGAGTGACCGGCTCGTTGGAGAACGAGCGGAGACGGATCTGCTTCAGATTGAGGACGATCTGCACGACGTCTTCCTTGACGCCGGGGATCGTCGAGAATTCGTGCGCGACGCCGCGTACGCGGGCGGCGGTGATGGCCGCGCCCGGTAGCGACGAGAGCAGCACGCGGCGTAGCGAGTTGCCGAGGGTCGTGCCGTATCCCGGCGGGAGCGGCTCGCACGCGAACTTCGCGTAGCGCTCGTCGCCTTCGATGCGCTCGATCTTGGGGTATTCGAGTTCCACGATGGTCATTGGCTGTTCCTTCCTGCCGCGCTAACGGGAGTAGTGCTCAACGATGAGCTGCGTGTTGACCTGCGCCTCTATCTGTTCGCGAGACGGCACGGCCAGCACCTTGGCGCTGAAGTTGTCGGGATCGGTCTCGAGCCAGCCGGGTCGCGTCTGCGTCTTCGCCCAGGCCAGCATCTCCTTGAAGTAATTCGAGTCGCGGCTCGTCTCCCTCACGGTGATGGTGTCGCCCGGCTTCACCTGATAGCTGGGCGTCTTCGTGACGGTGCCGTTCACCTTGATGTGCGCGTGCGCGACGAGCTGGCGTGCCTGCGAGCGGGACTTGCCGAATCCGGCGCGGTACACGGTGTTGTCGAGGCGCCGCTCCAGGTTCTGGAGCATGACCTCGCCCGTCGCGCCCTTGATCTCCGCAGCCTGGTCGAACGTGTTCTTCATCTGACGCTCGAGCACGCCGTAGATGCGACGCGCCTTCTGCTTCTCACGAAGCTGCAGCGCGAAGTCCGAGACCTTGCGACGCCGCTGCTGGTGCATGCCCGGCGGCGAGCTGCGCCGCTCGAACGTGCACTTCGTGAGGCACTTCTCTCCCTTGAGGAAGAGCTTCATGCCCTCGCGTCGGCAGAGACGGCAGACGGGACCGGTGTAACGCGCCATTTAGACCCTCCGCCGCTTTGGCGGGCGGCAACCGTTGTGCGGGATCGGCGTGACGTCGGTGATCGCGGTGACCTCGAGACCGGTCGCCTCGAGCGCGCGGATGGCCGCTTCGCGCCCGGCGCCCGGACCGCGCACGAAGACCTCGACGGTCTTCATGCCGGTGTCGATCGCCTTGCGCGCCGCGTTCTCGGCAGCGACCTGCGCCGCGTACGGGGTGCTCTTGCGCGAGCCCTTCCAGCCGGACGCCCCGGCGGACGACCACGCGATGATGTTCCCGACCGGATCGCTGATCGAGATGATCGTGTTGTTGAACGACGCCTTGATGTGCGCCGCGCCTCGCGGCACGACGCGTCGCTCGCGCTTCTTGCGCGGAGCCGCCTTCTCGGCGACAGCCGCCTGCTCGGCGTCCGGCGCGCCTTCCTTCTTGTCCTTCGCGGGCGCCTTCGCCGCGGCGCCGCCGCGCTCGGGCCGGTCCTTGGTGGCGACGTCCTTGTTGTCCTTCGCCATTAGGTCTTCGACACCGACTTCTTCTTTCCGGCCACCGTCTTGCGTGGACCCTTTCGCGTGCGCGCGTTCGTCCGCGTGCGCTGGCCGCGGACCGGCAGACCCTTACGGTGCCGAAGCCCGCGATAGCTGCCGATCTCCTGGAGACGCTTGATGTTCATCGCGACCTCGCGGCGGAGGTCACCTTCGACAGTGAAACCGCGATCGATGATCTCGCGGATCTTCGCGACCTGAGGCTCGGTGAGATCGCGGACGCGCACCGCGCCGTCGACACGGGCCTGCTCGAGGACGTCGCGCGCGGTCGTTGGGCCGATGCCGAAGATGTAGCGAAGCGACACGTCGACGCGCTTCTCGCGCGGGATGTCAACGCCGGCGATACGTGCCATCTCTCTCCCCTAACCCTGCCGCTGCTTGTGCTTCGGCTCCGAACAGATCACGAGGATCTGACGGTCGCGGCGGATGATCTTGCACTTGTCGCAACGCTTCTTGACGGATGCTCGGACTTTCAAGCTCTAGTACCTCACTCGACGCGTGATGCGGCCGCGCTTCAAGTCATATGGACTTAGTTCAACGAGGACCTTGTCCCCCGGGACGACTCGAATGAAATTCATCCGCATCTTCCCCGAGATGTGTGCCAGCACCGCGTGCCCGTTCTGGAGCTCCACCTTGAACATCGCGTTGGGGAGGGCTTCGGATACGGTGCCCTCCACCTCGATCACGTCCTTGGACGGCTTGTTACTTGCCATGGACTCCAGACACAGGGGTCTCCGCGGCGTGTGCCCACGGGAACCAAAATTGTACCGAAACCGCCCAAGCGCGGCAACGGGTGTTCATGCCGCGGCCGCCGCCTGGCCCTCGGGGGCGGTCAGAACGACCGGGCCCGCCGCCGTGCACCAGAGGGTGTGCTCGAAGTGGGCCGAGAGGCTGCCATCCGCGGTGACGACGGTCCACTGGTCGGGCAGGGTCCTCGTCTGGGGCCCGCCGATATTGACCATGGGCTCGATCGCGATGCAGAGCCCCTCCTTTATCTGGAGTCCCCGCTCCGGCGCGCCGTAGTTGGGGACCTGCGGCTCCTCGTGCATCGCGCGGCCGATCCCGTGACCGACGTAGTTCCGGACGACGCTGAAGCCCTGCGCCTCGACGAAGCGCTGGACCGCGGCGCCGATGTCACCGAGGCGCTTGCCGACCACCGCCGCCCCGATCGCGCGCCGGAGCGCCTCGTCGGTGACCGCGATGAGCTTCGCCGCCTCCGCCGACACCTCGCCGACGGGGACGGTGACCGCCGCATCGGCGTGCCAGCCCTCGACGATCGCGCCGGCGTCGATGCTGAGGATCTCCCCTTCCTTGAGCCGCCGCTTGCCCGGGATGCCGTGCACCACCTGCTCGTTCACGCTCGTGCAGATCACGCCGGGGAACGGCGGGAGCACCGGCACTCCGTAGCCTTTGAAGTTGGACGCCGCGCCGTGGCGCCTCAGGACATCGGCCGCGATGCGGTCGAGCTCGCCCGTCGTGACGCCCGGCCGCACGGCAGCGCGGCACGCGGCGAGCATCTCGGCGACGATCCGTCCCGCCTCGTGCATCTTCGCGGTCTCCTGCGGCGTCTTCAGCGTGATCACTTAACTCTTAACTCTCTCGCCTTTTCGTCGCTCGAGGAGCGCCATCAGTCGAGCGCCGATCTCGTCCATCGTGCCAACGCCCGAGACGCGCTGAAGCAAGCCGCGTGTCTCGTAGTACTCGATCACCGGCTTCGTCTCGTTGTCGTAGATCTCGAGCCGCTTCTTCACGACCTCGGGCGACTCATCCGAGCGCGCGGTCGCGCTCACCGGTCCGCCGCAGCGGTCACACACGCCGGGGACCTTCGGTGGGCGGACCGCGAGCGAGTACACGGTCTGGCAACGGGAGCATGTCGCGCGCGCGCCCAGACGCACGAGAAGCTCGTCGCGCGGAACGTCGAGGAGGAGCACAGCGGCGAGGGACCGTCCGCACTCCTTCAAGAGCTTTTCGAGCGCCCCGGCCTGAGCGACCGTACGCGGGAAGCCGTCGAACACGATCCGCGTCTTGCGCGGGATGTCCGCCAGACGCTCGCGGACCATCTTCACCGTCACATCGTCAGGCACGTACTGGCCCTTCGACATGTATGTCTGCGCGAGCTTGCCGAGCTCGGTGCCCTGCGAGAGATGCGCGCGGAAGAGGTCGCCGGTCGCGAGCTGCACGTAACCAAGCTCGTCGACCATGCGGCGTGCCTGTGTGCCTTTGCCCGAGCCCGGTGGGCCCATCAGGATGAGATCGCCTTGGGGCACTAGCGGATGAACCCCTCGTAGCTGCGTTGCAGCAGCTGCGCCTCGAGCTGCTTCATCGTCTCGACGACGACACCGACCACGATGAGGATGCTCGTCCCGCCAAGGCGGAGCGTCTGCACCCCGGTGATGTCACCGATGAGTGTGGGCATGACCGCGACGATGCCGAGGAACAACGCACCGGCGATGGTGATGCGCGTCACGACCCGCCCGAGGAACTCCGCGGTCGGTCGGCCGGGCCGGATGCCCGGAATGAAGCCGCCGTACCGCTTGATGTTGTCCGCGACGTCATTCGGCACGAACGTGAACGCGGTGTAGAAGAACGTGAACGCCACGACGAGCAGGAAGTAGAGACTGTTGTAGAAGACCGGATTGGCGAACGCGCCGACGATGCCGTTGGCGAGGTTCGCGACCCAGTCCGTCTCGCTCGTCGTGAAGTACTGCGCCACCTGACTCGGCAGCAGCAGGATCGAGATCGCGAAGATGATCGGGATGACGCCGGCGCTGTTCACCCGGAGCGGGATGTGCGTGCTGCCGCCGGAGTACATCCGAGTGCCGCGCACCCGTTTCGCGTACTGCACCGGGATGCGGCGCTGGCCCTCCTGGATGAAGATGATCGCGGCGATCACGAGGATCGCGATGATCGCGATGGACGCGAGCGCGAAGACGTTCTGCTGCACCTCGAACGTCTGCGAGATCGTCGTCGGCATACGGCCGACGATCCCCGCGAAGATGATGAAGCTGATCCCGTTGCCGATACCGCGCTCGCTGATCAGCTCGCCCAGCCACATCAGGATGAGCGTTCCCGAGGTCAGCGAGGCGAGGATCGCGAGCGTGAGGCCCAGGTCGTCGGGACCGAAGTTGGGGAGAACACCCGAGCGCTGCATGAACACCGCGACGCCGATGCCCTGAAGCAGCGCGAGCGGCACGGTGAGGATGCGCGTGTACTGGTTGATCTTGTTGCGCCCGTACTCGCCTTCCTTTGAAAGGCGCTCGAGCGCGGGGATCGTTTGGTTGAGGAGGGTCATGATGATCGACGCGTTGATGTAGGGGTTCACGCCGAGCGCGACCACCGACAGCTTCGCAAGCCCACCGCCCGAGAAGAGGTCGAGCAGGTTCAGCAGCTGGCTCGAGTTGAGGACGTTCTGGAGCTGCGCCTGGTCCACGCCCGGGAGCGGCACGTGCGCCAGGAAGCGGAACACGACGAGCATGCCGAGGGTGAAGAGGATCTTGTTCCGCAGGTCCGGCGTCCGGAAGGCCTCGAGCAGCGCGGTGAACATGCCCATCGGGCTACGCGCCGCCGATGATCACGATCGATCCGCCGGCGGATTCGATCTTCTTTCGCGCCGCCTCCGACACCGCGTGCGCGTGCACCTCGAAGCTGCCCTTCACGTCACCGTCCGCGAGGATCTTCACCTGCGCGTCGGGACGAACGAGGCCCTTCGCGGCGAGCGTCGCGGGCGTGACCTTGCCGTCGACCGCGTAGTCGCCAAGTCGACCGACGTTCACACCGACATACGCATGCCGGAAGCGCGTGTTCTTGAATCCGCGCATCTTCGGGATGCGCATGTGGATCGGCGTCTGGCCACCTTCGAACCAGCCCGGGATCCCGGGACCGCTTCGGGCCAGCTGACCCTTCGTCCCCTTACCGGCGGTCTTGCCCTGGCCGGAAGAGATGCCGCGGCCGACGCGGCGGCGCGCCTTCCGCGCGCCGTGCGGGGCGCGCAGCTCGTGCTGTCTCATGTGGCGGACTCCTTGCGATCGGCGCTCTCTTCGCTGACTTCGACCAGATGCGCGACCCGACGAAGCATGCCGCGCACGGCCTGCGAATCGGTCTGCTCGACGGTCTGCCCGGTGCGGCGCAGGCCGAGCGCCTCCAGCGTGCGACGCGCGGCGATCTTCTCGCCGATCGAGCTGCGGTGCTGCTTGATCACCAGACGCGTCACGGCGCCACCGGCTCCGGCTCGGCGCGGTTGCGCCGGATGTCGACGCCGCGCATCTCGGTGATCCGCTGCGAGGAGCGCAGGCCCGAGAGCGCCTTCATCGCCGCCATGACGACGTTGACCGGATTGGTGCTGCCCAGCGACTTCGACAGGATGTCGCTGATGCCGGCCGACTCGACGACGGCGCGCACCGATCCACCGGCGATGACGCCCGTGCCCTTTGAAGCCGGGCGCAGGAGCACCTTCGCGGCGCCAAAGTCCGCGGTGATGGGGTGCGGGATGGTGCGATCGACGAGAGGCACGAGGATGAGGTGCTTCTTCGCGTCCTCGATGCCCTTCTTGATCGCCTCCGGAACCTCATCGGCCTTGCCGAGGCCAGCGCCGACGTGACCGCGGCCGTCGCCGACGACGACCACCGCCGAGAAGCTGAAGCGGCGGCCACCCTTCACGACCTTGGACACGCGGTTGATCTGCACGACGCGCTCGGTGAGCTCCAAACGAGTTGGATCGATCCTTGGCATTAAAGCTTGACCCCCGCGGCGCGGACACCTTCGGCCAGCGCCTTCACTCTTCCGTGATACCGGTAGCCACCGCGGTCGAACACGACCTCGGTGACGCCCTTCGCTTTCGCGCGGTCTCCGAGGAGTGTGCCAACGTTCTTGGCGCTCTCGGTGCGCTTACCTTTCGCATCCTTGGCCTCTTGTGACGACGCTGCCACTAACGTCTTGCCGGCGTCGTCGTCCACGAGCTGGGCGTAGATGTGCGTGAGCGAGCGGAAGACGGCCAGGCGCGGACGAGCCGCGCTGCCGCGGACCTTCTCGCGCACCCGCGCGTGTCGCCGTGTCCGACCTTCGTGCCGCGTCGCTTTCGCCATCTCTCTCCCCGCTACGCCTTCGCGCCGACCTTGCCGGCTTTACCGGCCTTCTTCTTGATGCGCTCCTCCGCGTACTTGATGCCCTTCGCCTTGTATGGATCCGGCACGCGCAGCGCGCGAATGCGCGCCGCCATCTCGCCGACCATCTGCTTGTCGGTGCCCTGGACCTTCAGCTTCTGTGGCGTCTCGAGCGCGAACGTCACACCGGCCGGCGGATCGATCTCGACCGGGTGCGAGAAGCCGAGTGCGAGCTGCAGCTTCTTGCCGGCGAGCACGGCGCGGTAGCCCGTGCCGCTGATCTCGAGGTCACGAGCGTACCCGGTCGTGACGCCGGTCACCATGTTCTGAAGGAGCGCGCGGGTGAGGCCGTGCAGGGCGCGGCTGGCCTTCTCGTCGTCCTTGCGCTTCACGACGAGCGATCCGTCCTCGCGCGACACGGACACGTCGGGATGGAAGGTCCGCACAAGCTCGCCCTTCGGACCCTTCACGCGCACGGTGTGACCGTCGATCTTCACGTCGACACCCTGCGGGACAACGACCGGGAGACGACCGATACGACTCATATCACCAGATGTAGGCGAGGACTTCCCCGCCCAACCCCTTCTTCTCGGCCTCGCGCCCGGTCATGACACCGGACGAGGTCGAGACGATCGCGATGCCGAGGCCACCGAGCACGCGCGGCATCTCGGTCTTGCGCGCGTACACGCGCAGGCCCGGCCGGCTGATGCGCCGGAGTCCGGAGACCGCGGGCACCTTGCCGCCGATGTACTTCATCTTCAGCACGATCTCGCGCGCCGACGGCTGGTCGAAGGAGCTGATGAAGCCCTCGGCCTTGAGGATCTTCGCGACCTCGACCTTCGTGCGGCTCGCCGGCACGGTCACGGTCTCGTGCCGCGCGCCAGCGGCGTTGCGGACGCGCGTGAGCATGTCGGCGAGCGGATCGCTCGGCGCTCCGCCGATGCGCGGTTTCTTCGGCTTCTGCACGGCCACGCGCTTCGGGGCAGGCCGGTCGATCCGCGTCGCGTCACCCGCCTGCACGTCACCGGGCTCCGTTGGGGTCGTCGTCTCTTCTGTCATTTCCATCTCACCAGCTCGACTTCGTCACGCCGGGCAGCTCGCCCATGAGCGCGCGCTCGCGGAAACAGATCCGGCACAGCCCGAACTTGCGCATGTAGCCACGCGCGCGGCCGCAGATCTGGCAGCGGTGGTAGGCCGCCACCTTGTGCTTGTGCGGCCTCTGGGACTTGAGGATCAAGCTCTTCTTGGCCATGAGTGGGGCTACGCCCCTTCCACCCCCTTCGTGGGCGCCTTGAACGGCATGCCGAGGCCGCGCAGAAGCGCGCGCGCCTCCTCATCCGTCTTGGCCGTGGTCACGATCGTGATCTCCATGCCGCGCAGACGGTCGATCTTGTCGTAGTCGATCTCCGGGAAGACGAGCTGCTCCTTCAGTCCGAGCGAGAAGTTGCCGCGTCCGTCGAAGCTGCGGTCCGGGATGCCCTGGAAGTCGCGGATGCGCGGGAGCGCAACAGTGACGAGCTTCTCGTAGAAGTGCCACATGCGCTCGCCGCGTAGCGTGACCTTCAGGCCGATCGGCATGCCGACGCGCAGCTTGAAGTTCGAGATCGCACGGCGGGACTTTGTGATCACCGGACGCTGACCGGTGATCTGCGCGAGGTCCGCAGCCGCAGCGTCCATGGCCTTTCCGTTGCCGATCGCTTCACCCATCCCGATGTTGAGAACGATCTTCTCGAGTCGCGGGATCTGCATCACGTTCTTGAAGCCGAACTGCTTGCGCAGCTCGTCCCGCAGAGCCGAGTCGTACCGCTCCTTCATCGCGCTCGCGACTGCCATCTATTCCTTCTCCTCGACCACGATCGACTCGCCGCACCGCTTGCAGATGCGCTCTTTGGTGTCCTCTTCGATGCGGTGCGCGACGCGCGTCGCCTCGCCGCAGTGCGGGCAGATGACCATGACCTTGCCGAGCGACAGCGCCATCGGCTGGTCGACGATCCCGCCCTTGTTGTTCTTGGACGGATTCGGCTTGGTGTGGCGCTTCACGATGTTCACGCCCGCGACGACGACCTTGCCGGATGTTCCGTCGACTTCCTGGACCTTGCCGCGCTTGCCGCGGTCGCGGCCGGCGATGACCACGACCTCGTCGCCCTTGCGGATGCGGAGATTGCCAGCCATTTAGAGGACCTCCGGCGCGAGCGAGACGATCTTCATGAAGTTGCGCTCGCGCAGCTCGCGCGCGACGGGGCCGAAGATGCGCGTGCCCCGTGGCTGGTTCTGTGGGGTGAGCAGGACGGCCGCGTTGTCGTCGAAGCGGATGAAGGATCCATCAGTGCGGCGGTATTCCTTCGTCTGACGGACGACGACGGCACGCACGACCTCACCCTTCTTCACACCGGAGTTCGGGATCGCGTTCTTCACCGCGGCGATGAACACGTCGCCGATCGAAGCGGAGGTCCCGGTGGACGAGCCCAGCACGCGGATCACTGAGAGCTCTCTCGCTCCAGTGTTGTCGGCGACGCGTACGCGCGTGTACGGACGGATCAAGCTTCGGTCTCCTCCGTCTCTTCCTCGGCCGGCTTCGACAGGAACTCCGCCGCGCCCTCGGACTCCTCGAGTGCCTTCTCGATGTCGGCGACGCGCGGCGCGGCTGCGCCCGCCTCACCGATCCGCGAGATGACCTCGACGACCCGCCAGCGCTTCGTCGCGCTGTATGGGCGGCTCTCCTGGATGCGCACGAGGTCACCCTCACGCACATCGCCGGCGTCGTCGTGCGCCGCGAAGCGCTTGCGCACGCGAACGACCTTCTTGTAGAGCGGGTGCTCGCGCTGGCGCTCGACGGTGACGATCACGGTCCGCGCCTGCTTCGCCGACACCACCACGCCGACCTTCGTCTTGCGGTGGAAACGGCGCCAGCCGGTGACCGACTGCGACGCAGCGGCGGCGTGTGACACCGTCGCGGCGGCGCGCTTGCGCGTCGCGACCGCGGTCTTGCGGACCGCAGGGCGTGGCGCGGTCGCGGTCGCCATCGCCGCGGCGCGTGGCGCGGCGGCGGTCGTCTTCTTCGCAGCCGTGGTCTTCTTCGCCGCCGTTGTTTTCGTGGCGGTGGCGGCCTTGGCTGATGTTGACTTCTTCGCGCTCTTCTCGGCTTTCTTCTCAGCCATTCGTCGCTCTCTCTCGCTCCTGCAGTACGGTCAGCGCGCGCGCGATGCGCCGGCGGGCAGCGGGCAGCCCGCGGTAGTTCTTCAGCTGGCGCGTCGCCAGCTTGAAGCGGAAGTCGAAGAGCTCCTCTTTCGCGCTCTTCAGCTCGTCAGCGAGCTCGTCGTCAGACAGCCGCCGCATGTCCTTCAGTTGCACTGCCGCCCCCCTCCTGGCCTTCTCGTGACACGAACTTCGTCTTGATCGGAAGCTTGTATGCCGCGAGCCGCAGCGCTTCCTTCGCCAGCGCCTCGTTCACGCCGGCGGCCTCGAACAGGATCCGGCCCGGGCGAATGACCGCGACCCAGTGGTCGGGCGCGCCCTTGCCGGAACCCATCCGCACTTCGGCCGGCTTCTTCGTGACCGGTTTGTCGGGGAAGACGCGGATCCAGACTTTGCCGCCGCGCTTGAAGTGGTGGACGATCGCGCGTCGCGCGGCCTCGAGCTGCCGCGCGGTCATCCAGCACGGCTCCTGCGCCTGCAGACCAAAATCGCCGAACGTCAGTGTCGCGCCGGCCTGCGCATGACCCTTCATGCGGCCGCGCTGGAACTTGCGGTGCTTCAGTCGCTTCGGCTGCAACACGGTTAGACCCCCACCGCCGGCGGCGCGCTCGGCGCGGCAGCCGGTGCCGGTGCTGGCGCCGGAGCCGGAGCAGGCGGCGCGATGGGCCGCGGCTGGTTCCCGCCGGGCGCGTTCTGCGCGACCTGCCGCGGTGCGGGCTCGATGTCACCCTTGTAGACCCACGCCTTCACGCCGATCGTGCCGTACGTCGTCTTCGCGATCGCGCGTCCGAACTCGATATCGGCGCGCATCGTGTGCAGCGGAACGCGACCTTCGCGCTCCCACTCGCGGCGGCTCATCTCCGCGCCGCCGAGGCGGCCGGCGACGGCGACACGCACGCCCTTCGCGCCCGACTTCATCGAACGCAGGACGGTCTGCTTCAGCACCTTGCGGAACGAGACGCGTCGCTCGAGCTGCTGGGCGACGTTCTCAGCGATGAGGACCGCATCGAGCTCCGGGTAGCGGATCTCGAAGATGTTCACCTTCACGGCCTTGCCCGTCGTCTTCCCGAGGACTTGCCGCAGCTCCTCGACCTTCGCGCCGCCCTTGCCGATGACGACGCCGGGCTTCGCCGTGTGGATCGTCACGGTGACCTGGTTCGTGGAGCGCTCGATGTCGATACGCGAGATCGCCGCGTCACGCAGGCGCGCGCGGATCCCAGAGCGGATCGACACGTCCTCCTTCAGAAGGACCGGGTAGTTCTTCGACCCGGCGTACCACTTCGCATTCCAGGTCTTCACGAATCCCAGACGGAACCCCAGTGGATGGACTTTCTGACCCATTAGGCCTTCCTCTCGTCGACGATCACGGTGATGTGGCAGGTACGGCGCAGCTTCGTGTCGCGCCGTCCGCGGCCGCGCATCCAGATGCGCTTCATGCGCGGACCCTCGTCGGCGATGGCCCGCTTCACGTACAGGTTCTCGAGCGTCATGCTGTAGTTGTTCTCCGCGTTCGCGACCGCCGAGCGCACGACGCGACCGATCGGCAGCGCGGCGCCCTTCGGCAGGTTCTCGAGCATCGAGATCGCCTCTTCAGCGGACTTTCCGGTGATGAGGTCGGTCACGAGCCTCGCCTTCCGTGGCGAGAAGCGCTGGAACTTCGCGGACGCGCGCACTTCCATCGTCATGCCCCCGGCTTCACGACGGCTGCGGTCTCGGCGGCGGCGCCGCGGCCGTGCGCGCGGAACGTGCGCGTCGGCGCGAACTCACCCAGCCGGTGCCCGACCATGTTCTCGGTGATGAAGACCGGCACGTGACGCCGGCCGTCGTGCACGGCGATCGTGTGACCCACCATCGTCGGCAGCACGAGCGACGCGCGTGACCAGGTCTTGACGACCTTCTTCTCGTTGCGCGCGTTGAGCTGCTCGATCTTCTTCTTGAGCGATTCGTGTACGAAGGGTCCCTTGCGGATGGAGCGGGTCACTTGCTCTTCCTCTTCTTCGGACGCTCGGTCACGAAGCGATCCGTCTTCGGATTGCGGCGGGTCTTGAGACCCATCGCGGGCTTGCCCCACGGCGTCTGCGCCTGGCCGCCCACGGGCGACTTCGCCTCGCCGCCACCGTGCGGGTGATCGCGCGGGGACATCACGACGCCACGGACCGCCGGCCGCCAGCCCATGCGGCGCTTGTGCCCCGCGCCGCCGACCTTCTGGTTCTCATGCTCGACGTTGCCGAGCTGTCCGACCGTCGCGCGGCACCGCACCTGGACGACGCGGATGCCACCCGATGGAAGACGGATCTGCGCGAACTCGCCCTCTTTCGCGACGAGCTGCGCCATGCCGCCCGCGGCTCGCACGAGCTGTGCGCCGCGGCCAGGCTGAAGCTCGACGCCGTGGATCGTCGTGCCGGTCGGGATGTTCTCGAGCGGGAGGCAGTTGCCCACGCGGGCCTCGGCCTCCGGACCGGAGAGCACTGTGTCGCCGACCTTGAGCTCGTTCGGCGCGAGGATGTAGCGCTTCTCGCCGTCGCGGTACACGAGCAGAGCGAGACGCGCCGAGCGGTTCGGGTCGTACTCGATCGCGAGAACACGCGCCGGGATCCCGTCCTTGGTGCGTTTGAAGTCCACGATCCGGTAGCGCCGCTTCTCGCCGCCGCCGCGGTGGCGCGTCGTGACGCGGCCCTGCGCGTTGCGACCGGCCTGGCGCAGCTTGCGCTCGGTCAGGCTCTTCTCGGGCTTGCTCTTCGTGATCTCGGCGTACGACGCGGACTGCCGGAAGCGGCGGACCGGCGTGAACGCTTTGTATTGCTTCAGCGGCATCGCTTAGACCCCTTCCACGAAGTAGCGCTCGATCTTCTGACCCTCGGCGATGGTCACGATGGCTTTCTTCCAGTCCGGTCGCCGCCCGATGCGACGCCCGAGGCGCCGCTCCTTGCCGCGGACGGTCATGGTGTTCACGTCGACGACATCCACCTTGAACGCCTCGGCGACGGCGGCTGCGATCTCCTGCTTCGTCGCGTCCCGCGCCACCTCGAAGGTGTAGCGGCCGACGTTCGTCTCGGTCATGGAGCGCTCGGTGATGACCGGGCGCAGCAGCACCAGAGTCCCTCTCATGATCGCGCCTCCGCGCGCTCGCCCGCGCGGAGCGCGAGCGCCTCGAGCGCGGGCCGCGTGACGAGAAGCGTGTCCGACTCCATCACGTCCGACAGACGCAGCGACATCGGCGTGCGCAGCTCGACGTCGGGAAGGTTCGCGACCGCGCGGCCGATGCGCTCGTCGAGCTCCGGCGAGATCACCATGGTCCGTCCGGTATCACCGATCTTCCCAAGCCACGCGACGAACTCGCGCGTGCGCGGACGCTCTCCGTCGAAGCGCAGCTCCTCGAGGACGAACACGCGACCCGCGGCGGCACGCTCGCTCACGGCCTCGCCGAACGCGGCGCGGCGCATCTTCTCGGGCATGCGCTGCGCGTACTGGCGCCCGTTCGGTCCGAATACGACGCCACCGTGACGCCATAGCGGAGAACGGATGCTTCCCTGACGCGCGCGGCCGGTGCCCTTCTGGGCCCACGGCTTCTTGCCGCCGCCGGTCACGCGAGCGCGGTTCTTCGTCGCGGCGGTCGCCTGACGTGCGTTGGCGCGCTCGGCGATGAACGCCTGGAAGAGCGTCGCGGCGCGCGAGGCTCCCTTGAGGAAGGCCGCTGGCAGCGCGATCGAGCCGGACGACGAGCCGTCCGCCGCGATGAGCGGCGCCTCGCCCGCGGGCGCGGTCGGCAGCGGACGCGCCGCGACCTTCTCGCGCTTCGGCTGTTCCTCGCGGACCTCTTGGCGCGTGCGCGCGGGCTCCGGCCGGCGCGCGACGCGCGTGACCGGCCGCGCGACGACGCGCTTGGTCGGCGCTGTCGCCTTGGCGGCCGTCGTCTTCTTCGCTGGCGCAGCCTTCGCCCCGGTCGCCTTCGCGGCCGTGGTCTTCTTCGCCGCCGGCTTCGCCGAGGCCGTCGCGGTCTTTTTCTTCGTGTCTTCGGTCTTCGCCATTACGCCTTCTTCACCATCACGACACCGTTGCGCGGGCCGGGCACCGCGCCCGACAGGATCAGCAGCGAACGCTCGCCGTCGGCGCGCAGCACTTCGAGGTTCTTCACCGTCACGCGGTCGACGCCCTGGTGCGACGCCATACGCAGTCCCTTGAGCACGCGGCCGGGCGTCGTGCCCGCGCCAACTGAGCCCTGACGGCGCAGGTGGTCGGAGCCGTGCGACTTCGGACCGCGCGTGAAGTGGTGCAGGTGCACAGGGCCCTGGAAGCCTTTGCCTTTGGAGATGCCGGTCACGTGCACCTTGTCGCCGACCGCGAAGCTCTCGACGCCGATGCGCTGCCCCGCGGCGAAGCCGGTCACGTCGTCGACGCGGATCTCACGGAGGTGCTTGAGCGGCGGCAGATCCTTCAGGTGTCCGCGCTCGCCCTTCGTCATCTTCTTCTCGGCGACCGCGCCGAAGCCGATCTGGAGCGCCGTGTAGCCGTCGCGCTCTTTGGTGGCCACGCGCGTGATGAGGTTCGACTCGGTCGCGATGACCGTCGCGCCGACCACCGACCCGTCGGGCCGGAAGTGCTGGAGCATGCCGACCTTGCGTCCGATGATGACGGCCTTCGTCAGCGCCGGCGCCGCGGCGGTCTCGCTCGTCTCGTCTTCTGTTGGAGCGGTCTCGTCGGTCATCTCTCGGTCCTTTAGAGCTTGATCTCGATGTCGACGCCGGCCGGAAGGTTCAGCTTCATGAGGGCGTCGACCGTCTTCTGTGACGGGTCGTTGATGTCGATGAGGCGCTTGTGCGTCCGGATCTCGAACTGCTCACGCGAGTCCTTGTAGATGAAGGGGCTGCGGATCACGGTGAACTTCTCGATGCGCGTGGGCAGCGGCACGGGGCCCGTTACGGTCGACCCGGTGCGCTGCGCGGTCTCGACGATCTGCGCCGCGGACTGGTCGATCAGCTTGTGGTCGTAGGCCTTGAGCCGGATCCGGATGCGCTGTTTTGCCATCTATGAATTGCTCATTCCAGGATCTTCGTCACCACGCCGGCGCCCACGGTCTTGCCGCCTTCGCGGATGGCGAAGCGCAGACCCTCTTCCAGGGCGATCGGGGTGATGAGCGTGACGGTGAGCGAGGCGTTGTCGCCGGGCATGACCATCTCGGTCCCCGCCGGCAGCTCGGCTGAGCCGGTGACGTCGGTGGTGCGGATGTAGAACTGCGGGCGGTAGCCGTTGAAGAAGGGCGTGTGCCGGCCGCCCTCCTCCTTGGAGAGCACGTAGACCTCGGTGGTGAACTTGGTGTGCGGCTTGACCGAGCCCGGCTTGGAGATGACCTGGCCGCGCTCGATGTCCTCGCGCTCCAGCCCACGCAGCAGCAGGCCGATGTTGTCGCCGGCCTCGCCCTGGTCCAGGAGCTTGCGGAACATCTCGACGCCGGTGACGACCGACTTCTTGGCCTCGCGGATGCCGACGATCTCGATCTCCTCGCCGACTTTGACCACCCCGCGCTCGACCCGCCCGGTGGCCACCGTGCCGCGGCCCTTGATGGCGAAGACGTCCTCGATCGGCATCAGGAACGGCTTGTCCTTGGCCCGCACCGGGGTCGGGATGTAGCTGTCGACGGCGTTCATCAGGTCGAAGATCGACTTGAACTCGGGGGCGCTGGGGTCCTTGGAGGTACTTTCCAAAGCCTTGAGCGCCGAGCCGCGGATGATCGGGGTCTTGTCGCCGTCGTACTTGTACTTGGTGAGCAGCTCGCGGACCTCCAGCTCGACCAGCTCCAGCAGCTCCTCGTCGTCGACCAGGTCGGCCTTGTTGAGGAAGACGACCATCTGGGGCACCTCGACCTGGCGGGCGAGCAGGATGTGCTCTCTGGTCTGGGGCATCGGGCCGTCGGCGGCCGAGACCACCAGGATGGCGCCGTCCATCTGGGCCGCGCCGGTGATCATGTTCTTGATGTAGTCGGCATGCCCGGGGCAGTCGACATGGGCG
>Ga0207653_10000473_pt1 | contig 16011 bp, 9 predicted proteins | sample KBSK5251metaG_FD_184341 | JGI IMG/M metagenome (GOLD analysis project Ga0207653, IMG submission 184341) | Corn, switchgrass and miscanthus rhizosphere microbial communities from Kellogg Biological Station, Michigan, USA - KBS K5-25-1 metaG... | ecosystem: Host-associated > Plants > Roots >...
CGCTCGCGACCGCGATCAAATCGCAGAACCTTCACCTGAACTGTGTCGCCAACCTTGAAGAGCTCACCGGGATTCTGCAAACGACCCCACGACATATCCGTAACGTGCAGCAATCCATCCACGCCGCCGAGGTCAACGAACGCACCGTAATCGGTAAGATTCTTGATCTGTCCTTCGACGATGATGTCTTCCTCAATCTGATCGAGGGTCTCTCCCTTTTTGCCGGCGTTGCGTTCCTCAAGGATAGCCTTGCGCGACAGCACGACGTTCGATCGTTTGCGATTGAGCTTAATTACTTTGGCTTCGATCTCGCGGCCACGTAACGAGTCGAGATTGCGCAAGGGACGTACGTCCACCTGCGAGCCCGGCAGGAATGTGGGAATCCCATCAACATCGACGCGCAAGCCGCCCTTGATTCGTTCGATTACCTTACCCTTAACCGAAGTGCCCTCGTTGAAGGCTTTCTCCAGATCATCCCAGGCGCGCAGTCGCACCGCGTCAGCGCGCGAAAGGATAGGGAACCCTTCGCCGCTTTCCATGTTCTTCACCAGAACGTCGACTTCGTCACCGCGCTTGACGGTGATCTCGCCGTTCTCCATGAATTCGTTTTGACTGACCAGCCCTTCTGACTTATAGCCGAAGTCAATCACCACTCCGCGTTCAGTTATCCCGACGACGGTGCCGCGCACCACTTCGCCTTCCTGGAGACTGGACTGCTCCTGCTCAAATTGGTCGAGCATGCTGCCGAAGTCTTCGCCGGCAGGGCGCGCTTCATCTTCGCCGCTGTGACTCGCTTCATCCTCGCGGGCAGGGCGCGCTTCTTCTGCGGCAGCCGGCGCTTCAGCGGCCGGCGCTTCAGTCGCTGCCGAATCAGACTCGCTTGAATCACTGCTCGGCGATGTCATTTCCGCGGTCGAATTATCGGTTGCAGTTTGATTATTTGTTGAAGGTTGGTTTGGATCGGTTTCACCGATCGCAGTTACAGGTTGTTCCGTGGACATGCATACTCCCTAATCGTATTTCGCGTAGCGCGACGAGCGATCGGCGCGCTTTTCCGGCAATCGACCAGCAACCCCCTGAATTATCAGCGAGTGTGCTTGGTTGTGATGAGTCGGAGAATAGAATGAGAGGATGCGAGCCTAGGAGTTTGAAATGAAGGTTGTCGTTTCGAGTTCCGTCGTGCCCGTAGTCTCCCGCGCTGGTCCGACTATCACCGATCGCGTGACCGGATAAGTTCGGAATTTACACGGCGCTATACTGAGTGTCAAGGCGACTGCGCAGATTTGCGCATCCCAATTGTTACCAGACGCTTAACGTCGTTCACTCATAGTGCCCTCGACGCCCCGCGGCACCACATAAACTCCTGCCGAGTGCGAGCCAACAAATAACGTGTTCTGATCGCGCGGATCCAGTGCGAGCGCCCAAATTCGGAAACTGGGTAAACGATGTTCACGCGCATCGATGCGGGCCCAGGTTGCGCCTGAATCGTTTGAACGATAAACGCCTCCGCCAAATTCACCGTTTTGATAGGCGTTGCCTACAAACAACTCGTTGGTGTTGCGCGGATTGATCAGGATGCTGGTGAAATCTCCAAAAGGCAGATTCCCGCCGCGCCGCGACCAATGCTCGCCACCGTCCTGCGACATGAAAAAGGCCTGTTTCGTTCCCACGTACATAAATGAGGCGCGTTGCGGATCCTGAACGATCACATTCACCGGAAACGTATTCGGGATTCCACTGACTGGTTGCCAGGTTTGACCCGAGTCGCGAGACATTAGAACGCCAGAGGTCGACGTCCCTACCAGAATTACCGAGGGCGCCTGCGGACTCGTCGAGATGCACGTCGTCCGGGCATCAACGTTCTGACCATAGGAAATTCGGTCCCACCCAAGCGCAGGATCAGAAGTTCGAAAGAGTCCGGCGTTGGTGGCAGCGAGAATTTCCGGACCGTGCGGCCCGGCAAACGAAACCAAGGCGTTGACCGGATCCGTGAGCGATTGAATATGCGCAGCCGCCGGAGTACTGGTTGCATCAGAGAGACCCAACACCCCCAAAGTGGTCTGGTCCAATTGTCCGGTTACCGGCAGGAAATGATCTGTCTGAAATCTCTTCAGGACCGCAAGAGTTCGTGGGCCAAGCTGGCCGTCAGGTGTTCCGATTTCATAACCGGCTTTCTCAAGAGCTTCCTGTGCGCGACGGATGGTTGCCTCGCTGAGCTTTGCGGTGGTCTGCTGGCCTGTCTTTGGAGCGGCGGTACGTCTCGATGCCGGGGACTGTGCGACTGTGCGCTTCACCGGAGGCTTCTTCTTTGCCGGGCCGGCAGCGGGCTTACGACCAGTGACAGGCGCCCACGAAACGCCGCGGTCTGGCGAGCGATACACTCCCAGATTAGTTCCGAGGTAGATCACATTACTGTCTCGCTCGTCCTGGTAAATGGAGTATCCAATTAAGCGCGGCGGCATGTTTCGCATCGATGGTTGCCAGGAAGCCCCGCCATCGCTGCTGACGAAAAAGAAACCGCCGCCCGTCGCCGTATTTATCGTCGTGGCGTAAACGCGATTCATGTTTTCACGATCGGGAAGAATCGCGTTGACAAACCGGCCGCTGAATCCATTGTTGCTCGGGACGAAGTTCTTTCCTCCATCAGTCGAGACCATCACGCCATAGTTGTTCGTCCCAATGTAAATTGAGTTCGGGTTGCTCGGATGAACCGTGATTGAATTGATCTCGAGCTGGCGCGAAGTGGTAACCATCCACGAATTATTCGCGCCGCCACTCGCTGACCGCCAAAAGCCTTCGGTGGTGCCGGCAAATACCAAACCTGGGATTGACGGATGCTGCAGAATCGCGCGTGTCCGCCTGGATTGCGACGGAATGCCCTGGACCTTAGCCCAACTCTCACCAGCGTTCTTAGTTTCGTAAATGCCACTACAGGCTGAAGCGATGACGTGGTCGGCATTTCGCGGATCAATATTAATCGCAAAGATGTCCGAATCGTCGATGATGCCATTCTTAATAATCTTCCATGACTGACCGCCGTCGGTGCTCTTGTAGGGCAAATACCAGGTCCCGGCATAAATGACGTCAGAGTTTCGCGGATCGATGGCGAGCGATTCGACGTCGACTTCATTTCCGGCTTTCGGAATCGTGGGAAGTGGAAACCACGTCTCACCCGAATCGTTCGAACGATAAACGCCGGTGATGGTCCCAACCAGAAGCATGTTGGGATTTGCTTCAGACTGAGTCATTGAATGCAGTGCCTGGTTGCGGAGTTCAGGCGCTTCGCGCCAGGTCAGACCGCCATCTTTCGATTTAAAGAAGCCGCCGGCATCCTTGTGCTTGTGGGTCGCTACATAGAGGACCTTTGAGTTACGAGGATCGACAAGAATATGATCTACGAACAACTGGGGACGATTGAAGTTCACCAGCAAACGCCAATTGCGCGCCCCATCATTCGATGTGTATAGCTGGCCATCAAGCGTTCCGAAGTAAAAGCGATTTGGATCACTGGGATCAACCACCAGGCCGCGCACGTCACCGCCGGTAGGCCCGCTAATACGCCATTCAGCAGTGTAGGCGGAACCCGACGAAGCAACTTCTGCCCGAGAAGACCTGTTAATAAAGTTTTGCAGGGGGAAGGAAAGGCCGAATGCCAACGCTAAGATAAAGAGCCGGGATTTAATATTTCTCATCAGTTAATTCTCTCTTCAGTTGATTCTCTCTATGGTCGGGTTAGATGCGGCCAAGGGGCTTCCAGTAACGCCGCGCGGTCATTATACGCATTTACCAACAACTTTTCGAAAAGAATTGAAAGGGTCGGCAAGCTCCAACAACGAAAACACAAAAAGCCAAAGCGGGCGATGCATCCTGTTTCAGGAAACATCGCCCGCCTTGGAATAAGGTCGCTACTCAATACAGAGTGGCGAGCGTTTATCTTTTACGAAGTAGCCTATTCTTCGCCTCTGCGGCGAGTGCTGCGGCGTCGAGCCGGCTTCTTCTTGCAATCCGGACAAGGCGAAACCGTGCCGGTAGTGCTCGGTGCAGGTGCCGCTGCTCCGGACGGACACACCCAGAGTTCAACCTTCAACTCAGGCATGCAGCCACCATCGATTACCGTGATCCGGCTAGCGTCGATGCCGCGAGTATTCACGAGATAGTCCTTAGCGCGATTACCTCGTGTCTGACCCTCTGCATCGCAACTACCGTAGGCAATGATGAAGCCCTGTGCGGTTGGCTCGTTCTGCAACTGAATCGCATAGTTGTCGAGTCTGGCCTTCTCATCGTTGAACCGGATATTGCCGTACTCGTCAAACTTGCGACATACAGCAGGCAGCGGTCGAACCTGAGAAGTGCAGGAAGTGGTCCGCGGACAACTCGGGTCAACTCCTGCGAGTTCGACAGTCGCTGTCACGCTTTGGCCTGCAAGGTTGTCCGTGCTGACCGTAATCGATGAAGTGCCCTGGCCGCTCGTAATCGTACCGGCCGAGACAGTCCAGTTATAACCCGTTACCGCCGGCACAGCGCCGTCAGTACCAGTGACTGTAAAGGTGATCGGCGTGCCCTGGTCTACTGCATCCGGGCAACTTGCAGCCGGTTTCGGACAAACCACGTCAGGAACACAATCCGGACAGCTGGCAATGGTCACCGTGGTGGTGGCCGAAGTAATACAGCCGCAACCGTCGTCAACATCGACTGACGCAGTGTAGGTTCCTGCCCCGACGCCACTGAGGTCCCAACTCACGTTGGCGCCTTCACCAGTGATACGACCGCCCGTGACCGTGTACGAATAGAGCAGCGTATCACCGTCGGGGTCGCTTGCCGTGGTCGTTACAGATACCGTCGTGCTGACGGTTGCCGGACACGAGCCCGACGACGAGTGGAATCCGGGCTGGCACGGCAAAGTAATTGTCGTTGTCGATGCCGCGACCGTCGCTGTTGGCGGTTGATTCGGCAGAATTGCCGGTTCGCGTTTGTGACGATGGCCAAACCACAACTGCGCGCCGAAGCCGTATGGATCGCTCGAAGGCTGGAATCCAACCGGGATTCCCGCCGCCGTAGCAACCACCGACGAGCCGGGCACGACCACCAGGCCACGGCCTGGAACGTTCACGTTGGTAACGTTTTGGAATGTCGTAGTTGCGCCAGTCAGGTCGTTGAGGTTCTTAGCTCTCTGATCGTTCAAAGCCCTTCGATACCAGGCTCCGAAACCCCACCAGCGTGCCGGATAAATCTTGATACCGGCCAGGAACTCAACTGGGTTGTTTCCGAAAGCGTTGAGCGTCTTGCCTCCAACGTATTGAGTGGATCGCAGTTCCGCGATTGGCTGGACGTATTTATTGATCGGAAAGTCAACACCAATTCCGGCGATGACTTCGTCCGGTCGATCCAATAAAGCGACGCCGTTCGGATCCTTCGGATTGCTGTTCAGGATATAGCCCAGGTTGGCCGAAAGATTTACGTGCTTGCTCAGACGACCATCCACAAACATCACCAATCCAAAGTCGCCGATGTCGCCACCCGGACTGGCACCGCGCTGAAGCTGATTGAAGTCACCAGCACTGCTGCCGCTATCCGGATACCAGCGATAGAACGGAATGAAACCAAAACCAAACGCGCTTCTCGGATTCGTCAGACGAATCTTGGCGCCGGCCACGAAATTCGTAAGGCTTGACTCACCATACAGGCGGCTGACAAACGGCGCGTCAGGCAAATACGAAGGCGCAACCGTATACGTAGTCGGTATCACGATTGGATTCTGCGGGCCAGGTAAAGCCGGCGGCCGACAATTACCTGTTAACGCCGTACAAGGAATCACAGTAGTCGCCAGAACGATACCGGGCAGGATACTGCCAACCGGCGAGCCAACTCCTGGAAAACGTCCCGCCGCGCCAAAGTTACTGGTACCACCTGACGGCGGTCCCAACGTCGCGCTGAATCCCGGGAAGCCGAACAAGCCTCCGATGACGCCCGGTCCCAAACCGAAGTTCGGACCAGCGCCACCCGTGTAAGGATATGCGACGATCGGCTGACCGGCATTGTAGTAAACGTTAAAGACGCCGGTCGGCGCACAAGCCGGACAGAACGGCGGCCGGAAGACCGCGGTGCCAGCCAGTGTTCCCACGTTTGGACCCTGTGGCGCCAAAATGATCGCCGGTCCACTGCCGAGTAAAGTGCCGCTAAAATATCCCTGCGTGTTGGGCAGGTAGAAGCTCGACAGATTTTGCGGGTTGTTAACCTTTATGCCGCGGTAGGCGTTAGTCTTGAAGAACAACTCGATATGATCCGTCAAGCCAACGTTAAAGCTTGCCGGCCAATCGGTAATATCAACATTGCCGGGATCGCGGTCGTAGTTGCTAAAGGCAACACTAAAACTGAATTCGCCTTTTCGCAAAACCTGACCGTCGTAAATTGTGAATAGACCGGTCGGACCACCCTCTGGCCCACCCGTTCCTACTGACGGTGACGGATTCCTGGGATCTCTCTCGTCCCTTGGGGCGCTTTGCGCCATCACCACCACCGATAAAACAAAAATTGCGAGTGCACAGAAGAGCACTCTGTTCGCGAGTCTCATCGCGTTCCTCCTGCGATATTGAGTAAGAACCTTGGCGACCGGATCAGTAGAGATAACACCACGGCCGATATCGGATTGATTAGAATGCCTGCCCGAAGCATCTCGCCGCCGGTTATCCATTGGATACGGACGCTCGAACTACCAGCGTCAACGATAGCGTTAACAAGTTTTGCAGCCGCTCCGGCACCGGAATTACTGGTAGAGCGACGCAACCGAAAGAAGTCGTTACTGGAACAACGAAACTTCCCTTAAGTCCTTATGTCTTTTAGCCTAACGCTTCTTTATAAGCAAAGCCAGCGTCTATGTCAACCAAGATCTGATCGCTCGCAACGCACCACGTCGGTTGAGGCCGTCAAACGATTCTGTTGCAAACGGTAAATACGGCCGAAGCCTACCATTGCCGTGGCCGGAAAGCAAGGCTTTTTCACGACTTAGAGCGCATTTGTTTATGTTTTTTCGGTCACGCATATATACCGCGCATCCTCGTGTCGTACGCGACGCGGTCGATGGCCAGCATGTAGGCCGCCGTTCTTGTGTCAACTGAGTGGGCATCCGCGTAACGGCACAAATCATTAAAACTCGCGACCATCGTGTCCTGAAGTCTTTCGTTCACGACGTCTTCACGCCAAAAATACCCCATTCGATCCTGCACCCACTCAAAGTAGGAAACCGTGACGCCTCCGGCGTTAGCCAGGATATCAGGAATAACGAAAATGCCTTTTTGATAGAGGATTTCGTCGGCGGCGGCCGTCGTCGGGCCGTTGGCCCCTTCGGCGAGCACTTTACACTTCAGCCTTTCAGCGTTCGTGCTGGTGATCTGGTTCTCGGTAGCCGCCGGAATCAACACGTCACACTCAAGCTCAAGAATCTCGGCGTTGCTGACTCGCTCGGCGTTCGGATACTCCTCGAAAGATCGTGTCGCCTGAAGATGCTTGAGCGCCGCCGGAATATCCAGACCTTTGGGATCGTATATGCCGCCATGAACATCTGAGATTCCCACCACTTTGAAACCTGCTTCGTGCAGCAACAGTGCGCCAATACCGCCGACGTTGCCGCTGCCCTGCACGACGACGCGTGTATCAGCCGGCGCCATCTTGAATCTTTTCGCGGCTTCCTGCACCACGATCAAAATGCCCCTGCCGGTAGCCTCGCGCCGTCCACGTGAGCCACCCAGCTCAATGGGCTTGCCGGTGACTACAGCGTTAACCGTATGTCGGGCATGCATGGAGTACGTGTCCATGATCCAGGCCATCGTCTGCTCGTTGGTGTTCATGTCAGGCGCCGGAACATCTTTCTCTGGCCCGATAAAATCGAGCAACTCCGACGCGTAACGTCGCGTCATCCTTTCCAACTCGCCAATCGACATCTGTGAAGGATCGCAGATGATGCCGCCTTTGGCGCCGCCAAACGGAACGTTTACCACCGCGCACTTCCAGGTCATCCATGCCGCCAGCGCGCGCACCTCATCGATATTCACGTCCGGCGAATAACGTATGCCGCCCTTGGCCGGACCACGCGCGAAATTATGCTGAACACGAAATCCTTCGAACACCTGGATGCGGCCGGAATCCATTCGCGTCGGGATGTAAACTTTCAACTCGCGATTGGGCACGCGCATCACCGCATACAAGTCCGGGTCCAGATTTAGTAACTGCGCGGCGCGATCGAATCGGGACATCATCGATTCGAATGGATTGTCTTCTTTGAACTCTTTGATATCGTCAACGAGCGCTGTGGACATGGACAGTCTCCAACGAGTTTGATTGAACTGCGTAAGAACGAAGAGGGGGCTTGATTATGACGCGCGAATGTTAGCTCATGCCAACTAAAGCGCGCAACCACGCCGCAAGTGATCGCGATCACTTTCAAGATCTCCGGCACGCACGCCTCCGATGTGCCGCCACGGAGCACGTCAGAGGCGTGCATACCGAACTAGGAAAGATTGATTTGTTTGAGCAACTGTTGAAAGCGCGCATCGGAACGGATCGGATCAAGCCGCGGATCGACTCTGAGGTGAACAAGATTCTCGTCGCGCTCCTGGAACGCCCGTCCCAAACTCTGAAATGCAGCGTCTTTGTCATTGAGCGCTATATATATTAATGAGACCGCATAAGGCGAAACATAACGTTGCGAGGTAGAAGTCTTCTGCAATTGATCAAGGATGCCCCTTGCTTCGGTTTGCTTCCCGGCTTGTCCGTATGCGTAAGCGAGCGCCGCCATCATCTCGGGTTTCCCTTCTGCAAATTCTGAACTCCTGGATAATTCGACCGCGCGGTGAAAAGCTGAGATCGCTTCTGCATTCATCCGCTTCTGTTCGTAGGCCAGGCCCAGGCTCCAGTAAGTATCAGCGTAGTTCGGATCCTTCGGGATGATCGTCTGCAAGCGCGAAATCGATTCGTCGTAACGGCGGGCCCAGTACAGCGCCCGGCCGAGACCGGTTGCAATTGACAGCGAGAGTGGATCGAGATCCTGCGCCGTGCTCCGTTCGCGTACCGATTCATCGTGACGACCCATCTCAGAAAGATAAACGCCGTACCATTGATGCGCGGTCGCGTAACCCGGATTTAGTTGTATCGCTTGTTTGAATTCTGCTTCGGCCCCGGCCCAGTCCCATTCGTACGAAAGTTTGATTTTCGCCAGCGACGTGTGCGCTTCTGCCAACTGGTTATCTATTGCCAGCGCCTTCCGCGCCGCCTCAGCCGCCATCGGCATCGCCTCTTTGGGAGGCATTTGCAGAATATTTCCCAGGACATAGCAGTCGGCCAGGCCGGCAAAGGCGAGTGCATATTGCGGATCAAGTTTGATCGCTTCCTGAAAATACTTGATCGCCTGGTTGACGTCTTCAGGCTGCCGTTGGTTCCAGTGGTACCTGCCTTTCCAATAAAGCTCGTATGCCTGCGGATTAACCGTGTAGCGCTTGCCGATTTGTTTTCGGGCTTCGCCACTCAACTCGAGTTTCAGTCCTTCAGAGATTTGCCGCGAAATGTCTTCAGGCAATTCGAGCACGTCCGAAATCCTGCGCCGATATTTTTCTCCCCAGAGCTGCGTCTGGTTTTGCACGTCGACCAATTCGGTTTGCACGCTGACGGTATCGCCGATCTGGACTATTCGGCCGGTGACGACCGCGCGCACGTTAAGCTCGCGCCCGACAGTTTGCGGATCGACGTTCTGTCCTTTGTAGCGAAACACCGAGCTGCGCGCGATCACCTTCAAGTTCGGCACATGAGACAGATCATTGATGATGCTTTCGGTGATGCCATCACTCAGCCAGTTAGCGTCCGGCCCAATCAATTCTTTCTGGTCAGAGGTCGTATAAGTAAAAGGGAGCACGGCGATCGAATCGACTGTGTTTGTCTTCTTCGCCAACAAGAGATAGGTCACCAATACAAGCGCCGGCAGGAGAATCAAGACAGCAGCCTGGACGAGCCGGCGCCGCGAACTCGCCGCAGGCAGACTGATCGAAGCTGAAGTTGCTTGCGCCTGAGGCTCCTCGACAGTTAACGAACGGGCCGGCATCTTCGCCGTAGGAATCCCGCCTGACTCGCGCGAATGCGTATGCTCAGGTAGTTCCTTCTGAAATTCGAAATCGAGGTTTTGCTTCAGACGCTTCAGGTCCCGATGTAATTCGCCGGCGGTTTGATATCTTTGGTCCTTGTCTTTCGTAAGCGCGCGACTGACGATCGTTTCCAACTCAGCCGGCACGTCGGCCGCCAGATCAGCGAGGCGCGGTGGCTCTTCCTTCAAAATCGAAGCAACGATGTCGCTGTTGGTTTCCCCGATGAACGGCGAGCGTCCGGCGACCATTTCGTAAATCACCATGCCGAGCGAAAAGATGTCAGAGCGCGCGTCCACACGTTGACCGCGCGCCTGTTCGGGCGACATGTAACTCGCAGTCCCGACAATGACTCCGAATTCGGTGTTCACCATCGTCGCTGCTTCCGTGTTGACGTCCTCGCGTTCAACCGGTCTTGCTAAGCCGAAGTCCAAAACTTTTACGTAGCCGTCTTTGCGCAACATCAGGTTCTCAGGCTTGATGTCTCGATGCACAATTCCGGCGTGGTGTGCTGCTTCCAGCGCGCTCGCGATTTGAATCGCAATTTCGACGGCCTCCATGAATCCAACCCGACCGGCGCTGAGGCGACGGCGCAGCGTGATGCCGTCGATAAATTCAGTCGCGATGTAAGGCGTTGGGGCTTCCTGATTGATTTCAAAAATTGTCAGGATATTTGGATGGTTAAGGGCCGAAGCGGCGCGCGCCTCCTGGATGAAGCGGCGCATGCGACTGGGGTCCGAGGCGAACTCTTCGGGAAGAATCTTGAGCGCGATAGTCCGATCGAGAGCAGTGTCGGCGGCTTGATAAATCTGTCCCATGCCGCCCGAGCCAATATGGGCGCGGACTTCATACCGACCAAGTCTGGTTCCCGGAGCGAGGGTCATATCTTTCCAACCAGCCGCACAGGGAGTGAAATGCAGTCTAGTGCAGGCGCAAGAAAAGTCAACCAACCCATTCTACGAATTTCTCGCGTAACTGCCTTTGCTTAATCGGCTAGCTATCGATGCGGTTTGCCGAGGTGGCACGGGCGTCCCGCCGGTGAATCACGCGCAAGATGCGCGTGCCACAACGGGCTATCTGCTGGTGACGCAACGCGAGCCGCGATGCTAACATCGAACTTTCGGTTTGTGACGCATCGCAATCATTTGTCCCGCTAACCATTACGAACTATGTTCGCCCACTTCCGCTCAAGCCGGCCCCTTATTCGCGCGTTTGTCTTGATTCTAATCAGCACCTGCGGTCAGCATGCGCTGGCCCAAAGCGACGATCCCGCCAACGGCGAAACCGATCCCATAAAGCTATTTGAACGAGGTCAGGATGCTCACGCAAAAGGTGACACTAAGCTGGCAATCCAACTTTATGAAGCAGCGATTAAGTTAAAGCCGGAGTTTCCTGAAGCCGAATTTCAGCGGGCTATGATCCTGGTAGTCACAAATCATCAGGACGAGGCAATCGACGGTTTCAAACGGGCCGTGGCTATGCGACCCGGTTGGGCCATCGCCTACTCAAAGTTTGGAAACGAACTAGCCTTCTTCGGCACGCACGATCGCGAAGCCGAACCGATTCTCCGTCGCGCGCTCGAGCTTAACGACAAAGACCTCGTCGCGATGACGCACCTGGCCGTGCTGCGAGGGCGCGCGGGAGATTTGAATGAAGCGATAAAGTTGATTCGCGCCGCGACCGCGTTGCCGGACGCGACGCATGCCACCTGGCGACGGCGCGCCTATCTGGAACGATCCTCTGGTGATTTGAAAGCCGCGGTCGCAAGTATCACGCGCGCAATTGAGCTTAATCCTGAATTGGCTTCCGCTTACCGTCTCGAGCGCGCGCGGTTTCTGCTTGAAATGAACGACCGCGCCGGCGCTCTGACTGATCTCGATGCTGCGAAAATCACCCTGGGCGCGAAAACACCTGCCAGTTCGATAATTGAATTCGCCCAGCTTTACGCGCGCGCGGGAAGACCTGACGAAAGTCTGCGCCTGCTCGACGGGCTGACCGAAAATGATCGCAAGCTCCCGGAAGTTGTCGCGCTGCGGGCCGAACTCGCGGAAGACTCTGGTTCGAGCATCGAAGAGCGCGCCGCGCTCGAAGAGTTACTTAAGCACGATCAGCAGAATGCAAGTTTGCTGGCGCGCTTGGGCAATGCCTATCGTCGAGTCGATCCGGTTAAGTCGCAGGGCTTCTACTATCGCGCGCTGCAAATCGAACCAAAGAACGAGAAGTATGCTGTCGGCTACGGCGCCGCGCTGGTCCAATCGCGACAATTCGGCGAAGCGGAAAAGCTTTTGCGGCAAGTGATCGCAGCCAACCCGGACAACTACACGGCGCACGCGAATCTGGCGCTCGCCCTTTTCGAGATGAAGCGATTCGCGGACGCGGTGCCGGAATACGAATGGCTGGCTGCGGCGAAGCCTGACCTTGCGGTCACTTACTTTTTCATTGCCATCGCGCATGATAATCTCGGTGAATATCAGCAGGCGTTGGATGCTTATCAGAAGTTTTTGACGAGGGCCGATCCAGTCAACAATAAACTCGAGATTGAAAAAGTGAACCTGCGTCTCCCCACGCTGCGGGAACAAATTAAACGCGGTCAAGGTGTGAAGCGAAAGAATTCTTTGTAACGCAAGCTGTTAGTTTGCGGACGATCAAATTCGCAAACTAACAGTTCGCGTTACAACATAAATGGCAAATAGGTTTCGTCAGGCTTCAGTGTTTTTGGCGCAGGTGATTACTACTTGCGGACTGGCGACCTGCGCGCTGGGCCAGCCGGCCGCCCAGGGGCCGCGCATGCCCGCGCCGCCGCCGATGAGGTTCGTGTCGCGTAGCGAACGGACGCAACTCGATGCGGCCAAGGATCCGAAAACGCGACTGCGCTCCACGATTAAGCTGGCTGAAGACAGACTGATTCGGGCTGAGAATCTGACGAATCAAAAAGCCTTTGACGAAGCCTCGATAGAACTCGGCGGATATCTGGGACTCATCGGCGACCTGCGCGCCTATATCGCCACGCTCGAGCGAGACAAGGGCAGCACGCGCGACATGTACCGCCACCTGGAGATTTCGATTCGGCCACACATTCCGCGGCTCGCAGTAATGCGCCGCAGCACGCCCGCGTCGTATGCCTTGCATCTCAAGGACGCCGAGGAATACATAAAGGACACGCGATCTGAAGCGCTGGATTCTTTCTACGGACATTCTGTCCTGCGAGAACCTTCAACTGAAAAGTCTTCAACGCCTGAAAGTCCAAAACAGTCGCCAGACCCGAGCAAGCGCCCATGACAAAATGTACAAAATCAGGATTGAGGTTGGTTTTCTTAACCGGATTATTAGCGGGGATGATTTTCTTTGCCGGCCCTGCTCAGGCTCAGCGTGATCATTTGACCGACGCGGAAACCGATCTCATCCGTTTCCACCGTGAGCTAGACAAGCGCATCGATGTTTTTATCAAGGCGGCAGATCGGCGTTTTGCGATCATCAATGGGACCGCACAACCATCGACGAAAAAATCAAACAAGGAAGAGCCCGACTGGGGTGATACGCCGAAAGGAACGCGCGCGGAACTTTTAGGCGACATCGCTGGAATCCTTGACGAAGCGATTACGAACATTGACGACGTCAGCCGGCGCGACGAAAAGAACCCGATGATTTCCCGCTCGCTGCGCAAACTAACCGGCGCGGTGAACGGATATTTGGCGCAACTAAACGCGATGAAATCCAAAGTCACCAACCCTGACGAGATTGCCGCGATCGAGCGCGTGGGGGATCAGGCAAATCAGATCATCGAAGCCGGAAAGAATTTGCCGGCCGCCGCGCCTGAAGAAGATAAAAAGAAAAAGAAGCCGTGAGCGTGGAGTTTCGTTCGCCTCAATAGTCGCGAGGCGATTCTGCCGCGGCCCATTGCGGTAAGCCTACGGCTCACCGTTGAGTTAGCTAAACATTTTTGAGGCTGCGCCTCCGGGATATCCGAAGGCGCAGCCTCAATTCATTAGTATCCGCGATCCGGCGAGGCAAAGCCTCGCCGCAATGTGCGGCGCCAAAGGCGCAATCAGCGGATGAGCGCGTGGCCCACTTATTTCGTTGAACTATCTCCGGCAACCTCACGTAGAATGCCGTGAGGAGAACACAGATGGAAAGTCGTTATTATCCCGGCGTTGAAGCCGACGTAATCAAGCTCATGACTGAGCTGCGCGATCTGTTCGATGAAGACTTCGACGTGCAGACGATGCAAGTCTCGTCTACCGCCGTGCTGCAAGCGCGAAAGTCCAGCACGTTGCGCGACATTACCGGATTGTCCTCGGCGCTCACGATCAAGGTCACACCTGAAACCGGCGGCACGCGCGTCGAGATCGGAATGCAGAAGTGGTTCGACAAAGCGGCGGTCGCCGCGGTGGCGTTGGCTTTGTCGGCGGGCTTGTTGATTGCACTGCCGGCGCTGGGTGCTTACTGGCAATACAAACTCACCGAAGACGCGTGGAAGCGCATTGAAGATCACATCGCGCGTAAAGCCGGCGGTTACGTCCCGCCCTTGCCGGGACGATGCGGTACCTGCGGCGCGGCGAGCAATCCCAACTCGACATTCTGTTCTTCGTGCGGCGCGAATTTGCGGGCTGGGTTATCATGCGCGTCATGCGGCGCAGTCCAGAAAGATCCGGCCGCGCGATTTTGTAATGCTTGCGGGAAATCCCTCGCCGGCTAAGCCGGCGCGCGAACCATTTTGACAGGATTAACAAGATGAACAGGATTCAAAAAAGCAGTTTTGAAACTGGTTTAGACATCATCTAGATCCTGTAAATCATTTCCGACTCCTTTCGGTCTTCCTGATAACTTATGCTACCTCATCGCGGCAGCGTAATTCTCACAGGCTTTATTTTTCTCTTCCTGATCGCGTCTTACTCTGTCGGCGCGGCGCAGGAAAAAGAGCCTATCGACGTCGTCAAGGTCAATACCGATCTGGTTGTTTTTGACGCTCAGGTCATCGACAAGAAATCCAAACGCACCATCGGCGATCTCACCAAAGATGATTTTGCAATCACCGAGAACGGCGTCAAACAAGAGGTCAGTTATTTCAGCCGCGACGAGCTTCCGCTTTCAATTATCCTTTTGCTCGACGTCAGCCGCAGCGTGCGGCCGATCATTCATGAGATTCGCGACGGCGCGCTCAATGCTCTACAGCGTTTGAAACCTGAAGACGAAGTTGCCGTGATGGCCTTTGGGACGACCTACCAACTCGCCCAGGACTTCACCAAAGACCGGCGGCTGGTCTCGCAAAAAATAGAATCTGCGACCGCAACTGAGATTCTGGGAAACGGGACCTTTCTCAGTTCAGCTTTGGAAAGCGCGGCCACTCACATGCTGAAGGCGCCGACTCCCGGCAGCCGTCGCGTCATCATCATCGTGACCGACAACATCGCGATTACGCCGGATCGCGAAACAAACTACATCGTCGACGAACTTCTTGACAGCGGCACAGTGGTCTACGGCTTGATCGTGCAAGCCGCGTTGGGAAAATTTTTTAAGGTCATGTCATTGGGCCAGCTGAGCAAAGGCGTTAATGATTTCGTGGAACGAACAGGCGGCGAGATCGTGGGCGCCGACAAGAAGGAAGTCGACGCAAAACTCGGACTGGTGATCGATCGTTTGCGGGCCCGTTACCAACTGGGCTTCCGACCGGTAAATATTTCAACCGACGGAAAGTTTCGACCGGTCGAGATCAAAATCACTGAAACGAAAAAGCGGAAAGAAAAGCCTGTCGTGCTGACCAAGCGCGGATATTATCTTCACCGACGACCGAAGTAGGTCAGCTGCGTAGCAGCGGCAGAGTTAAGCCCAAGGCGAGGCTTTGCGAGCCTTGGGTATTGGTTCGTTAGATTTGCAGAGCCGCGAAGCG
>Ga0207653_10000482_pt1 | contig 15688 bp, 12 predicted proteins | sample KBSK5251metaG_FD_184341 | JGI IMG/M metagenome (GOLD analysis project Ga0207653, IMG submission 184341) | Corn, switchgrass and miscanthus rhizosphere microbial communities from Kellogg Biological Station, Michigan, USA - KBS K5-25-1 metaG... | ecosystem: Host-associated > Plants > Roots >...
GTCCGTTTCCAGTGCCCCTTCCACTGGCAGTAAACGACTCCGGCGGCGTCGAGCGACTCCCCGAGGCGCTCGAGCAGCGACGGCGCTGCTGTCGCCGGCTGGGGATCCCGCATCTGGAGCGTCATGCTGTCATCCGGGTGGCGCCGCGTTCATTCATGATGCCCCGTGCATCATTCAGCTCCGGCGGCAGCGGGAACTCGCGCCGCCCGAGCAGCGCCGTGCCGAGCATCCAAGCGGTCCGGACGATGAGTGCAAGATCGTACGCCAGTGACGCCCGTCGCACGTAGACGATGTCCAGCGCCAGTTTCAGCGGCAACAAGCGCTCGCCGTAGCAACCCTCCGAGTCGCGCGCGTCGAGCTCCGCCTCGCCGTGCGTGTACGCGTAGATGCTGCCCGGACTCGTGAGTCCCGGCGCTACGCGGAGCGTCTCGTGATCGAGCGACGTGTAGAACCGCGCCACCATCCGGGGGTCCTCGGGTCGCGGGCCGACGATCGTCATGTCGCCGCGCAGCACGTTGTACAACTGCGGCAGCTCGTCCACCTTCGTGCGGCGCAGCAAGGCGCCGAACGGGAAGACTCTGGGATCATTCTTCGCGGTGATGGCGCTGGGATAGGCCTGCCCCGGCCGCATCGTGCGGAGTTTGAACATTGTAAACACGCGTGTGTGCAGACCGACTCGTTGCGCGCGGTAGAGAATTGGACCGGGCCCCGCGAGCCGGATCCCGACGGCGGCGACGGCGAGCACGGGAGCGGCAGCGACGAGCGCCACCCCGGCGAGGATCACATCGACGACGCGCTTGGCGGTCACGCCCGGTAGCTCCGTACGACGTCCAACACCGCTTCGATCACGTCGCCCACGTCGTGGTCGGTCAGCCCGGGGTTGAGCGGCAGGCTCAACATGCGCCGGAAGTTGTCATAGGCGACCGGAAAGCTGTCCGGCGTGAAGCCGTACTTGTCGCGGTAGTACGGATGGATGTGAATCGGGATGAAATGCACTGACGTGCCGATGTTCCGGTCGGTGAGCTCCTGAATGAAGCGGTCTCGCCCGATCGTCAGCGCGCCTTCGCGGAGGCGCAGCACGTACAGGTGCCAGGCGTGCTCCACATCCGGCCGCGTCACGGGACGTTCGAGGGCGGGCTCGTCCCCAAAGGCACGATCGTACTCGCTCACGACCGCGCGACGCCGCGCCTGAAAGTGCTCGAGCTTGCGCAGCTGCCACAGCCCGAGCGCCGCCTGGATGTCGGTCATGTTGTACTTGAAGCCAGGGACCAGGACCTCGTAGAACCAGCTGCCGCCCTTGTCGTAGCGCTTCCAGGCGTCGCGGCTCATGCCGTGCAGACTGATCACCCGCGCCCGGGCCAGGAACTCCGGATCGGCCGTGAGCATCCCGCCTTCGCCAGTCGTGAGATTCTTGGTGGCGTAGAAGCTGAAGGCGACGGGATTGCCCCCGCTGCCGATGGGTCTCCCCTTGTAACAAGCGGGCAATGCGTGCGCGGCGTCCTCGACCAGCTCTAACCCGTGCGCCAGCGCCAACGCGCGCAGTGCATCGAGGTCGGCCGGGTGACCGGCGTAGTGCACGGGCAAGATCGCGCGGGTGCGCGACGTGATCGCCGCCGCGACTTTGCGCGGGTCGATGTTGAGCGTGTCCGGCTCGACGTCCACCAGGACGGGTCGCGCGCCCACGTGCTCGATCACATTCACCGACGCCGTGAACGTCATTGGCGTCGTGATGACTTCGTCGCCCGGGCCGATCCCCAGTGTCTTGAGCGCGGTGTGCAATGCTGCGGTGCAGGAATTGAGCGCCAACGCCCCCGGGGCTCGGAGAAACGCCGCGAACTCGCTCTCGAACCGCTTGGTCTTCGGTCCCGTGGAGATCCACTGAGACCGGAGGGTGTCGACAACTTCCTGGATCTCCTCCTCGCCGATCGTCGGCGGAGAGAAAGGAAGGAAGTCGCTGCGCTTAGGTGGTGCCGAGCCGACGGTGATGGTGAAGCTCCCTGGGCCGGGGGCCCGTTGGCGGAAAATGGGAATGCGGGTCGCCCGCGACTCTGTTGCAAACGCAGGTCACGTGCGCGGACGCTCGGGTTCGTTGACCGATTGTGGCAGAAGCACTTAGCTCTGAGTGCCGGGTTTCGCTCGTCCCCTCCTGCCACGTCAGCGTTACAGATGTGCGTGACGGTTGCGACGATCAGTACGCGCGCTCAGCCGCGGTCGCAGGCTCATCTGTGTATCTGCCCGTGGCGGCACGCGTTGCGTCGCCGGCTGCTGGGGGTCCCCGCGGTACCCGGCTTGCAATTACTGAGAGGGCTGAAGGACACACCGACCCCTTAACAGCTGGACGTAACTACATGGCGAGTGACGCGACGCTACCTCCTAACCAACCGGCCTTGGTGCCGTTTCAAACCGGGCTCCCGGCCGCCAAGGCACCCGCGCCGATGGGCGACTGGGCTCGGGTGTTCTCGGCGGCGCGCCGCTACAAGGTGTTGGTCGCGAGCGTCACTGTAGTTGGCTCCTTGTCCGGGCTGGTCATTGGGAAGCTCCTCAAGCCCGTCTACCAGGCGCAGGCCACGATCTGGATCCAGCAATCGGAGCAGGATCACGATCGCGGGGGTCGTGGCGACCAAGGACCGATCCAAAGCGCTCAGCTGCTTGGCACCTCGGGCGGCTGGCTCGATCTGATCAGATCGCACGTCGTGTTGAACGACGTCGTTCGCGAAGCGCGGCTGTACCTCGCGCCCAAGTCCCAGGCTGATTCGGCGGCGCTGGCGACGCTCACAGTGCCCGGGGAAGTTCGGCCCGGCAACTATCGGCTCGAGGTCGATCAGACGGGGCAGCACTTCACGCTGCGAGACGTCGCGGAGGACGCGGTGCTGCAACAAGGCAGCGTCGGCGACTCGGTCGGCGCGCTGCTGGGCCTGGCGTGGGTCCCGCCCGCGGGCACGCTGAAACCCGGGGCCGTGATTCGCTTCACGGTGACCGCGTTGAGCGACGTGGCGTTGGAGCTCTCGCAGGCCCTGCGGATCCGGGCTACGGCGGACGGTTATTTCGTTCGTTTGGAGCGGCGCGGTCACGATCCCGTCCTCATCACGACGACCGTGAATGCGGTCGCGGACCGACTCGTTGCCGTGGCTGCCGATATGAAGCGTGAGCGGCTCACCGAGCTGTCGTCGATCCTGCGCGAACAGCGCGACCGCGCCCAGGCGAATCTGCGCACCGCGGAGGCCGCCCTGACGCAGTTCCGGGTGCATCACGCGGTGCGCGCGTCGGAGGGGCCGGCGCAAGGCCCCGACGGTCGCCGCATCACGGCGGACCCCACGTACGCGAGTTATGTGGATCTCCAGGTGGCCATGGAGGGGTTGGCCCGCGACCGCGAAGCGATCACCCAGGTGGTGGCGCGGGCGAAGGACGGGGCCGTCCCAGTGGATGAGCTCACCATGATCGGCGCGGTGCAGCGCTCCTCGGCGCTGTCCGCCGCGCTGAAGGAGCTCGCGGACCGCCAGGCGGAGTTGCGCGTCCTCCGCTTCCGTTACGCCGACTCGCACCCGCCGGTGCGCAAGCTGGCGCAGCAAGTGGACACCCTCGCGCGGTTCGTGATTCCGGAGCTTGGTGGCGCGCTGGTCGCCGGCCTGGCCGCCCGGGAGCACAACATGCAGCAGCGCATCGACTCGATCGCGGGCGACCTGCGTGGCGCGCCTCCGGTCGCTTTGGAGGAAGTCCGACTGGCGCGCGACCAGGCCAACGCCACGGAGCTGTTCTCCAATCTCGAGCAGCGCTACAACGAAACGCGTCTCGCCGAGGTCAGCACGCTGCCCGACGTTCGCATCCTCGAACACGCGATCCGGCCGACGCGGCCCGTCGTCAACGCGACGCCGCTGGTGCTGTTGCTCGCCGTGGTTGCGAGCTTCGGCGCGGGCGTTGGCGGCTCGGTGCTGCTCGATCGCCGCGATCCAACGATCCGCGATCCGCTCCAGGTCACGCGTTCGATGGGGCTCTCGATTCTCGGCGCCGTGCCGCACGTGCACCGCGGAAACGGAAATGGGCGCGCGGTGGCGGACGGCGACGGCACCGAAGCGGTCGAGGCACTGCGGGGCATCCGCCTGAACGTGCAGCACGCCTACGGCGCTGCCGGGCCGCTGCTCATCACCGTCACCAGCCCGGGGCGCGGCGACGGCAAGTCTTTCGTCACGTCCAATCTGGCGCTGGCTTTCGCGCAGGTGGGATACCGCACGCTGCTGATCGACGCGGACGTCCGTTGCGGCGCACTGCACCGCCTTCTGAAAGCCGCGCGCCGCCCGGGGCTCACCGACGTGCTGGCGAATGAGGTGACTCCAGACCAGGTCGTGCAGAGCACGCCCTACGCGCACCTGTCTTTCATTGGCGGTGGCGCGCGCCTGCATCGCGGCCCTGAACTGTTGTGTTCCGAAGCCTTGCCCCGCTTGATCAGCGCGATGCGACCGCATTACGACGCGATCCTCGTGGATAGCCCACCGCTCGCGGCCGGCGTGGATGCGAGCGCGCTGGGCGCCGTCACGGGGAGCTTGCTGGTTGTGCTGCGCACGGGCGTCACGGATCGCATGATCGCAGAAGCGAAGGTGGAGCTGCTGCGGGGCCTCCCCATCCGCGTGCTCGGGGTGGTGCTGAACGATGTGCGCCCGGGGGCCGCGTACAGCTACTACGCGTATTCAGTCGAGGGATACTCGACACGTCAGGAGGACCCTGACGGCCGGGCCGGAACTCTGCTTTCGGGACGCTCTTGACGGCACTCGCGTGTGTCCTGGGCGACTCCGACCTGCTGCGTTCCCTGAGTCTCGCGGGCATCCCGTGCGTCGTCGCCGCAGCGCCGGGCCAACCGGTCCGCTACTCGCGCTTCGCCCGAGCGGTGCTCGACTGGGCGGATGCGTGGGAGCAGCCGCAGGAGCTGTTGCAGCTGCTCGAGCGCTTTGCCGCCGCGCAGACCGAGCCCCCCGTCCTGTTCTACGAAGAGGATCGGGAGTTGCTGCTCATCTCGCGCTACCGGGAGCGGCTCAGTCGACACTTCCGCTTCGTGGTGCCCGACGCCGTCTTGGTGGAGGATTTGGTCGACAAGGGCCGGTTTCAAGCGCTGGCCCAGCAACTCGACCTTCCCGTTCCCGCGGCGCGCGTGCTGGATCCGTCCACGGATCCGGTGCCTCTCGACCTCCAGTTTCCCGTGGCGTTAAAGCCCATCGTACGGCGGGGCGACCAGTGGACGCCGATCGGCGGAGAGGCCAAGGCGCTGCGCCTCGACACGCCGCTCGCGCTGGCTTCCTACTGGCCGCGCCTGAAACGGGCGGGGTTTCCGGTCTTACTGCAGCAGTTGATTCCCGGTCCGGAGACCTGCATCGAGAGCTATCACGTGTACGTCGACGCGCACGGCGAAACGGTTGGTGAGTTCACAGGGCGGAAGATCCGTACCTGGCCTCCCGCCTATGGCGATAGCACGGCGCTCGAGATCACAGACGCGCCGGACATCACGACCTTAGGCCGTGACCTGGTCCGTCGACTCGGCCTGCGAGGCGTCGCCAAATTCGATTTCAAGCGTGCGCGCGATGGCCGGCTGTACTTGCTGGAGGTCAACCCGCGTTTTACGCTGTGGCACCACCTGGGCGCCCGCGCCGGCGTGAACATCCCGGCGCGCGTCTTCGCCGACCTTGCCGGGCTTCCGCGCCCCGTCATGGGACAGGCCCGCGCGGGCGCTCGCTGGTGCAAGCCCTGGGACGACGTCCTGGCCGCACGGGCCGCCGGCATCTCGTTCCTGCGCTGGCTCCCCTGGGCGTTGGGGAGCGACGCGCTACGGGTCGTCGCGTGGGACGACCCGATGCCATTCATCCGAGGCGTGCTGTGGCGGGTCATGTCACGCGTGTTTCGATCCCGGCGCGGTGATCCGCTGCCAAGACAAGAAATGAGGCATGCTTCATGACTATCACTCGCGTGACCATTGCCGCGTTCGTCGCGCTGCTGGGCACCGTCTCCCCCTCGGCGGCGCAGAGCGGGGACAGCCCGAACACATTGGGACTCGGCGCCACCCGTCAGGCGCTGGAGGCGCGCGCGACGCGGCTCGAGCAGGGCGCGCCCTCGGCCGATGCCGCTCGCGAAGCCGCCGCCATTCGGACGCGGCTCACGCGCGGTGACTTCAGGGTCGGCGATCGCATCCTGCTGGCGGTGGAAGGCGAGAAGGAGCTCTCCGATACGTTCAGCGTCGGGCTGGGCGGGCAGCTCACCCTGCCGTTGATCGGCAACGTCCCACTCGAGGGGGTGCTGCGGTCCGAGCTACAGGACTACCTCACCCACCGTCTCGCGCAGAACCTGCGCGACCCTGAGGTACGGACACGCGCGTTCGTGCGTCTCTCGGTCCAGGGCGCGGTTACCCACCCGGGCTACTACGGGGTGCCTGCCGACGCGCTGCTGTCCGATGCGCTGATGGCCGCCGGCGGAACGATGCAGGAAGCCAATCTCAAAAAGCTCCGCATCGAGCGCGACGGCAAGCCGCTCTGGCAGGGCCAGGCGCTGCAGCAGGCGATCGCAGAGGGCCGCACGCTCGACGGTGCGGGTCTGGTCGCCGGCGACCAGGTCATCGTGCCGCGACGCGGCGGCGGGAACGCCGGCGAGGTGCTGCGGGTCGGGGGTGCCTTGCTCGGCATTCCAATCACGATCTACACGCTGACCAAAATCTTTTGAGCCCCTCGGTTCTCTCTGTCGTCGGCGCGCGGCCGAACTTCATGAAGCTCGCGCCGGTCGCGCGGGCCCTCGCGGCGCGCGGCGCGCGCCACGTCGTGGTGCACACGGGCCAGCACTACGACCCGGAGATGTCGGAGGCGTTCTTCCGTGACCTGCAGCTGCCGCGCGCGGATCATGCGCTCGAGGTGGGCTCGGGCTCCCACGCCAAACAGACAGCGCTCATCATGGAGCGGTTCGAGCCGCTGTGCCAAACGCTCAAGCCCGACGTCGTCCTGGTGTACGGGGACGTCAACTCCACTGTCGCGGCGGCGCTGGTCGCCGCGAAACTGGGCATCACGGTTGGTCACGTGGAAGCGGGGCTGCGCAGCCGCGATCGCACGATGCCCGAGGAGTTGAACCGGCTCGTGACGGATCACCTGGCCGACCTCCTGTTCGCTCCGTCCCCGGACGCGGTGGAGAATTTGCGTGCCGAGGGCGTGTCGGGTCCGCACGTCCACTTCGTCGGCAACGTGATGATCGATTCGCTCGTGGTGGCCCTGCCTGCCGCCCGCGCGCTGGAAGCGCCGCGCCGGCATGGGGTCAACAAAGGGCGGTACACCGTCGTCACGCTGCACCGGCCGGCGAACGTGGATGATCCGGCGACGCTGTGCGAGCTGCTCGGCGCGCTGGGGCACGTTGGGAAAGACGGCCCGCTGCTCTTTTCCGTGCATCCGCGCACGCGGGCCCGCATTCAGGCCCTGGGTACGAACGTCGCCGCGATGAACGGCGTCCGAATCCTCGAACCGCTCCCGTACCTGGAGATGCTGGGGCTCGTCAGCGATGCCGGCCTCGTGATCACTGACTCGGGCGGTCTCCAGGAAGAGACGTCCTGGCTCGGGGTGCCGTGCGTCACCGTGCGACCCAACACCGAGCGGCCCATCACGTGCGTGGTGGGGACCAACCGGCTCGTCGCGCCGCAGCGAGATGCGATCCGCGACGCGGCGCGAGCAGCGGTGGCGCAACGACCCGCCGCGCCACCGGTGATCGATCGCTGGGACGGGCACACCGGAGAGCGGATCGCCGCCGTGTTGTGCGACGGCGCGCGGTTCGACTGACGCCATGACCGCCGGCATCGCGAGAGTTCGGGACCTCCTGCGGCTGGTGTTCACCGGCCGCGCGCGCAGGATGTGGCGAGCGGTGACCTACCGGTTCTACTCCAATTCCGCATCGGTCGGGCTGCGCCGCGACTTGCGGGCGCCGTTGGCCCCTCCCCCAAGCGCGAAGCGGCCGATCCAGGTGCGGCCGCTCACACCTGACGACGAGCTCGCCTGGCTCGACGTGCGCGAGCCGGGCTTGTCGGACGACCAGGTGTACGCGCGGCTGGGTCAGGCGCGTCTGCTCGGGTCCGGCATCCACACCTGTCACGTCGCCGTCGAGCCCGATGGTAAGCCGTGCTATATGCAATGGCTCATCCTATCGCACCAAAACGATCGGGTGCGCGCGTTTTTCGGCGACCTCTACCCGCGCCTCGCCCCCGACGAAGCGCTGCTGGAGGGGGCGTACACGCCGGAAGCCTACCGGGGGCAAGGCATCATGGCGGCCGCCATGGCGCAGATCGCCGAGCGGGCCGACCAGTTCGGCGCACGCTGGGTGGTCACGTTCGTGGATGAGGAAAACGCGGCGTCATTGAAGGGCTGCGCCCGCGCGGGCTTCGTGCCCTACCTGCGGCGCCACGAGCGATTCCGGCTGTTCCGGCGACGCGTCTCGTTCACCCCCGTGGCGGCGGCGGCCTCCCCCGAGTAACGGCTGGTGGCTAGCTTCCCCTGCTTCGCGATGACCGAACCTACGTTGTTTCAACACTCCGCCGAGCCGCTCGCCGCGCGGATGCGGCCCCGCAGCCTCGACGACTTCCTCGGCCAAGAGCACATCCTCGGGTCCGGCAAGGCGCTTGGCGAGCTGATTCGCCGTGGCGACGTGGGGTCGTGTCTCTTCTGGGGGCCGCCGGGCTCGGGCAAGACAACGCTCGCGCTGCTGATCGCTAACTACACCAAGCGCCATTTCGAGCCCTTCTCGGCCGCGACCGAGGGCGTGGGTCGGGTGCGGGAAATCATCGCACAGGCCCAGGAGCGGCTCCAATACGAGGGTCGCGGCACGATTCTGTTTTGCGACGAAATCCACCGATTCAACCGCGCCCAGCAGGACGCTTTTCTCCCCTGGGTCGAGAACGGCGTCGTCACGCTGATCGGCGCCACGACCGAGAACCCCAGTTTCGAGCTGACGGGAGCCCTGTTGTCCCGGTGCAGGGTGTTTGTTCTGGAGCCGCTTACGGACACGCACATCCGCACTTTGCTCAACCGGGCGTTGGAGATGGAGAAGAAGCAGCGCTTCGAGCCCGAGGCGATTGACGCGCTCGTATCCCATGCCCAAGGTGATGCTCGACGTGCGTTGAACACGCTCGAGGCTGTTCTGAGCCACGTAGAGTCCATCGCCCATCTCCCGTCTCCCGTCACGCGAGACGTGATCGTCCAAGTCTTGGAGAAGCCGCTTCCTAAGTACGACAAGTCCGGCGACCAGCATTACGACCTGATCTCCGCCCTGCACAAAGCGGTGCGGGGCAGTGACGTCGAGGGCTCGCTGTACTGGCTCGCCCGCATGCTCGCCGGGGGAGAAGATCCGCTGTACCTCGCGCGGCGGATCGTACGGATCGCGGCCGAAGACATCGGCCTCGCCGACCCGCGCGCGCTGTCCGTGGCGTTGGCTGCCAAGGACGCATATCACTTTCTCGGCTCGCCGGAAGGTGAGCTGGCCCTCGCTGAAGCGGTCGTATATCTCGCCACAGCGCCGAAGTCGAACCGCGTGTACGCGGCGTTCGGCCAGGCGGCCGCGGCGGCGAAGCAATATCCAACCGAGCCCGTGCCGCTCCACATCCGCAATGCTCCCACGAAACTGATGAAGGAGTTGGGCTACGGGTCTGGCTACAAGTACGGCCACGAGTACGAGGATGGGTACGCGCCGCAGGAGTATTTGCCCAAGGTATTGGAGGGCGCCCGGTGGTACGAGCCAACGGAGTTCGGCTTCGAGAAGGATATCAAACGTCGCATCGAGTGGTGGGAATCACTAAAGAAGAAGGCGGAGCCTTGAGGTTCCTGACGCGGTATTGGCCGCTGCGCAATTGGTGGGTCTATTGGCTCGGCCTGGCCAACGAGTCACCGGTCCGGCAACCGACCGAAGTGGAAAAGGGGGTGTGGGTGGGTGGCATCCCGCTTCCGCGCCGCTGGCGGCAGCTGCAGGTGGCCGGCGTCGGCCGCGTCGTCACGTTGGTCGGTGAAGCGGCGCCGGTGCCCTGGCTCGCTTCAGCGGAATCACTCCTGTGGCTGCCGGTGCGCGACAACCACCCTCCGACCATGGACCAGCTCCGCGTCGGGTGCGCCTTCGTCGACGCCGGTCGCAACGGGGGACCCGCAACGCTGATCTCGTGTGGCGCGGGGATCGGCCGGGCGACGACACTGTACCTGGCGTGGCGCATCGCGACGACCGGCGAGCCGCTGCAAGAGGCGCTGGCCGCGCTGCGACGCCGGCGGCCGATCGCCGATCCCACCCGACGCCAGTTGGAGACTCTGCGCCAGTGGGAGGACGAGCGTCAGGGCTAGGACGACTCTCCGAGCAGAGACGGCTGGACGCGCAGCGGCGTGCGGCGCGACGGGGGAGGGGCCGGAACAGGGGCGCGGGGTGCGGGCTGGGCGACCTGGGCGGGTTGGTGGGCTTCGACCAGGATCGGCTGCGGCACGCCAGTCGCCGGCGATCGGCGCGGGGGGCGGGGCGCTGACGCGACGTATTCGGGCGCGAGCGCTGCTACCGCCCGCATCAGATCTGCGGTGCGTCCGGCGGTCAAGGAGTCGATCAGGTGTTGGAGGGCCACGGCGACATTGGCCGCACTGCCTCCGTTGCGTTCGACGAGACGAATCTTCTCGGCGCTCGTCGGGATGGTCTCTTCTCCGCCGCCGACGAGTTCCTCGTTCAGCTTTTCGCCCGGGCGCAGGCCCGTGAACACGATCTGCACGTCCTTGTACGGCTCGAGGCCCGACAGCCGAATGAGCTGTTCCGCGAGATCGACGATCCGGACCGGGCTCCCCATCTCGAGAATCGAAATGCGGCCTGCCGCGGCCGGCAGCGCAGCGGCCGTGAGCACGAGCTCGACCGCCTCCGGAATGGTCATGAAGTAACGCTGCACGTCGGGATGCGTCACGGTGATCGGTCCGCCCGCGGCCAGCTGGCGCTTGAACAGCGGGACGACGCTGCCGTCGGAACCCAGGACGTTGCCGAATCGCACGACGCGGAAGTCAGTCCGGACGCGCAGCGCCGGCAGCTCGAGCACGATCCGCTCGGCGATCCGCTTCGTGACTCCCATCATGCTCGTCGGGTTGACCGCTTTGTCCGTCGAAATCAACACGAACTTCTGGACCCGGTGCTGGACCGCGCGCTGTGCCACCCGCAGCGTGCCCACGACGTTGTTCCACACCGCCTCGAACACGCTTTCTTCCATCAACGGCACGTGCTTGTAGGCGGCAGCGTGGAACACGTACTCCGGCCGATACGTGCCAAATACCTCGTCGAGCCGCTCGGCATTCGTGATATTCGCGATCACCGGCACCACCTCGACCTCGGGCGACGACTGCGCCACTTCGAGGTGCACGAAGTACAGGGGACTCTCGGCTCGCTCCAGCAGTACGAGGCGGGCAGGGCGGAATCGGGCGATCTGTCGGGCGAGCTCCGATCCGATGGAACCGCCCGCGCCCGTGATGAGGACGGTCTTCCCCTCCAGGTCGCTGCGGACCTGCTCCAGGTCGAGGTGCACGGGCTCGCGCCCCAGGAGATCCTCGATCTCGACCTCGCGCAACTGGCCGATCCCGGCGCGCCCGTCGAGCAGGTCCTGGAGCGACGGAATGATCCTGAACTCGGTACCCGTCGCCGTGCAGCGCTCCACGATGCGGCGCATCTGGTCGGCCGTGGCCGAGCGGATCGCGATCACGAGGAGCTGGATGCGGTGTTCGTGCACCAGCCGTTCCAGGTCGGCCGTCCCGCCGAGGACCGGCACGCCGTGCAGCGACCGGCCGTGCGTCTCGGGGTTGTCGTCGATCAGTCCGATCGCGCTGATCCCGAAGCGGCTGTCGTGCCGCACCTGGCGCAGCAGCATCTCTGCCGCTTCACCCGCGCCGATGAGGAACGTGCGCTTTCCCCGTGATGACTGCATGGGCAGCTGGCCCTCGCGGAACGCCCGCGCGGCGAACCGCAGGCCGCCGGACAGGAACACGATGCCCAGCCAGTCGAGCAGGAACACCGAGCGAGGGAGCGCGGGCGGCAAGCCGGTCGCGAGCAATGCGCCGGCGAACAACGCGGTGCTGAGGGTCGTCGCGACGGCGAGGTCCACGAGGTCCCGCAGCCCAACGTGGCGCCAATAGCCCCGGAACAGGCCGTACCACGCGAAGAGGACCAGGCGGATCACCAGCAGGTAGGGCAGCGTTCTGGCGAACGTGCGCATCTCGGCCGGCGGGATATGGAAGTCGAAGCGCGCGCCAAACGCGCCGAAGTACGCCAGAGGGATGAGGATGAGGTGCACGCCGACGATTAGCACTCGCCGATACGACAACAGGCGGGCTGGTACAGTCCAAGGGAGCGTCACGCCCACTGCTAATGCAGGACCTGTGCTCTCGGCGCTGGATGCCGCAACTGATTATGGTACAGCGAGTTACGCTAGGCGGGCGTGTTCCTGAAGGCTGCGGTTGGCGCGACTGACGTACAACTCCGCATGCGGCGTGCGACAGCGGCGGTGCAGTTGTGCTGCTAGGCGGGCCAGCAGCGCACGCGCGCGTCCTTGCCACTCAGGGCGCCTTCGACTACCGCGAGCTGGGCGCACCCCATCAGCTGAGCGGCGGTCGGCGCAGCCGACGCATCTTCGAACGCGACGAAGCCGACTCGCAACCACGAACAGGCCGTCCCGAACGTCGAGTCGAGGCCGTTAAGCAGGCGCTCCCCGAGCCGGGCGCATCCCGACCGGCCGGTCCTCGGTGCTACCACCGCGAAACGAGCGGTGCCGGTCCGCCCGACCGCATCCGAGAGACGGGCCCAGCGGCGCACTCCCTCGGCCACACGATCACCGACAGCCCAGTCGTTGCGCAGTTCATCGCCATCGATGTCCACGACGGCGACGCCAATCGCCGAGCGGTCGCGGATCGTCGCCGCCAGGAGCTCCTCGGCTCGCCGGAGCAGGCCGCGGTCGTTCCACAACCGGGTGCGATCGTCCAGCAGTCCCTCGTCGCGCGCCCGATCCGCTTCCGACTTCGAGCGGAGCTGGGCAGCGAGGCGAAGGCGAAACTCCTCCGGATCCATCGGCTGGCCCCACAGCTCGTCGGCACCGGCGCGCAAAGCCTCAATGCGCTGGGGCCGCGTCGCGGCGGTTGGCTGTGTGAGGAAAATTGGCATGCTGGGAGACAGCCCACGCTCCCGTCGCAGGGTGCGACACAGCGCCAGACCGCCACCTTCATCCGTCAGGTCCATGGCCACGATTGCGGCGTCGGGACGCGCCCGGTGTTCCTGCTCGAGCGCATTGGCCGCCGTCGGCGCCCACAGTACGGCGTATCCCGCCGACGTTAAGATGGACTCTAGAGAACGAGCAAAGATCTCGTCAGGATTGGCGAGCAGGATGCGGGGGACGACCGAGCTGATGGGCATTGCTTCACCCTATTAGAGCGGGATTCGTGCGCGAGCGCTGAGAAACGTACCTCTTTGTGACACCGCATCTTACGCCGCCAGCAGCGATGCCCTACGCTGTTTCCGCGTGGCAGTCGCTTACACACGTGTAGCGAATCTGCGTCGCTTTCGGGTCTGTCAAGACTCGTCGCGTTGCAACCCGTGCCGGTCCATCAGCCGGTAAAACGTGGTGCGATCGATGCCCGCACGCCGCGCGGCCTTCGACAGGTTGCCGCCCGCTTGCGCGATCGCGCGCGTCAAGAACTGTCGATCGAATTTCGCGAGCAGGCGATCCCGTGTGTCGTAATAGCTGGCGTCCGCACTCCCGCCGGCCGTCAGGTCGCCGCCGAGGCGCTCGTCGCTGGCGGGGGCCGGGATACTGAGGAACGGGATGTCCGCGGCGGTTATCTCGGCCGCCGGCTCGAGCAACACGACCGCGTGCTCGATGACGTTCTGGAGCTCGCGGACGTTGCCTGGCCAGGGATGGGCCCGCAGCGCCGCGAGCGCCTCGTTGCCCAGGCGCGGCACGGGAGCGTCCAGACCCCGGTACTTGCGCCAATAATGGACCAGGAAAGACGTCGCGAGCAGTTCGATGTCGGCGACACGGTCACGTAACGACGGTACGTGAATCGGGACCACGCTCAGGCGATAGTACAGATCTTCCCGCAACAGTCCCTCGGTCACGGCGCGATCGAGCTCGCGGTTTGTCGCCGCGATAAAGCGCACGTTGACGACCGCGTCCGCCGTCTCGCTGCCGACACGGCGCACGACGCCGTCCTGGATCGCCCGCAGCAGCTTGGCCTGGATCGTCTTCGGCATCTCGACCAGCTCGTCGAGCATCAGCGTGCCGCCGTCGGCCGCTTCCAGCAGGCCGGGCTTGTCGCGCACCGCGCCGGTGAAGGCGCCGCGGCGGTGGCCGAACATTTCCGACTCGAGCAGAGGCTCGGGCAGTGCGGCGCAGTTGACGGCGAGGAAGGGTCGGGACGCCCGCTGGCTGTGATGATGGATGAACTGGGCGAACAGCTCTTTGCCGGAGCCACTCTCGCCCGTCAGTAACACCGACGCATCGGTCGGCGCGACTTTCCGCGCGCGGTTGATGGCGCCGCGGAACGAGGGGGCGAGACCGAGGATCCGGATCTTGTCACTGTTCTCGCCGGCCTGTTCGAGCTCCTGCGAGCGCTGCAGCGATTGCCGCGCCGTGATCGTCGCGTGCGCGGCCTGGCCGACCAGAATGGCAAGCTGCACGGCCGAGAATGGCTTCGGCAGGTAGGCCCAGGCGCCGATGCGGATCGCTTCGAGGCTCGACGCGAGGGAGGGTTTTCCCGTCACGGCAATCACCCGCGTCGCCGGATTCCCGGCCAGGGCGAGCGGGAGCAGCTCGGCGCCGGGGATGTCGCTCATGTACCAATCCATCAAGACCACATCGAACAGGTTGTGGCGCAGCAGATTCTGTGCTTCGCGCGCCACGCCGATCGTGGTCACGTTGTATCCATCGTGCGACAGTACGCTGGCACAGCTTTCCCGCAGTGTCTCCTCATCTTCGATAATCAAAATGCGGATGTCGGCAGGAGAGGAGCTGGTTTGCGACGGAGAGTCGGGGCGCACCGATGTCCGATCCGTGGGCGAGGAAAGTGTGAGCTGTGTCATGACACCTAGGGTCGAGGGTGCGAAATGAGGGCTAGGAGATACTACTTTTCTTTTGGCGTGTCAAGCAACAGGTAGGTCCAGAGTAAAGAAGAACCGCGTGCCCTTGTTGGGCGCCGTGTCATACTTCAACTCACCGCCCAGCGCGCCGACCAGGCGACGCGAGATCTCAAGTCCCAGCCCCGTAGCGGAGAAGGTGGTACGCGGCCGTGCTCCCGTCGACTTCCGGAACGCTTGGAACAACGTCTGCTGCGCCGAGGAATGAATTCCGGGCCCTGTGTCCTGGACCGCGAATTCCACGTGACTGTCGTCACGATCGGTCGCGCTGACCGTGATGTTCCCGGTCCGCGTGAACTTGAGCGCGTTCGTCACCAGGTTCAGCAGAATGCGCTGTAATTCGATCGGATGCCCCAAACGGCGATCGACGTCGGGGCGAATGAACAAGACCTCCAGGCCCTTCTGTGCCGCGAGGGAGCGGACGACATCCTGCACTTCGGAGAGGAGCTTGGTGACCGAGAAGGGCCGCGCCTCCGGCTCCTCCAGCTGGTCCCACTCGCGCGTCATCTGCAGCGCATTGTTGGTGAGGCTATTGAGCGCATGGGAGGCGGCGTAGATCAACCGG
>Ga0207653_10000484_pt1 | contig 15655 bp, 15 predicted proteins | sample KBSK5251metaG_FD_184341 | JGI IMG/M metagenome (GOLD analysis project Ga0207653, IMG submission 184341) | Corn, switchgrass and miscanthus rhizosphere microbial communities from Kellogg Biological Station, Michigan, USA - KBS K5-25-1 metaG... | ecosystem: Host-associated > Plants > Roots >...
CGGCACCAGCGGGACCCTGCGCTCCATCAGCTCCGTTAGCACCCGCGGGACCAGCCGGACCCTGCGCACCGGCCGGACCCTGCGCGCCATCAGCTCCGTTGGCACCTGCGGGACCCTGCGCACCAGCCGGACCCTGCGCACCAGCCGGACCCTGCGCACCATCAGCTCCGTTGGCACCAGCGATACCCTGCGGACCAGCGGGACCTTGAGCACCGGCGGGGCCAACGGGACCCTGCGCACCATCGACACCGTCTGCGCCAGCCGGACCCTGGGGGCCGTCCGTACCGTTCGCGCCAGCGACACCTTGCGGACCAGCGGGACCTTGCGGGCCCTGTGCACCGTCAACACCGTTCGTGCCAGCGGGACCTTGCGGGCCCTGTGCACCGATCGGGCCCTGTGCGCCCGCGGGGCCCTGTGGACCAACAGCACCGTCAACACCGTTCGCGCCAGCGGGGCCTTGCAGGCCCTGTGCACCGTCAACACCGTTCGCGCCAGCGGGACCCTGTGGACCAGCGGCACCATCAGTACCGTTCGCGCCAACGGGACCCTGTGGACCCGTCGCGCCAGTTGCACCATCAACGCCGTTCGTACCAGCAGGACCCTGCGGACCTATCGGACCCTGAGCACCCGTGGCGCCGGTTGCACCATCAACACCGTTCGTGCCGTTGGCCCCGGCGGGGCCCTGCGCACCTGTAGCTCCGGTCGCGCCGGTCGGACCCTGTAGACCGATCGGACCCTGCGGACCAGTCGGGCCTGTGGGTCCAGCAACGGTGCTGTCAGCACCGGTGGGTCCTGTCGCACCAGTCGCACCCTGCGGACCAGTGGGCCCGATCGGTCCCGCAACCGTGCTGTCAGCTCCTGTGGGACCCGTCGCGCCAGTCGCACCCTGCGGACCGGTCGGACCCGTCGGGCCGGCGACGGTGCTGTCGGCACCCGTGGGCCCGGTTGGACCAGCAGGACCGGCCGCGCCCGCGGGGCCGACGCTGCCAGCAGCGCCAGCGGGACCGGCAGGACCGATCGGACCGGCCGCACCGTTGAGGCCGTTCGTACCAGCAGGACCCTGCGCACCATCGAGACCATTCGCGCCAGCAGGACCAGCAATACCCTGCGCGCCCGCGACGCCATCAGCGCCGGTGGGGCCGGTGGGGCCGGTCGGACCCTGAGGTCCAGGAGGACCAGCGGGCCCTTGCGTTCCATCAGTCCCAGCGGGACCAGCGTTACCAGCGGTGCCGGCAACGCTCGGCTCACGACGCAGGAAGACGAAGAGATCGAACCCAGTGTTCGCAGGCACGCTCGCGGTGACCGGGCTCGGAAGCGTGCGGACGACGTCATCGCTGAGTGCGACGACTTCCTTTGTGCTGACGCGAACGCCGCCGACGGCGACGCCATCAACGACCTTGCGCGTGTCATCGAGTTGACCAACGACCGCACCGCTAGCGCTCCGCGCTTCGGCGGCGAGCTGAACGGTCTGATCGTGCTGGTCGATCGGCGACACGATCGCTGCGAAGCGGTCGCCATCGTTGTTCGGGATCGTGACGACAACGTTCGAATCGACGCGACTCACCACCGCGCCCGGGATGTAGCGAACCAGGCTGCCATCACTCACTCCCGCGGAACGGCCAGTGCGGTCGACGATGACTGCATCACGGGAGTCCTCGAGGACGAAGGTCACCATGCTCTGCGCGAAGGTTGCTGCGGTCGACGGCGTGCTGCCCTTCGATGGTACGAAGGTCATGAGGCCGGCGCTCACAGAAACGGTCGCGTCAGCAGCGGCGTCGACGCCCCGCACATCGACCGAACCTTCTGTGGTGCTCACCGTCGTCGAACCCGAGGGATCGACGCGCACGGTGAACGCAGTGCCTGTCACTGAGGCCGTGGTCGTCGGCGTCGTGACCGCGTAGCGAGTTGAAGACTGGTGCGTGACCACGTGCCACGTCGTGCCAGCGATCTGCCGCAACGTGGCGGCGATCGCGCCATTCGAAAGCGCGCGAAGCTCGACGATCTCGACCTCTGTGCCGGGCTCGAGTACCGCGACCGACTCGTCGAAGAATGTCAGCGCAGCGTTCGCGAGCGACCGCGTACGAATCGCGTCGCCCTGACGAACCACGTAGCCCGTCCCGACGGGGGCCCACGCGCCGCTACCAGTGCGGACATCAACGTTGCCCTGGAAGATCGTGATGTTCGCGCGCGCCTGGACCGCGCTTGAAGCGGGGCCGAGGATCACAGCCGATCCCGTGACGAAGAGCAGGAGTGCAGCGAGCACCGCGGCGACCACAAGCAGCGGACGGCGTGAGCGTTCGCGCTGCGCTGCGCGCTCGACCACCGGCATCGGCGTGACCTTTGGCGCTGCGGTGACGAAACCGCGTGCGATCGCGGCCGTGATCTCGCCCGCGCTCGCGGTCACGACGGTGACCGGGACGTTGCCGAGAAGTGCGCTGACGTCGTTCGCGGTCTGGTCGTCGAGTGGGTCCGCCATCGCGAGCGTCGCCTCGCTGCGGCCGATCGACACCAACACGACGTGGCGCTGCTCGCACAGTCGCTTCGCGAGCTGCGCGACGACGGTCGGGTCGATCGGATCGATCAGGCTCTTGCGGCCCCGTGCGAGACGCGCGACGCCGGTGTCGTGATACGGCGTCAGCGTGACGAGGGGACGACCGCTTACGCGCGAGAGGACCTGCGCAGCGCGCGTGTCCGGGATGAGTCCGGTCCGGATCAGTGCGGCGGACAGAGTCTCACGAGCTCCGCGCGTCGCGACGAGACGCGCCATCTGTTCATTCGTGAAGAGGTGATCGGCGACGAGCGCATCGGCGAGCTTGCGCTCGATCGCGGAGAGTTCGGCCGGCTTTGCCTTGGCGCGCTGCTGCGCGACGTGGCGAAGGATGCGGAGCGTCTCCTGGGGGGCCGTGTCCTTCGAGATGTGGGCGGCCGCGCCGACGGCGAGCGCGAGGTCGCGGATACCCGGGTCGAGCGTCAGGAACACGATCGAGGCGTCCGGCAGGAGCGGTTTCAGCTCGCGCGCGACCTCGAGGCCGGTCTTTCCCGGCATGGAGTTGTCGAGAAGGATCATGTCCGGCTTGAGCTCCAGGGCCATGCGGCTGGCCTGGACGCCGTCGGCGGCCTCGCCGACGACGAGAAGCTCGTCGTCCGGCGCGAGGAGCGACCGGATGCCCTCGCGGATCGCGAGGTGGTCGTCGGCTACGAGAACCCGTGTTGGCATGAGCGATAGCCTCGGGTTTGGGCCCATTCGTGGCTATCGGTCGCTGGTGTGAGAAAAGTAGGAGAGCGCTGTCGCGAAGTGCGACAAGGTCGACAGAACACCTACAGCTCGGTCGCTCGGTCGGGGGATGCTCCTATTTAATCGGCCGCGGAGGCGCCGGCGTGCCGTTGAATAGCGCCGTTGGCGCAAACCAAGGTGCTCCTCGTGGTCGCGCATCCGGTCATCGGATCGGGCATAGAAACGCTGCTGCGACTCGAGGAGCGGTACGACGTCAAGCGCGTCAGCGGCGCTGCTGAGGCCGCTGCGCTTCGCGACTGGCGTCCCAACGTCGCATTGATCGACGGCACGCTCCTCAGCAGCAGTGCTCCCATGCATTTGGGCGCGCCGACGCTGGTGCTGTCAGGGACCGAGGCCGATGGACGCGCACTCTTACGACGACTTCCCGAGGGACGCGGATGGCTGCGCAAGGACGCGACCGCGGCGGAGTTCGCGAAGATGATCGACGGCGTCGCCAGCAGCTCGTCATCGCAGGCGACCCTCGGCACGCTCGGCACCTTCGTGCTCGTGCTGCTCGTGCTCGCGGTGATTCTTCTCGTGATCTATCTCATCTGGCTCGCGCTCTATTAGTCACCATCGAATGTCCGTGATGAGCTCCGTCGTCCGAGGACCGTACAATCAGCCCGTGGCCACACGTGTCTTGCTGGTCGACGACCACGAGCTGGTCCGACAGGGCGTCGCGGCGATGCTGCTCAACGCCGACGGCATCGAGGTCGTCGGCGAAGCTCGGACCGGGCGTGAGGCGATCGAGGCCACCCGCCGGGATCTCCCAGACGTCGTCCTGATGGACGTCCGGATGCCGGACATGGACGGGCTGGAGGCCACCAAGCGGATCAAGGAAGAACGACCGCGCACCGCGGTGATCATGGTCACGATGCATGACAACCCGGCATACCTTCGCGACGCGGTGCGCGCCGGTGCCGCGGGATACCTGCTCAAGGACGTTTCGAAAGAAGAGCTCGTTGATGCGATCCGTCAGGTCTCCACCGGCGGCGCGTTCATCGAATCGAAGCTGCTTCGCGGGATGCTCAGCGAGATGAAGCCCGCGGGCCCCGTGCCTTCCGCTGCGAAGAATCTCACCAAGCGCGAGCGCGAGATCCTCGGACTCGTAGCCGAAGGTCTTTCCAACCGCGAGATCGCGGACAAGCTCGTGCTCTCACCTGAGACGGTCAAGAGCCACGTCGCCGCGATCCTCGAAAAGCTGAACGTCTCGGACCGCACGCAGGCCGCGATCTACGCCGTGCGCAACGGCTTGGTGGACGCGACCGCGCTCTAACTCGCGCGCACCTTCCTCACGACGAACGTCGCCACCGCCGCAGCCTGCGTCGCGAGCGCCACGGCGAGAACGATGCGCGCCATCGCGAGCGGATCGGTCGCGCTCGTCAGCAGCAGCACGACCTCCGCCACCACGGCGACCGCGAGCAGCAGGCCGACACGCATCTCGCCGCGCCCGATGAAATACGAGATCCACAGGTTGAGCAGCGCGTTGGCAAGCGCGGCGACGCCATACGTGCCGACGATCTTCGCCGTCTCGGGGTACTGCGACCCGACGACGATCGGCACCAGGAACTCCGGGAACAGGATGTATGCGAGCGCGACGAGGCCACTCGTCGCGAGCACGAACGCGAGCGCGAGATACAGGGCACGGTCGGTGTCTTCGCCACGCGCGTGCGCGCGCGCGGTGCGCTCGAGGAGCAGAAAGCCGATCGCGACCGGAGCGAACAGGACGATCTTCCCCATCGTGATCGCACCCGCGTAGGCACCGGCCTCGTCGGCTCTGAGCAGCGACCGCGCGAGAACGGCGTCGATGTTCGTAAGCGCGGCATAGGCGAGCAGGACGACCGCAGATAGAGCGAAGAAGCGCGTCTCCGCGGGGCCGAGCTCATGTTTCACGGTGCTGCCGCGAGCCGCGCGGAACAGCGGAACGAGCGGGATGGCCAGGACGCCAAGACTGAGCGCGATCGCGGCGGTCGCGCCGGTGAACGCCCCATCGACGCCGAACCCGGCGAGGACCAGAAGCACGCCGACCGCGAGCCGGGCGCCCGCCTGCGCGATCAGAGCGGTGCCCATCCACACGAATCGCGCGAGACCCTGCAGCAGGCCCAGACCGAACGTGAACACGAGCGCGAGGAACAGCGTCAGGCCGAGCAGCGTCACGGAGAGCGCTGGCAGCGCGAGCGCGCCCGCGATCGCTCCGGAGAGGAGCGCCACGATCAGCCCGACCGCGGCCGCGCCACCACCGACGCGCGCGGCCCAGCGGCGCACGAACGCATGAAGCGCCGCTTCCTCGTCGCGGGCGCGGTACTGGGCGGCCAGCTTCGCGGTCGCCGACTGTATGACCTGGCTCGAGATCGACTCGAGGATCAGGATCCCGAAGAGCGCGGTGAGCACCGCGTATTCCTCGGGCCGCAGCAGTCGCGCCATGACCACCTGGTAGCCGTAACCCAGAACGTTCGCGACGAAGGTCGCGACGAAAAGATAGAGGCCGCCGGAATGCTGCCGCGCTCGTGCGAGCACGCGCGAAGGTTAGCGACTAAGCCGCTTTATGGTCTGATCCCGGCTCCTTGAGCGGTGCGACGAGCATGAAGTTCTCGACGAGCTCGTCCGCCTCCGGCGACGTGTAGTTCTCGATGTCGCCATTGTCGGCATCGCGCGCGATCGCTGGATCGATCGGCAGCTTCCCCATCAGCGGCGCGTTCGACGCGATCACGAGCTTGAGCCCTTGCGACGGACCGAAGACCTCGAGATGCTTGCCGTCGGGAAGCGTCACGTACGCCATGTTCTCGACCACGCCGATGATGTCGCCGCCGAGCTGCTTCACCAGCTTCACGGCCTTGGTGACGACCATCGTCGCGAGCGCCTGCGGCGTGGTCACGAGGACGACGCCGTCCACGGGCAGCGCCTGCATGACCGTGAGCGGCGCGTCACTTGTGCCGGGCGGGAGATCGACGATGAGGTAATCGAGCTCGCCCCACTGCACGTCGCTGAAGAACTGGCGGATCGCGCCGGAGACCATCGGGCCACGCCAGATGACGGCCTCCTCCTCGCTGGGAAGGATGAGGTTCATCGACATGATCGGTATGCCGCCACGCGACTTCGGAGGAACGAGCGTCTTGCCATCCGCCGACATCGGCTTCTCGCGGACGCCGAACATCCGCGGGATCGAGGGGCCGGTGATGTCGCCGTCGAGCACGCCGACGCTGAACCCACGCCGCTTCAAGCCGACGGCGAGCAGACCCGCGACAAGCGACTTCCCCACCCCGCCCTTGCCGGACATGACCGCGATGACATGCTTGATGCCCTTCTGTTCCGCCATGCCGCGCGGCACGCCCTTCGCGGCGAGCGACGGCGCGGGCGGAGCGCCCTCGGGCAGCTTGCCGGTGTCCGCGAAGACGTTGAGCTCATTGATGAGGTCGTCGAGCTTCACGCGGCCGGCGCCGTGTCCGGCTGCGGCCTGCGCGATCGTCTCGCTCTTGCTGATCGCGCACGACGCGCAACCGAGGGTGTAGCGCGCAAAGATGCGCGCCGAATCCGGCCAGCGATCGACGACCGAGGCGATGGTCATATCGGGAGTGATCTGCATTGCCAGGGGGAACTCCTTCCGTGCTAGGACGCGGGCTGCTCGGCCTCCTCGATGAGCATCACGGGAATGCCATCGCGCACCGGATACCGGCGGCGACAGCGGCCGCAGATGAGGCGGTCGCCCTCCTCGCTGAGCGGACCGTGGTCCGCGGGACAGACAAGGATCTCGAGCAGCTGCTTATCGACGGGCACGCCTTCGATGTTAGTCGTTCATCTGAAGGGTCGCGGCTGCTCGGACGGTGTGCGTGCCCGTGCCATCGTCCGATTCGACCTCGACCAGGAGCACGTATGCATCCGCCGGGACGCGCACGCCGAACTCGTCTTCACCGTTCCACGTGAGCGTCGCCGTCGCACGTCCACCGGCTTTGACCGTCTCGGCCTTCGAGTCGAGACGCCGAACGAGCACTTCAGCCGGCGCGCCACCCTCGTTGATCCCGCTCGCCATCACACGAGCCTCGGTCGGCCCGGTGATGGTGCCCCGCGTCGCGACGATCGTGACGCTCACCTGCGTCCCGGCTCCGAGCACGTAGCTCGGTCGCAGCGCGATCTCGACGCGGCCGTTCGGCAGCTCGGTCGGGACAACGATGATCCCGGGTGTCGCCGTTCGATCGACCACGACAGGTCGCGGAGCGCATCCCGCGACTGCGAGCGTCGCAAGGATCGCTGCTGCGAGCGGGACTCGCAGGATCAGACCTCGATGCCCGCCAGGCGCGCCACGCCGATCAGCGCGAAGAACATGCCGATGCCGATGAACACCATGATCGGATTGAGGATCCCGAATTCCTTATTCGCCTCCGCCATGAGGTCCGTGGCGCCAACATACAGGACCGAGCCGGTCGCGATCGCCAGCGCTGGGCCAGCGACATTGCTCAGCAGGCCGGTCGCGATCACTCCGCCGAACGTCGCGATCGACAGGAGCCCGGCTGCCCCAAGCGTTCCGCGACGGCCCGCGCCAGTTGCTTTCATGACGGACGCGATCGTGAACCCCTCGGGAAGCTTGTGCAGCATGATCGCTGCGAACACGATCACGCCAAGCGCGGGGCTGGCGATGAACGCCGACCCGATCGCCACGCCGTCCATGAAGGCATGCAGGGCAAGTCCAAGGATCGCCGTGCTGGAGACGTGCGTGTCGATGACGCTGTTCGCGTGCGTCTCCTCCCCAAAGTGCAGATGGGGCGCGAACACGTGCTCGAAGAAGTGGATGAGCAGGTATCCGCCGAGGATGTAGAGGGGTGCGGTCTCACCGACCTCCTTGATGGATTCGGGAATGAGCTCGATGACCGAGACCCCGAGAAGGTTGCCGGCACCAAGCGCCATCAACAGGGTCAGCGTCCGATCGGAGATGTGTCGCGGCGTGGCGACGATCGCGCCGCCGATGAGATCGCCCAGGGCCGCCGCGAAGCCGAGGAGTAAGACGAACGGTGTCACGTCCGGCACTCGGGGCAGAGCCCAACGATCTCGACGGTGTGTCCGAGTGGACGGAATCCGCGTGAACGAGCCATCGCGGTGATCCGCTGGTCCAGCACCTTCGGCGCGAGCTCTTCAACGCGGCCACACGCCTGGCATACGAGATGGTGGTGATGCGACGGTGCGCAGGGCGTGTACCGCACGCATCGGACGCCGCCTTCGATCCCGTGGATCCGCGACAGAGCACCGAGGGAAACAAGCAGGTCCAAGGTGCGGAAGACGGTAGCCCGGCCGACGCCGCGGCGCGCTAGCTCACCGACGAGCTGTTGAGCTGAGAAAGGCTCGCGACGACGCAGGGCCGCTGCGATCACCTCGCGCCGCGGCGATGTGCGGCGGCGTCCGGAATCACCAAGCTGCCTGAGGATCGTGCCGGCGGTTGCGACCATAACTGAGACAGAGTATCAGTTTGTCGCGGGCGCACCTGGCGGCGTGAAGGTAAACCCCTGATATCGGTCCGATCCAGGGGTTTAGGCGGGCATGACCGACAATGAACCGAGCCCATGCGACACAACATGTATCTCGCTGCCCTCCTGACCACGGCGCTCCTCGCTTGCGGCGGTCTCACGCCGTCGGCGAGCAAGTCGGACCTTCCCGGCGGCAGCTACCGCGGCGTCGGGACCGGCGCCGGCCTCGAGTCCCTCAGCGCGCTCGCGAAACGCTTTGAGGAGCTACACCGCGGCGTGACGTTCAAGCTCGAGGACCTCGGCGCCGACACGAGCATCGCGCTCGTCGCGAACGGCGACGCGGACTTCGGCTTCCTCAGTCGCGATCTCAAGCCAGAGGAGAAGGTCCGGCTCACATCGATCCCATATGCCGGTACCGGCACCGGCCTCGCGGTCAACCCGTTGAATGTCATCGGCGCGCTCACGAAGGAACAGGTCCGGAAGATCTATGCGGGTGAGATCACGGACTGGTCGCAGGTCGGCGGGCAGGCCGGTGAGATACGTCCGCTCATTCGCGAGAACGGCAGCTCCACGCGCGCGAGCTTCGAGGCGTACTTCTTCGACGGCAAGCCTACATATGGAAAGAACGTCATCGAGGTCGTCGAGTCCGGCCCGACCTATCAGGCGATCCGCGACTTCAAGAGCGCGATCGCGATGATCACGATCCAGAAGACAACGGCCGAGGACCCGACGCTGCGCCTGATCGCGCTCGACGGCATCGCGGCGACGACGCGAAACGTCAACAGCGGCGCCTATCCGGTGCGCCGGCCGATCATCCTCACGGTCCACCCCGATCCCGCGCGCATGAAGCCCACGGTCGCGGCCTTCTTCGATTTCATCAAGACCCACGAGGGTCAGGAGATCCTCGCCGGCTTCTAGCTCTCGCCGCCGAACAGGATCTGCTGGAGATCGGGTAGTGCCGTCCCGAGGCCCACGACGAAGAGCGCGCCGATGACGAGACTGGCCACGCCGGCGAACGCACCGACGATCACGTAGACCGTCCGCATGCGCTGGGCCCCGATGAAGCCGCTCGCGCTCACGACCGCGACCAGCGTGTTCGAGAGCAACAGGCCGACGACGAACGCGAGGAGGATCACGATGCCGGTCGTCCCGGTGACGCCGGCGATGCCCGCGAGAAGCAGGGCCTGCGAGCCCGTCTCCGCCCCGATGCCGTGGATCATCCCGACGCCGAATGCGGTGCGCGGACCGTACTGCGTGGAGTGTGCCGACGGTCGGTGTTCGTGTCCGTGGATGCGCGCCTGAAGCGCGTCCCAGCCGTTGCGCGCAAGATCGAAGACGAGCATCCACCGACTGCGCAGCCGGAACTCGCCTTTGCCGCGCATGTACTGCACCACCGAATAGATGACCCACGCCCCCAGCAGAAGGAGCGTCACCCCGACGACCTTCTCCAGGATCGGATCCACCCAATCGGGCAGAACCGCACCGAGCGTGAGCGCGAGCACGCCGAGCAGCACGACGACCGACGCATGCCCCAGCGCGTATAGCGACGCGAGCCCGATCGCATGGCGCTGCTCGTGGGCGAAACGCGACTCCCCGAACGCGTGCGCGGCACTCGGTCCACCCGCCGCGTGCTCATGCACGTGCGCGCGCATCTCGCCCGCGTCGTGACCGTGTGGCGTTACGGGCGACCTGGCCGGGACGTCGACCTCCGCGTGGCCGGCGGTCGTGGTGCTCGTGATGTCGGTGATCGCGGCGATGTGATCCCAGTCGAAACCATGGCGGAAGCCAAGCGCGACCATGCCGAGCAGCAGGACGACGACGCTGAGGTCCATGCCCGCAGCCTACCGAGCGAGCAGGCTTATCGCAAACAACCGCAATAGTGGTCTGTTGCAACATGCTCGCGTTTGCGCGACGCTTGCGCGATGGGCATCGACGAGCGTCTGCGCGCGAGCGGCATGCGGATGACGGTCCAGCGCCGCCTCGTGTTGGAGGCGCTGCAGCGCGCGCGCCATCACGTGACGGCGGAGGACATCGCGACACGCATCCGGGCGCGTCACCCGCAGATCGATCCGTCGACGGTCTATCGGAACCTCGAGGCGCTCGAGGCGCTCGGCTACGTCACCCACACGCACTTCGACGATCGCGTGACGCGCTGGCACCGCGCCGACGCCCATCGCCACGGCCACCTCGTCTGCCGCAGCTGCGGCGCCGAGCAGGAGGTCCCGATCGCCATGCTGGAGCCCCTCGCGCGCCGGCTTCGGGACGAGCACGGGTTCCGCGCCGACCTAGCGCACTCGGCGATCGTCGGTATCTGCAAGGCCTGCTCGAACGTATCCTCTGTCTAGACATGCGTTTCATCGCGACCTGTGTCTTCGCGCTCGCCGTCGCCGGCGCCACCCTCGCTGGCTCCGGGCTCGTCGTTGCGCCGCACGTCGACCCGCCGGGGACGCCGAAATACCACGACCACGTACTCGCGGCGTACCGCCTGCCGATCTTCCTGGCCAACATGCAGGCGCGCTTCGACCCGCGGCAGGGCGTCCTTACCGAGCACCTGGTCGACGTCGCGACGTACTCGTTCGTGCTCGCACTGCTCGTCTTCGTGTGGCCCCGGCTGCCGCGTCCGGCGCGGCGGCCGATCGCAGAGCTGATGCCCATGCACATCGCCGGCGCTCAGTGGCGACCGGTGCTCGTCCTCGGACCGCCACGCGCCTGACCCTCCCGCGACCGAGCGGCCCGGAGAACGCCGGGCACGAAAGACCTTGGAGGGTCACATGACGCGTCTCATCTCGCTCGTTGCGGCGACACTGGTCGTCGTTTCGAGCTTCGCGATCTACGCCGGCACCGCGGCGGCGCACGAGCGCCGCATGGTCGGGCCGTACCAATTCGTCGTTGGCTGGCTCAATGAGCCCGCATACGTCGGTCTCATGAACAGCCTCGACATGCGCATCAGCGACACCCGGGTCACTCCCGCGAAGGCTGTCGAGGGTCTCGAGAAGACGCTCACGGTCGATCTGCAGAGCGGTGGACTCGCACCGTTGGCGCTCGCGGTCACCGCTCGCTTCGGAACGCCGGGCGCGTACAACGGCTATGTGATGCCAACGGCCACCGGCACATACACCTTCACGATCAAGGGGAAGATCGACACGCAGGACATCAACGAGAAATTCGAGTCCGGGCCGGGCCGGTTCGGCGACATCGAGTCGACGACCGCCCTCCAGTACCCGAACAAGGTTCCCGCAGCGGACGATCTCACCAAACGTCTGGGCGACCTGCAGAGCGGCATCGACCAGACACGGCTCCTCTCCGCAGTGGCCGTCGTCATCGGGCTCGTCGCTCTCGGCGCTGCCTTCGCGATGTCCCGGCGCCGCGCCTAGTGCGCGGGCTTCTCACGGCGATCGTCGCCGCGTCCGTCCTCATCCTGATGGGCGGCGCGGCGGCGGCGCACGCGAACTACGTGAAGTCGAATCCCGCGTCCGATGCGCAGCTCACCAAGCCGCCGACGGAGGTGCGCATCACGTTCAGCGAAACGCCGGACGCGCGCGGCAGCGATGTCGCCGTGCTGGACACGAGCGGCAAGCGGCTCGACAACCGCGACGTCACGCTGGTGAGCGACGAACCCAACACGCTGCGCGTCTCGCTCGGTTCGATCGGCGACGGCGGCTACCTCGTTTCGTGGACGACGCTCTCGGCCGTCGACGGCCATGAGACGAAGGGAGCGTTCGCCTTCGCGGTCAACGCGCCGCTGCCGCAGTTCACGAAGGACTTCGCGCCGTCCGCTCCCCCACCAACGGCTCTCGAGATCGCGGGTCGCGCGCTGTCCTACGCGGGGATGGCGCTCCTCATCGGTCTGGCGTTCTTCACGATGTTCATTCGCGTCCCGACGGACGACGGAGAAGCCCGGCGTGAACGGCGACTCGTGATCGTCGGTGGTGCGACGCTGGTCATCGGCAGTGCCCTACTCCTGCTGAACCAGGGCGCGAACATCCCGCAGCGGCTCCTTCTGCTCCTGGGGCTGCGCGCGCTCGCGGGCGCGGCCGCCATCGCGCTGCTGCGTCTGCCATCGCGCGTGCTTCCCGACGACGCGCGCCGTGAAGCGACGGCGTTCTTCGGCCTTGCCGCGGGACTCACCGCGACGCTCGTGTCTCACGCGGCGGCGAGCGGGGATCTGCGCTACGTCGCTCTCGATTATCTGCATGTCATCGCGATCTCGATCTGGCTCGGTGGCGTCGTGGCGTTCTCGTATGTCGTCATGCCGTCGGCGCGGAGCGCCGACCCGCGCGAGCTTGGACGGACGATCTGGCGCTTCTCACTCACGGCGCTCGTCGCCGTCGCGGTGATCATCACGACCGGCGTGCTGCAGTCACTCGATCGGCTCGTCCTCCTCGAGGACCTCGTCGAGACGCCCTACGGGATCGCGCTGCTCGCGAAGATCCTGCTGCTCGTCGGCCTGCTCGGACTCGGCGCGCTCAACCTGCTCGTGTGGGGACCGCGGCTGCGACGCGGGGTCGCGGCGAGCGCACAGTTCCGGCGCGGCGTCATCGGCGAGACCACGCTGTTCGCGGGCGTGCTCCTTGCGGCGTCGTTCCTGACCGCATTCGCGCCGCCGGCGCAGGCGAACGGCGCGGCATTCGACGAGACGAGGCACGTCAGCGGCATCCGCATCGAGCTGCTCACCGCGACGACACTTCCGGGGCGCAACCGCTTCGCCGTGCGGGTGCAACAGGGACTCACGCCGATCAGCGGCGCGGAGAAGGTCACGCTGCGCTTCACGATGGTCGAGCACGACATGGGCGAGCAGGAGCTCGTCGCGACCGAGCGCGCGCCAGGCGAGTACGTGGCCGAGGGCAGCCCGACCGCGATGCTCGGGACCTGGAAGGTCCAGGTGATCGTGCGTCTGGCCGGCCGGCCCGACATCCAAACGCTCTTCACGGTGCCGGTCTCGCAATCCGCGGGGCAGGAGGCGACAACGAAGGTCATCTCCGTCCCGCCGTACCAGCTCATCGTGTTCTCGGAACCGTTCCAGCCGCAAGCCGGCGCACCCCTCACTATCAATGTCGTGGTGACGGACTCGAAGGGCGATCCGGTGACCGGCAAGAAAGTGCGCGCGACCTTCAGCGGACCCGGTACGCAGGCGCCGCTGGACGGTACCGAGAACGTCGCCGAGCTTGGCCCGGGCCGGTACCGATTCACGGTGCCCGGCCTCGATGCCGGCTCGTGGAAGATCACGCTGAGCCTGAGCGACGGCGGCAGCGGGGTGTACGACCTCGACGTGAGCAGGTGACGCTGCTATCCGTTCTGGCGCACGGCGCGACCGGCACCTGGCTCGACGAGATCTTCGAGTTCGGACTGCCGCTCATCATCCTCATCGTCCTGTACGTGTGGTCCTCGCGTAAGCCGAAAGAGAAGCAGAAGAGCAAATGACCTTCCCTATCTCGCGCCAGGGCCTCCAGGACATCGCGCAGTTCCTCATCGCCGGGGCCGTCGTGTTCCTCGTGCTCGCTCTCGTCACGCGTTACCGCGGTGGAGAGTGGCGGCGGTTCGTGGTCAGCGCCGGCGCATTGGGCGCGCTGGTCGTCGTGTCATACGCGCTCGCATTCACGGTCGCGCCGAACATCCCCACCCCACCGGTGCCGTTCACCGCGCGCTTCGCGCAGAACCCGACACCAGACACGTCCGCGACGATCGACGCAGGGCGCACAACATTCCAGGCGAACTGCGCGATCTGTCACGGCCCGCGAGGCCTCGGCGATGGGCCGCAGGCGTTCCTCCTGCAGCCGCGGCCGGTGAACCTGCAGCTGCACGTGCCGCAGCACGCGCAGGGCGAGATCGAGTACTGGATCACCAACGGCGTCGCGGGCACGGGCATGCCGGCGTGGAAGGGCACGCTGTCCGACACCCAGCGCTGGGAGGTCGTTCGCTACTTGCAGGCGCTCGCGTCAGGAAAGGTCGAACGCTAAGCACGGGCAAAAGGCGGACCGGGCACTACCGCTGCCCGGTCCGCCGAGCGCGATGGGTGTAGCTAGCTGTTGCGCGAGAACTGATCCCGGCGCATCCGCTCCTCGATCAACGAGTTGGGCCGGCCATCGCCTCCCGCGGGCGTGGGCTCCGGCGATGTGCCCATTCGCTCCATGGCAGAGCTTGCCTGGCCCCGCCAATCGCGCAGAACCCTCGCGGCCTCCTCACGTCCGCCCAGGCCGAATGCGAGGGCGAACGCCAGAGCGACGGCCGCGACGACACCGGTGAACAGGATGTTGATGAGCGTCGCCGCGACGCCGATCTGAGACGCTGCGGCGACGATGCCGAAGCCGAGCACCGTGGCGTACGCGAGCGTTGCGAGCGCGCCGGAGTTCGGCACGGCCGCGCTCTCCGTCGCACCGAGCACGAGATTGCGCGTCAGGCCCGCGAGCCACGCGAACGCGCCGAGGATCAGCAGCGCGACGAGCAGGTTCGGGATGAAGCCGATGATCTGGTTGAGCACCGAGCTCACCGCGGTGATGCCCACCGCATTCGCAGCCATGATCACGAAGATCAGCCGCACGTACCAGGTGATGATGCCGCCCACCAGTCCTGCGGCATCCAGCTTCATCTTCGCGCGTTGCAGGAAGGCGGTGATGCCCGCCTTCGTGGCGAGCGTGTCCAGACCGACCCTGCGGAGCAGTCGCGTGACGAGTCCGCCGACGATGCCGGCGACGATCCAGCCGATGACAAGCAGCAGGAGCGCGCCGACGATCGATGGCAGTGCGAGAAGGAACGCAGTGAGCATCGCGTCCATGGTCAACACCTCTTTCGGAAATCGCGGGCGTTGACGAGCATTCGCGGAGCCTGACTGCTCGCCGCGTTAGAGCGCCGTCATGCGCTTCCGCAACGAGTAAGCGCCGAGTGGGTAACGGTGCGGCTAGATCGGACTCGAGCCGGTGATCGTCGCGCG